>Ga0070668_100000783_pt1 | contig 21957 bp, 22 predicted proteins | sample KBSS43metaG_FD_64661 | JGI IMG/M metagenome (GOLD analysis project Ga0070668, IMG submission 64661) | Switchgrass rhizosphere microbial communities from Kellogg Biological Station, Michigan, USA - KBS S4-3 metaG | ecosystem: Host-associated > Plants > Roots > Rhizosphere > Soil ...
GACCGGAACCAACGTGGCTCATAGCGCCGCGGCGAGCCGCAGAACACGACCCGGCCCCAGTCCGTCACCCCGAACACGTAATAGGTCGTGTTCGAGCACGGTGCGCCCAACACGGCTCCCGGCATGATGCCAGGCACGCACGCGGGTTCGTTGCACGACGTCAGATCATCGGCAGGCGGCGGATCGGACGGATCGGCCATCACCGGGGGCGCTGCAAGGAGGCCTGCGGCCAACAGGCCGGCAGCGGCAGCCACGACAATTCGCACGGAAGATACTCTCGCACAACGGAGAGTGAAATTCTCCAATTTGGAGAAGATGAGTGAACCGGGGCGCTGGAAAGGGTCCCGCGAGTGCTGCACCAACGGCGGCAGAACCGGTCCCTGGGCTGCGTTTAGAGTGCTATTCTCCGGGCGAAGAATGGCATTGCCATCATGGACATACGGAGGAGCAGTCATGGGCCCAGCGAAGGTGATCGCAACGGCCGCGATGCTCGCCACGGCAGCGGTGCTGACTGCGCCCCAGTCTGCCGCCGACGACCTTTCCCAATACGCTCCGAACGGAACGTATTCCGTCGTGTCGAACGGCGAGTGGGCCCGGACCAACGACCGGTACCAGGACGAGCCGTCGGTGCGCAGCACCTGGACCGTCTCCTCCACGTGCAGCACCGCCTTCACCTGCTCGGGCAAGGTCACCAGCAGCCTGGGCTGGACCGAGGACATCTACACCACCAGCGGCATGTGGTACGTCAAACACTATGTCGCCGACTGGATCCCGTGCCCCGATGGCTCCACGTCACCCGGGCTGCAGGTCTACCGCTTCTATCCCGCCAACGAAGATGGCCTCCGAACGGACAATACCGATCTGTACGTCGGTGAGGACCAGACCACCGGCGTCAGCGGCAACTGCGGAAGGAACCGTTCGTTGGTGATGAACCTGCCGGTCAAGATCTCAAAGATCGCCTGACAAGCCGGTTTTCGGCCAACGAGAAGTACCCCATCCCCGCGGATGGGGTGCTTTCCACATTGGGCCCGGCCCGCGTTGCCTAGGCGACCGGAGTGAACGTGATGTTGATGTTGGTGAGCCCGCGCAAGATGAAGGTCGGCTCGTAGTCGTAGCGACGGTCACCGGCCGGACCGTGCTTCTCCTCGTCGATGGCGATGTCGAGCATCCGGTCCAGGATGCGCTCGATGGACACCCGGCCCTCGACGCGGGCCAGCGGCCCGCCGGGGCAGGAGTGGACGCCGCGGCCGAAGGCGATGTGCTCGCGCACGTTCTTGCGATCCAGGTCGAACTCGTGTGGATGGTCGAACTTGGCGGGGTCGCGGTTGACCGCGCCGGGGCACACCATCAACGTGGTGCCCGCGGGCACGTCCATGCCGCCGACGGTGGTGTGCTTCTTGGCCAACCGGAACTGGCTCTTCACCGGGGCGTCCATCCGTAGCGCCTCCTCGACGAAGACCGGGATGCGGCTGCGGTCCTTGCGCAGCGCCTCCTGGATCTCCGGTTGGTCGCCGAGCACCTTTAGCGATGCCGAGAGCAGCTTGGTGGTGGTCTCCTGGCCTGCGGCGAACAGGAACGTCGCCGAGCGGGCCACTTCGAGTACCGGCGGGGTGGAGCCGTCGGGGTACTTGGCGGTGGCGAGTGCGGTGAGCACGTCATCGCGAGGCGTGTTGCGACGGTCCTCGAGGTAGGCGATGAATGTCTCGTCGAGCCATTCGAGCGGATTGCTCGCGACGGATTCGTGGTCGAGCGAGCCGACGATGGCGCCCGGTTGCGGCGCGCCGAGCACGTTGCGGAACTGCGAATGGTCTTCCTCGGGGACGCCGAGCAGATCGGCAATCACCAACATGGAGAACGGCTTGGCATACGCGCTGAGGAACTCGCATTTGCCGTCGGCGATGAAGTCATCGAGACACTCGTCGGCCAGCCGCCACATGAAGTCCTCGTTCTCCTTCAGCCGGCTGGGGGTGAGCAGCCGGTTGAGCAGCGAGCGCGCGTTGGTGTGATCGGGCGGATCCATGGTGACCATGTGCTCGAACATCGGCATCTGTGAACGGTGCGCGGTGATCTGCTCGGTGATGTCGTCGCCCTCGGGGGTGAAGGGCAGCGGCGGGAACGGACCGGCGACGGCGATGCACGACGAGAACGTGTCGGGGTCCTTGAGCACCGTCGCGGCTTCTTCGTACCCGGTGATCGCGAGTACGCCGTAGTTGGGTTCCTTGACGATCGGGCACTTGCCGCGCAGGTGGTCGAAGTATGGGTGTGGGTCGGGCACCAGGGTCTGATCGGTGAAGTAGTCGACGGTGTCGAAGTCGGTCATCTGGGGAGCGGTCCTTCCGGAGCGAGCGTCAACGGGGCGATCGGGCTCGACGACGGATCAGTGCGCCGTCGCGATGTGGCTGAAATTGCTGAGCATCTGCTTAGCATGACGTACTGTCGTGGTCAAGGTCATGGCACGCTGGCGCGGACGTGAGGAGCAAGACGAGACCGGCGACTACGATCTGCGTTTCAACGACAGCGAACGAAGGAAGTGCACACATGGCATCGGCGCGCAGGATCGGGGGACCGGACGCCAAGAACCGCATCGTGCTGCTCGACGCCGCCGAGCGGCTGATGCTGGACGAGGGCTACGCCGCGGTCACGTCCCGTCGGGTCGCGGAGCAGGCCGAGCTCAAACCGCAGCTGGTGCACTACTACTTCCGCACCATGGACGAGCTGTTCCTCGCGGTGTTCCGCCGTCGTGCCGAGCAGGGCCTCGCGGCCCAGGCGCTGGCGCTCGAGTCCCCGCAACCGCTGTGGGCGCTGTGGAGATTCATGACCGATCCGTCAGCCACCCGGCTCACGCTGGAGTTCATGGGCCTTGCGAACCACCGCAAGGCGTTGCACGCCGAGATCGCGCACTACGCCCAGCGGGCGCGCGAGGAGCAGACCAAGGCGATCACCACCGTGCTGCAACGCTATGGGATCGACACGTCGGAGGTGCCCGCGGTGGTGTGGACGTTCTTCGCTACCGGGGCGTCGCAGGTCCTGGTCGTCGAACGCAGTCTCGGGATGACCCTCGGGCACACCGAGATCCTCGAGTTCCTGGAGGACCAGATCCGTCGGATCGAGGGCGAACCGTTGCCGGTGGAGCGGGCGGACTCACCAGTTCCGGATTGAGCAGAGCGCGCCCTTCGGACCCTGATTCGTGACAACCACCTGACCGTCGACGGCGATCACGCAATGAAAGTTCGGCCGATGCGGGGAGTCCATGCTGCCCGCCGTCACCATGGCCCACTGGTCCGGGTTGGCGAGCATGACGTCCAGCGTCCACATCTGATTCGGCCCGACGTCGGCCTCGACGTTGGGGCTGAAGGCGTACGGGTTGTGGCTGTACTCGGCGAAGTTGGTCGGTTCGACATCGCGGTAGTAGATCTCGGCGTTCCGGAACGGGGTCTCGCTGAAGACGGTGTACTTGACGTGGTGGAGCACCAGATCGTCGGCCGACGCGGCTGGCATGCCGGACATCAGACCGCCGAGCACGGCCGTCACCGCAGGTAGGAGTACGGCGAGCGACCACGGGCGGCGCGGAAACATCATTTCCAAATATTAGAACGAGATATGCCAGGCGTGGGCGCGAATGGCTCACTAGCTGGGACATCAACCGGCCAACGCGCCGTATCCGGTGCTCAACCCACATGACTGGCCCATCATCTGGGCCGATCCGTCGGAAGCCTCGCCGCGTGGGGGCGCGATCGGCGACGGGGCCCAGTGGGCAAAAAAATTCTGCGCCGCACGAGATGAATTCCTAGAATCTGGAATTCACTCGGTCGGCGCAGAAAATTTCCTGCCGATTTACAGCGGGGTCACTCCAACGGCCTGTGGGCCCTTGGCGCCTGCGGTGATTTCGAAGGACACACGCTGATTCTCTTCCAGCGTGCGGTAACCCTGCGATTGGATCTCGGAGTGGTGAACGAACACGTCCTCCGTCGCCTCATCAGGCGTGATGAAGCCGAAACCCTTTTCGGCGTTGAACCATTTGACGGTGCCCTGTGGCATACTTATTTTTCACTCTCTGCGTTTTCATCGGACTCAATTCAGAAACTGTCCGTTCGCCGAGTCTAACAGCTGTTTTGCGGATGGAAACCCGCGGCGGGGGTCCAGCTGGTGGCCGGCAGGCCAACGCACATCCTCACTTGCCGCGGTTCATCACCCGATCCGCCGCGGCCCAGTGCGCGTCGGCCACCCACAGCCGGGCGAACGCCGCGACGGCATCCTCGGGCGAGGCGCCTCTGACCACCCGTTTGATCTCGCCCGCTGCGGGGTGGGCCAGCTTCCGTGCGACCGCACGCCACTCCTCCTCGAACGACGCACGCGGCACCACGCGGTCCAGCAGACCAACGCGTTCCGCCTCGGTCGCGTCGAGGATCGTTCCGGTGCCCGCCAGCAAAAGCGCCCTGCCCTTGCCCACCAGCGCCGCGAGCCGTTCCGCGCCGCCCCACGCGGGCATGATCTCCAGCGTCACCTGGTTGAAGCCGATCTTGATGTCGTCCGCGGCCAGTCTGATGTCGGCCGCGACTGCGACCTCGGCGCCGCCGCCGAGAGCGTGGCCATTGAGCGCCGCGAGCACCGGTCCGGGAAAGCCCGCGATGCGGTCGCACACCTTGCGCATGCGCCACGCCATGGCTGCGGCGTCGGCTTCGGTCCGGATGGCACTCAGTTCCTTGAGGTCGCCGCCGGATACGAAGGCCTTGTCGCCTGCCCCCTTGATGACCAAGGCTCGGGCGCCGACAGCGCCGTCGAGCGCCTCGTCGAGCCGGTCCATGGTCTCGAGCGAGATGGCGTTGCGCGCGTGCGGCCGATCGATCGTCACGACGGCCAATCCGTCGGCCAATTCGAGTTCGACCATGCGGCTGTCTTTCAAGTCGTTCTCCAACTTCGGTATTGGCATTCTCGGATCAGGAGAATAGCATCACCACCTGTCTTCACGGCGTCGGCTAGGGCGCCGTTCGATGCTGCGGAGGTGCCTGCCGAGCCCATGCGAAAGGCCATCCGAACTATCCCATCCGACCTGGTCACTCAGTATGAGGATGCGGGTTGGTGGACTCGGGACACACTCGGCGACCTCGTCGCACGAGGGCTCGCCGCCAGTCCGGACGCCGGCTTCTGCGTGCATTCCGTCGTGCGGCCGTTCACCGGCACCTTCCGCGACGTCGAACTCGTCGCGCGCCGCCTGGCCGCAGGACTGCGCGCACGTGGCGTCGGACCCGGCGACGTCATCGCAGTGCAGCTGCCTAACTGGATGGAGGCCGCCGCGTCGTTCTGGGCGTCGGCGCTGCTAGGAGCCGTGGTCGTGCCGATCGTGCACTTCTACGGCCGCAAGGAAATTGCGCACATCGTGGCGACGGCCGAGCCGCGCGTCTTCGTGACCGCCGAACGGTTCGGCCGGATGTCCTACCAACCCGACCTCTGCGCGGACATCCCGATCGTCGTCCTCGTCGGCGGTGGAGCGCAGCGGGCACACGAGCACGGTTTCGACGAGCTGCTCGAGCCTGAGCCGATGCCGGGCACCGTCGGCACCGATCCGGCCGGGCCGGCCCTGATCGCCTTCACGTCGGGTACGACGCGAGACCCCAAGGGCGTCATCCACAGTCATCAGACCCTCGGGTTCGAGACGCGTCAGCTGTTGGCCAACTACCCACCCGACCGTGGGCGTCAATTGACCGCGACCCCGGTCGGGCACTTCATCGGGATGCTCGGCGCCTTCCTCATCCCCGTGCTCGAGGGCGCGCCGATCGACCTCGCCGACGTCTTCGACCCCGCCGCGGTGTTGGCCCTGATGAAGTCGGACGGCATCACGATCGGTGGCGGGCCGCCGTACTTCGTCACCAGCCTGCTCGACCATCCCGACTGCACCGACGAACACCGCAAGCACATCAAGACCGTCGGCCTCGGCGGGTCGACGGTGCCCGCCGCGGTGACCAGGCGGCTGGCCGACTACGGGGTGTTCGTCTTCCGGTCCTACGGCAGTACCGAGCATCCGTCGATTACGGGTTCGGGCGCAGGGGCCGCCGAGGACAAGCGGCTATACACCGACGGAAATGCAAGGCCCGGAGTGGAACTCAAGCTCAGCGACGACGGAGAGATCATCAGCCGCGGGCCCGACCTGTGCCTCGGCTACACGGATCCCGACCTGACGGCCAAGGCTTTCGATGACGAGGGCTGGTACCACACCGGCGACGTCGGCGTGCTCGACGCCGACGGCTACCTGACCATCACCGACCGCAAGGCCGACGTCATCATCCGCGGTGGGGAGAACATCAGCGCGCTCGAAGTCGAGGAGGTGCTGCTGGCCATGCCGCAGGTGGTCGAGGCGGTCGTCGTCGCAGCTCCCGACGCGCGGCTGGGGGAGCGTGCCGCCGCGGTGCTGCGGGTTCGGGACGGAGCGGCCATACCCACGCTCGACGAGGTCCGCGCGCACTTCGAGGCGGCTGGGGTGGCCCGACAAAAGTGGCCGGAGGAACTCCACGAAGCAGCCGACTTCCCGCGCGCGGCGAGCGGCAAGGTTCAGAAGTTCGTCGTTCGCCAGCACATTGCGGCTGCAGCTCGTCAGAGCCCATCGACCTGAGTCCCGGCTCGACCTGCGACGGGCGGCGCATCGAGGCTTCCGCCCTGCGGAACGCCATTACCCAACTTCGTCAGTAGGCGTTGAAGGATTGCCATGCGGCGCCGATGAGAATAGGATTCTCCCAGGATGATAAGGAGTATTTCATGGGTCAACTTTCGCATCGGGTCGACATCCCGTTCCCGCTCTTCGACGCGGACAACCACCTGTACGAACCGCCGGAGGCGCTGACCAAGTACCTGCCCAAGGAGTACGAGGACGTCGTCCAGTACGTGGAGATCAAGGGCCGCACCAAGATCGCGCTGCGCGGTCAGATCAGCAACTACATCCCCAATCCCACGTTCTCGGTGGTCGCCAAGCCGGGCGCCTGGGAGGAGTACTTCAAGTTCGGCAACCCCGACGGCAAGAGCAAGCGCGAACTCTTCGGCGAGCCGATGAGGGCCATTCCGGCATTCTTCGAGCCCGGCCCGCGGCTGGAGAAGATGAACGAGCTGGGTCTCGACCGCACGCTGATGTTCCCGACGCTGGCCAGCCTGATCGAGGAGCGGCTGGCCGACGACCCGATCGCCATCCACGTCATCATCCACTCGCTCAACCAGTGGCTCGACGAGGTGTGGGGCTTCAACTACCAGAACCGCATCTTCACCACCCCGGTGATCACGCTGCCGATCGTCGAGAAGGCGATCGAGGAGCTGGAGTGGGTGGTCAAGCGCGGTGCCCGCGCCATCCTCATCCGCCCGGCGCCGGTGCCCGGATTCCGCGGCCCGCGGTCGTTCGCGCTGCCCGAGTTCGATCCGTTCTGGGAACGTTGCGTCGAGTACGACGTGTTCGTCGGAATGCACTCCAGCGACAGCGGTTACTCCCGCTACACCTCGGAGTGGGACGGTGCCGCCCAAGAGATGCTGCCATTCCAGACCAATGCGATGTCGATCCTCAACGAGTGGCGCCCGATTCAGGATGCGGTGGCCTCCTGGGTCATCCACGGCGCGCTGTTCCGGTTCCCGAAGCTGAAGGTGGGGATCGTCGAGGCGGGGTCGAAGTGGATGTTCCCGCTACTGGACTCGATGGCCGAGGTCTACAAGAAGGCGCCAGAAGCCTTCGCCGGCAACCCGATCGAAGAGATCAAGAATCGCATCTTCGTCAGCCCGTTCTACGAAGAGGGCATCGACGATCTGATCAACCTGATCGGCGTCGACCAGGTGCTCTACGGCTCCGACTGGCCGCATCCGGAGGGCCTCGCCGAGCCCACGCACTACGTGACGGCGCTCGAACATCTTTCGATGGATGATCAGGCGAAGATCATGGGCGGCAATCTCGGTCGACTCATCACGGTGTGACGTACCAGAAGCGCTGGGAGACCATCCCCGCGATGGTCTTGAGCGCAGCGGATCGCTTCGGCGATGCCGAAGCGGTCGTCGACGGTCCGCTGCGCCTGTCCTTTGTCGAGCTCGCACACCGCATCCGTTGCGCGGCAGGAGCGTTCGCTGCGTTCGGGGTCGGCAAGGGTGATCGCGTCGCGGTCTGGGCGCCAAATTCCGCGGAGTGGATCATCGCCGCGTTCGGCATCATGACCGCGGGCGGCGTGCTGGTTCCGGTCAACACCAGGTTCAAGGCCGAGGAGGCCGCAGACGTGGTGGCGCGCAGCGGCGCCAAGGCGGTGATGGTCCAGAAGGGCTTCCTCGGATCGGATTTCGGTGTTGCTCAGTCGGGGCTCGACGTCCCGACCATCGACCTCACGTCGGATTTCCTTGGCAGTGGCTCGCCCTTCGAGCGCCACGTGGACGGCGCCGACGTCTCCGACGTCATCTATACGTCGGGCACCACCGGCAGGCCGAAGGGCGCCATGATGAACCACCGTCAGACGCTGCAGGCCTACGAGGAGTGGGCGACGCTGGCAGATCTGCGCGAGGGCGACCGCTACCTCATGATCAACCCGTACTTCCACACGTTCGGCCTCAAGGCCGGTCTCGTCGCGTCGTTCCTGCGCGGTGCGACGATGCTGCCGGTCGCCGTCTTCGACATCGACGAAGTGGTGGATCTCATTGAGCGGGAACGGATCACGATGCTGCCCGGGCCACCGACGGTGTATCACTCGCTGTTGGCGGTGACGGACAAGGGCAAGCTGGCGACGTTGCGGGCCGGCGTCACCGGGGCAGCCGACATCCCCGTCGAGCTCATCCGCCGCGTGCATGACGAACTGCCGTTCCACACGGTGATGACGGGGTACGGCCTCACCGAGGCGGGCAACGTGACGCTCTCGCGCCCGGGCGACTCCTTCTCCGACGTGGCCACCACCGCGGGGCTGCCGTGCGACGACGTCGAGGTCCGCGTCGCCGACGACGGCGAAGTATTGGTGCGCGGCTACAACGTCATGCAGGGCTACCTCGACGATCCGGCGGCAACCGCCGATGCGATCGACGCCGACGGCTGGCTGCACACCGGCGACCTTGGCGAGTTCACGCCGACCGGCAGACTACGCATCGTCGGGCGCAAGAAGGACATGTACATCGTCGGCGGATTCAACGCCTACCCCGCCGAGATCGAGGGCTTTCTGCTGGAACACCCCGCGGTGTCCCAGGTCGCCGTGATCGGCGTGCCCGACGACCGCATGGGCCAGGTGGGCAAGGCGTTCGTGGTGGCGCGAGCCGACTTCGGCGCGCCGCCGTCCGCCGACGACGTCATCGCGTGGAGTCGTGAGCGAATGGCCGGTTACAAGGTGCCTAGGTATGTAGAGTTCCTCGACGAGTTGCCCACGAACGCCACAGGCAAGGTCGTCAAGGACCGGCTGCGCTGAGCGCACGCACAGCGCGGAAATAGCATTTCCGCAGGAAGCAGGGCTTTCTGTGCTGGTTCGGCGATGGGGTATCGTCGGTGCGATACCGAAAATTGAAAACGTCATTCTCATTGTGTTCCACGTTCACGGATAGAACAGGAGGTCGCATGCCGCCCCGCAAGCGCACCTCGTCGGTGCTCAACGGCGACGCCAGCGACCTGTCCAAGGAGGTCGATCGAGTGACCAACGCCGACGATGCCCTCGCCGAGGCCGCGGAGGCCGAGGCCGCGGAGGCCGAGGCAGTCGCCGCGGCTGCACGCGCGCGGGCGCGGGCCATCCGGCTACGTCGAGAGGTGGCCGCCACGGCGGCCACCGCCGCGGAGCCGGAGTCGTCGGCGATCGAAGTCGAGGCCGTCGACACACCGGCCGTCGACGCGGACGAAGACATCGACGCGGACGAAGGCGTCAATGCCGACGAAGACGAAGCTGCCGAGAAGCCCGCGCGGCTGCGTCGCCGGCCGAGTAAGCAACTCCTGCTGAAGGTGGGTGCGGCGGCCTTGGTCGTCGTGGCTTCGCTCGGACTGCTCGGACTCGGCGGGTCGATGTACTGGCATCACCGCAACGTCGAGGCCCAGCAGCGGCTGTCGGCGGAGTTCGCTGCGGCCGCGCGCCAGAGCGTGGTGACGTTGATGTCCCTGGACTTCAACAAGGCCGAGGAGGACGTGAAGCGCATCCTCGACAACACGACCGGTGACTTCAAGAAGGACTTCGAGAACTCGGCCCAGGAATTCGTCCAGGTGGCCCAGGCGTCGAAGGTGGTCACCGAGGCCACCGTCAACGCCGTGGCCGTTCAGTCGATGACCAAGGACACCGCCACCGTCCTGGTGGCCGTCGTGACCCGAGTGTCCAACGCTGCGAGCAAGACCCAGGAGCCGCGCTCGTGGCGACTCAGCGTGGACGTCACCCGAGACGGTGACCAGCTCAAATTGGCGAAAGTCGAGTTCGTGCCGTGAGCGCAGACAAGGAAGCCGACGTGGCCGACGTCGAGGACATCTCCGTCGCGCTGATCGACGAGACCGGCGTCGTGGATGACGCCGAGTCGGAGTCCGAGGCCGAAACCGCGCAGCCAAGGGGACTGCTTAGACGGCTGCTGGTGCCACTGGTGCTGGCGATCGTGCTGCTCGCCTCGGCCGGGGCGACGACGTGGGTCTACTTCGCGCAGTATCGTTCCGACCTGGAGACCAGCGACGCGGTGAAGGCACACGTGATCCAGTCCGCGTCGGACGGAACCGTCGCCCTGCTGTCGTACTCCCCGGATACCCTGGACAAGGACTTCGCCACCGCCAAGACGCACCTGACCGGCGACTTCCTGAACTACTACACGCAGTTCACCGCCGAGATCGTGACGCCCGCCGCCAAGCAGAAGGCCGTCAAGACGTCGGCAGCGGTCGTGCGTTCGGCGATGGCACAGCTTCAACCGACGTCCGCCGAGGTGCTGCTGTTCATCAACCAGACGACGACGAGCAAGGAGAACCCCGACGGCTCCTTCACCGCGAGCAGCGTGAAGGTGGGGCTCACCAAGGTCGGCAACGACTGGCTCATCTCGGCCTTCGACCCGGTCTAATCCCCGACGCGCCGGGCGTCGGCGCCGAGGTTGCACAATCGAGCCCATGCCAAGAACAGCCAAGCGCGCCGACCTGGTGCTGTCCGGCGGCGGGGTCAAGGGTGTCGGACTGGTCGGTGGCGTCGTGGCACTGCTCGACGCCGGGTACACCCCGCAACGGGTGTCGGGCACCTCGGCGGGCTCGATCGTCGGGGCCGTCGTCGCGGCCGCGGCGCAGGCCGGCGAGCTGTCGGGCGCACAGGTCAAAGACCTTGCGCTGCAACTGGACTACCGAAAGTTCACCGACCCCGGCACACTCGAGCGCGTCCCGCTGCTCGGCCCGTCGCTTGCCCTGTTGCGCGGCAGCGGAATCTACCGGGGCGACTATGCCCGCGACTGGGTTCGCGATCAGCTGGCCAGCCTCGGCGTCACCACGTTCGGCGACCTCGCCATCGACGACCCCGAGCTTCCGCCCGAGCAGCGCTACCGGCTGGTGGTGACGGTCTCCGACGTCACGACGGGCCAACTCATCCGACTGCCATGGGACTATCGCCGCGTCTACGGCCTCGACCCCGATGAGCAGTCGGTCGCGGCCGCCGTGCGCGCCTCGATGTCGATTCCGTTCTTCTTTCGCCCGGTCACGCTGACGAGTGCGGCCGGACTGACCTCGACGCTCATGGACGGCGGGCTGCTCTCCAACTTCCCGATCGACTCGTTGGACCGCCACGACGGAAAGCGGCCGCGCTGGCCGAGCTTCGGAGTGACGGTGATGCCGAATCTTCCGCAGGGCAACGACAGGGTCATCCCGGCGCTGGACCGGCTCCGTCCCTTTGGCCCTCCGCACGTGCTCGAGGACGTCATCACCACGGTCCTGGTCGGTCGCGACCAGGCCTACCTCAACCAGCCGTGGGTGAGTGCGCGCACCATCCGCGTCGACTCCACCGACGTCGGATTCCTCGACTTCGACATTTCCGATGCCGACGTCGAAGCGCTCTACGGCAAGGGCTACTCCGCGGGACTGGAGTTCCTGGCCGCCTGGGACTGGGCCGACTACTTACGGCGCTTCCGCTGACCGGCGTCGGATACCCTGGCTCGCCGATGGAACCTGGGGCGATAGTGCCGCTGCCGATGGCGGCGGATCCCGCGGCGGTCTGCGTGCCGATCGCGGGGGAGCCACCGGTCGCGCGCGCCGTGCGGGCGCTGCTCGACGGGCCGGTGGCACCTGGTGTGGTTGTGGTGGTCGTCGCGGAGCCGCTCGCCGCGCGGGTTCGCGACGTGCTGGCGGAGCACACCTCACCGGAGGTCGCGGTGCGTGCGCTTCCCGTCACCGGTGACCGCGCCGACGCCATCGCAGCTGGGCTTGAACATCTTGCGTCCGAAGCGCTTTCGACGATTCTCGTTCACGACGTCCGCCATCCGCTGGTACCCGGCGAGGTGACCGGTCGCGTCATTGCCGGGTTGGCGGCGGGGCACGGCATCGTCGTTCCGGTGGTCCCCATGACCGACAGCGTGAAGGCCGTCGACGGACGCGGTGCGGTGGTGGCGACGGTGGATCGGGCCACGCTGTTGACCGTCCAGTACCCCCGCGGCTTCGTATCCTCGACGCTGCGCGAACTCGTTGCGGCCGGCGCCGCCGACGAGCTCGACGGCGCGCTGGCAGCGGGGCTGCCGATCGCGACGGTCGACGGTCATGCCGACGCGGTGCGGTTCACCCTGCCCGACGACGCCGCCCTGCTCGAGGCGATCATCGCGAGTCGTCGCTGACCCGATCGTGCAGCAACCGGGTGGCGACGAGTACGTCGGGTGCGTACGTGACCTTGAAGTTCGTGGCGGGCCCTGCGAAGACGCGCACGTCGACGTCGGCGAACCGTTCGACGCACGACGACGTGTCGGTGCCCTCGAAACCCTCGCCGTCGGCCCGGCGGTAGGCGTCGAGCAGCGCCTTGGCCCGAAACGCCTGCGGAGTCTGGACCCGCACCAGCGGGCCCGCGGCGGTGATCCCGCCCGTCGCGATGCGCACTACGTCGTGCGCGGGCACCGCCGGAATGGCGCCGCCGAATTCGCGCGCCACCGACAGCGCGACGCCCATCACGTCGGGTCCGGCAAGCGGGCGGGCGGCGTCGTGAATCAGCACGACATCGATGGAGCCGGCGTCGACGTCGTCCGCCAGATACCGCAGGACGTTCCACTCCGAACCGTGCCTGGTGTCACCGCCTTCGACGAATTCGACCGTGGCAGAGGGGAGTTCGGTAGCGATGGTGCGCGTGACGAGCTCGCGTTCGCCGGGCCGGAACACAAGCACGGTGCGGTCGATACCCGGTGTGCGCGTCACCGCGTCGATCGACCACGACACCATGCTGCGGCCTGCCAACTGCAGGAAGGCCTTGTTGCCGTCGGCGCCGACCCGGGTCCCCATGCCCGCCGCGAGCACAACGCCGACCGCCGCAGGCTTCGAGGTCGCGCGCATGCCGTTCACGCTAGCGTGCGCTGACGGCCGATCCGGGTGAGTCAGTCCCCAGCGTGCTTGCGGTAGTCCCACTGCTCGAGCCGAACCTGCAGTTCGTAGACGGCGAGTGCGACGAGCGCCACCGCAGCCATCAGGCCGGCCACCAGCAGGGCGTTCATCTCCGTGCCTTGCGCTGTTCGTTCGTCATGACTCGATCGTCGAACCCGCATTTGCCGGGCACACGCGTAGTGCACTACTCGTCTTCGGGCGTCCGTCGCCGGCGCCGGGGTCGAGTAGAACGCGACGGCGATGTAGCGGGGTGGACACCGGACCCGGTACGGTCACCGCCGTCGGAAGGGGACGAGCGGCATGAATGAACCAGAGCCTGGGTCGGCCCAGGCGTCCAGAGCGGTCAGGGCCCACCGCCTTCGCCGCATGGCAGGCCGCGATCCCCACGAGCAACACCGTGTGGCGACGCCGCTGGAACTGCTCTTCGACCTGACGTTCGTGATCGCCTTCGGCGTGGCGGCCTCGGAGTTCGCGCACATACTCGTCGCCGGTCACGTCGGAGCCGCCATCACGGGATTCGTCTTCGCGACGTTCGCCGTCATCCTCGCCTGGATCAACTTCACGTGGTTCGCGTCGGCGTACGACACCGACGACTGGATGTACCGCGTGATGACGATGGTGCAGATGGTCGGCGTGCTGATCCTCGCGCTTGGGATCCCGCCCTTCTTCGCATCGATCGAACACGGGGAACACGTCAACAATGCGATCCTGGTCGCCGGCTACGTGGTCATGCGAATTGCGTTGGTGGGCCAATGGTTACGGGCCGCTCGCCAGGACCCGGCGCACCGCGCGACATGCCACACGTACGCGGCGATCCTGACGGCTACTCAGCTCGGCTGGATCGGCACGATCTTCCTACCGACGTCGGTCCCGGTGACGCTAGCCTTCTGGGTGGTGCTCGGCAGCATCGAGTTGGCGGGGCCGCGGCTAGCGGAATCCCGCGGCGATACCACCACGCCGTGGCACCCGCACCACATCGCCGAGCGCTACGGCCTGCTGGTGATCATCGCGCTCGGCGAGGGCGTAGTCGGTACGGTTGCGTCGTTGTCCGCCGTGGTTCAGGAGTACGGCTGGACCACTGACGCCGTCCTGCTCGTGGTCGCGGGCACGGGGCTCACGTTCGGCATGTGGTGGATGTACTTCGCGGTGCCGGTGGCCGTCGTGCTGCACGCCCACCCCGAACGCTCATTCGCCTTCGGATACCTCCACATCCCGCTGTTCGCGGCGATCGTGGCCACCGGGGCGGGCCTGCACACCGCCGCCTACTACGCCGAGCACCACTCCGAGATCGGTTCGATCGGCACGGTGTTCTCGGTGGTCGTCCCCGTCACCGTCTTCGTCGGCATGGTCTACGTCATCTACGCGTTGCTGGTGCGGACCTGGGACGCGTTCCACACGCTGTTGATCGCGTTCACCGCCGTGGTGCTGGTGGCCGCGGTGTTGGCCGCCGCCGCGGGGGTACCCATGACGGCGTGCCTGCTGATCGCCACGTTGGCGCCGGTCGTCAGCGTCGTCGGCTTCGAGTTGGTTGGGCACCGGCACGTCGCAGCGGCCATCGCCGCCAACCTGGATGGTTAGCTGGAGTCAAAACTCTCCAGCAGCGAGCGTTCCTCCTCGGCCCGCATCAGCCTTCGGGCCTTGCGGCGGGTGATCAGGATGCCGATCACGGCGAGCGCCCACACCGCGTACTGCACGGTCCACGCGACCCGGAACGACTCGAACGAGTACCCGCCCATCGCGCCGAGGATCAGGCCCATCGCCTGCATCACCAGAAGCGAGGCGATGAACCCGCCCATGTTGACCATGCCCTGTGCGGTGCCCAACGTGGCACTGGGATTGAACGTGCGGGCGAAGTCGAAACCCACCATCGAGCCCGGCCCGCCGACCGAGATCACCACGATCAGTAGGGCCAGCAGCCACAGTGGCGCCCGTTCGGGCAGTGCCAGGACCACCGTCCAGGCCAGCGCGTTGCTGGCGATGATCGCCAACACGATGCGTGACCTCCGCTTCGGGTAGCGGCCGGTGGCGATGCCGATCACGATTCCCGACGAGATGGCGGCGACGACTGACGCGGTCAACAGCGCACCCGTGACGCCCGTCGAGAGCCCTTGCGCGACGGTCAGATACGGCACGCCCCACATCAGGGCGAAGACGGTGACGGAGAACTGCGTGCCCATGTGGGTGAAGAAGCCCAACCGCGTGCCGGGCCGCAGCCAGACCGTCTTGACGCTGCGGAGCGTGGCGCGCCCCGACATCGTCTCGCGTTCGACGATCCGGCCCCTCGGAGTGTCCTTGACCATCGCGAACGCGAGCACCATCGCCAGGGCTCCGAACGCGGCGACCGACACGTACGCGGTGGCCCACGTCGTCCCGGTGAGCAGCGCGAGGAACGGGATGGCCGACAACACCTGGCCGAGCTGCCCGCAGATGCCGGTGAGCTGGGTGAGCAGTGGCACGCGTCGTGGGGGAAACCAGTGCGGCACCAGACGCAGCACCGAGATGAACGTGACGGCGTCGCCGAGCCCGACCACCGCGCGCGCCCCGATGGCCAACGGCAGCGACGTGGTCAGGGCCAGTGCCAACTGGCCGGTCGCCATCAACGCGGCGCCGGACACGATCAGCGTCCGTGAACCGAACCGGTCGAGCAGGACCCCGGCCGGTACTTGCGCGGCGGCGTACACGATCACCTGAAGGACCACGAACGTCGACAGCACGCTGGGGCTGGCAGCGAAGCGGTCGGCGGCGTTCAGGCCGGACACGCCCAGTGTCGTGCGGTCGAGCACGGCGACGATGTAGGCCAATAGTCCCGTCGCCCAGACGATCCACGCACGCACTTGACTCATGCTTGCTTACTGACGGGTCCAAGCGCCAATTCTTACGCCGCCATTCGATTCTCGCAAACAACGGGCGCGAGCTACAGTGTGTCCATGCTCCGTTGCGGAGGGCCGGTCACCAGTGGTCTGACCGTTGCGTTGAGGAGCTCTCGAGTTGGCTGAATATCGGCTGGAAGCGCTCGCAGCACGCTCCGGGGTCAGTGTCCGCAACATTCGGGCCTATCGCGAGCGCGGACTGCTCGATGCACCACGACGCGAAGGAAGGTCGGCCGTCTACGGCGACCGCCACCTTTCGCAGCTCCGAACGATCAGCGAGTTGCTGCGGAAGGGTTTCACCACCGCGCACATCGCGGAGTTCTTCGCCGCCGCGCGTCAAGGACACGACCTCGCGGACATCCTCGGACTGCAACAGGCGGTCTTCGGCCGTCCAACACCCGCCGAACCGGTCGCCCTCGACGTCGAGCAGGACTGCGACGAGGCCCGCCAACTCATCGCTCACGGACTGGCCGAGGTCGTCGACGGCAGGCTGTCGCTCATCGACCCCCGGATAGCGCAGCTCGTCGACCAGGCCACCGATCAGTGGGCATACGTCCGCATGATCCTCGGCATCGCCGACGACACCGCCGAGTCGGTTGATGCGGTGGCGACTGCCGTCGTCGACGTGTGGGAGCGCAGCGTGATCGAACGGTTCGGTCCGAACTACCTGCCTCGTCAGGAGGACATTGCCGAGCTTCAGCGCATGGTCGCCGCCTGCCGCGTGCTGGCAAGCCGCGTGGTCGCGGACAAGCTCGCCGACCGGTTTGCGCGGCGGCTGGCGACGGCGGTGGCCGACTACACCCTCTAGATGCGGGTGGTCGCGGGGTCGCCTAGATGCGGGTGGTCGCAGGGTCGCCGCCGAAGCGCTGGGCCAGCCACACCGGAATGATCGCCACGACGGTCAGCGCGGCCGCCACGACGTTGATCACCGGAGCCTGGTTGGGGCGGAACAGGTTTCCGAAGATCCAGATCGGCAGCGTCTGCACGGCGGGACCGGCGGTGAAGGTGGTGACCACGATCTCGTCGAAGCTCAGCGCGAATGCCAGGATCGCACCCGCAACCAACGCGCCCCGCATCATCGGGAAGGTCACGTACCGGAAGGTCTGCCACGACGTGGCACCGAGGTCGGCGGACGCGTCCTCGAGGTTGGTGCCGAGCCTGCGCAACCGGGCCTGAGTGTTGTTGAACACGATCACGATGCAGAACGTGGCGTGGCCGACGATGACGGTGGCCAGCCCGAGGGTGATCCCGAGCGCCGACGTGAACGTGGCGTTGAGCGCGATGCCGGTGACGATGCCAGGCAGCGTGATCGGCAGCACGACCAGGAAGCTCACGGTGTTGCGCCCGAAGAACTCGTAGCGCTGCACCGCAAACGCCGCCATGGTGCCGAGTACGAGCGCGAGCGCGGTGGCGCCGAGTCCCACCACCACCGAGTTGCCCAGCGACGTCCACATGCCCGTGCTGTTCCAGGCGTCGGACCACCAGTGCAGCGTGAAGCCACTCGGTGGAAAGGCGAACGTCCGAGAGGTGTTGAACGCGTTGATCACGACGAGAAGTAGTGGCGCATAGAGGAACACCAGCACCATCACGGTCCACGCCTTGACCGTGCGACGTGCACCGGCGGACAGCATCAGACGTTCTCCAGTGCGCCGGTGCGGCGCATCGCGAGCAGGTACAGGACTATCGCGGTGAGCGGGATCAGCGACAGCGCGGCGGCCAGTGGCTGGTTGTTGGCGGTGACGAGCTGCCCGTAGATGACGTTGCCAAGCAGTTGCGTGGTGCCGCCCACGATCTGCACGGCGATGTAGTCGCCGAGCGACAGCGAGAACGTGAAGATCGACCCCGCCACGATGCCGGGAAACACCAACGGCGCCATGACCATCCGCAACGTCGATGCGTCGGACGCCCCGAGGTCGGAGCTGGCGTCGATGAGCGAGTCGGGGACGCGTTCGAACGCCGCGAACACCGGGATGATCATGTAGGGCAGCCACAGGTAGGTCAGCGTGATCACCGTCGCCGTCAGGCCGTATCCGGGCGTGTATCCGGTGCCCCACGCCAGCGGTCCCTCCGGCGACAGCAGCATCCGCCACGCGTACGCCTTCACCAGATAGCTCGCCCACAACGGCGTCGTCACCGCCACCACGAGCACCAGGCGCATCCGCGGTGACGCGACCTTGGCCATGTACAGCCCCAGGGGCACGGCGAGCACGATGCAGCACACCGTGACCACCAGCGCGACGCCGACGGTGCGCAGGGTGACTGCACGGAACACCTCGTCGGTGACCACGCGGGCGATGTTGTCGCCGGTGAACGTCCGCACGACGGCCCCGGTGAACGAGTTCCTGGTCCAGAACGCCGAAACCAGCAGTACGGCAAGCGAACCCAGATAGGCCACCACTAGCCAGGCCATGGGCGGCACCAGCAGGAACGCCAGCGCCGCCCTGCGCCTGACCGTCAGTGAGGTCGGCGCGGCCAGTGTCACCCCTTGATCTGCTGCCACTTGTCGACCCACTCGTCGTAGGCCGTGCAGTTGTCTCCGCTACCGTCGACGCACTGCTTCTGTGGCGTGGTCCAGTAGTGGATCTGCGCGGCGAACTTCTCGTCGGTCGCGTGGTAGATCTCGCAGAAGTCCTTCTCCGTCGTGTGATCGCACGCCTTGCTCTGCGCCGGCGCCTCGCCGAAGTACTCGGCGACCTGGGCGTTGATCTCCGGTGAGGTGATCCAGTCCATCCACTTGTACATGCAGTTGGGATGAGCGGCCTTCGACGAGACCATCCACGTGTCCGACCAACCCGTTGCGCCCTCCTTCGGGAGCACGGTGTTGACCTGAACCTTGTTGTCGGTGCCGATGAGGTTGGCGATCACCTGCCACGTCGTGCCGATCACCGAGGTGCCCGACTCGAAGGCCTGGACGGCCTTGGTGTAGTCCGACCAGTACTCGCCGATGTTCTCCTTTTGCGCCTTGAGCAGTTCGACTGCGGCGTCGAGTTGTTCCGACGTCAGCGAGTACGGGTCCTTGATGCCCAACTCGGGCTTCGTCTTCGAGAGGTACAGCGCCGCGTCGGCGATGTAGATCGGGGAGTCGTAGGCCGTCACCTTGCCCTTGTACTTGCCCGCGTCGGTGAACACCGCTCCCCACGAGTCGGGGGCGTCGGTGACGTCAGCGATGTTGTACATCAACAGGTTTGCGCCCCACCCGTGCGGGATCCCGTACATCTGGCCGTCGACCGAGTTCCACGGCCGATCCTTGAGGAAGGGCGTGATGGTCGAATAGTTCGGCACCAGTGAGGTGTTCACCGGGCTCACGTCGCCCGCGTAGATCAGTCGCAGCGACGCGTCACCGGACGCCGACACGCCGTCGTACTGGCCCGTCCGCATCAGCTGGACCATCTCGTCGGACGTATTGCCGACCTTGACGTTGACCTTGCAGCCGGACTCCTTCTCGAACGGGGTGACCCAGTCGATGGTCGGGTCGTTCGAGCCGTTCTCGGCGTAGCCCGCCCACGCGATGAGGTTGAGCTCGCCCTCGCCGTTGCCGAGCGCGCCAAGCGGCTCCAGCTTCGGCGGCGCCTCGCCGCCCCCGCCGTTCTGTGAACTCGAACAGGCGACGACGAGTGCCGCACAGGCGGCCAGGGTGAATCCCAGCCGTAGCACAGTTGACTTCATGGGGTGCTCCAATCTCGTGAGGGGCGAACGGGTTTCAGTCCGAGAGGTCGTGGACGGCGGTATCCGGCCAGGCCAGGGTGACCGGGCTGCCGTGGCCAAGGTCGGTGGGTAGGGCGGCGCTGGAGTTCAGCACCGTGGCGATGAGCGTGACGCCTGGCGCGGCGACGGCGGCGACGCGCGTGGTGGGGCCGCCGTAGATCACCTCGCTCACCGTCGCCTCGACGCAGTGCGTCCCTGCGTCGACCGACCCGCCCGGCGTGAGCACGGCGATCCGTTCCGGCCGCACGGCCAGCGGGCCCGGTCGTCCGACGAGCGCCATCGCGGCGTCGCCGTCGAGCACGTTGGACGTGCCGACGAAGTCGGCGACGAAGCGGTTGGCCGGGCGCTCGTAGACGTCGCGGGCCCGGCCGATCTGTTCGATGCGGCCCGCGTTGAACACCGCGAGTCGGTCGCACAACGTCAGTGCCTCGTCCTGGTCGTGGGTGACGATGACGAACGTGATGCCGACTTCGCGTTGAATCTCCTTGAGCTCCAACTGCATCTGCTCGCGCAGCTTGAGGTCGAGGGCGCCGAGCGGCTCGTCGAGCAGCAGTACCCGTGGCCGCCCGACGAGCGCGCGGGCCAGCGCGACGCGCTGGCGCTGGCCGCCCGACAACTGACCGGGCCGCCGCGCCGCCTGGTCCGCGAGCCGCACCATGTCGAGCGCGTCGGACGTGCGGCGACGCCGTTCGGCCTTCGCGACGCCGCGCACCCGCATGCCGTACTCGACGTTCTGTGCGACGGTCATGTGCGGGAAGAGCGCGTATTCCTGGAAGACGGTGTTGACGTCGCGCAGCCGCGCAGGCAAGCCGGTGACGTCGGCGCCGCCGAGCCGGATGGTGCCCGCGGTGGGCTGCTCGAACCCGGCGATCATGCGCAGCACGGTGGTCTTGCCGGAGCCCGATGGCCCAAGGATGGCGAAGAGTTCGCCGTCGCGGACGGTCAGGTCGGCGCCGTCGACCGCGACGACGTCGCCGCCCCGCTCGGTGAAGACCTTCCGCAGCCCGACGAGCTCGATCTGCGGGACGGCTGCCGGGTCGACCGCTTCGTGCACGCTCGACGGGCTGCTCGTTCCGAAGGGCATGGCTGATCCTATGAATTCCTCGGTGGTGTCGCAGCTTCATCGCGGATTCCGCGCGTGCAGGCGCCGCAAGCCGACTGGATTCGCAGCCCCGCCCCCTCCCGTCGAACGACGATTACCGCCACGGTTTTTTGCGAAAAGCGTGACGGTAATCGTCGTTCGGCGAGGAAGGGGTGAGAATCTTGATGCAGATGTGACCAGTGGCGTTGGTGAGAATATTGAGTCAGTTGTCATATTCTGTGGTTCATGGCGGTTTCTCGGCGTGAGGTGCTGAAGGCTGCCGCTGCGGCGCCCGCCGCCATCGGCCTCGGCGGACTGCTGGCAGCGGCCGTCTCGGCGGCGCTGAACCCCGCGACGGCGTCGGCCGCGCCGCTGGGCGTGCTGCTCGACTACGCCGCGGGCGTCATCCGGGCCGCCGACATCCGCGCAGCGGGCGCTGCGGGCGCCATCAGGTACGTCTCCGACCGCCGCCCGGGCGGGGCGTGGATGCTCGGCAAGCCGATCCAGCTGCCCGAGGCGCGTGACCTCTATCAGAACGGGCTGAAGATCGTCTCCTGCTACCAGTTCGGGAAGCAGGACAGCGCGGACTGGCTAGGCGGACAGCCCGCCGGCATCCAACATGCCAAGCGAGGGTGGCAGCTGCACGTCGCCGCGGGCGGTTCCTACGGGGCCCCGATCTACGCCTCGATCGACGATGATCCAACCCCTGAGCAGTACAAACAGCAGGTGGCGCCGTATCTGCGGGCCTGGGAGTCGGTGCTCGGACACCAGCGCGTCGGCGTGTACGCCAACTCCAAGACCATCGA
>Ga0070668_100000784_pt1 | contig 21952 bp, 21 predicted proteins | sample KBSS43metaG_FD_64661 | JGI IMG/M metagenome (GOLD analysis project Ga0070668, IMG submission 64661) | Switchgrass rhizosphere microbial communities from Kellogg Biological Station, Michigan, USA - KBS S4-3 metaG | ecosystem: Host-associated > Plants > Roots > Rhizosphere > Soil ...
GCGTGTCCGCCGAAGCCGGCAGTACCAACTGGCCCAAACGCGCCCGGCGCCGCCAGTCGTGCACCTGCTGGGGCCGGCACCCATGGCGACGCGCGACATCTGTGACAATCGCCCCCGGCTCGAGGCTTTCCGCGGCAATCCGTGCCTTCAAATCGTCCGGCCAGCGCTTTCGACCTGCGCCTGCGTATACTTCGATACGCGATGACAACGGTCGTGTTATGTCGTCCGAATGGTCGTCCATTGTGAGCACCCTTGCAGAACCTTGCAGAAGATGACTCTTCTAGCGGTGCTCTCAGGACTGAGTACAAAAATTCTCAAGGGCCTCAACGCCACGCTTACCCTCAAGCTCGTGAGACGGCAGATGTACGGTCGCGGGAAAATCGATCTGCTTCAAGCCAGACTAATCGGCGCTGAGTAATCGGAGCTGCACCAAAATTGCGTCAGAGCCAAATTTGAACGCCGATTGACACGGTATCGGATATGCGGATATGCACCCGCCGTACTTCAGCGTGCTGGGGACATCGGTCCGACACCGGCGATGGGCCAAGGTTTTGGATTGGGTTTTGCGGTGCGCACCGAACCAGGCAAAATCCATTGCCTGGATCAGTTGGTTCGTTTTATTGGACCGGCGCAGCCGGTACCACATTCCTCGTTCATCCCAAGCGACCGCGCGCGAGCAGGGACTTGCATCCCAACGACGAAGACGCTCTTCGAGGGAAGTGGCTTTGCGGCTGCCGGAAATGATCGTTCACTCGATCACCTCGTCAGCGCGGGTAAGAACAGTTTCAGAGATGTTCAAGCCGAGAGCCTTGGCTGTTTTGAGGTTGATTATGAAGTCGAACTTCACCGGCTGTTGAATGGGCATGTCCGCTGGCTTTGCTCCACGCAAAATCTTGTCGGTAAACTCCGCAGCACGTGCAAAAAGGTCGATGAAGTTAGCCCCGTACGAAATTAGACCACCCGCGTCTACGAATTCTCTAAAACCAAAGATTGTTGGAATTTTCGCGGCGGTAGCTGCTTCGATGATTTTAGCCTTATTGGCATTTGTGAGGGGTTCACTATACACATAGAGCGCGTCAGTCTGGTTTGTGAGTGTTGCCATAGCTACGTCAATATCGTCGGCTGTTCGAATTTCCAGTATGTTGGGTTGTATATTCAGTTTGGCAGATGCCTGTCGGATGCCAATCACCTCTTGCTTAACTCCGGAGTAATCGGTGTTAACTAATGCCGCGAGACGGCGGACATTTGGAATTATGTCCCGTAGCAATTCAAGACGCTTGCTGCTGAGTTCTTGGGGTTGGATGGAAAGTCCTGTCACATTCCCGCCGGGGCGAGCCAGACTCTCGACAATTCCGTTGGCGACCGCATCGCCGTAGGCGGCGAATACAATTGGAATGCTTGAGGTTGCCTGTTTTGCGGCCACTACGCCGTATGCCGACGTAACGATTATATCAACCTTGTGCTGCACGAATTCAGCGGCGAATTCGGTAATTTGTCGAACATCTCCCGCTGCCCAGCGATACTCAATCTTAACATTGCGTCCATCCACCCAACCAAGCTTGGACAATCGTTTCACGAATGCCATCACCCACGCCCCATGAGAAGACTGTGTTCCGGGTACGAGGAAACCGACAATCGGTAGCTTCGCTGTTTGCTGAGCGTAAGCCGCTGACATGGAGACCATGGCAGCACTGCCCGTCAACAATATAAACTCCCGTCGTCTCATTCCATCACTCAGCTTCTGGGGTCACCAAGGTCGATCAAGTCATACGGAACGCTCTTCAGCCAGTATGCTCACTCGGGGATCGGGCCGCCTTGTCCGAGTTGACACCGCGTCGGCTTAGCCGGACCACGACGACTTCCGGTCAACCCCAATAAACGGACATCAACAGCTCGCCACTGCAGGTCCGCCAATCTATTCAATCACCTCGTCGGCGCGAGCGAGCAGCGAGGGTGGTATGCTGATGCCGAGTGCCTTCGCCGTGTTGAGATTTAAAACGAACTCGAACTTAGTAGGCCGTTCTAAGGGAAGATCAGCCACACGGTCTCCGCGTAGTATCCGATCCGCAATTTGAATGGCCCGTGGGAAGTACTCCTCCTGCTTTGGTCCGTAGCTCATCAGAATCCCATCTTTCGTCGGAGAGCGAAGGAATGACATGGTGGGCAGGCCGTGCAATTGCGCGGCCGCTGCATATCTGGCCGATATCGTGGCGAAACCCGGAAACGTTAGAAGGATGATGCCGGTCCGCTTGGATCCGGCAAGGACTGAAAAGCTCTTAACGAAGTCATCTGTAGTTAAGGTTTCCAGAACGATAGCTTCGACACCCAACGCACGGGCTGCGTTAAGGGCGACGTCTAGCTGCGTACGACCCATCGAAGGCTGCCAAGCAAACGCAATGCGTTCAACGCCCGGTATTGCCTCTCGCATCAGTTCAATCCATTTGTTAGCTAGCGAAGGCAGGTCCAAGAAGAGGCCGGTTACATTGCCGCCAGGCCGGGCAAAGCTGGCTACTAAGCCCGTTTGGACAGGGTCAGTCTCCATATCGATGGCTACTATCGGTGTGGTCTTGGTAGTTGCAGCGGCCACGCGGACCGCGTCCGCTCCCACAACTATTAGCACGCCCACATCCTTCTCTACGAGGTCACGGATTACCTCCGAAAGGCGTTGCAGATCTCCCTCGGCGGATCGCGTCAGAACGGTTTCGCCCTCGACATAGCCTAAGCGCTGCCATTCCCTGCGCAGCATCGCGAAGGTCACATGGCTGGGGCGGATCGTAACCGGGTGCACGTACCCGATTTTGCGTTTTGCAGTTTGCGCCGCAAGCGGCTTGACCACCAGCGGCCACGCGGCAGCGGCCCCAACAAATAGCGTTATGAATTCGCGACGTTTCATGCCCACCAAGCGAACCGGCTTTTCACAGCAAAACTATCACATCCAAAGCGCCATGTCTGTGTTTCAACCCAAGCCAAACCGCTCGATGTCGCCTTTGTCTCGAAACTCAGTCCTTGACCTGCCGGTTCGGCACGTCCACCCCCCAATAAATGAACATCGTCCGGCTGCAATCCGCTACTCGTTCCCGTAATCAGCACAACGCTCATTGTTATCCCCTACGCTAAAACAGTTTCCGTGGGACTAGAGCCAGTCTATTTTTTTTGAGCTTCTCTTATCAAAGCATGCCGAGCAGTTGTTGGACTAGACACTTCACTCTGGGTCACTTCTGCTGACACGTCGTGGGTCATTCACTCAATCAGCTGATCAGCGAGCACAAGGATTGGCACCGGAACCGCCAGCCCCAGCGTTCGTGCGACCTTAACGTTGACAAATAATTCGAACTTGGTCGGCAGCTGGATCGGCATCTCCCCCGGCTTCTGGCCTTTGAGGATGGTGTCGACATAGCTCGCGGCGCGGCGGAACAACTCCGCGAGATCCGCGCCGTAGCTAAACAAAGCGCCAGCCCGCGCAATTTCGGCATGCTCGCCGACCACAGCAATGCGTGCGTCCGCAGCTATCTTGCAGATGTCCTTCATCATGGCCGAGGTCAGGAAATCGCGGATCACGATCATGGCCGTGCCGCCTCCGTCGGCAAGTTTCTTGATCTGCTCGGTCAGGTGTACGGCAGACGGCCCTGAGAGGCCGAGGCGCATCGGCTCGATGCCAGCCCTTGTCGCATCCGTCATGGTCCGCGTCCCCCACGCGCTAAAGGTGGGGTCCGTGCTGTTGTGCATCACTCCAACCTTCCTCAAGGTCGGCACAATCGCCTTCAGCATTTCGATGCGCTTGGCCGACATTTCCTCGCCGAAAGCCGCGAAGCCGGTGACGGTACCGCCAGGCCGGGCCAGGCTCTGAAACAGCTCGGGATCGCTATCTGCAACCGGCAGCGCCACGGCTACTACGGGAATTTTCGTCTTGCGCACGATGGCCCGTGCTGCAGCCGGCCCAGGCGAAAGAAACACATCGACAGGCAGCGCCGCCAGCTCATCGATCATTGCATGCCCGAGCGCCACGTCGCCATTGGCGCTACGCGCGCTTACGATGATTGTGCGACCTTCGACGTGGCCGAGCCCAACCAAGGCCTTACGAAAAGCGTTGACCGTCACTTCATCCACGTCGGCGTTGGCGAAACCGACAAAACCTACGATCGGAATGCGCTGTTGCTGAGCGAACGCTGCATGGGGCCAAGTCCCCGCAACGCTCAGCAAGCCGAGAAATTCTCGCCGCTTCATCTCAGCCCGCCGTGAAACAACATCCAACGAGCCACTTGCACTTCACTAGCAAAACTTCGCACTCGCGCTGGGGGTTGCCCCGGGGGCCTGACATTCGAGTTCCTCCGCGCCCGATTGATCTCACCAGCCCCCCGCCTTGAGGGATAAGACAACTCCAGCAAATCGGGACCCTTGTAAAGCGCACACTTCGTGCCAGCCCGACGCTGCCAAGGGCTTGCGCTTAACTCTCGACACCTCATTCAATAACCTCATCGGCTCGCAGCAGGAACGACTCGGGCATTGTCAAGCCCAGGGCCTTGGCTGTCTTCAGGTTGATGATGAGCTCGTATTTGGTGGGCTGCTCCACCGGAAGCTCGGCTGGGCGCGCACCTTTGAGAATCCTGTCAGCTAATGCAGCGCTGCGCTGATAGTTCTCCTCATTACTGGGGCCGTAGAACATCAGGCCACCGTCCCTTACTTCGGGCGGAAATGAATGCATCGTGGGAAGTAGATGCCTGAGGGCCAAATCTGCAACTCTCTTTCGGTTTCCGAACATCACGTTGTCGGCCATGAAGACCGCAGCCTGTGCATTTGCTCGTTTGACATCGTCGAACGCTGGCTCCAGGTCCTCGACCGCCTTTAGTTCACGAGAGAACACTTCTACGCCCCGTATCGAAGCCAGGGTACGGATACTTTCAAGAGCGCCGCTGTGCCCAGGAAACGACGGATTCAAAAGCACGGCGATACGATCCGCCCCCGGGATAGCGTCGAGCAGCAACTCGAGGCGTTTTCCACCGACCCCGGCCTCGCTGTAGGTCACACCGGTAAAGCTACCCCCTGGATGCGCCAAACTCTCCACGATCCCAAGCCCGACCGGATCAGGGACGAAAGCGAACACGACAGGGAGCGAGAGCTTTGCATCCTTGAGTGCGATCACCGCCGGTGAAGTGATGGCGATGATTACATTTGGCCTTTGTATTGTGATCTCTGCGACAAGACCATTCAATCGATCGGGATCGCCTTCTCCGCCCAAAAGCTCAATCTTCGCCGTGCGGCTATTTTCGTAGCCAAGCTTGGCGAGGGCTTCGATCAACAGGTGGATCGGCGTGCGGTGGGGAAACCCGCTGTGAAGAATTGTGATCCTCGGCAGCTCCGCTGCCCAGGCCGGCTTACTCGGCTGCATGGCAAACGGTGACGCGGCCGCAGCAAAGAGAAGTTTGATGAACTCGCGCCGCCACATAAGCTCCACCCGTCTGCCCCTCAAACCGGAACAATCCTCACCTACTCTAGCTGCATGCGGACGCCCTTGCCGCCATTGAGCAGCCGGCGCAAGTGAAAGCCCGCCAGCGCATCGTCCGCATGCTGTCCGACAAGGGCCGCAAAGGCCGGCATCGCTGTGACGTCGTTTGCCTCCAACTTGGCGAAGGCTTCAGAATATTGCTTCGTCGTTGGTGCCTCGAATGCAGCCGGCGGCAGCGGCTCGTAGGCGCGTAGAGGCTCACTTCGACCGCGCAGCACTAGATCGCCGACCGCCCGCCCGCGGAAGTTTTCGGCACCCTCCGCTACTGCCGCACTCACACATATGCGGGTGCCTAGGAACTTGTTGGCCGTTTCCAAGCGCGCAGCGATGTTGATTGTGTCGCCATAGGCCGTGTAATCGAAAAACCGATTACCGCCGAAGTTACCGACCAATGCGGGGCCAGCATGGACCCCGATCCGCGTCGCGCCAAAATCAACCCCCTTGGGCGTCCAGCGCTCTCGAAATGACTCGGCCCACGCATCGAGATCATGCGCGCAGGCGATGGCCCGTGTCGCATAATCCGTCTGATCGCCTGGCGCATTAAACAGAATATGGATCGCATCGCCGATGATCTTGGCGACCGTTCCTTCATGGGCAAACACGACTTCAGTCATGCCGCCAACATATTCGTTCAGCAAAGCCCCCAGCACTTCCGGCTCAGCGGTTTCCACGAGTGAAGTAAAACCGGTGATATCGGTGAAAATTGCTGCAACGTCGCGGCGGTGCACCTCCATACCGGGGCTGTCACCGTCGGAGGCAAGTCTGGCAGCAATCTGTGGGGAAAAATATCGGGACAGTGAGGCATGCGCCCGTTCGGCCTCGACCTGGCGGCGTCGCGCCTCACGCATCATCACGACATGCCGGATGGTTTTGTCGATCGTCATCTCAAGGTCGGTAAAATCGATGGGCTTGGTCAGAAAATCGAACGCGCCGCGGTTCATCGCCGTGCGGATGTTGCTCATATCGCCGTACGCGGAAACAATTATGGTCGATACCTTGTCGTCAGTCTCTTGCAGCTTCTGAAGCAGAGTGAGGCCGTCCATCCGCGGCATATTGATGTCGCATACCACCATGTCGACATTGGGATGCTGCTCCAGCGACTGTAGGGCCTCGATTCCGTCATGCGCAAATACGAACGTCACCGTGCCGTCGCGAATCTGTCTGCGAAACTTCTGCAGCACCAGAGCCTCTAGATCGGGCTCATCATCAACGACAAGAATAGTTGCGGTCATGCAGCTTGCCCAAGCCTCATATCGATTTCGTGACGCAGCAAGGCGAAATCGATCGGTTTGGTCAACAGACCGACCGCACCGCGCTCAATTGCCTTGCGGCGAGTTTCCGCATCGCCATAGGCCGTGATCATGATTACGGGGACGTCCGGCCGCTGTGCCCGCACCTTCGGCAGCATTTCCAGGCCGCTCATCCCAGGCATGTTGATGTCGGACAAGATCAGGATCAGCGACGGGTCCCGAACTTCAGCGGCGCGGGCCAGCGCCACCGGCGCCGATGGTGCAAATTCCATCGTGAAGCGTCCAGATTTGATGTCGCGCCGGAACTGCTGGCGGAAAAGCGCCTCTACGTCAGGTTCATCATCTACGACCAGAATATAAACGCTCAATTTTTGCCTCCCAAATCTGCAAGTGCCGCCGCCCTCCGCGGCAGCGTAATGATGAACTCGGTAAAATTACCCGGCTCTGTAACGACCTCGATCCTGCCACCATGCTGTTTCACCACGATGTCGTGGCTCATCGATAGACCAAGTCCGGTGCCTTCGCCGGCCGGCTTAGTGGTAAAGAACGGGTTGAACATTCTTTCCTTCACTTCGTCGGGGATGCCAGTCCCATTGTCGCGAATCCGCACCTCCACTCGGCTACCAAACCCCCTTGTTGTCGCGCTCAGCGATGGCTCGAAAGAGCCATCTTCCTCCTCCTTCCGCTTGGCGGCGGCATAAAAACCGTTGGAAATCAGGTTGAGGAATACCCGGGTCATTTCTTGAGGGTAGGCATCGACCAATCCCGCAGCCGGGTCGAGGTTGCGCTTGAGCGTAATGTTGAAGCCGGGCTTTTCAGCCCGCGCACCGTGATAGGCGAGGTTGAGGCTTTCCTCGACGATTGCATTGATATCCGTGAGTCGGTGCTCGCCGGAACCTTCGCGCGAATGCAGCAGCATGTTTTTGACGATCGAATCGGCGCGCTTGCCGTGCTGCACCACTTTCTCCAGGTTGCCTTTCAACATGTGGGTCAGCTCGTCGAGTTCTTCCCTGGTCTTGCCCTCGAGTGTCGTTGTCTTGAGCAGATCGTTCACCTCGTCAATCAGTTCTGTCGACAGCGCTGCGAAATTATTAACGAAATTCAGCGGGTTCTTGATTTCGTGGGCAATGCCGGCGGTGAGCTGGCCGAGAGAGGCAAGCTTCTCGGTCTGGATCAGCCGGTCTTGGGCGGTGCGGAGATCCTCAAGGGACTGCGAGAGGTCCCTGGTACGCTCCTGCACTTGCTCAAACAGCCGGACGTTCTCGATCGCGATCGCTGCCTGGTCGGCAAACGTGGTCACCAGTTCGATTTGCTTCTCGGTAAAAGGCCTGACATCGACCCTGGTCAGGGCGAGGACGCCGATCGGTGCCCCTTCCCGCAACATTGGCACTCCTAAGATCGTTCGAAATTCTCCCCAACGCTTGGCCTCGTCGAAGGTGTATTTCGGGTCGGCCAGGACATCGGGAATGTGAACCATATGGCCTTCAAGTAGGGCTCTTCCGCTCGCAGACCCCGGATCGGGCACGACGGGCAGGTTTTTGACGTGATCCATGAATTCGTCAGAAAAGCCGACGGACTCGGCGCGATAGAACCGTCCGTCCTTTTGGCGGGTGATGGTTGCCTTGTCGGCATCACAGAGCCGGGCGGCCGACTCGACAAGGGTCTGCAGCACCGTCTGCAAATCGAAGGTCGACCGGCTGATGACCTTGAGTACGTCAGCCGTGGCAGTCTGCTGCTGCAAGGATTCGCTTAGTTCGGCGGTGCGCTGTTCGACCTTTTGCTCGAGACCGGCATAGGATTCCTGCAGCCGCGCGCCCATGTCGTTGAATTGGTCAGCCAGACCTTCCAATTCGTCGCCGGTTCGGATCGAGATCCGCTGGGCTAGATCGCCGCTGCCGATGCGGGCCGCGCCGGCGCGCAACGCCTGTATAGGAACGACCATGCGCCGGGCGAGGAATATTCCAGCCAGAACCGCAAAGATCGAGGCCGCCAGCAGTACGATCGCGAGACGTTGAAGCGCCTGGTACAGCGAGGCGTAGGCCTCCTTGACGGGGAGTTCAACGAACATAGTCCAGCCAAGCGGGGCGATCGGCGCGGAGGCCGTCAGCACCTCCTGCCCCTGGATATTCAGGGCGCCTTGCAGCGCGTCGGGCGTGATTTCGCCATCCCTGGCCTGTGCGGCCTGCACCTGCGTCAGCTTCGACATATCAGTGTTGCGCAGCACAAGGCTGATGTCGGGATGCGAGATAAGACGCCCCTTTGCGTCTACCACATAGGCTTGTCCGGAGGCGCCAACCTTGATCTGCGAGACCAGCTCGCGGATCAGCTTAAGATTGACCTCTGCGATACTGACGCCGGCGTCCTTTCGGGTACCGGACAAGGACAGCGTCATATAGGGCTCGGATTCCCGGCGAAAATAGACCGGCCCGTAATACACCTTGTTCGCGACTGCCTCTGTGAACTTCGGGTCCCTGGAAAGATCGATCCCGCTGTCGACGGTGTTGATGTCAATCCGGGACACCCGCAGCCGTTCCTTACCGGTCGAATCGACCTGCGCCAGTTCGGTGACGGCTGGGACCTGTTTCAGCAGTCGCAAAGCATCAAATCTGCGCTGCTCGATCGAGCCTGCCGACCAGGGAAGTTGCGTCGTCCAGCCCAATTGGCTTTCGATTTCCTTGATGAACTGGCCGATCTTGGCCGCTGCCGCCTCCGCCTGCTCGTGCTGGATGCGGATCAGCGCCGCTTTGTGCTCGCGATAGTAGAAGTAGACCTCGAAGATCCCGTTCGATATCAGCGCGACCGCCACCACTGCCACGAACAGCGCGACATATTTGATGAACAATCGGCTGCGGAATCTCGGCTCCGGGGCTTCCGAAAAGGACGCCACTTTCTCCGCTGGCGATGCCACCGGCGCTCGCCCGGGGGAGGTATCCGGGTGGAGGGATATGCTCATCCGCCAAAGCTATCAAGAAATGCCAAACTTGTCTCTTGCCGCAGCGCAAGAGGTTTTCCGCCGGCTTCTACCGCCAAGGCAGCCTCTTCCAGCAGGGTTATGCGTCATGGACACCCCGCCGCAACCGACCTCATTCGCCGCAGCAACCAGCCAGTCTAAGTGTCACAGGCGGGCATCGGCATCACTCTATCACTTCGTCGGCGCGCTGTTGGAGTAGCAGCGGCACTTCAAGACCAATCGCTCTTGCGGCTTTGAGATTTATCATCATTTCGAATTTGATCGGCTGCTCGACAGGCAGATCGGCGGGTTTTGCTCCCTTCAATATCCTATCAACATAGGTCGCTGCCCGGCGATAGATATCAGGGAAGCTTGGCCCATAGAAGATCAGCCCGCCGGCCTCGACAAACTCTCGGCCACCGTAGATCGCCGGCAGCCGTGCCCTTGCGGCAAGATCAGCGATTAGAGCGCGATGTGCCTGGGTCAGTGCCTCAAGTCCCACTATGATCGCGTCTGAGCTGTTGTTCAGCGTGCCAAAAGCCTGCTCGATGTCCTCGCGATTGCGCACATCGAACAACCTAAAGCGCCACCCCCGGGACTCCGCACTCTTCTGAAGCTCCGTCAGCTGCGGCGCAGTAACTGGATTGGCCATGTTTAGAAGCGCGGCGATGCCTGTGGTCGCCGGCGCGACCTCCTTCAGCAACTCCATGCGCTTGGCTTCAAGAGCCGGTTGCACCCCGCTCAAGCCCGTTATATTGGCGCCCGGCCGAGCGAGGCTGTCGACCACGAGCAATGGCTCGCCAACAATCATGACCACAGGAATTGTTCTTGTCGCTCGCTTGACCGCGAGCGCGGCCGGTGTGCCTCGGGCAATGATTAGTTCCGGGTTACGCTCGATCAGGTCGGCCACAAGGCCGGGGTAGAGCGCGGCATTACCGTCTGCGGATCGATAGTCAAGGACAAGATTGCGTCCCTCGGCGTATCCAAGCTCTTTCAGCCCACGCCGCAAGGCAGAAAGATTGGTCAAGTTGAGCTGTTCCGATATCGGCTCGATCATGCCGATACGGTAAGTTCGGCCGATCGGCTGTGCCTGTGCTGTGAGTTGCGGCATTGCTGTCGTTACGGCCAAAGCTGTCAGAAAATCGCGACGGTGCATGTCCACCTCGATGATGCTCCATGGTAATCACTATCGGCCTCAGCCGGTAGCCGCTCGCCGGGCCTTTTTTGCCTATCACGCCAACACGCCGCTGTTGGCCTTCGGTAGAACCGGCCTCGCCCAAGCTTTTCCGGAATGGGGTGGTGTGCTTCCACATGTCTAAAAAGTTTCAGAACTGTAGACATTGGCTGCCGTCGAATTAGCAGCTGGCAAGTGCCGTCATTCAACCTCAATCGATGAGATCGTCTGCGCGCGCTAGGACCTCTCGATTGATCGATAAACCCAGTGCGCGAGCTGTTTTTAGGTTAACGACAAGCTCAAATTTTGTCGGCTGTTCTATTGGCAAATCTGCTGGCTTTGCGCCGTTCAAAACTTTATGAACATATTCCGCGATCCTCTTGGCCTGCAAAATTCGGTCTGGCCCATAGGATAAGAGAGCGCCGTTGGCGGTGAACTCTCGCCAAGCCGCAATCACTGGGACCTTTTCGTTTAGACCGAACTGGGCAAGTTTAGCAGAAAGCAAATTGGTCAGCCGCGACGCAACAATAAATACGGCATCTGCCCTGTTGCTAACTGTCTCGCGCAGCGCCGCATCAAGTTCTCCGGCGTGAGTTATCGGATGGACGAACAATTCGATCGCCAGCGATTCGGCGGCCCGTTGCGCAAATATCAGTTCATCATCGAGATGCTGAGGATTGTGAATAACAGCGACACGTTTCGCGTTAGGTATTGCTTCCTTTAGTAGCTCTACTCGCTTGGCTGCCATCTCATCCGTAAGGAAAGTCACGCCAGTGAAATTTTTGCCGGGACGTGCGAGTGTGGTCGCAAACCCAGCTCTTATCGGATTGTCACTAACGCCCCCTACGATGGGGATGCGGCCTTTGCTTGCTTCAAGAAGAGCCATGACAACATCCCCGCCGATCCCAACAAGAATATTGGGTTTTGATTCAGCAAGCTCGTTGGCTAAAGGCGAAAGTTGTGTCGAACTGCCCTTGGCAAATCGGTAGACGATTTCAATAGAACGCCCCTCCACAAGGCCATTTTGGGCGAGCGCCTCTTTCAAAGATCGATCGATTTGGCTTTGTGCATCATGGCCAAAAGCGAGCCACCCAATTTGAAACCGTCGTTCTTGAGCTAGTGCTGACGAGACAGAAGATGCTGCCGCGACTGCCATAATGCGGATAAATTGTCGTCGCCTCATGTTCACCCCTACACGTGGGACCCCAATCATACAGGGTCGCATTGCCATTCCGGAAGGGGTTATCGAAGATAAACTAAGCGGTATCGCGCCCTTAGGTATTCAGCCGACGGCGCTCTTACAAATAACGCCCAATATCGTTTCGATAAGCGTCAAGCCTAATGCCGCAGTCTCACCTCGGCTTGTCTTGCGGCATGAATCTAAAAGTCTCAGAATGCGGTGGGGCTTATTGGATTTCGGGTTGGCTGAATTTTGATCTTTTCAAGTTAGGCAATTACTCCATTCGATTGGGAGCACAGCATGGCGTCTCGGATGCGAATACCACCACCGCGGAAATAGTAGGTGCTGCTCCTGGCATTTCGCTGTGCTGCTCAACGGCCAACACCAACGGACTGCCGTACAGACTTCTCCGCCTAGCGGCGACCCGCTTCCGGGCATGTTTGAGACAATACCGCGCTCCCTTTTCCTTCGGACGCCCAACTGTCAAATAGATTGGAAATCCAGTAAACGAGAGACGAAATGTCTTCGCAAGATGATATTGGAAGGTCGCATGAAACGGCGCGTCGTCATCACTCTGATCGGTTGCGGGATTGCGTCGGCGATGTGGCCGCAGCGGGCGCGATCGGCCGATAAAGTCTATCGGATCGCGTTTGTCGTTCCGACGGGCCAATTCGTCGACGCCAAGGAGGGCGATGCTTGGAAAGGCCTTGTCATCGCTTTTCTGCAGGGCATGCAGGAGCTTGGCTACGTCGACGGCAAGAACATGAAGTTCGAGTTTTATTCGGCCGAGGGGAAATTCGGACAGCTCGATGAAATCGCGGCACGGGTGCTCGGGAGTTCACCCGACGTGATCCTAGCGGGAGGTGGCGGCGCCAACGAAGTCGCACACGCCTTCCAGCGCGCAACGCGAACCGTGCCGGTTGTCATGGCCAACAGTTCCGACCCTGCCGCGCAGGGGCTTGTCGCCAGTCTCGCCCGTCCAGGTGGCAACATCACCGGCTTTTCAGGCAATACGGGACCCGACTTCGAGGCCAAGAGATTGCAGTTGTTGACGGAGGTTGCACCGAATGCCACCCGGGTGGCCTATTTGGGGCTGAAGCTCGATTGGGAAAGTCCTGCCGCAATTGGCGTGCGCAGCGCTGCGGAAAGGCTCGGCGTTACTTTGCTCCATGCCGAGCACACGCCGACGAGTTACGATGAAGCATTCGAGTTGATAGTCCGGGAGCAAGTGCACGGGCTGTTCGTCGGGCGCAACCCCTGGAATTTCTCCAACCGCCGCGCCATTACCGGATTTGCAACGGATCGGCGGATGCCGGCCGTCTACCCAACACGGGAGTTTGCCGATGTCGCCGGACTGATCTGTTACGGGCCAAGTCTATCCGACCTCTATCGCCGTGCCGCGGGCCATGTCGACAAGATCTTGAAAGGCGCTAAACCCGCCGAACTGCCGGTTGAACAGCCAACCAAGTTCGACCTGGTAATCAATTCAAAGACGGCAAAAGTGCTTGGACTGAGCATTCCGCCGATGCTGCTCGCGCTTGCAAACGATGTGATCGAATAACTGCTGCGGCGCTTGATATCCGCTCTGGGTCAAAACCGTCGATTGGCGGGCCGGCATGTCTCAAACGTGCCAAAACCAGAGGTCGTCGTTTTACTCGATAACTTCATCGGCGGCTAAGAGCAACCCGGTGGGGACCGTGATGCCGAGCGCCGTCGCCGTCTTGAGATTGACGACGGTCTCAAACTTGGTCGGCGCTTGAACTGGAAGGTCAGCCGGATTGTCCCCACGCAATATACGGTCGATGTAAGATGCTGCCTGTCGCATCTCGTCAACGCGATCCGTGCCGTAAGACATAAGCCCTCCAGCCGAAACCAGATTGCCGAAAGCATAGACGGCTGGCAGGCGATGTTGCGCCGCCAGGGCGATGATGAGATCGCCGTGAGAAACAGTAAACACATCAGGCGGCACAATCAGTCCGCTGTCCGGCACGCGGGCGAATTCCTCGAGCACGTTAGTTATCTCCGCCGCGCTCTTGACCGGACGCGGTACAAGCTCAATGGCGAGTGCTGTGGCTGGAGTTTGGGCCGCGCGCAGGTAAAACTCGTAGGTCTTAATTTCGGGGTTGGCCATAAAGGCGGCGCGCTTGATCTGAGGGTAAAGCTCCTTCAACATAGAACTCCATTTGCCAGCAATGCCTGGCTCAAACGTCATAAGACCCGTCATATTGCCCCCCGGCCGAGCCACACTGCTGATGAAACCGGAGCCAACCGGGTCAGCCAGGCTGACAAAGACGATTGGAATCGTTCGGCTTTCCTTCTGCAGGGCTGCCGCAATCGTAACGGTGTGTCCTAGAATCACATCGGGATGCGATGCGACGAGCTCTTTCGCGAGCGTCTGCGCATTGGCCCCGGCTGGGGCATAGCGATAGTCGATGCGGATATTGCGGCCCTCCAGCCATCCGCGTCTCGCCAAACCCTGACGCAGGGGGCACACTCTAACCGAAAATGCATCCTCGGGAAGGACTTGCCCCGTTCGATGTCTCCGTTGGGTCTTGGTCGTGTACACCTTCCCCGGGAGGGCGGTGAGAAGCCAGGACCGGTTCTGTCTCAGGCCACGATCGCAGCCATCAGCGGCTTAGTCCCGACGATGTTCATGACCCGTGTCAGATTATAGGCGAGGACCGAGAGGGCCATCTCGGCGGCTGTTCCCCCTTTGCCCGCGAGTTCTTCCCGATTGCTCACCGCCTTGAACTTGCTGCCGTCGATGGCAACGCTCGCCGTTGCGAGGACGGCCATCTTGCGGCAGAGTTCGACAAAGCGCGCACATACCGTGCGAAGCGCCATAACATTGTCTTTGCGGAAGTCCGCGATCGTCTTGGATCGGGTGCCAGCCGACCCAGCAGCCACATAACCTCGACATTGCGCCCGGCTTCTCGTTCGAGCCGCCGGCTCGACTGCACCCGCTTTAGATAGCCGTAGACGTAAAGCTTGAGGAGAACCGAGGGATGGTACGATGGCCGACCAGTCGCAGCCGGCTCCACCCCTTCAAAGCTCATCTCAGCCAAATCGAGCGCATCGACAAACACGACAATAATGCGAACAGGGTTGCTATCGTCAGTGAAGTCATCGAGGCATTCGGGCAATACGGATCCGCTTGCTCAACGAAGGCCTCATCAGATTCTCCCGCAGAATCACCGAGTCATAGCAAAACAGTAGCGATTTTACACAGCCAGGGTTGTTCGCTCGGTTTGACCGGACCGAGGTAACTTCCGGTCTACCCCGGTGAAGGGATATTCTTAGGATAGGCCAGCACGTCTCGGAGTTGCCAACAACCGAAGTCAGCGCGCTATTCGATCACCTCATCGGCGCGGGCGAGTAGCGAAGGCGGCACGGTGAGGCCGAGCCCTTTTGCAGTCTTCATGTTGATTACCAACTCGAATTTGATCGGCTGCTCTATCGGCAGGTCGGACGGCTTGGTGCCCTTGAGGATTTTATCAATGTAGCCGCCTGCACGATGAAATAAATCGGCCAAATCGGTGCCGTATGAGATCAATCCGCCATTGGTGGCGAATAGTCGGAATAGATAAATCCCGGGCAGACGATGCTTCGCCGCCAGCGCGGTGACTCGTGGGGCGTTGTTAATGGTCAAAGGATCACCAAAAACAATGATTGCGTTGGCTCGCTGCGCGGCGGCCGAAGCAAAGGCGATGTCAAGTTCCTCGGCCGTCGTCGCCTCAACTGTCGGTAGAGCAACGTTTAACTTGCGGGCTGTTCGGGGAAACTCCTCAGCTAATCCCAACCTGTGCATTGGATTACCTGGATTGATTAAGAGGGCAATTTTCGAAGCGCCAGGAACAAGTTCGCGGAGGATCTCGATTTGTTTTGCGGTCCAATCTCCCGGCACGGAGGTGGCAAAACCCGTTATGTTGCCGCCTGGGCGCGAGAGGCTCTGGACGAGGCCGAGACCTACGGGATCGAACACGACCACGAATACAATCGGAATAGTAGCAGTTGCCGATTTCAGAGCAATGGCTGCTTGTGGCCCGGAGGCAACCAACACATCAGGCGCGAATGCCATCAACTCGGCAACAAGCGCTGGCACCAGATCCGGCCTTTCGGCATAACGATATTCGACAAGCAGGTTCTTGCCCTCGATCCAACCCTTTTCGCGCAAGCCACGGCGCCACGCTTCGCGGGCTATGGTCGGATCTAAGAAGCCGAACACACCGATCCGCCGAGGTCGCCCTTGCGCCCACGAACGCCTCGGCAAAACGAACAGTGCCGAAGTGCCCGCTATGAACTCCCGCCGCTTCATTCGATCCTCATCGCAGCTTGAGGAGGTGGCCCAGAAAATCACGTCTCGAAGGTTGCCGCATACAATGCGTAGTTATTGCGGCGAAAGAGAGCGGCACCTGCGATGGCAGCTGGCACAATATCGAATAGGAGTTCGGCGATCTCCTCAAAATCCCGTCGTGTTTTGGGTCGCCGGCTTGCCCGACCGCGGCGATTTCCGTCTACCTTATTCCCTTGCCGCCTTTCTTTGGCTTTGAGGCCTTCTTACTATGCCCGCCTGTTCTCGCGCTTCTTCCATCGATCATATAAAAACGCACTCCGTCCCTTTTCGGTTTTCACGTCCCGGGTTACGGGCAACAGTGCAGGCGGTGGACGAACGGCGACGCTCTAGGTCTACTCCGTCACCGATCTCGCTCAGATCTGTGGCCTAATCCCCCAATCTCGTAGCAAAAACGGAGGCAGTTGCCTGCCTCCCGTAATACTCTTGGATCATTTGGACTGACGTTCCCATGTTGCGGGCCACTTCAAAAATTCCAATTCCATTGCGCAAGGCATTCACCGCATAGAAGTGCCGCAGGCTATAGACCGAGTATTTTTCGCCGAAACTGTTTCGTTCAATACCTGCTTCCTTCAATGCGGAATTCAGCTGATTAATGAGCGTGAGAATAGGCGATCCGTCAGGCATAACAAACAGCAGACCGCCTGGCTCCTCGACGCGACGAACTGCTAAAAATTTGTCTAATCTCTTGGCCGCCACCGATCTAACAATCGCATCCCGCTCTCCGGTTTTTCCTCTCACGACAAGCCGATAGTTCTTGCGCTGCTTCTCATCTTTGAAAGGATGAACATCAGTCACTTTCAGCTTATTGGCTTCACCGGTTCGGATCCCTGAGTTGGCCAGCACCAACACGTAGAGCGCAACAGTTCACGGCTCGCCCGTGTTCGTTTGTCCCTTGCTGTGTTGATCCGCTTGCATAACGTTCGCCAGAGCAGACGGTACTCCCAACGCTCGAACGCAGGACGAACCCGCTTCTTTTTCGGTGTGAAGGTTACAGTTATTGATGGCTGCTTGCCTCGTAAGCCCTGCTCGTGCGCTCATCGCACAATGGCCTTCCCAAGCATCATGTCCCACTGAAGGGTCTTGTCGGTGGGGTGCCGCTTGGCGTTCTTTGGGAGCTTTTCGAATTTTGAATAATAATCCCGACGCCACGGAATGAACTCCCGCATACTTTGTCATCGATTGTCTCAACGGCCAGCTCTCCTGAGCCAGAACTTGGAGACCCGAATGATCTGCCGCAGCATACCAGCCGAAGTGCCACCGTGGCGATGATCCCGCTCACGGTACCGGATGTAGTCATCAATGACGGTGCTATTTTGGATTTTGGCGGTTGGCCCTCGTCCGCTCGCTGTTCTAATTGGAACAGCAACCTACGGCCGAGATCGACAGCGGTCTGCTCGTTGGCCGTCTTCAGCGATCTGGTGGTGTATTTATACGACCCGGCCAAGCGCAGCCGGGCGTAGTAGATGCCCGCCCGACGAAAAACTGTGAGCTTGCCATCCTCAAGGAACCCGTTCCCGGCAATTGCCGTTCTACCGCGGGTGGCGACGTCCACTTTCGGAACCGTAAAAACGCCGCCGTCCGCCTTATCCGGTCATCAGTTTTCTAACGCCTGCGCTACCAGCACTTTAATCATGCGACGGTAGTAGGGACGAATGGCACCCGGTGTTTGTGCCATGTAGACGACGGCCAGCTGCTCCTTGGGATCAATCCAGAAGAACGTCCCACCAGCGCCAGCCCACATATACTCGCCTTCAGAGCCGGGAACCGCTGCGAGTCCCGCCCCTTGTCGGACCATGAAGCCGAGTCCGAAGGTATAGCCTTCAACACCCATCAACTGCACGCCGGGCGTTACCGGTGCTGAGGGCCGATTACCCAAATGATCGGAAGTCATCAGCTTGACGCTCGTTGGGCTCAGATACCTCCGACCATCGAGCGCGCCACCGTTCAACATCATCTGGCAAAAGCGAAGGTAGTCGGCAGCAGTCGATACTGCCCCACCCCCACCAGAGTCGTTCAAGGGATCGATTTTTACGTCGAGCATAACGTCGTTGGGGCCACCCGTGAGCGGATTCTTCGGCAATGGCTCAGCGATGCGACTCGATTGCGGCTCAGGGACCTTGAAGCCCGTGTCGACCATATTGAGAGGCCGGAAGAGCCGCTCATCGAGAAATACCGAGAGGCGCTGGCCCGAGATGGCCTCCACGACGCGCCCGAGCACATCGACGGCCATACTGTATTCCCATGTCGTGCCTGGCTCATGCACAAGGGGTGCTCTGGCGATGCCGGCTACAAACTGGTCGGGCGTGATCATGCGGGATTCCGCAGTTATCTTGGGATCGAATAACTTGGCTTCTGCGTAAGCCGCCTTCAGTTCCGGAATATTTGAGAACTCGCCATAAGCGAAGCCAGCGGTATGCCTGAAGAGGTCCTGGATCGTGATCTGACGCTTGGCCGGCTCACGGGTCGCCTTGCCGTCCTTGTCGGGCACAAGCACTTCCATCTTGGCAAACTGCGGAAGGAACTTGGAGACCGGATCAGTCAGCTGCATCTTGCCTTCCTCGACAAGCATCATCGCGGCAACCGAGGCCAGGGGTTTTGTCATCGAATAGATGCGGAAGATAGCTTCCTTCGACATTGGCTTGCCGGCCGCTTTGTCCTGAAAGCCAATCGCTTCGGAATAGATCAACTGGCCCCGTCGGGCGATCATAACGACAGCGCCCGGCATGTGATCGGCATCAACCTCGTTTTCCAGTACCGTCCGGATGCGAGACAGCCTTTCCGGCGATACGTCGACGGTTTCAGGCTTTGCGATCGACAGGACCTCCGCTAAGGCGGGACTGGCGAGGGCCAAGGACGTCGTGACAAGCAGAAGCTTCAGCGCAATGTTCATTGCTTTTCCTCTCTTGTTGTTTTTTTGCCCAAAGCGTGGGTACGGCGATGATGTTCTATCGATTGTTTACTGACAAGGCATGCGATGGGAGATTTTTTATCCGTCGCCAACACAGCCGTTCACCAACGTGACCACTGCAAGCTTTTTCATCGGGTGACGAATAAGGAGGGCCGATGCGTTTTACTCAGTAAAAGGCACTTTGGATTGTACGCTTAAGCCGGAACCATCCGATCGCTTAGCGGGAAATCACGTGGCGTGTCGCTCAACGTCAACTCATTCCGTGCCCTTGGCAGGATTAGTACACCCTCGTCGTATGAGACGCGGCCCCTCTTTATCGTCTTGAAAACGTAATCAACCAATCAACCACACGTTCGTAGCCATCAAGCACGGGACGGACATCAATCTTGGTGATTGTCCCGTCGATCTCGTAGAGATGCGCGCAGGATTGGAAATGATCTTGGAGTGGAACGCGCAGCCTCGATCTGTCGGGGATTAAGATCAGGGCGTGAAAGTGTAAGCCGCGGTTACACCGGACTAATGGCGATGAAAACCGGTCGGATTTGTACACCGGTAGATCCACCGCACCGATCAAGATCGGTAGTTCGTCGGGAGGAGCAGTCCGAGGCTTGCGATGTACCCTGGTGATGAGGTTTGAGTACACTCGTTGGATTTCTTGTTTCATCCGACTGATGATCGTCGGTGGTGAACCTGGAATTTGTTGGAATAGGATCGTTACCAGGTAACAGGACCAGCCTTGTTTGATCCTATCCGTTACGAGCTGCGTGTATCCGTTCAGTGTTAGTTGGAATTGGTGTTGGTCTGTTTGGTCAGTATTGGACGTAGTTGACCATCTGCCACGGTGATAGCCGCGCAATCTGCCTCCATAAAGTAGCAGACGCGCTCAAGTGGCGATCCATCAAGATACGTAAGCCTGCCGAATATTTATCATCTCTGGGCTCTGTTTCCTGATGCGCTCGAAGCTACTCCGGGTAGCTCGTGAGCTCAGTGCCGAGCGGATCAAGTCAAATTCGGGCAACGGGCGGCCACACTCATCGAGGGCCAGCGAGGACTTAACAAGTCCAAGACCATCCAAAAGGAAGTGTGGGGCTAAATGTGGTATGAAAAATCGGCTAGAAAGAAAAATAGAACTGTCGCAATGGGTTGCCGGGTCTCGTGGCGGAGAGGGAGATTCGCACCCCCGTTACAGCTGTTTGCTCAGCTTCTCGTCACGTTGATCCGTGTGGTAGTTCGCCCGCCCCCATCTCAGGAAGAAAAAAGACAACTTCTCGTGGGGAGAACTGTGAGCTTTCTGCTTACCATGCGCTTACTTTCGCCGAGTGAAAGTAAGCGGAGCCTGCGTGGCGAACGGCTAAATCATTGAGAATGCTGGCGCGCCCGAAGAGATTCGAACTCCTGACCCCAGATTCGTAGTCTGGTGCGCACCTTTGCGACCAGATGGGGCGTTGGTTAGGGCGCAATTGGACCTCTATAACATCTTCCAGCAATATCAATAATTTGATTTTCTGGCGGAGAGAGTGGGATTCGAACCCTCACCATCCTAATCTTCAACAGCGTCACAGAGCAAAGCCGCTATGATGGATCTCTTTCCTTTGCAATCTGAGCTACGAGGGCTCATCCCCTCAGGCGGATAAGCGCCGCCTGCGTTGTGGGGCGCCGCGTCGCCGCCGTCGGCTGTCGCCCAGCCCCACGCAGTTCACCCAACGGCGCAAAACAGAATCGCGCAGGCCAAGCTCCTTGGCCACCGAACCGATCGAGCGGCCGCTCGAAGCCACCAAATCGACCGCTTGCCGTTTGTAGTCGTCAGTAAACGACCGACGTTGACGTCCTTCCATTCGACACCTCCTGGCTCATCGAGCCTACTACAGGTGTCCATCAATTCGAAGGAGGTTCAGTGTCGTCTTTGATGACAGTGCTTGCTCCAAAGCTGTTGCTCGTCGTTTACTCGATTGGAGAAAAGTTGGAGAAGACCAGAATCGCAGTCGCTAACGCGTCTTTAAATCTTTGAAATTGCTGGCGCTCCCTAGGGGAATCGAACCCCTGTTTCAGCCTTGAGAGGACCAAGACTGATCCCGGAAAGAGAATTAGAGAAGGCTTCGAACGTCCGCCCCTCAAATTCGTTGTGTGCCGTCGGCTCGGATATGAGCTTAAGGACGTTCGGAGCGACCCACCTTTTTTACGATATGGCCACCGATTCAACGAGCCCAGCATCGGCTTATTCACTCTGGCCCAGCCCTCTGCGACCGTGATGAGGCGCCCGAGCTCATTGCTCGATCGGCCAGAGAGAGATTTTCGATGCGTGTCATCGATCCGGCGGATTTCTTGTCTGAAAATGAGGTTCTCGAGCGATGGCCTATGCTCACGAAGGCGGAGCTGCGGCGCGCGCGCCGAGCGAACCCGCCATGGATCGAGTTCTACAGTTTCCGAAAGAAAAGCGGTGGCCCTCGCTATACGCCAGAGCAGGTTCAAAGCTACATCGACCGTACATATCTCAGGGTATCGAAATGCCAGCAAATGGACAGCGGAGCGCCTCAACAGGCTCTCAGCAGCATTGGAGATTCGAACTCGGCGGCTACTATCTCGAGCGCCCACATCCAGAGCATCTCGGCTTCTGGTACGCTTGCAGATATGAC
>Ga0070668_100000791_pt1 | contig 21804 bp, 23 predicted proteins | sample KBSS43metaG_FD_64661 | JGI IMG/M metagenome (GOLD analysis project Ga0070668, IMG submission 64661) | Switchgrass rhizosphere microbial communities from Kellogg Biological Station, Michigan, USA - KBS S4-3 metaG | ecosystem: Host-associated > Plants > Roots > Rhizosphere > Soil ...
GGCCCGAGCGGCGGCGTGTTCGAGCTCGGGAAGGAGAGGATGTTGGAGACCAGGAAGGCGAACGGCAAGCCCTCGGCCTCCGCGGCGATCTGGGCGCCGAACACGAAGAAGTTCGCTACGACGGCGTCGGCGGGACGGCGCTGGAGCTCCTCCCGTACGTCCGCCGCGAACAGGTCCGCCGGGCCGACCATGGCGCCGTCGCGCACACGGGCGAAGGCCTCGGACGGCGTCTTCGCGTCCCAGTCGTTGATGATCACGCTCTTCGGGTCCAGGTCGGGACGCTGGGGCGCACGGGTCCAGGGGATGTGCTCTGCGCCGGTCGACTCGACGTCGGGCGCGAGCACCCGGTCGGCCAGCACGCGGACGTCGTGGCCGCGCCCGACGAGGGCCCGGATCACCGACGTGTCGGCCGGCACGGTGCCGCCGCCGTCGATGATCGCGAACAGGTAGCGCTTGGGCGTGGTCATCGGGTCCTCCGTTCGAGTAGAGCTTCGACGATTTTCAGGATCGACGCGAACGTCTCGTCGCGGCTGAGCCCCTGGTCGCGGCGGAGCAGCTTCCAGGTGTAGACATCGGTTGCCACCACCAGCTCGGGCACGAGCTCCGGCGCTTGGAACATGGCCTCGACCCACTCGCGGTGGCCCTTCCGGCCGGCCGCGAGCACCGGGGCGAGCGACGGCACCTTCTCCTCGAGCGCGAGGAAGCGGACCACGGCGTCGCCGGTGATCTCGTAGTCCTCGACCAGCGCCTCGACGGCGCCGCGGACGTCGCCCGCCTCGGGCCGGTAGCGGCGCTCGACGAGCTCCTCTCCTAGCCGCTCGTGGGCGGCCGTGAAGAGCTGGTCCTTGCTCCCGAAGTGGTTGATCACGGTCTGGCCGGAGACGCCCGCCCGCTTCGCGACCGACGCGATCGTCACGTCGTCGTACCAGTGCTCGAGAAACGCCTCAGCGGCCGCGCCGAGGATGCGCTCGTACGTGGCCTCGGCGGCCGCCGCGCGGAGCTCCATGCTGTAGGCCCGCTGCGCTTTCACTTGTGTCCCGTCCAAACCATTTGAACGAGACTAAATTGAATTTACGGAATTGTCAAGCGGCGGCGGGCGCCGGCTCAGCCCGAGAGCGGCGCGACCACTGGGCGATGCCGAGGCCGGCCGCCACCAGCGCCGCCCCTCCCACCGCCCGCGCCGTGATCGGCTCGTCGTAGAGCAGGGCGCCGAAGATCAGCGCGCCGAACGGCAGCAGCATCGCCAGGAAGGCGACCGCCATCGCGCTGATGTGACGTAGGAGGACCGTCAGCGTGACGAACGCGATCGCCGAGCCGAACAGGGCGAGATAGGCGATCGAGCCGACCGACTCGGGGCTCCAGACGAAGTCGCCCCAGTTCTCCGACAGCGCGGACACCGGCAGCAGGAGCAGGCCGCCGGCCAGCATCGCCCAGCCGTTCAGCACGACCGCGTCCAGCGTGCCGGCCCGCAGCTTCTGCGCGATGCCCCCGACCGCCGCGCCGAGCGGCGCCAGCGCGAGGGCGCTCGCCCCGAGGGCAGCCTTCTCGGCCGACCCGAGCTCGACGCTCTCGAGGAACGCGAGCGACAGCCCGGCGATCCCGATCAGCACGCCGAAGAGCAGCGGTGCCCGCAGCGGCTCGTCATGCAGCAGCACGCTGCCGAGGAGCGCGGTGTAGAGCGGCAGGATCCCGAACAGCACGGCGGCGAGCCCAGACGGCACGTACTGCTCGCCCCAGTAGACGAGCCCGTACGCGAACGCGAACGGCGCGAGCGCGAGCACGCCCGCGAGCCGCCAGTCCGTCCACAGCGGCCGCCTCTGCACCGCCGCGACCCCGAGCAGAAGGAGGCCGGCAAGCGTGAACCTCACCCCCGCCCCGAGCAGCGCCGGGCAATCCTCGAGCCCGATCTTGATGGCAACCCAGGTGCTGCTCCAGATGAATACGAGCAGTCCGTACATGCCGAAGACCAGCGGGCGATTCACGCCGATCGAGGCTACCGACGCCCCGGCGGGCGTCCCATGTCACACAAAGAGCACGTGTATCAGCTAGTTAGTCCCGCAGCCCGGCCGCGTCGAGCGCCTCCGCCTGGCTCTCGTAGAGCTTCCAATGGACGATGAGCCCGTCTCTGAAGGTGTAGAGGTGCGCGTACTTCCCGAGCGGCACCTCGATCTCCGTGGAGCGCCCGCGCATCCGCTGATCGACGAGCGCAACCACCTGGTCCCCGGCGTCGACGAGCTCGTACTCGAACTGGACCGTCTCCCAGGCGCCGAGCCACTCGCGCCAGAACTCCGCGACGCCGGCCGGGCCGTGGTACACGCGGCTGATGTCGAAGATCTGCGAGTTGGTGGCGTCCCACACGACGTCCGCGTGCAGGAGGTCGGTGCCCCACCCGTCCCTGCGCGCGAGGAATGCCTCGAAGCCCTCGCGCAGACGCTCCACGTTCTCCCGCGACATCGCTACTCCCGCTGCCCCGCGGCTTCGACGGCCTCGGCCTCGGTACGGAAGAAGGCCGACCACCACAGGCGGCCCTCGCGAAGCTCCGCGGCGTGCCAGATGTCCCGGTCGTAGGAGATGCCGCTCCCCGTGCCACGTCCCTCCGCCCGAACCCGCGACACCACGCATCGGCCGACGTCGCGCGAGTCCACGATCTGCGGGTTCCAGTCGGGGAACACCGTGAGCAGGCCGTCCCACCATCTGCGCATGCCCTCGTGCCCGCGATAGGTGCCCTCCACCTCGAGCACCAGCGACCTGTACTCGACATCGGGGTCGAAGCAGCCCAGGAACGCATCGAGGTCGCGCCTCTGGAAGGCCTCGAAGGTCGAGCGCACGACGTCCACGTTCTCCTGCGACATCGCGGCCCAGTATCGCGCTCTGTGCCGCGCTGGCGCGGCTCGCGCAAAGCGGCGATACTCGCGCAATGGCCACCGGCTCGGATGTTGACCGGCTTCGCGGGCTCTACGACATCGACTGGACCTCCGTCGGGCCACGTCAGAACGGGCTCGCGGCGGCAGCCGATGTGATGGCGCCCGACGTCAAGGCGCAGATCTCGCCGGAGGTCGGCGACCGTGTTCTCGACGGCGTTGGCGACTTCGCCACCTTCGTACAGGGCCTCGAGGAGGACTTCTCGGAGTTCCGCTACGTCGCGGAGGAGGTGAGGGAGAGCGCGCCCGGCGAATACGTGGTCACCGGCATGATCCACGCCCGCGGCCGCCTGAGCAACATGCCGCTGAGCTCGCCCTTCCGGCACCAGTGGACCTTCCGCGACGGCAGCGCCAGCCGCGTGGAGGCGGGGCTGGGCTAGCGGCCCGAGCGGTTGCCGAACCGCTCCACCGCGTCGTTCGCGTCGGCGGTCTGGGCGAGCAGCGCATAGGCGAAGCGCTCCAGGAGCAGCCCCGCCTCGCGCGACGAGTCCGGCATCGCGTCGATCGCCTGCTTCGCCGTCGTGAGCGCGAGCGCGGGCAGCTCGGCGAGCCGGGCGCCGAGCTCGAGCGAGCGCGGCAGCGCGTCTCCCTCGGCCACCGCCTCCGTCACGAGCCCCAGCTCGCGCGCCTCGGCGGCGCCGAAGCGCTCCCCCAGCAGCACGAGCTCCTTGGCGCGGGCCGGCCCGGCGATCCGAACCACGCGCAGGGTGCCGCCCGAGCTCGGCAGGATGCCCAGCCCGACCTCCGGGAAGCCGAAGACGGCGGTGGAGTCCGCGACTCGCAGGTCGCAGGCGAGCGCGAGCTCGAGGCCGCCGCCGAGGCAGTAGCCGGAAATGGCGGCGATGGTCGGCTGGGGAAGATCGGCGACGCGCTCGTAGACCGCGCCCGTCGCCCGGTAGTAGGCGGCGATGGCGGCTGGGTCGAGGTCGGCGAACTCCTTCACGTCCGCGCCGGCCGAGAACGCGCGCCCGCTTCCGGTGAAGACGACGCAGCGGCTGCTTGTCACGCGCGCGTCGTCCAGGGCCTCGGCGAGCGCGCCCTCCAGCTCGGCCGACAGGGCGTTCAGCTTCTCCTCACGCCGCAGGCGCACGACGCAGACCTCACCGTGCTCGGTCAGCTCGACGAGCTCAGGCATCGATCCCGCCGTCCACGACGATCGTCGTCCCGTTCACGTAAGCGCCGCCGCTGGAGGCGAGGAATGCGATCACGCTCGCCACCTCCTCCGGATTGCCGAGCCGACCCAGCGGCACTCCCCTCTCCCACTCGTCCACGGCGTCCTCGCCGTATCTGCTCAGTGCCTCGGTGCGGATCGAGCCCGCGGCCACACAAACCGTGCGAATGCCGTGGCGGCTCCACTCGAGCGCCAGCGACGAGGCCAGGTTCCTGAGGGCCGCGCGCGCGGCGGAGCCGTGAGCGAAGCGGGCCATTCCCCGCAGCGGGCTGAAGCCGCTGAAGACGATCAGGCCGCCGTCGCCCGGGATCATCGACCGCGTCGCCACCTCGCGCGTCATGCTCCAGGCCGCCTCGACGCTGAGCCGGTGCACGGCCCGCCAGCCGTTCACGGAAATGTCCTCGGCGGCCGCCTCGAACTGGCCGCCGGCGTTGTTCACGAGGACGTCGACGTGGCCGAAGCGCTCGAGCGCGGAATCGACCACCCGCGCCACGTCCTCCTCCTCGCGCACGTCCGCCGGCACGGCGACGCACTCGCCGCCCGTCGCCTCGATCTGGGCGCGCGTCTCCTCGAGCGGGTCCGGGCGCCGCCCGCATACCACCACGCGCGCTCCGGTCCCGGCCAGCTCGAGCGCCGTGGCGCGACCGATCCCAGTCCCGCCGCCGCTGACGAGCGCCACCCTGCCGGCGTTGGCGTCAGCACGCAGCGGGGAGCGGTAGGCGTCCATCCGGCGTGAGCATCATATGAGGCCCTATTCTGGGCCTTGGCCATTGACTAAGGAAGGTGACTCGTGAGCAGCACCGAGACTCGCTGGGGCCCCGGCGTGAACGCCGAAGCGATCCAGGCCTGGGACGGTCCCCTCTTCGACAGCTTCGTCAAGTTCCGCCACATCGTCACGACCGGCCTCGGCGCGCACGGCAACGAGGCGCTCCGCCTTCACCCGCCGCAGGAGGGCGAGCGAGTGCTCGACGTGGGCTGCGGCTTCGGCGACACGACCCAGCAGATCGCCGCCCTGGTCGGGCCGAGTGGCGAGGCGGTGGGCGTGGACGCGGCGCCGAAGTTCATCGACGCCGCCACCCAGGAGGCCAGGGAGGCCGGCGTGGGCAACGCCAGCTTCCTCGTCGCCGACGTCCAGACCGATCCGCTGAACGGCCCCTACGACCGCGCCTTCTCTCGCATGGGGACGATGTTCTTCGTCAGCCCGGTGGCGGCGCTGCGGAACGTCCGCGAATCGCTCGTGCCCGGCGGCGAGCTGTGCATGGTGGTCTGGCGCCGCCGCGAGGACAACACCTGGCTCTACCGCGCGCAGCAGATCGTCGAGGCCATCGTCCCGCGGCCCGAGGAGTACGACGAACCGACGTGCGGCCCCGGCCCCTTCTCGATGGCCAACGCGGACACCGTGACCGACCAGCTCCTGTATGCGGGCTGGGAGAGCATCTCGCTCCGGCGCTGCGACCTCGAGATCCTCGGCGGCAAGGATCTCGAGCAGGCGCTCGACCTGGTCATGTCGATCGGGCCCGCCGGCGAGATCCTGCGGCTCCAGGGCGACCGCGCGGCGCACCTCGTGCCGCAGGTCGAGGCCGCTCTGCGTGAGGGGCTCGCCGAGTACCAGCGCGAGGACGGCTCCATCTGGAGCATGGCCTCGACCTGGATCGTGAGCGCGAACGCGCCATAGACTCACAGCCCGATGGGTGGCGGGACCGAATCCGTCGAGGTCGACGGCCGCACGATCGCGTTCGAGCGGCGCGGCCAGGGCCCGCCCCTCGTCCTGGTGCACGGCGCCGTCGCCGACAGCCGTTACTGGCGTCGCGAGCTCGACCGGCTCTCCGACGAGTTCACCGTCGTGGCGTGGGACGCGCCGGGTTGCGGGCGCTCCTTCGACCCGCCCGACGAGTACGGGCTCGACGGCTACGCGGACTGCCTGGCTGCCTTCATCGAAACGCTCGGCCTGGAGCGGCCGCACGTGCTCGGGCTCTCGTTCGGCTCGGGCGTCGCGCTTGAGCTGTTCAGGCGGCACCGAGGGGTCCCGCGCAGCCTCGTGCTCACGTCCGCCTACGCAGGCTGGCTCGGGTCGCTTGGCCGCGAGGTCGCGGAGGAGCGCCGCCGGTGGGGCCTGAGCGCGGCCGACCAACCGCGCGAGGAGTACGTGCGCGAGTTCAACGAGACGCTCTTCGTCAGCTCTGTCCCGGCTGATGTCGTGGACGCGATGGCGGAGATCGTGACGGAGCTCCACCCGGCAGGCCTGCGTGCGATGTCGAATGCGTTCGCGGACGCCGACCTACGCGACGTGCTGCCGGACATCGACGTACCGACACTGCTGATCTATGGCGACCTGGACAGGCGCTCGCCGCTGCCGGTGGGCGAGGAGCTGCATGCCCGGATCCCGAGCTCGCAGCTCGTGGTGATCCCCGGCGTTGGGCATGCGCTCAACCTGGAGGCCCCCGAACGCTTCGCCGACGAGGTGCGCGGCTTCCTGCGCGCGGCCGGCTAGATCAGGTGCTGCTTTCAGCCTTCTTCCGCCGCCCGCGCCCACCGCGCCGTCCGCGACGGCGGCGGCGGCCGTTCGAGCTGCCGTCGCCTGAGTCGCCGGCGCTCGCGGAGGCTCGGGACGAGGTCACGCCCTCAGGCGGGTTGACGAGCGTCGCCTCGGCGGCGCTCCGGCCCACCTTCTCGATCCTGACCAGCGTCTTCTCGCCCACGAGGGGCGCCGCGCCGAGGACCGAGACGACGTAGCCGTCCAGCTTCGCCACCGCGTCGTCCTCGTTGTACATGTGCGGCTCCTCGATGTGCACGAGCACCTCCTCTCCCTCGCGGAAAGGCAGCGCGCGCTCCTCGATCTCGCCGGTCGTGCCCTCCAGCACGACCTCGAAGTGGTCGATCGGGAGCGCCTCGGTGCCCTCGAAGTGGAAGTGCCGCCCCGTCTCCTGCTCGATCTCGTGGATCGGGCCCTCGACGCCGTGGCCGCCGACGAGAATCGACGCCACCTTCGGGTGCACGCGGATCAGGAACGCGGGCGCGCTGGGCCGCTCGGCCGCCAGGTCGCGCAGCCAGCGGTCCACCTCGATCGCGACCGTCTCCTCGGAGAGCACCACGCCCTCGCCCTCGCAGACGGGGCACGGCTTGGTCATGATCTCGCGCACGCCGTCCGTGACGTTCTGGCGCGTCATCTCGACGAGCCCGAGCGGCGAGATCTCGACCACGTAGGTCTTGGTGCGGTCCTCGTCCAGCGACTTGCGCAGCGTCTTCAGCACCGTGTCGCGGTTGCGGGCGCGCGCCATGTCGATGAAGTCGATGACGATGATCCCGCCGATGTCGCGCAGCCTGAGCTGGCGCACGACCTCCTCGGCGGCCTCGAGGTTCGTCTTCGTAATCGTGTCCTCGAGCTTCGCGCCCTTGCCGCGGCCGGTGAACGAGCCGGAGTTCACGTCGATGACCGTCATCGCCTCGGCGTAGTCGATCATCAGGTAGCCGCCGCTCGGGAGGTCCACGCGGCGCCGCAGCACCGACTGGAAGGCGTCCTCCACGCCGTACTTCTCGAAGAGCGGCTCGTCGCCCTGGTAGTACTCGAGCCGCTCGAGCAGCTCCGGCGCGGTGCGGTTGAAGAACGACTGGAGGCGGTGGTGCTGCTTCTCGTCGTCGACGATCGCCTTCTCGAACTCACCCGAGAAGATGTCGCGCGCCACGCGCACCGAGAGGTCCGCCTCCTGGAAGACCATCTCCGGCGCCTGCGTCTCCTTGGCGCGCTGCTGCAGGACGTCGTGGAGCTTGTGGAGGTACTTGATCTCGCGCTCGAAGTCCTCGCGCTTGGCGCCCTGGGCCGCGGTGCGAACGATCACGCCGCCCTCGCCCATGTCGATCTTCTGCGCCGCCCGCCGCACGCGGTCGCGCTCCCTGTCCTCGAGCCGGCGCGAGACTCCGACGCCCTCGCCCTGCGGCACGTACACGAGGTAGCGGCCCGCGATCGAGAGCTGCATCGACAGGCGCGGCCCCTTCGTCTTCAGCGGATCCTTGATCGCCTGGACCAGGATCTCCTGGCCGGGCTTCAGGAGCTCCGTGATGCGCTTCCCCTTGCTGGGCCCGCGGCCGCTGCGCCCTCGGCGCGCCACCTCGACACCGGGGAAGACCACGTCGTCCGCGTGGAGGAAGCCGTTCTTGTCGAGCCCTATGTCGACGAAGGCGGCCTCGAGGCCGGGCAGGACGTTGTCGACCTTGCCCTTGTAGACGTTTCCGACGATCGAGCGGTTGCCCTTGCGCTCTATGTAGAGCTCGGCAACGCGCCAGTCGTCCGGCTGCTTCTGCTTCTGTCGCTTACCTCCGGAGGGGCTGCCCTCCGATTCCAGGATCGCGACTCTTGTTTCGCCTCGGTCCACCGAGACGAGCAACTGCTTTCTCAAGAAGATTTCCCTTCATAAAAGTCATAGGCGCTTCACCGCGGCCGTCTCGCGCGCCTGCGCGTGGATCGATTGCAGTAGGCCTATTGCCATAAGTGTTGTGATTACCGACGAGCCGCCGTAGCTGACGAGCGGCAGGGGGATGCCGGTGATGGGCATGATTCCGATCGTCATGCCCACGTTTACGAAGACCTGGAACATCAGCATCGCGGTGATGCCCCCTGCCACAAGTGCTCCGTAAAAATTCTTCGCAATCGTAAGGGTACGCAAAGCTCGCCAGATCAACAGGGCGAAGAGCGATAAGACGAGCGCCGCGCCCACGAACCCGAACTCCTCGCCCACCACCGAGAACACGAAGTCCGTGTGGTGCTCGGGCAGGAAATCGAGCTTCGTCTGTGTTGCTTCGTCGCCGCGGCCCGTCTTCCCCCCGGAGCCGATCGCCGTCAGCGACTGGTTGATCTGGTACGCCTCCTTGCCCTGGTTCTCCCCAGGGCTGAGGAAGGCCGTGAGCCTGTCCTTCTGGTACGGCTTCAGCACCTCGACGCCGGCCGCGGGTGCAGCTATCACCACCACCACGATCGCCGCCGCGGCGAGGCCGGTGAGCGCCGCGAAGTGAGTCCACGGCGTGCCGGCGATGAACAGGATCGCCACGAGGATCGCGATGTAGACGAGCCCCGAGCCGAGGTCCGGCTGCCCGATCACGAGCATCGCCGGGACGACCGCCAGGAGCACCATGCGGCTGGTCGTCTCGCGGTCGCCCAGGCGCCTGATCCGATCGACCATGAAGCCCGCCAGCGCCACGATCAGGAGCAGCTTGCCGAGCTCCGACGGCTGGAAGCTGAAGAACGGCACCGAGATCGCTCGCTTCGACCCGCGGGCCGAGACGCCCATGGCGTAGACGAGCAGGATCGAGCCGATCAGGAACGCGTAGATGCCGAGCTTCCACTCGCGCAGGCGCGAGTAGTCGAAGCGCGATATCAGGAGCATCAGCACGAAGCCGACGCCCGCGTACGCGGCCTGCCTGTAGAGGAAGTAGTTGGCGTCGGCGCGGTCGTCCTGGGTCGCGGTGCCGACGATGTAGATGCTGGCGGCGATCAGCCCGATCGTCGCGAGCAGCATGAGCGGGTCGATGCGGAGGAAACGCTCGCTCGACTCGCGGAAGTCCTTGACGGCTGTGGCGGTGGAGGCGGCCATCAGTCCGGCGCCCCTCCGCCCTGCACGAGCCCCGTCTCCTTGACGTCGAAGAGCGCCGCGAGGATGCGCCGCGTCATCGGCGCCGCCGTGTCGGCGCCGAAGCCACCGGCCTCGTCGGTCACGGCGACGACGTAGCGCGGGTTCGGGTAGGGCGCCAGCGCGACGTACCAGGATTGGTCCGCCTTTCCGACGTGCTCGGCTGTTCCGGTCTTGCCTGCGATCGGGATCGGGAAGTCCTGGAAGACCGGCGTCGAGGTGCCGCCCGGGGCGCTCGCCGCGCCGTGGAGGCCCTCGAGGATCGAGTTGCGCGTCTCCGGCGCGAGCTTCACGCGCCGCGCGGTGGGGGCGTCGAGCTCCTGCAGCGCGCGCCCGGTCGCGTCCTCGATCCGGAGCCCGAGCCGCGGGCGAAGCACGCGGCCGCCGTTCGCGATCGCCGCGTAGGCCACGGCCATCTGCAGAGGGTTGGCCTGCAGGTCGCCCTGGCCCACGGAGAGGTTGATGTTGTCGCCCACCGACCAGGGCCGGTCGGTCAGCTTCTTCTTGAAGAGGTTGTCCCGCCAGCGCGGGGTCGGAAGGAGGCCCGACGTCTCGGCGGGCAGGTCGATGCCCGTCCTGCGCCCAATCCCGAGCCGGTGCGCCCACAGCTGCAGCGGCATCCCCTTCTCGTTCAGGTCGCGGCCGAGCTGGTAGAAGAACACGTCGCTCGAGACGGTCAGCGCCGGGATCAGCGAGAGCACTCCGTGCGCGACGCCGCCCGCGTTCTCGAACGTGACCCCGCCCACCGTCAGCGACCCCGGGTCGCTCAGCGGGGTGGCCGGCGTGATCAGCCCGCTCTGGAGCGCCGCGGTGGCGGTGATCAGCTTGAAGGTGGAGCCGGTGGGATAGCCGCCCTGGATCGCGCGGTCGAAGAGCGGCTTGCCCAGCGCGTCCGAGTTCAGCGCGTCGAGGCGCTTCTGGCTGATCGGCTTGGTGAAGATGTTCGGGTCGAAGGAGGGCTGCGAGCCGAGCGCGACCACCTCGCCGTTCCGCACGTTCATGACGGCGAAGGCGCCCCGCCCCGTCCCGCCCGCGAGGGCCTGCTGCCCCACGCGCTGCACGTTCAGGTCGAGCGACAGCCGGAGCTGCTTGCCCTGCGCGGGCTGCACCCGGCGCAGCGTCTTGGTCAGCTTGCCGAGGGCGTCCACCTCCACGCGAGCCGCGCCGTTGCGCCCGCGCAGGAAGCGGTCGTACTCGGCCTCGATCCCGGCCTTCCCCACGCGGTCGCCCATCGACACGCCGCTGAAGCGCGTGTCCTTGAGCTCCTGCGGGCTCACCTCGCCGACCTGGCCGAACAGGTGCGCGCCGATCAGGCCGTGCGGGTACTCGCGCAGCGACTCGCGCTCCGGCTCGACCCCGGGGAACTCCTCCTGGCGCTCGAGCACGAAGGCCACGACGTTCGGGTTCACGTCCTGCTTGATCGTGGGCTTCGAGTAGGGGAGCGCCTTCAGCTCGCGCTCGACGCGCCGCTCCATGCGGCGCGGGTTCAGCCCGAGCAGCTTCCCGAGCCGCCGGTAGACCTCCTCGCGGTCCGCCCGCTTCGCCGGCAGCTTGTCTGGCGTGACCTTGATCGAGAGCGAGTTGCGGTTCTCGACCAGCGCCACGCCGTGCCGGTCCACGATCTCGCCGCGCGGCGCCTCGATCTTGATCTCGCGGACGCGGTTCTCCCGGGCGGCTGCGACGTAGTTGTCGCCGGAGAGCACCTGGAGGTACCAGAGCCGGAAGAAGATGATCGCGAACATGACGAGCGCCACGCCGCCGATCACGGCCACGCGGAACGCGAGCTGAGGCGTCAGCGTGGGACGGCGCTCGTTGTCCAGGTACACGGGGCCCTAGACCTCCAGGCCCCTGAGCCCGAGCGGCCCGGTCTCGCGCGGCGGCTGGCGGCGGCGTCGCACGTCGAACGGGTCGACCTTGAGCACCGGCCGCAACAGCTTGCGGGTCCCGGTGAAGACCGGCAGCGCGAGGAGCACGTTCAGCAGCGTGGTCACGATCGCGTCGCGGATCACCAGTGGGCTCACGGTGGCACCGACGTCAAGCATGAACGACACGGCGGCGAAGGCGACCATGAAGCCACCCGTCGCGGCCGCACCTACCGCCAAAGGCAGCAGCCCGTGGCTCGGGTCACGCACCTCTCGGAAGCGCCCCACGCCGTAGCCGACGGCGGTGAGCACCAGCGACGAGACGCCCATGGTGGCGCCGCTCAGTAGGTCGAGCAGGAACCCCGCGGCGAAGCCGGTGGCGCAACCCGCGATCGAGCCGCCGTAGTAGGAGACCGCTGCCACGACAAGCACGACCACGTCGATGTGGCCGCCCAGGATGCCGAGCTGGCTCAGGAACGAGAGCTGCAGGACAACGGCGACCAGGAGCAGCAGGCCGACCCGGAGCAGGGAGCCCGGCGAGAGGATCACGGGAGCACCACCCCCGCCGTCTGCGAGTTCGGCGGCCGGCGCGTCAGCACCTGGACGATGTCGATCGACTTCAGGTCGGCGTACGGCTGGATGTGGACGCGCTGGTAGATGTCCACCTCTTCGAGGTCCGCCTTGGAGACCTTGCCGATCGGGATGCCGCGCGGGAAGAGCGACTCGCCCTTCGAGATCTTGAAGCCTGAGGTGGCGACCGTCGTGTTCTCGGTCACGCGGCCACCCTCGACGAACTCCATCAGGAGGTCGCGCGGGTTGCCGACAGCAGGCCGGACGACGCCCGTGGCGCCGGACGGCATCACCTGCGCGCCCACGCCGATCGAGGCGTCGGTTATGAGCGTGACCTCCGCTGTGCCGCCGGTGACGCTCGTGACCTTGCCGACCAGGCCGCCGGTCTCGCCGTGATCCGGGTCGCTGCCGGCCGCGATCACGGGCTGGTTCACACGGATGCCGTCGCTCTCGCCCTTGTCGATGTGGATGCTCGAGTACCAGACGGTCGGCGAGCGCGCGATGACCCTCGCCGCGATGGGCCTCGTGCCCTGGGGGAAGCCGTCCGCGCGCGTGAGCCCGACCAGGCCCTTCAGCTGGGTGGCGTCGCGCTCCGCGGTCTGGGCCTTGGCCAGCGCCGACTGCAGGCGCTCCACCTCGCGCTTCAGGTCCTTGTTCTGCTTCTTGGCGTCGACTGTGTCGCCGGCCCAGCCGAACAGGTCGCGCACGGGCTTGAGCGCTCGGCTCGCCCCGGTCTCGATCGGCGCGAACGCCTCCTGGGCGCCGCGCTGGAGCGCGTGGAAGAAGCCGCCGCCAGACTCGCCGAAGTAGGCGGTCAGGATCGCGATCGAAAGGGCGAGGAACACGGCGAGCGCCGCCCGCCGTCTGCGGACCACCTTCCTGTCGTACACGACCGGCGCTCCTCGCGCGGCGCGACTACCGCCGTCGAGCCGATCGGGAATTCTTGTTGCTGCGGTGGATCGCCTCGAATTCCTCGAGGCTGCGACCGGAGCCGACCGCCACGCACGTGAGCGGCGACTCGGCCAGGTGGGCCGGCATCTGGGTCTCGTCGCGCAGGCGGTCGTCGAGCCCCTGGAGGAGCGCGCCGCCGCCGGCGAGCATGATCCCGCGGTCCATGATGTCCGAGGCGAGCTCGGGCGGGGTGCGGTCGAGCGTCTCCTTGACCGCGTCGATGATCGCCTGGAGCGGCTCCTCGAGCGCCATGCGCACCTCCTCGGAGGTGAGGACGATCGTCTTGGGCAGTCCTGAGACGAGGTCGCGACCGCGGATCTCGGCCTGGACCTCTTCGGCGAGCGGGAACGCCGACCCAATCTCGAGCTTGACCTCCTCGGCGGTCTGCTGCCCGATCATCAGCTTGTACTCGCGCTTGACGTAGTTGATGATCGCCTCGTCCAGCTCGTCGCCGCCGATGCGGATCGACTGCGACACGACGATGCCGCCCAGCGAGATCACCGCAACCTCGCTGGTGCCGCCGCCGATGTCGACGACCATGTTGCCCGTCGGCTCGCCCACCGGAAGCCCGGCGCCGATCGCGGCGGCCATCGGCTCCTCGATGAGGTATGCCTGGCGCGCGCCGGCCGAGAGACAGGCCTCCTCGACGGCGCGCTTCTCAACCCCGGTCACTCCCGAGGGCACGCAGACCACCACGCGCGGATGCGCCCAGCGGTTCTGGTGCACCTTCTGGATGAAGTGCCGCAGCATCTGCTCGGTCACGTCGAAGTCGGCGATCACGCCGTCCTTGAGCGGCCGGATCGCCTGAATCGTCCCGGGGGTGCGCCCGAGCATCCGCTTCGCCTCGATCCCCACAGCGTGCACCTCGGCCGTGCGCGAGTCGATCGCGACGACGGACGGCTCCGAGAGCACGATGCCGCGACCGCGCACGTAGACGAGCGTGTTGGCGGTCCCGAGGTCGACGGCCATGTCGCGGCCGCCCATCCCGGTGAGATAGGAGAAGAAGCCCATGGGACGCGCCCGCAGTCTAGAGGACTGCCAGGACCCCCAACTAGGGCTGCAAAAGGTTCGGCGCCAGGCGAAGCAGCGCGGGCACCGGAAGCCCGACGACGTTGAACCAATCGCCCTCGATCCCCTCCACCAGGATCGCCCCGAGCTCCTGAATGGCGTAGCCGCCCGCCCGGTCGTGCCATTCGCCGCTGGCCAGGTAGCGCTCGATGTCCGTCTCGCTCAGTTCGCGGAAGCGGACGCGGGTGACGGCCACGTCGGTGCGCTCCTCCCCCCGCTCCCGGAGCGCGATCCCGCCCATCACCTCGTGCCAGCGGCCGGAGAGCTCGCGCAGCCAGCGCTCGGCCTCGGCGCGGTCGGCCGGCTTCCCGTGGGCGCGGCCATCCCAGACGACCATGCTGTCGGCCGCGAGGACGCGCTCGCCGGGGACCGCCCGGAGCTTCAGGAGCGCGTTCTCGACGACCAGCTCGCGCGGATCGCCCTCGTTGAGCTCCTCCACGTCCGGCTCCTCGACGCGAAAGTCGACCCCCAGCTGCTCGAGGATCGCGCGCCGGCGCGGCGAGCTGGAGGCGAGGATGAGCTGGCTAGAGCTCAGGGAAGAAGAGCCCGATTTCGCGCGTGGCGGACTCGGGCGCGTCGGAGCCGTGGACCATGTTGGTCTGCACCTCCAGCGCGTAGTCGCCGCGGATCGAGCCCGGCGCGGCCTCGAGCGGGTTGGTGGCGCCGATCACCTGGCGCGCGGCGGTGACGGCCTCGTAGCCCTCCAGCACCATCGCGACCAGCGGGCCTCCGGTGATGAACTCCACGAGGTCGCCGAAGAACGGACGCTCCCGGTGCTCCGCGTAGTGCTCCTCCGCGAGCGGGCGGTCGACCGTCATGTGCTTCATGGCCACGATCCGAAGCCCCTTGCGCTCGAAGCGCGCGACGATCTCGCCGGTGAGGCCCCGCTCGAACGCGTCGGGCTTTACGAGGATGAGCGTGCGGTCCATCAGCCGGCGGACTGTGGGCGATCGCGGCTCGCGCGGGCCGGGTGCGACGGAGCGCCCGTCTCAGCGGTCCCGCCGGTGCGCGACGAGGGCCTGGGAGCCTGCCGTGGCGGCACCGCCCCGGCGGCGGCCGCGGCCCGGCGCGGACGTCGCCTGGCGCCCTCCACCTGCTGGCCGACCTCGGCCTCGCAGTAGGGGCAGATCTTCCAGCGCGGGTCGAGCGGCTTGCCGCAGACGGTGCAGGGCTCCTTCAGCCGCCGCAGACAGCTCGGGCAGCGGAGGAAGCTCTTCTCGATCTCGAAGCCGCAGTACTGGCACTGCTGGTGCTCGAAATCGGCGAGCCGCGCCTGAGCCGCGGCGATCTCGATCTCGCGCTCGCGCACGTCGACGAGGTACTCGGGCGGGCGAACGATCAGGTACACGATCGTCCCGATGAACGGGAACAGCGATGCCGCCGTTGCACACGCGACGAGCATCGGGTCCGCGATCCGGCGGTGGGCGTCGCTGTACGTCCAGTACACCAGCGCGAGCCAGATGACCACGAGGAACAGCAGCAGCAGGTTGACCGCCAGCGCCAACCCGTCGTTTTCGATGCCGAACAAGGCAATCAGGCCCATGAAACGCGCGAGTGTACTGGGCGCTCCCTACAGAAAGAGCCGCCCGAGGGCGTAGCCGATGCCGAAGAACACGAGAATCACCGTGGCCACCACCACGGCCACAAGCCCAATCATCGCCCCGAAGCGAGGTCCATCGCCGTCCATCGCCGTCCATCCTAGGACGTTCGGTGTCACGCAAACGTTACGGCGGCGGTGAAGGAGGCGGTCCCCTCGGGGGGTTTGGTCACCCATGCACCGCATAGGTGCACAAACGACCGAGCACCCCACCCTCAATGCACGTCGTTCGCCCGCAGCACCGCGCCCGCCTCGAACTCACGCGCCAGCACCCCCGGCAGCTCCTCCAGCGACCCGATGACCACGTCCGCCGCCGCGAGCTCCGCCGCTGCATGCGTGCTCGTCACCCCGACCGTCGCGGCCCCCGCCGCGCGGCCCGCCTCGATGCCGGGCGGCGAGTCCTCGACCACGAGCGCCTCCGCCGGGTCGACCCCCAGCCGCCGCGCCGCGGTCAGATAACCCTCCGGGTCCGGCTTGCCGCGCGCGACGTCGCCCGCGTAGACCATCACCGCGGGCGGCGCGATCCCAACCGCCTCGAGCCGCGCGTCCGCCAGCGCCCGGGTCCCAGAGGTGACTACCGCAACCCGGTCCTTCCTCAATGCCAGGAGAGCCTCAGCCGCCCCGGGGATCGCCCGCAGCCCCTCGACATCCTCCGCCTGTAACGCCTCGATGGCCTCGGCCTCCCTCACCGCATCCAGCTCCGGTCGAAGCGCCCTCACAACCTCCACCGACCGCACCCCGTGCATCGCGGACACCAGCTCGTCCCCGTCGATGCCCTTCCTCAGTGCCCAGTCCCGCCACACGCGCTCGGTCGCCTCACGCGACTCGACGAGCACGCCGTCCAGGTCGAAGAGAACCGCGCGAACCGAGCGCACTAGAGCGTCGACGCCCGCGCGTCCGCGTCCTCGCGCACCAGGTCGGCGATCAGGTAGATCGAGCCGGTTGCCAGCACTGCGCCGTCGGGGCCGGCCAGCTCGCGTGCGCGGGCGAGCGCCGCGTGGGGGCTCGCCACGGTCTCCGCCGGCGGGCCGCCGAGCTTCTCGGCGAGCGTCACGAGCGTCGCGGGTGAGAGCGAGCGCGGATTAACCGGGCGCGTGAAGACCACGCGATCCAGGTGGGGCAGGAGCGATTCGAGCATCCCGGCCGCGTCCTTGTCCTCGAGGACGCCGACGACGGCGACGCGCGGCCGCCGTGCGCCGAACACCTGCGGCAGCGAGGCGGCGAGCGCGTGGGCACCGGACGGGTTGTGAGCGCCGTCGAACAGGGTCAACGGCCGCTCGCCCACCGCCTCGAGTCGTCCGGGCACGACGGTGTCAGCAGCCGCCCCCCTCACCGCCCCATCGTCAACCGGATGCCCCAGGAAGGCCTCGGTGGCCGCGACCGCCAACCCGAAGTTCATCTCCTGGAAGCGCCCCGCGGCGCGCAGCGGCAGGTCGGTGGGGCTCGCCGCGACGAGCCGAGCGTGATGATCGGCCGCCGTGGCCTGCGCGATCGCGAACACCGGAGGCGGCAGCGGGCCCACCACCAGCGTCCCGTGGTCGTGCACGACGGCGAGCTTCTCCGAGGCGATGTCGGTCAGCGTCGGCCCCAACCACCTGGTGTGCTCCAGGCTCACCGAGGTGAGCACCTGGACCTTCGAGGGGATCACGTTCGTCGCGTCGAACCGGCCGCCGAGCCCCGCCTCGACGACGGCCACCTCCACCCCACGGCGCGCCAGCTCGTGGTACGCGGCCGCGGTGAGGGCCTCGAACTGAGTCACGTGGTCATCCGGATCCTGCGTTCGGTTGACCAGCTCGGCAGCCTGCGCGGCGCGCGTGACGGCGGCGGCGAAGTCGCCCTCCGACACCGGCTCCTCCCCCACCTCGATCCGCTCCCGGAAGGAGCGGAGGTGCGGCGACGTGTAGCTGCCGGTGCGCAGCCCGTGGCGCTCCAGGATCGCCGCGGCGAAACGCACCGTCGACGACTTCCCGTTCGACCCCACCACGTGGATCGACGCGAAGCGCCGCTGCGGCAGCCCTAGCACGGTCATGAGCCGGTGCATGCGGTCGAGCCCAAACCGCATGCCGAACAGCTCGAGCGACAGCAGGTACTCCTCGGCCTGCCCGAACTTCATAAAGGGTCAGTCCCCCTTGAGGGTGGTTGAGGGTTCACTGCTTCAGTTGTGCGAGCGCCTCGCGGTACTCCTCGAGCTTGCGCCGCTCCTCGTCGACCACCGCGGCCGGTGCCTTCGCCACGAACTGCTCGTTCTCGAGCTTCTTCTCCGCGCGCTCGATCTCGGCCACCAGCCCCGATCGCTTCTTCTCGATCCGCTCGCGCGCCTCGCCGGCGTCGAACGCCTCCGATGGCAGGACCTGGACCGCGCCGCCCGGAACGGGAACCGACGCGATCACGTCGCCGTCCTGGGCGGCGGCCGCGTCGTCGACCCACTCGAAGCGGGCGAGCCGGGCAACGTGGTCGCGCAGGCCGTCGTAGCCGTCCGCCGCGAGCCGCCCGCGCACGGCGGCGCTCGGCTTGGCCCCGACCTCGTCGCGATAGCGGCGCAGGGCCGTGACCGCCTCGATCATCCGCTCGACCTCACGCTCGGCGCCCTCGTCGAAGCGCGAACGGTCGGCCGCCGGGAACTCGGCAACGGCGAGCAGGCCGCGATCCGCGCCCGGCATGAGCGACCAGATCTCCTCCGTCACGAACGGCATGATCGGGTGCAGGAGGCGCAGTATCCGGTCGAGCGACCGAAGCAACACCGCGGAAACCTCCCCGTTGTCCTCCTCGTAGAGCCGTGGCTTCGCGAGCTCCAGGTACCAGTCGGCCAGCTCGGACCAGAAGCCCTGGTAGAGCTCGAGAGCCGCGGACGAGAAGCGAAAGTCGTCGTACAGCTCGGTCACGCGCTCGGTCAGCCGCTCCAGCCGCGACACGATCCAGCGGTCCTCGACGGTGGCGCCGGCAGCCGGGACCGGCTCGACATCCGAGACCCGAAGGAGCACGAGCCGAGCGGCGTTCCACAGCTTGTTGGCGAGGTCGCGCCCCTGCTTGACGCGCTCCTCGTTGAACCGCACGTCCTGCGAGGACGACATCGCGAGCAGCCCGAAGCGGAGCGCATCCGCCCCGTAGGCGGGGAAGTCCCCGCCCTCCTCGTACACGGGCGGGCGCGGCCCGCCGTGGACGAGGTCGGACGGATCGATTCCCGTGCCGAGTGACTTCGACATCCGCCGCCCGTCGGGCGCCTGGATCACCGAGTGGATGTTCACGTCGGTGAAGGGCACCTCCTCGGTGAGCTCCTTGCCGAACATCACCATGCGCGCGACCCAGAGGAAGATGATGTCCCGCGCCGTCGAATTCAGGTCCGTCGGGTAGAAGGCGCGCAGCTCCTCGGTCGCCTTCGGCCAGCCGAGCGTCGCGAACGGCCAGAGCCCGGACGAGAACCAGGTGTCGAGCACGTCGGGGTCGCGCTCCCAGCCCTCGCCGGACGGCTCGGTCTCGCCCACGTACGACTCCTCCCCGCGATACCAGACCGGCAGCTGGTGGCCCCACCAGAGCTGCCGGGAGATCGTCCAGGGCCGGATGTTCTCGAGCCAGTTCAGGTAAACGCGCGTCCACGGATCCTTCGGGTGGAAGGCGATCTGGCCGCTTCGCACCGCCTCGATGGCGGGCTTGGCGAGCCTGTCCATGTTGCAGAACCACTGGAGCGAGATGAGCGGCTCGACGCGCCGCCCCGAGCGGTGCGAGTGCGGCACGTCGTGGACGTAGGGCTGCGTGCCGGAGACCAGCCCCTGCTCGCGCAGCTCCGCCACGACCGCCGCCGAGGCCTCGTCCGCCTCCATCCCGCGGAAGCGCTCCGGTGCGGCGTCGGTGATGCGGCCGTCCTCGCCGATCACGGTCACCTCCTCCAGCCCGTGCCTGCGGCCGATCTCGAAGTCGGCCTGGTCGTGGCCGGGCGTGATCTTCAGCGCGCCGGTGCCGAACTCGGGGTCGACGTAGTCGTCGGCGATGATCGGCAGCCGGCGGCCGACCAGCGGGAGGATCGCCGCCTCCCCCACCAGCCGCGAGTAGCGCTCGTCGGAGGGGTTCACGGCGATCGCCGTGTCCGCCAGCATCGTCTCCGGGCGCACCGTCGCGATCGTGAGCGAGCCCGAGCCGGATTCGAGCGGGTAGTCGATCTCGTACAGCGTGTCCTCGAGGGTGCGCTGCTCGACCTCCAGGTCGGAGATCGCCGTGCGCAGACCGGGGTCCCAGTTGACCATGTAGTTGTCGCGGTAGACGAGCCCCTTCTCGTACAGGTGCACGAACACCTTCGTCACGGCGCGCACGTAGTCGGGGTCCATCGTGAAGCGCTCGTCCTCGTAGTCGAGCGAGGCGCCGAGCTCGCGGAACTGGCGCGTGATGGTGTCGCCGTACTCCTGCACCCACTCCCAGACTCGCTCGACGAACGCCTCGCGACCGATCTCCTCGCGCGAGCTGCCCTCCGCCTCGAGCTGCCGCTCGACCACGCGCTGCGTCGCGATGCCCGCGTGGTCCTTCCCGTAGATCCACTTCGCGCGTTGCCCGCGCATGCGCGCGACGCGGATCTTCAGGTCCTGGATCGACGCGTTGAGCGCGTGGCCCATGTGGAGGTTGCCCGTGACGTTCGGCGGCGGGACCGCGATCGAGTAGTTCTCGTCGGGCGTGCCCTCGGGCTCCGGGTGGAAGATGCCCGCCTGCTCCCAGCGCTCGAACACGCGCTCCTCCACGTCGGCGGGCTCGTAGCGAGTGCGCTCCTCGAGCGTCTTCAGACGATCGTCGGCCATCGCTTTCGGAAGATACTTACGCCGTGGCCACCTGGATCTGGTCGTGGGAGGAGGTCGTCAGGTCAGAGCGCCTGAAGCCGCGCCTCGAGGCGTTCGTAGGGAAGCAGCTCGAAGCCCTCGGACGGGTTCGGCCGTGAGCCGGTCGAGCTCCCGCTGCAGCTTCCGCTCCGTCACCGCCTCGACCCAGGCCTTCGCCTCCACGGCCACCTGCTTGTCGCCTCGCTGTGCGATGAAATCGAACTTTGCGTTCGCCGGTTGCTCCTTGAGCCCCCACCCGGCGCGCTCGATGGCTTGGCCAACGAGCCGCTCAAACCGTTCGGCAAACCTGGGGCCGTAGTTCACAGCGAGCAACTCGAGCAGTTCCGTTGGGCTCGCCGTAGCGCCAAGAGCCTCCAAGTCCGTCGCCTCCTGGCCGTAGGTCGCGACCGCTTCAGCTGAGGCGTACACCACCACCGGCACATCGACACGAGCGCGACGTAGTTTCTTGATCAGCTCGATTCCGGCCTTCGGATGCTCGCGGCCGCCCTCCGTGCGCCGCATGTCTGTGACGACCGCGTCCCACCGCCTCCTGGGCAGGGATCTGCTCCCCTCCGATGTTGAGCTTGATTCCGGGGAGCTCGACCCCCACGTTTCGGTTGTTCAGAATCTCGCGGAGGGCAGGGCCGACCGTCTTCCGGTGGCGGTAGAGGAGGACGATGGCGCCGACCAGAAGCAGCGGCCAGATCAGGTCCGCGGCGGCACTCATGATCTCTGCCGGATCACTGGCGGCGGGCAAGGCCCCCACGTGACCACCGTACCTCCGGCTTACGGCTCAGGCAACTGCAGCCGGCTAGGCCGACTCGGCGTGCTGCTCGCCCGTGTCCTCTTCGGGCGCAGCCTCGGTGACGAGCGTGGGCTTCAGGCCCTTCTCGATCGTCTCCTTGGTCACGACGCACTTCTTCACGTCGCGCCGTGAGGGGAGCTCGAACTGCACGTCGAGGAGCGTCTCCTCGAGGATCGAGCGCAGGCCGCGGGCGCCGGTCTCCCGGTCGAGCGCCTTGTCGGCGATCGCCTGGAGCGAGTCGTCTGCGAAGACCAGCTCGATCCCGTCGAACTGGAAGAAGCGCTGGAACTGCTTGACGAGCGCGTTGCGGGGCTCGGTGAGGATCGTGACCAGGTCGTCGCGCGTGAGCTGGTGGATGACCGAGGCGACGGGCAGCCGGCCGATGAACTCCGGGATCAGGCCGTACTCGACGAGGTCCTCGGGGAGCACCTTCTCGAAC
>Ga0070668_100000792_pt1 | contig 21779 bp, 17 predicted proteins | sample KBSS43metaG_FD_64661 | JGI IMG/M metagenome (GOLD analysis project Ga0070668, IMG submission 64661) | Switchgrass rhizosphere microbial communities from Kellogg Biological Station, Michigan, USA - KBS S4-3 metaG | ecosystem: Host-associated > Plants > Roots > Rhizosphere > Soil ...
CCGCCGTTGCCCGAGCTGAAGGCGCCACCGTGGAACCAGACCATGACAGGCAGCTGTTCGCCGGACGCGACCGGGTACGGCGTGGTCACGTTGAGGTAGAGGCAGTCCTCAGAAGATGCCGGATCCAGCCTGCCGTCCGGCAACGTCTGCGTGCACGGGCTCGCCGTCCGCGAGGCGTCGCGTTCACCCGACCACGGCGCCACGGGCATCGGCAGTTGCCAACGTCGATCGCCCACCGGCGGCGCCGCGTACGGAACGGCATCGAAGACCCGATGGTCCGGAAACACCCGACCGCGCAGCAGGCCATCGGTGGTGGCCAACAGAGCCGGATCGCGGGCCGAACGCCTGGTCATCACCACGGCCGCCGCCGCGGCGCACAGGAGAGGCACAATTGTCAGCGATATGGCGGTACGTCGCCATGAAGTCATGCGTTTCAGCCTGCGGCCGGCGCCCGCGTGCCGGTATCCACCACGAGTAGAACGGCAGTCGACCTCCGAATGACCCCACCAGACTTTGGTAGCGGTCCGGCGGGCGCGGATCTGACGAGCTCGCGCCGGGAAAGCGCGTGGACGCTCCGGCCTGGGATGCTGCCCGGCCTGCTCGCGGCAGCAATCGACGGCGTGCCGGGTCCGCCGCGGCGAACCACCCGCGATCTCGTCGTCGATGCGTTGTGCGTGCTGCTGGCGGCCGCGATGGCAACGATCGGAATCCTGCTGCCGGTCCCGGGAGATGCGACCGATCGGGTGATCGCGGTGGGCGCTGCCGGTGCGGCGTGCGGCGCCCTGTTGCTACGCAGGCAATATCCCGGATGGCTGTCGGCGCTTTTGATGACGGCCTCGATCTGGCTTCCGGTGGTCTCCGGGGCCAGCCTGATTGCCTTGTTCACCGCAGCTGTGCACCGACGACTCAAAGTTGTGTTCCCGCTCGTCGTGCTGGCCGCGGCAAGCGCGGTGGCCCAGTTCCGCGTCGCCGAGATACCCGGAGCCGCGGGCTACTGGGCGGCCGTGGGCCTCGCCGTGCTGATCAGCCTCGCCGTGGTGGGGTGGGGGACAGCGGTCCGCAACCGCCGGGAACTCGTGCTGCTGATGGCCGAGCGCCTGCACCAGTTGCAGGCGGAACAGCAGATGCGAGTTCGGCTGGCACGCCAAGCGGTCCGCGATGGCATCGCTCGGGACATGCATGACTCCCTGGCGCATCGGCTGACGCTGATCAGTATGAGCGCCGGCGCCCTGCGCTACCGTGCGTCATTGCCTGCCGACGAACTCCGCGAGATGACCGACATCATGTGGTCCAACGCCCAGCAAGCGCTCGGCGAGCTGCGTCAAGTGATCACGGTGCTCCGTCGGCCCGACGGCCTCGCCGTCGCCGGCCAGCACCGGATGGACGAGATCACCGATCTGGTCCGGCAGGCACGCACGGCCGGCCAGTCCATCACCCTGGACTGGGCGGTGAGCGCCGACGCCTTACCGGCCATGCTGCACGATACGGTGTACCGAGTGGTCCAAGAAGGCCTCAGCAACGCCCGAAAGCATGCGCACGGCCTACCGGTGACCGTCCGCGGCCGATTCGATGGTGGCTCCGATTTGCACATCGAGGTGACCAACTCCCTGCCCGCGGCACCGGCCATACGTTCGCAACGGTCGGGTCTGACCGGGACCTCCGAGCGCGTCGCCCGGACGGGCGGCGTGCTCACGGTCGGCACCGAGGACGACTGCTTCCGGTTGCGAGCTCACTGGCCGGCCGCGGCACTCGTCCATCATCCCCACCCACCGACGGAGGCGCAGTGACCACCGGCCCGATCCGCGTCCTGGTCGTTGACGACGACCCCATGGTCAGAGCCAGCCTTCGAGTCATGCTGGGCGGTCACGACGACATCGAGATCGTGTCCCTGCTCGGCGACGGCGACGAGATAACCCAGGCGCACACCACGGCCGTTCACGTCATCCTCATGGATGTCGTCATGGCCCGCGTCGACGGACTCACCGCGACAGCGCGGATCACCGCAACGAACCCGCACCCTGCGGTCATCATCCTGACGACCTTCGATGCTGACGACCACATTCTGGAAGCCCTCCGAGTGGGCGCCTCCGGCTTCCTGCTCAAGGACACCCCGGCCGAACAGATCGTCGAGGCCATCCGCCGGGTCGCCGCCGGTGAACCCATGCTGTCCGCCGGCGTCACCCGACGGCTGATGAGCAAGGTGCAGGCCCAAGCCAGTGCGCAGGCGGCCGCTCGGTCCCGGTTGGCGAGTCTGTCGCCGCGCGAGGCTGGAATCGCCGAGCTGATCGGTCGCGGGTTGGCAAACAGCGAAATCGCCGCGGAACTGTTCCTGAGCGTGGCCACGGTCAAGACGCACATCGGCCAGATCTTCACCAAGTTGGGCATGAACAGCCGCGTTCAGGTCGCCCTCCTCGTTCACGAAGCCGGGTCCGCGCTCCCGGAGCACAAACGTCGGGGTCAACCTTTGGTATGAGTGCGATCCTGCCGCGGTCGCGTCGGCGGACGACCCGGCCGACGCGGCGCGGGCAGCATCGGTTCCGATGCTGCCCGCGGTACGTCGACCGGGTCGTCCTATCGATCAGCGACACGCGACGTCAAGCCGGTGCCACCTCGATTCACACCTAGCGTTGCAGGGTCAGCAGACCCGGCCGCCACGGCAGGTTGTTGTAGTCGCCGCCGGCGTTGGGGTCCTTGCCCTGGTACAGCAGTTGCAGGTTGCAGGGATCGACCGTCTTGGTCTGGTCGGGGTTGGTGCGAACCAGGTCACCGTGACTGATGTCGTTGGTCCACGTCGCACCGCTGTTGGCCTTGCCGGCGAACGGGTTGCTTTCGGTGGCCGCCTGCGGGGTCCACGTGCCGCCCAGGCTGCTGGAGGTGAAGGAGCGGAAGTACCGCTGCCCTTGGCCTCCGATCGCCTCGACGATCATCAGGTACTGGTTCTGGCCCTGGACCTTGTAGACCTCGACCGCCTCGAACAGGTTGTTGGTCGAGTCAGTCATGATCGTGGTGTACGACGAACCGAAGCTGCCCGGGAAGTTCCCGATCGGCATGCTGGCGCGGTAGATCTTGCCGTTGTCGCCGGCGAAGAACAGGTACATGTTCGTGCCGTCACCGATGAGCGTCTGGTCGATGACACCGTAGGGCGCGTCGGGAAGGGTCCCGGTGAACAGCGTCTGCGCCGCCGACCAGCCGTTGGCGTTGGTCGGGTCGCTGGAGGTCTTGTAGCTGAACGATGTCGGACCCCACTGGTAGGCGAGCACCCAGATGTTCTTCGGCGCGAAGTACAGCAACGTGGGCGCCACGGTGCGCTCGCTCATCCCGGTCTGGCCGGCCGCGGCCATGTCGGACCAGTTGGTGAACAGGCCGAAATTCATCGAACCGTACTGCCCGCCGGAGACGTTCGAGGCGTAGACCAGGTGCTTGCCGTTGTAGACGACGTTCGTGAAGTCCTTCAACGACACCCACCCGTTCTTCGGGTTGGCCAGTGAGCCCGTCGACGTCCAGCGGTAACTCGACGGAAGAGTACAGGTGCCACCGGTCGGTGTCGGTGTCGGGGTGGGCGGGGTGCCGCCCCCGACGGGTACGAGCTGGAACTGCTGGTTCGCCTGACCGTGGCAGTCGTACAGCTGGACCTGCTGACCGTTGCCGGTGCCCCACACGTCCAGGCACCGCCCGGACTGCACGCCGGTGATGGTTCCGTTGGCGTTGACGTTCCACTGCTGGTTTGCCTGCCCGTTGCAACTGTAGATCTGAATGGCCGCGGAGTTGCCGGAGCCGGCGGCGTCCAGGCACATGTTGCCGTAAACGGTCAGCTGTTTGCCGGAGGTGTACGTCCACTCCTGGTTGGGTTGCCGGTTGCAGTCATACAGAGCGACTCGGGTGCCGTTGTTGTGGGAGGCGTTCGGCACGTCGATGCACCGGCCCGACTGGGTGCCCCTGATCTCGTTGGCGCCGGTGGCCGGCGGTGTCGGGGTGGGCGTCGAGCCGGAGGGTGTCGGACCGGTGGGGGTGGGGGTGGCGGCGTTGAGCGCGTTGAGGACCGACGAGTAGGCGGCCTTCTTGTTGCCGGAGCCGTCGAACAGCAGGGGGCTCTCCCCGGAGCGCCACGAGTCGCTGTCGCGCACTCCCCACACGGTGATGCCCAGGCAGCGGGGCACGTTCATGCAGGCCTGAGTCAGGCCGGCGTACTGGGTGGTGGACGAGTTCGTGACGTCGACCTCGGTCAACGCCACGTCCACGCCGGCGTCGGCGAAGTTGGTCAGCGTGGTCTGGAAGTTGCCGGGCAACGAGCTGCCACCGGTGAAGTGGGTCTGCAGGCCCACGCAGTCGATCGGCACGCCGCGCGCCTTGAAGTCCCGGACCATGTTGAGAACGGCCACAGTCTTGGCGTACGTCGCGTTCTCGATGTTGTAGTCGTTGTAGCAGAGCTTGACCGACGGGTCGGCGGCACGGGCGGTGCGGAACGCCACCTCGATCCAGTCGTTGCCGGTGTTCTGCAGATTGGAGCCGCGACGGCTGCCGTTCTCGTTGAACGCCTCGTTGACGACGTCCCAGGCGGCCAGCTTGCCCTTGTAGTGGGCCATCACCCCGTTGATGTGATCGATCATCGCTTGCCGCAGGGCGCTGCCGCTGATGCCCTGCCACCAGTTCGGCTGCTGTGCGTGCCACGCGAGGGTGTGGCCGCGGACCCTCATGCCGCGCTGGGTCGCCCAGTTGTAGATCTGGTCGCCGGCGCTGAAGTTGAACTGTCCGCGCTGGGGCTCGGTCGCGTCGGGCTTCATCTCGTTCTCGGCCGTGATCATGTTGAACTCACGCCCGGCGATCGTGGTGTACGTCGAGTCACCCAACCGGCCCGCCGCGATCGCTGTGCCGAAGTAGCGGCCCGACTGGGCCGCGGCGGCGCCCAACGTGCCGGCCGCCGCCTCCGCGGACGGCACGAGGACCGCGGTGCCGGCGGCCGCCAGCAGGCCCGTCGCGGCGGCCAGCACCACCCGGTAACGGTTGGATCTCTTCAAGCGATTCATGGACACTCCCTCTTGACCTCGTGCACGGACGATCCACGCATCCGTTGGACACGCGCCGGCCCGCGGTCCGGAGGGTGGCGGCGCGGCTGCCTTCTCGACTCGTGGCGTTGCAGCCGCCGCGAGGTTCGCGCGAGCGTGGCGCGCTCAGGGCGGTGAACGGCTGCCCCAGGGCGCCGACCCGCGACCATCGCCTTCGCGAGGCTGCGGTAGGGGCGGAGCTCTGATCGCCGCCTTGAGATGACGGACACGAATATGTAACTCTCGAAACCTTCCGGCAACTTTCGACGAACGCTACCCGGAGGCATGCGGGTTGGTCAATGTTTCGGCAGACGCTCGAACTCGGCCTCGTCGTAGCCTTGGGCAGCGGCGCTGCACGCCCGGGTAGTGCAGTCACCACCCGTACATTGGCCACCATTGCCTCCTTGGAAAAGTGTTATGGCCGAAACTCTCGGAAAGTCGCCGAAGCTCTTGTTTCTGCCCGCGGTGTCCCGTGAGCCGGTGTCCGGGATCGGCTACCAGCCGAGCGACAGGCCGGCGACGAACGCGCTGAGCCGGTCGGCGATGAGCCGGTCGTCGCGGGCGGAGAAGTGGAAGTGGCAGCCGCTGGATTCCAGGCCGCTGCCGTCGAGGAGCCAGTAGCGGACCCGGCTGTCGCCGGCGGCGTTGCGCTGCCGCACCACCTGCTGGACGTGGTCGGCGAACGAGCCGCCGCCGACGGCAACGATGGTCGTGGTGGCGCCGTAGCGGGTCCGCAACTTCTGCAGGAAGCCGGTGTAGGCGTTTCGGTAGGCGGTGCTGAGGCCGTCCGCTGTCCACGGCTCGCCGGGGTGGACTGCCGTCGAGAAGTCGTTGGTGCCGAGATAGACCACCACGACCTGGGGCCGCCAGGTACCGGGATTCCACACATCGCCGGCCACGTTCAACAGAGCCCGGTCGTAGAAGGTGCGGAAATCGGAGCCGGGGTCGCCGCCGTTGTAGTTGCGCACCATCCCCTTGCCGGAGATCGCATTGATCTGGTAGTCCGCGGACAACCCGCGGGCGGTCAGCGCGCCGTAGCTGAGGTCGGTGTTGGTGGTGCGGGCGACCTGATCGCCGGTGCAGTCCCGGCTCGTGGACATGTTGCCGTAGCCGACCGTCAAGGAGTCGCCGATGAATTCCATCTGCCGGCTGCGGGCCGCCGGCCTGGCCAGGATGGCGCCGCCCGGGGCGGCGACGAACCCGCCGAACTCGCTGCTGCTCCACGGAGTGTCGTTGCGTTTCACGAGGCGTACGGTGTGCTCGGTGTTACTCAGCCCGTCGACCCATCGGGTGGTCTTTCCGGGAGTCACGAGGGTGGCGACGCTCGCGCCGTCGACCTGGACCCCGTAGTCGGCAGCCGGATCGTTCAGCACGACCCCCACCCGGGTACCCCGGAACCGCCCCTCGAAGTAGACGCCAGGCCAGCTGTACCGCATGGTGTCGCCAACGATCTCGACCCGGCCGGCGGTGTGTACCTGCGACAGAACGCCGCCGGCCGCGGGCGGCTCACTCGCCGGGCCTACCCCGTCGACCCGGACGAGCTGCCACTGCTGGTTCCTGCCGTTCCGGTCGCTCCACTGCACCACGCCTGTGCCGTCGGCGATCGAGGCGCCCCGCACGTCGGCGACCTTGCCGCTGTTGCGGTTGACCAGCCGGACGTAGCCGCCGTCGGAGCCGGCGAGGCGGAACTGCTGGTTGGTGCCGCCGTTGTCGGCCCACTGCACGATCTGGCCGCCGTCGGCGGCGGACCTGCCGTAGACGTCGAGGACCTTGCCGGAGTGGCGGGCGCGGAGCCGGTAGTAGCCGCCGCCGGCGTCCACGAACTGGAACTGCTGGTTGGCGCTGTTGCTGCGGGGCCACTGGACGAGGTTGGCTCCGTTCGCGCTCGACCCGCCGCCGACGTCGAGGGCCCGGCCGCTGTTGCGGTTCACCAGCACGTACCACGCGCTGGTATCCACCGTCGCCGCCGAGGCGGCGGTCATGTTCAGCACCGCCACGCCGGCGCCGAGCAGTGCGGTCACCGCCGCGAGGGCGACACTGAGGCGTCGTCTGCTTCGCTGCTTCATTCGGGGCTTGCTCCTTCAGCCGTACCCGGTCGACGACCTTCAGTGGTTCGGGGAGACGGAAAGGTTGCTCGGTCTCGCCAGGAGGTGCGGCCTCGGGCTCGTTGCGCGGGTCTCCGGGTCAACGGTCCGGATGAATTTGGCGGCGCGGGCAACCTTTCCGGCCGTCCGGACAACTCACTTCTCGTCCGGTCACATGCAACGGCTGAAGGAGAGCACGGACATGCCCCTCGTATCCCCATCCCAACGGTGGCGCGTCGCCCAGTCGTCACGAGGAGACGTACAGTGACGATCCGCGGCCGTCGGCTCATCACGCGTCGAAGTGCCTGGACGGTGGCCATTGTCATCGCCATGGTGGCCGGCTCCGGCGTCGTGGTCAGCGCGATGCAGGCGGCAGCGGGAACCTTGGATGTCAGATCGTGGTATGTGCTGGTCAACCGCAACAGCGGCAAGGTGTTGGACGGCCGTGGCTTCGCCACCAACGACGGCGCGGCGGTGGTGCAGTGGGCGCGTCACGACGGGGCAAACCAGCAGTGGCGGTTCATCGACGCGGGCGACGGGTATTACCGGTTGCAGAATCGGAACTCCGGCAAAGTCCTGGACGACCACAACTGGTCGAAAGCCGCCGGTGCGGCCGTCGTGCAGTGGCGCGACATGAACGGCAGCAACCAGCAGTTCCGGGTGGCCGAGTCGTCCGGCGGCTACGTGCGTCTGATCAATCGCTTCAGCCACCTGGCCGTCGAGGTCCACGGCGCCGCCAAGGCAGACGGGGCCAGGGTCGTGCAATACCGCGACTGGGGTGCTGCCAATCAGCAGTGGCAACTCGTCCCCGTCGGACGCGGAAGCACGCCGGCCGCGAGCAGCACCACCAGCCGCCCGGCCAGCAGTAAGGGCCCGGCGCCGGCGTCTTCCGCGCCCGCACCCCCACCCGCACCGGCATCGTCCTCTCCCGCGGCCGGTGGCGGCGGCTCGACGAAGCGCTTCATGGGCAGCAGCACGGTGCTCGTCGGCGCGTCGATGGACGACTCGTCGGCGAAAGCCGCGCCGTTCGACCTGCGATACGCCTACGTGCACAGCCAGCCCGCGGCCTCGTCCTCCTGGTATTCGGCAGCGCGTTGCCAGGATGCCTGGACGGGCTGGTGGGGCTGCTGGAACGGGAGCACCACGGCGCCCGGCACCTACGTGACCTACCGGTCCGCCCAGGCGGCGCAGGCAACCTACGAGGGCCGCCCGCGCCCACAGAAGTTCTTCTTCACCTGGTACTCGTTGCGCGACCTCGGGGATGCGGCTGGCCAGGGCGACGGCCCGGGCGAGGTGGTGGCCATCAACCGGGTTGACCTGCTCACGCGATATCTGAATGACTACCGCTTCTTCCTCCAGAAGATCGGCACCTCGGACGCCGGGATCGACCTTGAGCCTGATTTTTGGGGCTTTGCCCGGTCGCTCGGCAATCTGCACCAGGTTCCCGCACAGGTCTCGGGCGCAAATCCGACGGACTGCGGATCGCAGGAAAACAGTGCCGCCGGCCTCGCCCGCTGCCTGATCGCGATGGCCCGCAAGTATGCCCCGAACGCGGCCGTGGGGCTGCACCTGTCCTGCTTCGACTGGGAGAGCAACATACCGAAGTGCGTCAAGGACTACGCGGACCTCGGGGCGGCAAACGGCGACTTCCTGGTCTCCGACGTGTCGGACCGCGACGCGGGCTGGTACGCGCAGCCGTCCCACGGCGGCCTTGACAAGTTCTGGAACGACCAGAAGGCCGCCGCCGCGCTGCGGTTCTACAAGACGATGGCCGAGTCCGTGGGCAAGCCGGTGGCCCTGTGGCAGATCCCCGTCGGCAACATGGCGCAGAACAACACAGCCAACCACTACAAGGACGACAAGGTTGATTGGTTCTTCGGGCACCTGAACCAGGTGGCGGACGCACACATCGCCGCCCTGCTGTTCGGCGCCGGCTGGACGGAACAGACAACACCCGAGACCGACGGCGGAAACTTGATCAACAAAACGATCGCCTACCGCAAGTCGGGTGGTACGGCGCTCAAGTAGCCCTGGAAAATTTCCGGTGCGTCGAGCAACCTTTTCGCGCGGTGGGACAACTGAAGGTCGTCAGGCCCTACCCGTTGGTCCGCGGGGCGACGCAGGCGCGACAGCGCTGCGATCGTCCCGTGGCCTGCGGGGGCAACCGAACCATCGGTGCAGCCGGCGGTAGCCGACTCGGAGGTAAACCAGCCACGTGAGTTCCGATACTGGACAGAAACCGCAGGTCAGAGCTATAAACCATCCCCATGGCAGAGGCGGCAATGGCGAGACCTCCCGATGAAGCCTTCCACGCCTTCTTCGAGACGCACCATGCCGAACTGGCCCGGCTGGCGTACTTGGTCACGGGGGAGAAGGACGCGGCGGATGACCTCGCCGCGGACGCTCTGCTGGAGGTGTGGCGACGCTGGGACCGGGTCAGCGCGGCGGACAGCCCGATCGCGTACGCCCGCGGCGTGCTCACCAACATGGCCCGAGGCCGGATCCGTACGCTGCGCCGGGAGCGGCTCGGTCTGCTCCGGCTGGGTCTGCCGTGGCTGGAGCGGACGGGGGACGTGGACGTGCCCGCGGTCATCGACGTCCGGACGGCCCTTCGCCTGCTGCCGCACCGGCGTCGGGCCTGCCTGGTGTTGCGGTACGCGTTCGACCTGTCCGAGCAGGAGACGGCCCGCTCCCTCGGCGTCTCGGTGGGCACCGTGAAGAGCCAGACGTCGCGCGCGGTGGCCCAGTTGACCGCGCTGCTCGGTGAGCTGCCGGCGGCGGACGCCAAGCGGTGGCTGGCTCCCGCCACCCGGGCCGTGGTTCCGCCCGGCCGGCCGGGAACGGAGGCCTGATGTCATCGGAACTCATCCGCTCCAAGCTTCGTACGGAGGCGGCCTCATACCAGCCGGACCGTGCGGTCATTCTGACCCGGCTCCAACAGGGCCAGGCGGCCCTCGATTCGCCGCGGGTACGCCGCGCCGCCCGCCGCCGCACCGTGGTGACGGCCGGCATGGCCGCGACCGTGGCCATGGTACTGGGGCTCGGCGTGGCCGTCACCTGGGCGGCGGCGCGCAGCGAAGCGCCACCCGAGCCGGCGCGGGTGGCGTCGCCCGCTCCCGCCTCCGCCCCGGCCGCGCCCGCCGCCTCGAAGACCGCCTCCGCCACCGGTCCGGTGGTGGCGCCACGGCATGACCGGACGAGCCACCCGCCGTCCCCGACCCGGACGACCCCGGCTCCCACCGCCTCGGCCCCCGCGGCACCGGCCTTGCTGTCGGCCGGCGGCGCCGTCGATCCGCAGAGCATCGACAACTGGGCGCAGAGCAACGTGACGGTGCGCAACGGCGCTACCATGACCGCGTTCGAGCTGCGCGTACGGATCGCGCTCACGCCGCAGGTGGGCAGCACGGGGGCGTGGAGCACTATTTCGGCCGACGATCTGGTGACCCGCGTGGAGCAGCAGCCCGACGCCCTCGTCTACACGTTCACCCTGAAGCCGGGGGTTCGCCTGGCGCCCGCTTCGCACCGGTTCGGGGTGCAGTATTCCCACGCGCCGGGCGGCCGGGACGCCAAGCGCGACACCTACCAGGCGTTCGCGACGGCCACCGATGGCGCTCGGGCCGAGGTGAACGGCGGTTTCTGAGTTGGCGCGGCCAATGGCCGCCCGGACGCCGGCCTCGCGGGCTACGCCGGGATCACGCCGGATCGGAGCACCCGCAACGCGGCCGTCACGGTCTGCGCCATCGCGTCCCGGGCCGTGGCCAGATAGCGCCGCGGGTCGACCAGATCCGGCTGATCGCCGAGCGCCGAGCGGACCGTCCCGGTGAACGCCGTGTTCAGCGCCGTGCCGATGTTGATTTTCGCCATCCCGCCGCGGACCGCCTCGCTCAGCTCCGCGTCGGGCACCCCGGACGAGCCGTGCAGCACCAGCGGCACCGGCACCGCGGCGGCGAGCCGGGCGATCAGCTGGTGGTCGAGCCGGGCGCTGCGGGTGGTCATCGCGTGTGCCGAGCCGACCGCGACGGCCAGCGCGTCGACCCTGGTCGCGGCCACGTACGCGGCGGCCTCGTCCGGTTCGGTGCGTGCGCCCTTCGCGTGCGCCCCGCCCTTGCCGCCGATCTCGCCGAGCTCGCTCTCCACCCACAGGCCGGCCGCGTGGCACCGGCGGACCGCGGCGGCGGTGGCGGCCACGTTGCGCGCGTACGGCAGGCGGGATGCGTCGTACATGACCGAGCTGAAGCTGTTCGCGGCGGCCTGGGCCAGCAGTTCGTCCGACTCCACGTGGTCGAGGTGCAGCCCGACCGGTATCGCCGCACCGTCGGCGATGCTGCGCGCGGCGGCCGCGATCGGGGCCAGCCGGCCGTGGTGGAAGCGCACCGCGTTCTCGCTGATCTGCAGGATCACCGGCAGCCGGGCGTCCTCCGCCCCGGCCACGATGGCCTCGGCGTGCTCGATGGTGATGACGTTGAAGGCGCCGACCGCGCCGCCGGCCGTGTGCGCGGCGGCGACCAGGTCACCGGTGGGTGCGAGCACGGGTTCCTCCTACGAGCGCCGCGGTGGGCCGGGTGTGCCGGTAGATCTCCGGGTCGAACGCGCCGGCCGCGGGCGCGGCGACCGCCGCCGCCGAGAGCGCGACGGCGTCCGCGAGCAGGTCCGGCCAGGGGGTGTGGTCGCGCAGGCCGCGGGCGAGGGCGGCGACACAGGCATCCCCGGCCCCGGTCGGGTTTCCCTCGATCGCGGCGGGCGGCGCGCACTCCCACATCTCGTCGCCGGTGATCGCGACCAGGCCGGCGGAGCCGCGGGAGACGACGACCGGCCCGGTGGCCACGGCGCGTACCGCGTCGGCGAGCCCCTGCGGGCCGGGCAGCGGCCGGGTGAGGACTCCGGTCAGCTCGTGGATGTTCGGCTTGGCCACCGACGGGGCGGTGCGCAGGCCGGCGAGCAGGGCCGGGCCGCTGGTGTCCAGCACGGTCGGCACGCCGGCCGCGGCGGCGAGGGCGATCAATGACGCGTACGCCCCGATCGGAACGCCCGGCGGTAGGGAACCGCTCAGGGTGACCACCGTCGCCGGCCCGAGCAACTCGCGGAACTCCGCGACGAACAGCGACCACTCGCCCGGCGTGACCCGCGGTCCGGGCTCCCAGAAACCGGTGGCGTCGGCGCGATCGACCACCGCGACCGTACGCCGGCTCTCGCCCGCGATGCGTACGAAGCGGGAGCGCACCCCGTCGGCGGTGAGCAGACGCGCGACCCGGTCGCCGGTGGTGCCGCCGAGCAGGCCGGTCGCCAGGACCGGCTCGCCGAGCGCGTGCAGGACGCGGGCGACGTTGAGGCCCTTGCCGCCTGGGCGCTCGACGACGTCCGAGACCCGGTGGCTGTCGTGCGGCACGAGGGCGTCGACCGCGTAGGTGAGGTCGAGGGCCGGATTGAGAGTGACGGTGACGATCATGCCGAGGCTCCGAAAAGGATCTGCCCCGCCTCGGGCCGGGGGAGCGGCCCTGGCGAACCGGGTTGCCGGACTGGATACCGGCTGGGCTCGATCGCGTCGAGGTCGATTGGAACTGATCGAACGCGCAGATGTCAATAGCGGATCATGCGCGTATGGTGCTCTCGGATTGTTCATATGGACAGTGGAGGCGGCCATGGCCGAGTTCGACGTTCTGGTGGTCGGCGATGCCAATCCCGACCTGCTGCTGCGCGGCGACGTACGGCCCCGGTTCGGGCAGGCCGAGCAGCTGCTGACCGCGGCCGACCTGGTGCTGGGCGGCTCGGCGGCGATCACGGCGGCCGGGTGCGCGCGGCTCGGCCTCCGGACGGCGTTGTTCGCGGCGGTGGCGGACGACGTGTTCGGCCGGCTCGTACGGGACGAGTTGGCGCAGCGGGGGGTGACGCTGCTGGCGGCCGACGGCCGGGGAGCCCCGACCGGGATCTCGGTGGTTCTGTCCGAACAGGACGACCGGGGGATCCTGACGCTGCCGGGCACGATTCCGGCGCTGCGGCCGGGCGACCTCACCGATGAATTGCTGGGCCGGGCCGGGCACCTGCACGTCGCATCGCTGTACCTCCAGCCGGCGCTGGCCACCGGTCTCGCCGGGATCTTCGCCCGGGCCCGGACGAGCGGGCGGACGACCTCGCTGGACACCAACTGGGACCCGGCCGAGAAGTGGGAGTCGATCGACGAGATCCTGGCGCACACGGATGTCTTCCTCCCCAACGCGAACGAGCTGCGCGCGATCACCGGCCTGGCCGAAACCGACGAAGCGGCGGCTTCGCTGGTCAGCAGGGGCACGACCGTGGTGATGAAGGACGGCGCCCGGGGTGCCCGCGCCTGGTGGCCCGGCGGCGCGTGCGCGGCGCCCGGCCGGACGGTGGACGTCGTGGACACCACCGGCGCCGGCGACAGCTTCAACGCGGGCTTCCTGGCCGCCCGGCTCGGCGGCCGCTCCATCGAGGACGCGATCGAGTGGGCCGCCGTCGCCGGGTCGCTGAGCACGCGGGCCGCGGGCGGAACCGCGTGCCAGGCCACGCGGGACGAGCTCAGCCTTTGATACCGGTGAAGGTCATCGTCGCGATGAACTTCTTCTGGGCGAACAGGAACGCCAGGATCAGCGGTACGGTGGCCAGGACGTTGCCGGCCATCAGCTGCGACCACTCGGTCCGCCGCATCCCCTGGAAGTTCGCCAGCCCGATCTGCAGCGTGAACTTCGTGTCGTCGGAGATCGCCACCAGCGGCCACAGCAGGTCGTTCCAGCTCCACAACAGCGTGACGATGGCCAGCGTGGTCAATGCCGGCTTGGCCAGCGGCAGCACGATGCTGCGGAAGGTCCGCCACCGGCCGCAGCCGTCGATCAGCGCCGCCTCCTCCAGTTCGACCGGCAACCCGAGGAAGAACTGCCGCATCAGGAAGATGCCGAACGCCGACGCCAGCCACGGCACGAAGGCCGCCGCCAGCGTGTCCACGATCCCGATCCGGGCGAACATGAGATAGGTCGGGATCATCAGCAGCTGGATCGGGATCATTACGGTCGCCAGGATCAGCACGAAGGCGAGCCCCCGCCCGGCGAACTTGAGCCGGGCGAACCCGTACCCGGCCATCGAGCAGAGCACGAGGTGCGCGACGACCGCGATGCCCGAGACGACGACCGTGTTGGCGAACCAGCGCAGCGCGTGCGTCTCGCTGAACAGGTGCCGGTAACCCTCGAAGTGCAGGCTGGTCGGGATCAGCTTGGGCGGGAACTGGTTGATCTCGGCGCTGCTCATGAACGAGGTGAGCACCATCTGCACGAGCGGCAGCGCGAAGATCAGGGCCAGCGGCATCAGCAGGAGATGCCAAGGGCTGAACGGGAGTCGCCAGGACCGGCGCATCAGAACACCTCCGTGCCTCGCCGGCGACCGCGGAGGATAACGCCGAGGCTGAGCAGCATGGTCACGATGAACAGCAGGTACGCGGCGGCCGCGCCGTACCCGAGCCGTTGGGTTTGGAAAGCCAGCTCGTAGATGTAATAGACGACCGTCTGCGTGCTGTTCAGCGGCCCGCCCCGGGTGGTCGTGTAGATCAGGTCGAACAGCTGCATCGCGGTGATCGTCTGCCAGACCGCCACGAAGACCGTGACCGGCCGCAGCTCGGGCAGCGTGACGTGGCGGAACACCCGCCACTTGGAGGCGCCGTCCACCACCGCCGCCTCGACGAGCTCGCGCGGGATGTCCTGCAGCGCGGCCAGGTAGATCACCGTGGTGAAGCCGACCTCGCCCCAGAGCAGGATCAGGCAGATGACGTAGAGCGCCTGGTGTCCGCTCTCCAGGAACTGCTGCTGCGGCAGGCCGAGGGTACGCAGGATGTCGTTGGCCGCGCCGAACTGCGGATTGAACACGAAGCCGGCCAGGATGCCGGTGGCCGCGGCCGACGCCACATACGGCACGAAGATGCAGGTGCGGTAGAACCCGATCAGCCGGATCCGCTGGTTGAGCGCCACCGCGATGAGGATGCCCAGGACGATCGAGCCGGGCACGAAGATCGCCGTGAGGACCAGCGTGTGCCTGGTCGCCGCGATCATGTCGGGGTCCTGCAGCAGCTTGCGGTAGTTGTCCCAGCCGACCATGGTGGCCGGGGCGATGCCGTTCCACTTGGCCCGGGAGATGAAGAACGCCCAGACCGCCGGGAAGATCGACAGGCCGACGACGATCACCGTGGCCGGCCCGGCGAAGGCCCACCCGGTGAGGCTGCGCCGCACCGCGCGACCCCGGGGGCCGCGCTTGGCCTGGGCCGGACGGGTCTGGGTGCGCGGGGTGACCGCGAACGTGACGGCCATCAGTTGCTCACGGCGTCGGCGGACTTCTTCGCGGCCTCGTCGAGCGCCGCCTTCGGCTGGGCCTGCCCCTGCAGCACCTTGGCGATCGCGTCGCCGACGTTGCGGGACAACTGCTCGTAGCCGGACAGCGTGGGCCGGGCCTGCTTGGCGTTGGCCAGGTTGTCGAAGAACTTCTGGCCGCCCGGGTACTCCTTGACGTACTTGGCGAACTCGGGCGAGTCCTTCTCACTGGTCCGCAGCGGCAGGTTGCCGACCGCGAGGTTCCACTTCGGATCGATCTCCGTGCTGGTCAGCCACTTCACGAAGTCGCGGGAGGCGCCGGCCCGGTTCACGTCGTCGTGGTTGAACAGCACCCACAGGTCCGGACCGGAGACGCTCTGGTGGTCGCCGTTGTATCCGGGCAGGTTGACCACGCCGTAGTCCAGCTTGGCGGCCTTGATCTCCAGCAGCGACCACGGGCCGGACAGCATCATCGCCACGTGCCCGCTGTTGAACAGCGGAGCGTACTTCTCGTCGGTCTGGTCGAGGTACATCGACTTGTCGTCGACCGCCATCTGGCGCAGCGTCTCGAGCGCGGCCACGCCGGCGTCCGAGTTGAAGGCCGGCTTGGTGCCGTCGAGGATCTTGCCGCCGTGCTGCCAGAGCATCGGCCACAGATGCCAGGTGGTGTCCTCACTGCCGGAGACCGAGTATGCCGTCCCGTACGTCCTGGTCGCGGTGTTGGTCAGTTTCTTCGCCGCGGCCCGGAAGTCGTCCCAGGACCAGTTGTCCGTCGGATACGGCAGCCCGGCGGAGTCGAAGAGCTTCTTGTTGTAGATCAGCGCGAGGTTGTCGACCAGCGCCGGGATGCCGATCACCTTGCCGTTGACGGTCGCCACCTGGCGACCCGCGGCCGGGATCTCGTCCCATTTGAAGGACGGATCATTGACGTACGAGGTGAGGTCCTGCGCCTTGCCGCTGGCGCCGAGATCGCCGGCCCAGTTGCCGTAGGCGTACGAGATGTCCGGATAGCTGCCGCCGGTGAAGCCCGCGGACAGCTTGGTCAACAGGTCGTCGGTGGTCGGCGCGCCGGAGGAGACCTTGATGGTCACGTTGGGGTGCGCGGTGTGGTACTCGGCGGCCAGTTGCTCGGCGACCTTCTCCTGCGCCTCCGGCTGCCCGGTCCACCAGGTGATCTCGACGTTCGCCTTCGGGTCGTAGCCCGCGGCGGCGTCCTTGCCGCTATCGGCCGTCCCGCCCATGCAGGCGGAGAGCGCGAGGGCGGCACCGAGGCCGCCCGCCGTCAGCCGGAACGCCCGGCCGCGCCGCAGGTTGGCAGCCTTCAGTCCGGTCAAGGGCGGGGCGGTTGGACGGGTGGTCATCAGGAACACCTCGCTGTCTGATCGCTTTCACGGGGTACGGATGACGGATCGGGTGAGCAGCCGGGGCCGGTCGGGGTCGAGGCCGCGATGTGCGGCCAGGGCCACCGCGAAACGCTGAGCGAGCACGAGTTGAGCAAGCGGATCGAGGTCGTTGCGGTACGCGGCGGCGCCGGCCGCGCGGGCCACCTCGTCCAGGTCCGGCTCGGTGTCACCGATCGACCAGACCAGCGAGCGCGGCCCGCAGACGGCGACCGGCCCGTGCCGGAAGTCCCTGGCGGGGTAGGACTCCGTGTATGCCTGGGCCGCCTCGCGCACCTTCAGCGCGGCCTCGTTGGCGAGCCCGCAGGTCCAGCCCGTGCCGAGGAAGACCAGGTGCTCGACGCCGGCGGGATCGGCCGGCAGGCTCTGCGCCAACGCCCGCCGGCCGTCCTCGATCACCGGCTCGACGTCGTGGCCGAAGGCGTGCCGGGCCAACGCCAGCACCGTGGTCGGGAAGCGGGTCTGCACCACGCTGCGCTCGTCGGCGAAGTCGAGCACCAGCTGCTCGTCGGTCAGGTCGTCGACCGGCTCGCCGCGGACCGCGGTGATCGCGATCGTGCGGGTCGCGGCCGGGACCATCCGCAGCGCCTCCAGCACCTCGGTCGAGGTGCCGGAGCGGGTGACCGCGACGATCCGGTCGTAGTGACGGCGGGGCAGGAACTCCGAGGCGCAGATCGCGTCGGTCTCCCCGAAGCCGGCCCGCTCCCGCAGCTCGGCGAGGCTCTGTGCGACGAACCAGCTGGTGCCGCAGCCGAGCACGAGCATCCGCTCGCCGGGAGCGATCAGCTCGTGCTGGGCCTGGTCGGTCAGGGCCAGGCTCTTCAGCCAGACGTCCGGCTGGCTGGCGATTTCGGCCGCGGTGTCATTCATGTTCGAGGATTATGCTCGTTTGTGATCACTCCACAAGATGTGCGCACGAAACGAACAGTTCAGAGTGTGCGTTTCTGCTGGCGGCCCATCTATCGAAGCGCCGCCGGCATGAGGTCGCCGTGCGCCTCCGTGAGCTCGTCGCACAGCTCCCAGATCTGCTCCACGGTCAGCGTCGCTGCCGTGTTCGGGTCGACCATCGCGGCCTGCCGGACCATCCGCTTGTCCCCGGTCAGCGCCGCCCGCACGGTCAGCTCGCCGACGCTGACGAGGCTGCGATTCAGCGCCGCGCACTGGGGCGGCAGGTCGCCGACCCGCTCCGGGCGGACGCCCAGCCGGTCGACCACGGCCGGCACCTCGACGGCGTACCCCTCGGGCAGGTTGCCGATCAGGCCGCGGTTGGGGACGTTCGCATGGATCCGGCGCATCGTGCCGGTGACGATGCTGTGGATGACCTGCGGGGCGTACTCGGTGGCCTCGCGGGTCAGCTCGAGGGACTCGCCGGCCCGCATCGACTGTCGGACGGCGGCGTACTCCGCGACGTTTTCGGCGCTGATCCGCAGGTAGTCGCCGACCGGGATGCGCAGCCGGGCGATCTCCTCGTCGTGGTGCAGGTACCAGGGCACGTACTCGCTGGAGTGTTCGCTGGTCTCGGTGGGGAAGTAGCCGAGCCGGCGGTACATGTCCATCCGTACCCGCCGGCGCAGTTCGGGGTCCTTCGCCAGCAGCGCGTCCAGCTTGGGGTAGAGCGACTCACCGCGGTGCTCGAAGCGCAGCAGCCAGGCCTGGTGGTTGATGCCCGCACCCAGATAGTCGATCTCGTCCAGCGGTACGCCCAGCAGCGCGGCGAGGTCGTGGACGGTCCAGAAGACGGAGTGGCACAGACCGACCGCCCGCAGTCCCGGCGCTCGTTCTGCCAGGTAGCCGATGTTCATGGCCATCGGGTTCGTGTAGTTCAGGAGCCAGGCATCGGGGCAGACCTCGGCGATGTCCGTGGCTATACCGTCCAGGACCGGAAATGTGCGAAGCGCGCGGAAGATGCCGCCGATGCCGAGCGTGTCGGCGATCGTCTGGCGTAGCCCGTACTTGGCCGGGATCTCGAAGTCGCGCACGGTCGCCGGGTACATGCCGACCTGGATCGAGTTGATGACGAAGTCGGCACCGTCGAGCGACGCCCGCCGGTCCAGGCTCGTCCGGATCGCCGGCGCGCAACCGAGCTGGTCGGCGGTGCGGCGGGCGATCGCCTCGGCGGTCTCCAGCCGCTCGGCGTCGATGTCATGCAGGGACAGGGTCACGTCGCGCAGCTCGTCGAAGGAGAGGATGTCGGCCAGCAGCTCGCGGGTGAAAACCACGCTGCCGGCACCCAGGAAGGCGATCACTGTCATGGGCGGATTCTTGGCGTGCTCGCCAAGAACGCGCAAGAGCAACTGGTGGATCGCTTGGAAACGAACTACATTGACTGCGCGTTTGATCAATCTTGAAGAGGGACTCATGAGTTCGTTGCGCCGGGCCGACCGGGTGTCGGCCATCCTCGAGCGGGTTGCCAGCCACGGTTCGGTCGACGCGGGTCACCTCGCCGACGAGTTCGCCGTCTCGCCCGCCACCATCCGCCGCGACCTGCAGGTGCTCGAGGACCAGCGGCTGCTGTCGCGTACGCATGGCGGCGCGGTCGCCGTCGACGTCGCCTACGAGCTACCGGTCCGCTACCGGGTCGGCCAGCACCGCGAGGAGAAGGCACTGGTCGCCAAGACCGTCTTCGACCTGCTGCCCAGGGGTCCGCTCACCCTCGGGCTGACCGGCGGCACGACCACCCACCTGCTGGCCCGGCTGCTGGCCGAGCGGGTCGACCTGACCGTGGTCACCAACGCGCTGAACATCGCGGCCGAGCTGGCCCTGCGCCCCCGGCTCAAGCTGATCATGACGGGCGGCGTCTCCCGCACCCAGTCGTACGAGCTGGTCGGCCCGATCGCCGACCAGGCGCTGCAGGGCCTCAACATGGCGGTCGCGGTGGTCGGCGTCGACGGCATCAGCGCCCGCGGCGGACTCACCACCCACGACGAGATCGAGGCGAACACCAACGCCACCATGATCCGTCGCGCCGACCGGGTGATCGTGGTGGCCGACGGCTCCAAGGTCGGCAAGGTCTGCCTGGCCCGCATCTGCCCCGTGACCGACGTGTCGGCGCTGGTCACCGACGCGAGCGCGGACCCGGCCGGGATCGAGGCGATCCGCCGCTCCGGCACCGAGGTGATCGTGGCCGGAGCCCGGGCCGAGTAGCGGTTGGTGTACGCCTCAGCTCCCTCGGCGTGGTAGGTAAGTCATCGGAGCAGTGTCCGACCAAATGATGACGCGGTCCTCAATCCGATGACGGACGGCAGGCACGGCGATGCGGGAAACGATGGGGACATTGGCCCCTACGTCGAAGGTGGACACGTTGAACGCGAAGAAGCAGTCGGACGGCCGATGGGCTCCCTGGTGGGTCTACGTGGTGATCATCGTGGGTTCGAACTACGTCAAGCAGTACTTCGCGCGGGACTGGCCGGTGGCCGCAAACGCGGCGGTCACGTTCGTACTGGTCGGCTCGCTGTTTCTCGGTATCACCGCCGTGTACCGGAGCATGCGCGGCGCGGACCGGCCGCGGCGTTGACTCGGCCGTACGTCGGGGATCGGGTGCGATTTCGAATAGTCGCCGAACTTCCGTCACCCACAAGTTCGCGAGCGCGTGCGCGACGGGCCGGGAGCTGACGATCCGGGCGGCCGTGCGCGAGACCGACCCCCGCTCGGCCACGTCCCGGCCCGGGCCGGAGGTGGACCAGGCTGCTGAATGAAGCGCCGGACCAGCGTTGCACCTGGATGCTCTGCACGCACGGCGGTCTCCGTGGCCTGGTCCTCGTTGTTTCGCCGACGTTCGTGGAGGCGGTGCGACGCGTCGCCGACGGCGTGGATGCGGGCGTGAACGCAGGGCCAGGGCGAGCATGGTCCATTTGGAACAGAGTTCGTCGGGGTTCGAGAGCGTCGTTATCGTTTGCGTGTCTGGGATGTGGTGTCGGGACAGGCGCGGGATCTGCCGTGCGAGCGCCCGGTCAATTGCCTGGCGTTCGGGGCATCGGCGGCCGGTCCGTTGTTGGTCAGTGGACATGGGGAATGGTCTGCCCACTCCGACGGCACGGTCTCGTTGACCGACCTCGAATCCGGTCGCGACCTCTGCGCCCCGATGCTGCTGCCCAGCCCTCCGATCAGCCTCGCCACGACCCGCGACGGTGATCTACTCGTCGGCGCCGGCAGCGACGTCACCCGCTACCACCCGCTCGTCGCTGAGCCGAGATCGCTCAGTTGCTGAGATTGAGGCGCCGCGCCGGCGCAGTGGCCGGCCAGTGAGGTGAGCCAGGGCCGGGCGTAACGCAGCGGAAGACGCTGGGAGACGTCGCGCTGCCATTAAATGATCCCGTTCTCCGGCGGCGCCGGTAGCTTCCGGTGACAGAACGAGCCCTTTGCCCGACCAGTTTGTCATCGAGCAACGACTACCCACAGAGGACGCAATCGACACTCCTGGTCACCGAATATTGAATGCATGTTTCGTGCCGAAGAAGCTTCCGGTCATGCATCCGGATGGATGAACGGTCCTCTCCCGATCGGGAGAGGCCCTCCGGATGGTAGGAGGGTGGCACGCCCGGTACGGCATTACTAGATTCGGTCCGGTCGGGAATTCGAGCGAACGGCTCGATTTCATTTCCGAGAAATTCATCGGCGGCCGGAAATCGTCTTGTCTCTGCTTGACGGAAAGGAGGAGGCTGCGGCATCTCGAAGCCCGGATCATTTGGTCCGTCTTGCGAACCGGGCGCGCCCGCGAATTCATTGCCGCGGCAGACGTACCGAAGTCGGTAACGTGGGAAATTTGCGCCACCGGACACCTTTCGCCCCTTAATAAATTGAAGTCCGTCTATATCAGTACCCCAGGAGGCATCTCTGATGGCAAGGATCTTCATCGTCGGTTCGGGTGTTGTCGGTTCGGCGACTGGTTTGGGTTTTGCTCGGGCTGGTCATGAGGTGACGTTCGTTGACATTGCGCCGGATCGGGTT
>Ga0070668_100000793_pt1 | contig 21754 bp, 15 predicted proteins | sample KBSS43metaG_FD_64661 | JGI IMG/M metagenome (GOLD analysis project Ga0070668, IMG submission 64661) | Switchgrass rhizosphere microbial communities from Kellogg Biological Station, Michigan, USA - KBS S4-3 metaG | ecosystem: Host-associated > Plants > Roots > Rhizosphere > Soil ...
CCGGACTCGGAGGCGTTGATCGTGACCACGCCGAGCAGGTCGGCCCCACGGCGCATGACCGCGCTGGTCTGCCCGTTCGTCGCGACCCACTGCACGTCCACACCCTCCCAGTACCAGGTGGAGAACGCCGCGATGTACTTCGCCACACGGGCCGCGCCGACGACCGCCGTGCGGGAGACCTGACGCGCGCCGTTGCCGTCGGAGACGCTCGCCACATCGGCGGCGAAGAGCTTCTCCAGCTCCTCGAGATCGCCCGTGCGGGCCGCCTCGAGAAACGTCGCCAGCAGCTCGCGTTGTACGACCTCGGAGACCGGGGCCTTCCGCTCGCCGGTCACGTGCTTGCGGGCCCGGCTGACCAGCTGCCGCACGGCCGGCTCGGTGGACTGCAGGATGCTCGCGATCTGCGAGTACGGGTAGTCGAACGCCTCCCGCAGCACGTAGGCGGCGCGCTCGGTCGGGGTCAGCTTCTCCATCAGCATGAGCACCGCGAACTCGAGGGCCTCGCCGCGCTCGGCGCCCAGGTAGGGGTCGGCGCCGGTGTCGACCGGTTCGGGCAGCCATGGGCCGATGTACGTCTCCCGCCGGGCCCGGGCCGACTGCAGCTCGTTGATCGCGAGCCGGGTGGTGGTCGTGGCCAGGAACGCGCCCGGGTTCTCGACCTTGTCGCGGTCGTACGCCTGCCACCGCAGCCAGACGTCCTGCACCAGGTCTTCCGCCTCGGTCGCGCTGCCCAGCATGCGGTACGCGATCCCGAACAGCCGCGGCCGTACCTCCAGGAAGATCCGTGCCGCCTCGTCCAGCTCCACCGCCCCATCCTGTCAGTGGTGCCTGCGGTACTGACCGGGTGGTACCCCGGCGTGCTTCTTGAAGACCCGGTTGAGGTGGCTCTGATCGGCAAAACCACAGGTCAGCGCGATGTCGAGGAGCGAGTAGTTGGTGCGGGTCAGCAGCGTCCTGGCCCGGGCGACGCGCTGTTGCAGCACGTACTCGTGCGGGGTGGTCCCGGTGGAGACGCGGAAGCGCCGGGCGAAGTGGTAGCGGCTCAGCGCCACCGAGCCGGCCAGCTCGTCGAGGGTGAGGTCGTCGCCGAGGTGCTCGTGGATGTAGTCGCGGACGGCGCGCTCCTGGCGGAAGGTCAGACCCTCCTGGGCGTGCGTCTCCCGGAACAGCACGTGGGCGTGGCGGCGCAGGATGTGCACGGCGAGCTGGCAGGAGAGGGACTCGACCAGGAGACCGCTGCCGGCGCCGCCGTGCGCGGCCTCCTGCGCGATCAGCATGGCGGTGCGGTGGATGGCGGGGTCGTCGGCCCGGATCTCGTCGTGCAGCTCGACGTCCTGGACGTCCCGTTCGTACATCTGCTTGCAGGTCGCGGCCAGTTCGTCCTGGGTGAGGTAGACGTGCACGACCTCGATGTCTTTGTCCCACACCCAATGGGAATCCGCGGCCCGGGTGAGCAGCGAGACATCGCCGGGCGCCAGCTGCTCGGCGAGCCACTGCCCGTCGACCCGGCGGCGCATCGAGGTGGCGCCGCGGCGATAGGCGACGATCATGAAATCGCGGATGGGCGGGACCAGCACGTCGGAGCCGGCGTACCGGTAGCCGCGTACCGAGATGCCGTCCCATCCGGCGGTGGGGCTGGCGACCGTGAGCTTGCCGGGCACCCAGGTCGGGAGATCCTCCGGGTTGATCAGACTCGTCATGACGCCTCCGGTTGGTCACCAAGATGCTAGGCGCGACGGCATCTCCCGCACATGGTCCGCGGCGGTCTTCGGCACTTCCGTCCAACGAACCCGTCGGATTGTCCAAGCCGCTTGCACCCCGGTGACCTGCGGAAAGCACGATCGTCCAAGGACCGCGCAGCGGCCGTCCAAGCCGTGACGGCGCCGTCGCCGCACAGTGCGACGGCGGGCGGTCGCAGTCGATGCCACCGCGGACCTCTGACGGGAGAACCCCATGACAGTGAACTGGGTGGCGCTGGACGCGGGCGGAACGATGACCGACGCGGTGATCGTCGACGGGGCGGGCGATTTCCTGGTCGGCAAACACCTCACCAACAAGCGCGACGAGTCGGTCAGCTTCATCGGCTCGATCGCCGACGCCGCGAAGACCAGCCGGCAGCAGCTGCACGACGTCCTGCCGCACAGCGAGGTCATCGTCTACGCCGGCACGATCATGCTGAACACGTTGCTGAGCAAGACCGGATCGAAGGTCGGGCTGCTGTTGAGCCGGGGCTTCGAGGACTACCTGCTGATGGAGAAGGCCGAGGGCGGCTGGCTCGGATACCCGTACGCGGACCGGCTGCACACCGTCACCCATCACCACGACGACCCGGTGATCCCGCGCGAGCGGGTCTACGGCGTGCAGGGGCGGATCGACCTGTTCGGGCAGGTCGCCGTGCCGCTGCGGGAGGAGGACGTCCGGGTGGCCGCGCGCAAGCTGGCCGCCGCCGGGGTCGAGTCGATCGGCGTGATGTTCCTCTTCTCGCACATGAACCCGGAGCACGAGCGGCGCGCCGCGGCGATCATCAACGAGGTGGCGCCCGGCGTGCCGGTGGTGCTGTCCTCCGCGATGGCGCCGACGCACAAGGAGTACACCCGGCTGGCGAGCGTGATCGCCCAGTCGTACGCGGGCGAGCGGGCCCGCGGGCACTTCCGCTCGGTCGAGGCCAAGGCGCGGGCCGCCGGCTTCGAACGCGAGGTGTCGACGCTGCTCGCGCACGGCGGCACGGTGCCGGTGGACACACCCCGGCTGTACGAGTCGTACGTGTCCGGCCCGGTCGGCGGCGTGCTCGGCGGGCACTACATCGGCCGGCTCATCGGCTCGGAGAACGTGGTGTGCTGCGACGTCGGCGGCACCAGCTTCGACGTCGGCATCGTCCGCGACGGCACGATCCCGATCACCCGGGAGCCGACGCTGCTGAGCTTCCGCACCAACATCCCGATGATCCACACCGAGTCGATCGGCGCCGGGATGGGTTCCGAGCTGGGCATCCATCCGCTCACCGGCAAGCTCACCATCGGGCCGCGCAGCGCGGGCTCCGATGTCGGCCGCTGCCTGAACTGGCCGAACCCGACGATCACCGACTGCCACCTGCTGCTCGGCTACCTGGACCCGAACAACTTCCTCGGCGGTGACGTGCCACTGGACAAGGAGGCGGCGCGGGCGGCGCTGGAGCCGATGGCCGCGCACTTCAAGACCGATCTGCTCGAGTTCTGCGAGCGGGCGCACCGGCTGGTGACCGAGTCGATGCGGGAGTTCCTGTCCAACATGCTGCGCGGGCGCGGGTACACCACCCAGGAGTACTCGATGCTGATGTACGGCGGCGGTGGCCCGCTCGGCCTGTCCGGTGTGGTCGACGGGTTGGACTTCAAGGAGGTCATCACCTTCCCGTTCGCCGCGGTGTTCTCGGCATTCGGGGTGCTGTGCGCGCCCCGCCGGTACCGCTACCACCAGGCGACGATCGCCGCGTGCCCGGCCGGCGACGACGAGCCGTCGCGCGCGGTGAAGAGCGCGGCCGTCGACGCCATCAACGCCGCGTGGGAGTCGCTGGAGCGGCGGGCCAGGGACGACTTCGCCGTGCACGGCTGGGACTTCGCCGCCGCCACCCTGAACCGCAGCGCCTACGTGCGGTTCACCAACCAGCTCTCCGACTTCGAGGTCCCGTGGCGCGGCGAACGGTTGACCTCGATCGACGACCTGCACGAGTTGATGAAGGGCTACGAGGAGGTCTACACCAGCATCTACCCGCAGCAGGCGCTCTACTCCGAGGTCGGCTATCAGATCCTCGAGCTGGCGCTGTCGGCCGACCTGGAGACCCCGAAGCCGGCCGTCCCGGTGCAGGCGCGGGCCGGACGCACACCGTCCTCGTCGTCGGTCAAGGGCCGGCGCGCCGGGCACTGGCGCGGCACCGACATCACGTTCGACATCTACGAGATGGACGAACTGCGCGCGGGCAACGTGGTCAACGGGCCCGCAGTGATCGAACACCCCGCCACCACCCTGCTCGTCCCGCCGACGCATCACGTCGAGTTCGACGAGCGGCGACTCATCCACTACCGCGCCGGCCAGGCCTGAGGGAGAGAATCCATGACCGAGAAGACCGCCAGCCTGCTGCAGCGGCTGGAGCGCAGCGAGGCGTTGTTCGAGCGGACCGGCCGATACCAGGGCCTGGACACGCTGGTCCAGCTGGAATCCGATCCGTTGAAGTTCGAGTCGTTCCACTCCCGGCTGCTCTCGATGATCATCTCGACCCGGGAGACGATGAAGTACATCGCCTCCTCCCCCGCGGTGCGGGACTTCGAGGAGTTCGTCATCGGCCTCTACACCCCCGAGGGCGACGCCATCGCGCTCTCGACCGGAATCATGGTGCACGTCCACACCCTGTCCGAGTTCATCAAGTTCATCATCAAGAACGGGTACGAGAACGACCCGAAGATCCGCCCCGGCGACATCTTCGAGAACAACGAGGTGTGGGCGGGCGGGGTGCACACCCCGGACGTGATGACCCTGATCCCGGTGTTCGACGGCGACGAACTGATCGCCTGGGTGGGCGCGGTGGCCCACGAACTCGAGGCGGGCACCTACGAGGGACCGGGCATGTCGGTGCTGACCCCGGACCGGTACGGCGAAGGCCTGCACATCAGCGCGGAGAAGGTCGGCGAGGACGACCACTTCCGGGCCGACTATCTGTTGCGACTCCGGATGGGGCTGCGGAACGCCAACTGGTGGATCCTCGACGACAAGGCCAAGCTCTCCGGCTGCCTGATGGTCCGCGAGGCACTCGGCAAGATCATCGACGAGTTCGGGCTCGACTACTACAAGCAGGCCACCAAGGAGCTCATCGAGGAGGGCCGCCGGGAATTCCTCAAGCGGGTCAAGGCCACGATGGTGCCCGGCACCTACCGCGGGCTCACCATGCCGGTGCACAAGCGCAGCCACGTGCCGTTCGTGCACCCGCTGGCCAACAACGACTTCATCGACCTGGTCCGCCAGGAGATGACGGTCACCCCGGACGGGCGCATCGAGCTGGACTACGAGGGGTCCACCGGGTGGAGTTTCCACCCGTTCAACTGCGCACCGGGCCCGATGAACGGCGGGTTCTGGATCACCCTGACCCAGCTGCTCAACTATGACGGCCGGGTCAACGACGGCGCCTACCTCGCGGTGAAGCAGTACCTGCCCGAGGGCTCGATCGTGAACGCCGGCTACCAGGGCGTCGCAACGTCGCTGGCCTGGTGGACGCTCATCCCGATCTTCGCGAACGTCTGGCGGCTGATGGGCATCAGCTGGTACGCCCGGGGCTTCACCGAGGAGATCCTCATGTCCACCCCGACCTGCATGGTCGGCGTCACCGGCTTCGACCAGTTCAACAGCCCCACCGGATACAACAACTTCGAGATGGCCGGCGAGAGCTTCGGCGCCCGCGGTGTCGCCGACGGCCTGGACTGCGGCAGCCCGATCTGGAACTCGGAGGGCATCCAGGGCGACGCCGAGGTCTGGGAGCTGACCGGGCCCAACGCCTACCTCGGCCGCAGCTTCGTGCCCGACCACCAGGGCTACGGCCGGTTCCGCGGCGGCTCCGCCTGGCAGTCGCTGTGGATGGTCCGCAACTCGGAACTGGTCAACGTCACCCTCTCCGCCTCCGGCTGCATGAACGGCGGCATCTTCCACAAGGGACTGTTCGGCGGCTACCCGCCGGCCGGCTGGAAATGCCTGTGGGCGACCGGGACGAACGTCAAGGACCTCATCGCCCGTGGCGAGAAGCTGCCGTCCGGCATCGACGAGGCCGAACGGATGCTCAACGACGGCACGATCACCGCCGAGGACTGGTACGTCGGCCCGGACAACCAGTGGTCGCCGAACCTGCGCGACGGGGACCTGTTCGGCGTGCTGTACTACGGCGGCGTGGGCTACGGCGACCCGCTCGAACGCGACCCCGCGGCGATCGAGAAGGACCTCGCCAACGGCCTGATGACCCTCGACGGTGCGCAGGCCGCCTATGCGTACGGCGGCGACGAGGCGACCACCGATGCGGCGCGCGCCGCCCGCCGGCAGGCCCGGCTCGCGAAATCCGTTCCAGCGCAGCAGTGGTGGGCCGACGAGCGCGCCCGGGCGCAGACCGGCGCGGTGTCCGAACTGGTGCACCACATGTTCGCCCGCTCGGCGAAGCTGTCCGACGCGCTCGTCGAGCAGTACAAGGCGTACTGGCAGATCGACGAGTTCCCCTACACCGAGACCGGCGAGCCGGACTTCACCGCTCCCGCCCCGGTCGGCTTCTACTACCCGAAATCGTCCAGCCGCCCGCGGCCCGGCGTGGTCTCCTGAAGGAAGGCATCCGCATGACCGTCACGAAGCACACCCCGGACCGGTCGAACGTCTCCAGCCAGGAGCTGACCACCGCCCTCGTGCAGCGCAAACTGTCCTGGCCGGAGCTGCTCGGGCTGATGCGGGCCCCGAAGGAACCGAGCCGGTTCGACGAGACGATCGTCGCGCATCAGCAGCTGGTCGACTGGGACGAGCAGATCCTGCTACCGCTCGGCGAGAACCTCTACATCGTCGCCAAGGACGGCCGGGCGATCGTCAAGACCCGCGCCGGCGCCGAACTCGGCCCGTGGAACGGGAACTGGAAGATGCAGTGCCGGGTGATCGTCCGCCGCGACCGCGCCGACCTCCTCGAGCTCTATCCCGAGGACCAGCTGACGATCGACTCCGACCTGATCGAGATCCGGGAGTTCCTCTGCCCGGTCTCCGGCACGGTGCTCGACGTCGACTGCGTACCACCGACGTTCCCGGTCGAGGTCGACTTCACCCCCGACCTGGCCGCGTTCTATCGAGACTGGCTCGGCCGCGACCTGCCCGTCACCCTCTGAGCACTCCGGTCCGGCGATCCTTCGCCGGACCGGAGCTCCGGAACACCGCCCAGGGCTACTCGGTGCAGGTCAGGTCGGCGCCGGGCAGGTTGCCCGTGTCCAGGTAGGCGTTGACGGCCGTGTCGACGCAAGCGGATCCGCGGAACAGGTAGATCCCGTGGTCTCTGGCGCCGGCCAAGGTGATCATGCGGGAGTTGCTGAGGGCGTGGTGCATGGCCTGGCCCATCTCGACAGTGGCGTTGCTGTCGCCGGCGGCTTGGACGATCAGGGCCGGCACACCGTTGCGGATCCGGGCCGGGCGCTGCCGAGGCCGGCCCGGCCAGAACGCGCACGGCGTGATGTCGGCGCCCAGCGGGCCGAACAGCGGTGCCTCGGCGCGCGCCGCCTGGACGTTGTGCCAGTACTTCGCCGGGTCGCGCGAGACGGGCGCGTCGCCGCACTGCACGGCGGTCGCGGCGCTGCGTTGCGCGGAGTCGCGGCCGGTCAGTTGGCCGGCCAGGGTCGCCGCGAGCTCCTCGGTCGGCTCGGCGCTGCCGGTGTCGGCGGCCTGCTTCAGGACCCGGATGGTGGCGGCGAGTTCCAGGGCGTTCTCCTCGCTGTCGTCGACGAGCAGGCTGACGAGCACGCCGGGGATGACGGTGTCGTCCACCAGGTACGGGCCCACCCGCAACGGCGTGCGCGCGGCGGCTTCGTAGACCTGACGCACGGTGGCCAGCACGCGCCCGGGGGTCGTACCGAGGTGCAGTTGCTCGTCGTGCCGGGCGGCCAGCTGGGCCCATTGCCGCAGCGCCGCTGTACGGCGCCGGGTCTGCGTCCGGTCCGGCAGGATCGAGACACCGGGGCGGTCCGGATTGATGGCACTGTCGAGGACGATCCGGCCGGCCCGCCGCGGAAACTGCTGCATGTACTGGGCGCCCAGGTAGCTGCCTTGCGAGTAGCCGAGGAACGACAACCGCGGCGCCCCGAGCGCCCCGCGGATGACGTCCATGTCGCGGGCGGCGTCGGCGGCGGTCGCGTACGGCAGCACGTCGGCGTGGGTCCGGCCGCACCGTTCGGCGAGATCCTTCGACAGCACCACCATCCGGTCGAAGCTTTCCCGGTCGATGCCGGCCGAACGCGGCAGCCAGCTGGCCGGCCAGCCGCAGTCGATCGGCGTGGAGCGCCCGGAGAAGCGGACATCCATGCCGATGATGTCGAACCTGGCGCCGGTCGCGCCCATCGCCTGCCGGGCCAGCGGCACCGCGGACAGCACCGGGGTGGCCGGGCCACCCAGGTTGAAGATCAGCGGACCGGCGTAGTGGTCCGTGTCGGTGGCCTTGCTGCGGGCCACGGCGATCGTGATGGTGCGCCCGCCCGGCCTGGTGTAGTCGAGCGGCACCCGGATGCCGGCGCACTGCACCCCGGCCTCGTCCAGCGCTCGGCCCTCGGCGTCGTCGGCGTCGCGCCGGCAGGCCTGCCAGCCGACGGGTTGGTGGTAAAGGCGTGCGAGCGCGGTATCGGCGGCGTACGCGGTTTCGCCGTACGGGATCGGGCCGGCGACGGCCATTAGCGTGGCGGCGAGGATCAGGCCGCGTCGTCTGCTCATCGAGGTCTCCTGTTCGGGGGCGGGTCAGGCGTCGCGGCGGCGCAGTTGCCACGCGGCGAGCCCGAGCACCATCGCGGTGTAGAGGCAGAACAGTCCGAGGCCGGCCCACGGGGCGAGCGAGAGCGGATCCGGGTGCACCTTGCCGACGGCGGCGCCGGCCGGGGTGGGCAGGTATCGGTAGACGCGGTCCGAGACCGGCTCGGGCAGGAGCCCGAGCACGAGTTGCGGCGCGAACAGCAGCCCGAAGAGGGCCGAGATCCCGCCCGCGCTGTTCCGGATCAGCGCACCGAGCCCCAGGCCGAGCAGGGACACCGCGGCCAGGAACAGCGCGCTGCCGAGCACCGCCCGGAGCACCCCGGGATCGCCGAGGCCGGCCGCAAGGTGGTGGGTCGACAGGATCGTCCGCCCGGCGACGAAGGTCGCCAGCACGGCCGGAACGCAGAGCACGAGCGCGCTGAGGCCGAGTGTGACCGCCTTGCCGACCAGCATCGGCAGGCGGGTCGGCACCGCCGCGAGGCTCACCCGGATCGATCCGGTGGCGTATTCGCCCGAGATGAAGAGGACACCCAGTACCCCGGTGGCGAACTGGGCGAGCTGTACGCCGGCAAGGCTGACCGACGTGGCGTCGAACATGGCCGGATCCGCCGGCGGACGGGCGACCCGCAGCATGGCGTACGCGATCCCGACGCCGGCGACGAGCGCGACCGTGCTCAGCGAACACCAGGCCGCGGACGGCAACGTACGCAGCTTCGTCCACTCCGAACGGACGACGCGCGCTTGACTGACGTGTTGTTCGCCCCGGCGGGCGGGACGGCCGATGGTGGTCATGACGACGCTCCGGCGTTGCTCGCGCGGTACTCGACCGCGTCCTGGGTCAGGTCGATGAATGCCTCCTCGAGTGAGGCCTGCTGTGCGGTGAGTTCCAGCAGCGTGATACCGGCCGCGGCGGCGGCCGTGCCGATCTGGTCGGTGGTCAGCCCGGACACGGTCAGCACCTCGTGCGGCCCGAACGACACGTCGACGTCGGGTCCGCCCAGCCGGGCGGCGAGCGCGTCCGGGTGCGTGGTGCGCACGCGCACCACCGCGCGGCCCCGGGATCGGAGGAACTCGGCCATGCCGAGGTCGGCGATCAGGCGGCCGCCGCCGATGACGATGAGATGCTGGGCGGTGACCGCCATCTCGTTCATCAGGTGCGAGGAGACGAAGACCGTCCGCCCCTCGGCCGCGAGGCGCTGCAGCAGTGCGCGCACCCAGCGGATGCCTTCGGTGTCGAGGCCGTTGAGCGGCTCGTCGAGGATCACCGTCCGCGGGTCGCCGAGCAGGGCCGAGGCGATGCCCAGCCGCTGGCTCATGCCGAGCGAGAACTTGCCGGCCCGCCGGTGCGCCACGCCGGACAACCCGACCGCCTCGATGACCTCGTGCACCCGCGAGCGCCGGATGCCGGCCGTCTGGGCCAGCGCCAGCAGGTGGTGGTAGGCGCTGCGGCCGGGATGGGTCGACCGAGCGTCCAGCAACGCGCCGACCTCGCGGAGCGGAGCGCGGTGCTGCCGGTACGGCGCGCCGTTGACCAGCACCGAGCCACCGGTCGGGGCGTCCAGGCCGAGGATCAGCCGCATCGTGGTGGACTTGCCGGCGCCGTTCGGGCCGAGGAAACCGGTCACCACTCCCGGGCGGACGGTGAAACTGAGCCCGTCGACGGCGAGCGTGCCGCCGTACCGTTTCGTCAACTGCCGCACCTCGATCATCGCTGCCGCCCCTCGCGTCGTCTGCCTGCCGATGACGCTGCCAGTGCGCGCCGGTGCGGTCACGGGGGCGGCCGCCTGCCTCGCCTTGGGGTTATCCCCACCCCGGCCGGTGGGCCGGCCCGATGGCCGAGGTGCGGTCCGGATGCCTACCGTGCAGGCATGGGCGAGCGAATCGGTCGAGCGCGCCGCGTGCGGGACGTGCCGGTGGCCGCGCTGCGATCGCTGGTGGCGCCGGCCACCTGGCAGGCGACGTTCCACGTGCTGGCCGGGATGTTCCTCGGCGCGGCGATCGGTGGGGTGCTCTGGCTGCTGGCCGTGTTGTGGTGGGCCGCCGGGTACAGCCTGGTCGACGGGCCGACCGGACATCCGTTGCTGACCATGCTGTACGCCGCCGCCGCCGTCATCGGCCCGCTCGCGCTGCTGCCGTGCGCACGGTTCTTCGGCGCCCTGCAACGCGAGCGGTTCCGGGCCCTGGCCGGGGTCCACATCGCGGCCCCGAAACCCGAGGCCGGCCCGGGTTGGGCACGCCTCCTGCGGCCATGGGCCACCGGTGCGAGCTGGCGGCAACTTGCCTATCACGTGCTCGCGCCGGTGCTGACCGGTCTCGGCGGCGCGCTCGTCGTGCTCTGCTGGTCCGCCCTGCCGCTGGCGGCGCTGTGGGGCGACCGGGTGTCGAGAGGGTGGTACGTCCTGTGGTTCGGCGGCGCGACGCTCGCGTTGTTCGCGGGACCCTGGGTCGCGCGCGGTGTCGCGGCGGCGGACACGGCCGTCGCTCGGCGACTGCTCGGCCCCGGCCGCGCCGAACAGCTTTCCGAGCGGGTCGAGTCGCTGGCGCGCAGCCGGGCCGACCTGGTCGACGCCGCGGATGCCGAACGTCGCCGGATCGAGCGTGACCTGCACGACGGCGTGCAGCAGCGGCTCGTCTCGCTGGCGATGAACCTCGGCATGGCCCGTACGGCGTTCGCCGGCGGGTCACCGGAGGTCGTGGAGGTCATCGCCGCGGCACACGACGAGGCCACGACCGCGCTGGCCGAGCTGCGCGACTTCGTTCGCGGCCTGCACCCGGCCGTGCTCGACGACCGAGGGCTGGCCGCCGCCCTGTCCGGCGTGGCGGCGCGGGCACCGCTGCCGGTGAAGGTCCGGGTGGACGTCGCGCGGCGCTGCTCACCGAGCATCGAGGCGATCGCGTACTTCGCCGTGTCCGAGGCGCTGACGAACGTCGCCAAGCACGCCGGGGCGAGCCGGGCCGAGGTCGTGGCGGAGCGCGTCGGCCACCGGCTGATCGTCACGGTGACCGACAACGGCCGCGGTGGTGCGTCGCTCGACGGGGCGGGCACCGGGCTGCGCGGGCTCGCCCGGCGCGCGGCGGCCGTCGACGGCACGCTCACGCTGCTGAGTCCGCCGGGCGGCCCGACAGCCGTTACCGTGGACATCCCATGCGAGTAGTACTAGCCGAAGACTCCGTCCTGCTGCGGGCCGGTCTCACCAAGCTGCTCACCGACGGCGGCTTCCAGGTGGTCGCCGCGGTGTCCGATGCCGATCAACTGCTGGCCGCCGTCGACGAGCACCGGCCCGACGTTGCGGTGGTCGACGTCCGGATGCCACCGACGCACACCGACGAGGGCATCCGCGCCGCGCTCGTCATCCGCCGGCAACATCCCCGGATCGCTCTGTGCGTGCTCTCCCAGTATGTCGAGGAGAGCTACGCCACCGACCTGCTCTCGGTCGACACCAGCGGGGTGGGCTACCTGCTCAAGGACCGGGTGGCCCAGGTGTCGGACTTCCTCGACGCACTGCGCCGGGTCGCCGCCGGCGGCACCGCACTCGACCCGGAAGTGGTCGCCCAGCTCCTCGTGCGCCGGCGCGACGACCCGCTCGAACGCCTCACCCCGCGCGAACGCGACGTGCTGCGGCTGATGGCGGAGGGCCGATCCAACAACGGCATCACGGAGGCGCTCAAGGTGAGCAACAGCGCCGTCGAGAAGTACGTGAGCAACATCTTCGCCAAACTCGACCTGCCACCGGCCGACGCCGACCATCGCCGGGTTCTCGCCGTGCTGAAATACCTCGGGGACGGCCTGCCCGCCGACTGAGCCGGCTTCGAGATTTCCATCCCGCGGCCGGAACCGATGTTGATCGGCGCCATCAAAGGCTGAAGGAGAACTCCGTTGACCATCGCCAACCCTGTGTTGCCCGGGTTTCATCCCGACCCGAGCGTCTGCCGCGTGGGAGACGACTACTACCTGGCCTGTTCGAGCTTCGAATACTTCCCGGGCGTGCCCGTCTTCCACAGCCGCGACCTGGTGCACTGGACGCAGCTCGGCAACGCCTTGGACCGGCCGAGCCAGCTGCGGCTGCCGCCCGGCATGTCCTCGTCCGGCGGGATCTACGCGCCCACCCTGCGGCACCACGACGACCGGTTCTGGCTGATCACCACGAACGTGCACGACCGGGGCAACGCTCTCTACACCGCCACCGACCCGGCCGGCCCGTGGTCCGACCCGATCCGGCTGCCCGGCGTACCCGGCATCGATCCCGACCTGGCCTGGGACGCCAACGGCGACTGCTGGTGCACCACGGCCGGCATCAACCAGGTGCGCCTCGACCCGTACACCGGCCGGACGATCGGCAGCCCGTACCGGATCTGGTCGGGCTCACTCGGCGCGAAGGCGCCGGAGGCCCCGCACCTGTACCGGATCGGCGACTACTGGTATCTGCTGATCGCCGAGGGCGGCACCGAGCGCTGCCACAGCGTCGCGATCGCCCGCGGCCGCACCCCGGCGGGCCCGTTCGAACCGTGCCCCGCCAACCCGATCCTGACCCACCGCGGCACCGACCATCCCATCCAGAACACCGGCCACGCCGACCTGGTGCAGGCCCCGGACGGCTCGTGGTGGATGGTGCTGCTGGCTACGCGCCCGGGCGGCGGCACCCCGGGCTGGCACGTGCTCGGCCGGGAGACGTTCCTCGTGCCGGTGAGCTGGGTCGACGACTGGCCGGTGATGGGCGACCTGTCGACCGTGGTGCGCACGCCGCCGTGGCCGCTGCACCCGGGCACCGGAACGCCCGGCCGCGACGACTTCGACCGGGCGGAGTTGCACCCGAGCTGGATCTCGGTGCGGCACCGCCCCGCGGAGCGCTGCACGACCAAGGAACGCGACGGGTGGCTGACGCTGCACGCCGGCCCCGGCACGCTGGACGACCTCGACGTCACCTTCCTCGGCCGCCGGCAGCAGCACCTGTCCTGCCGGGCCCGGGCGCGGATCGACGCCACCGAGGGCCGCGGCGGTCTCGCCGTCCGGCTCGACGACCGGCACCACTACGAGGTCGAGGTGACCGCCGGGCGCGTCGAGGTACGGGCCCGCATCGGCCCGCTCGACGTCGCGGTCGCCGCCCTCGACCTCCCGGCCGCCCCCGTCGTCCTGCGGATCGAGACCGTCCCCACCGAACCGCGCGACCCCCGCGACGGACCCGACACCGTGTCGCTCGGCATCGAGCGGCCGGACGGCACCTGCACCGTGCTCGCCGCGCTCGACGGCCGATACCTGTCCTCGGAGGTTGCCGGCGGCTTCACCGGGCGGGTCATCGGCATGTACGCCGCGGCCGGCACCGTGCATTTCGACTGGTTCGACTACGCGTCCCCGGACGGCGCAACCCGATGACCGACGCCGACCAGCCGCTGTTCCGCGACCACGAACGGCGGACCGCTACGCCTGAGACGGCGAGCGCGGCGATCGCCCGGCCGAGCGGGCCGGTGGATGTGTACGCCGTCTTCGCCGCCCCGGAATCTGTCTGCGCGAGGCGGCCTTCGGGTAAAGCAGGCAGGAGCGGCGGCGCCCGAACGAGGTGCCGGAATCAGACAGTGCCGCATTCTTGACGGTTGCGTCGCCAAGGGGTCTGGTGAGTGGGAAGACCACCGACAGTTTTGTCGGCGCCCCGGCGAGGAAGGCTCGCGGTTGACCGTCATGGTGTTCACCTACGGCTGATCGGACGGCTGGTGGATGGGATGAAGCCGGCTCTCCCCGCCGCCGCGCTGTCGGTTTCGGGGCTGCGGGTGCGCTACGCCGATCAGGTGGTTGTCGATGAGGTCGATCTCGACGTCGGTACCGGCGAGCGCGTCGGCCTGATCGGCGAATCGGGTTGCGGAAAGACCACGATCGCGTTGGCGGTGCTGGGTCTGTTGCCGATGGGCGCTCGGGTCGCCGGAAGCGTCACCGTGGACGGTCGGGAGATAGTCGGTACCGCGGACCGGGAGCTGCGCGGGCTGCGGGGGCGGCGGGTCGCGTACGTCGGTCAGGACGCCCTCGCCGCCCTGAACCCGCTCGCGACGGTCGGGTACCAGCTCGGTCTGCCGCTGCGACGGCACCGCGGCCTGTCCCGGCGGGCGTCGACCGCGGCGGCGGGCGCCCTGCTGGAACAGGTCGACCTGCCGGCGAACCTGCGGCGCGCCGTTCCGGCGCAGTTGTCCGGCGGTCAACGGCAACGGGTGGCGATCGCGCTGGCGATCGCGTGCCGGCCGGCCTTGCTGATCGCCGACGAACCGACCACCGCTCTCGACGTGACCACACAGGCCGGAATCCTCACCCTGCTGGGGGCCCTGCCCACCGCGCTGTTGCTGATCAGCCACGACATCGCCGTGGTCGGCCGGATCTGTTCGCGGTTGGCCGTGGTGCGGCGCGGGAAGGTGGTGGAGCAGGGACCGGCCGCCCGGGTGCTGGCCGAGCCGGCCCACCCGTACACGCGGGATCTGGTCGCCGCCGCCGCAGCGCTGGACCTGCCTTCGTGAGCGACGCACTGCTGGTCGCCACCGGGGTTTCGAAGTGGTACCCGCAGCCGCGCCGCCGGCCGTTCGGCCGGCGGCAACGTCGTGTCGTGCTCGACGGCGTGGATCTGGCCGTGGGCGAGGGCGAGCGGGTGGCCGTCGTGGGCGCCTCCGGCGCGGGCAAGTCGACGTTGCTGCGGCTGCTGCTGGCGGTGGAGGCCCCGGACTCCGGCACGATCTCCTTCCGCGGGCGGCGGGTGCTGCCGGATCGACCGTCGCGGACGCGCTGGTTCCGGCGGGAGGTGCAGTTCGTGGCCCAGGACCCGTACGGCTCGCTCAGCCCGCGGATGACGGTCGCGGAGATCGTCCGGGAGCCGTTGCGCTGTCTGGACATTCCCGGAGACCACGCCCGCCGGGTGGCCGACCTGCTGGCCGCGGTGCACCTCGACCCGGCCCTGGCGGCCCGCCGATCCACGGAGTTGTCCGGCGGTCAGCGGCAGCGCGTCGCCGTGGCCCGGGCGCTGGCCCCCCAGCCGGCCGTGCTGGTCGCCGACGAGCCGGTCAGCGCCCTCGACGCGTCGGTGCTGGTCACCGTCCTCGATCTGTTGCGGGAGGTCAGCGCCGGCACCGGGGCGGCGCTGGTGCTGGTCGCGCATCACCTCGGCGCGGTCCGCCGCGCCTGCACCCGGTTGGTGGTGCTGGACAACGGACGAGTCGTCGAGACCGGCCCCGTCGACGAAGTGTTCCAGGCGCCGCGTGCCTCGATCACGCGAGCGCTTCTCGACGCGGTGCCGCGCCTTCCTCGGGGGCCGGCGGCCGCGGATCCCCGTTCCCTTCCTCGCCACCGGTGGTGACCCATGAAACGAATGCTCGCGGCGATCGTGGCGGTGCTGATCACCGGCGGCGTGGCCGGCTGCTCGGCCTCGAACCCGGCGGCGGACGAGTCCTCCGGCCAGCACCGATTACGGGTCGGTCTGGTGTTCCCGCCGCGAAAGCAGCTGTCCCCGTACACCGACGACGCGGCCATCCTCACCCTGCTCGGGGCGGCCGAGCCGCTGGTGAGCGTGGATCGCGGTGGGCGGCCGACGCCGGTGCTGGCCGAGAGCTGGTCCCGGCCGGACGCCGGGCGCGTGCGGTTGACCCTGCGGCGTGGCGTCACCTTCCACGAGGGCACGCCGTTGACCGCCGCCCTGGCCGCCGACTCGATGAACCGGGCGGCGGCGGCGAAGCCCGTACCGCGCGCGCTCGTCGACATCAAGTTGACCGCGGTCGCCGTCGACGAACGTGTCCTGGAGGTACGCACGACCACCCCGGATCCGACGCTGCTGCACCGGCTGGCGACCCCCCAGCTGGTGATCCTGGCACCGCGGGCGTATCAACGGGATCCGGCCAGCCCGGACCCGATCGGGGCCGGCACCGGCCCCTACCGGCTGACCTCGGTGCAGGGGGTATCGGCGGTCACCTTGCAGCGATACGACGGTTACTGGGGTGGGCGACCCAGGCTCGCCGGGTTGGATGTGCGGTTCCTGCCGGACGGGGCCGCCCGTGCCGGGGCGCTGCGGGCGCGCGAACTGGACCTGGTCAACGCCTTGCCGGTGGCGCAACTGCCGAACATCCGCGAGCAACGCGTGATCGAGGTGGCGTTGCCGCGCACGGTCAGCCTGTATCTGGTCGGTACGCCGGGGCGGGTGTTCGCCGACCCCGGCCTGCGCGCCGCGGTGCGGGCCGCCACCGACCCCGCGGCGATCAGTGCCGCCATCTATGAGGGCCGGGCCGACCCCGCCGAGGGGCTGTTCGGCCCGGCGTCGAGCTGGGCGGCGCCCGGACGCGCCGCCGCTCGGGCCGCCGCTCCGCCGCTGCCCGCGGCCGGCACCCCGAACGGCACCAAAATCACGCTCGCCACCTACACCGACCGGCCGGAGCTGCCGGAGATGGCCTCCGCGCTCGCCGCCGCGTTCGGAAAGCGCGGATTCGTGGTCGAACCGGTGGTCCGCGAGTACAGCACGCTGGAACCGGGCGTGCTGGCCGGTCGCTACGACGCCGTCATCCTGTCCCGCTCCTACGTGTTCGACACGGCCGACCCGGTCGCCTTCATCCGCGCCGACTTCACCTGTGCCGGCAGCTACAACGTGGCGCGCTTCTGCGACCCGCGATTCGACCGGCGGGCCGCCGCGGCCGCCGCCCTGACCGACCTGCCGGCACGGCTGGCCGCGACCTTGAACCTCGAGGCGGAGATCCTCAACCGGGTGGTCGTCGTTCCGTTGACCCATGAGCGGGCCCGGCTCGGGGCATCGCCCGCGGTCACCAACATCGCGGAGGATCCGTACGAACGCACTTTGATCACCGTCCGCACCGATGTGAAGTGAGGCGGCTGCTGCCGCCGCTGCGGCGCGCCGGTGCGCTCGCCGCCGTCGCGGTGGGGCTGGCCATCGCCGTCGCGGCGCTGCCGTGGCTGAACGGCGAGGATCCGGCCCTTTCGGTGCTGCGCGCCCGGATGCCGACCCGGGAGCCGGACCCGGCGGCGCTCGCGGCCGTCCGGTCCGAGCTGGATCTGGCTGCCGACCCGGTGCACGGGGCGGCCGGGTGGTTGGCCGGTGCCGTCGGCGGCGACCTCGGCCGGTCGTGGGTGAACGGCACGCCGGTTCGTGAGTCGCTGGCCGCGGCCGTGGGGGTGTCGGCCGGACTTGCGGCCGCGGCCTGCGCCGCGGCGGTGGCGGTCGCGCTGGTGCTGGTGATGCCCATGGCCTGGGCGGCGTCCGGGGAACGCCGGGCGTCGCGGGCCGGCGCGCGGGTCGTCTCGGCCGCGGTGGCGGCGGTGCCCGAGTTCGTGCTGGCGACGGTGTTGTTGACCGTGGTCGCGGTCCGGTGGCGGCTCGCCCCGACGGCGGGCTGGGTCGGTCCCTCGTACGTGGTCCTGCCGGCCCTGGCACTGGGCGTGCCGACCGGCGGGTTGCTCGCCCGGCTGATCGGTACGGCCGTGGACGGGGTGGCGGCGGAACCCTGGGTACGGACGTGGCTGGCCACCGGCTGCGGCCGGGTGGTCCTGCTGCGGGCGATCCTGCGGCGTGCCGTGGTCGTGGCGGTGCCGCAGGTGGCCGTGCTGTTCGTCGCCCAGCTCGGCAGCGCCGTGGTGGTCGAGAACCTGTTCGCCGTGCCGGGTCTGGGGCGGCTCGCGCTGCAGGCCACGCTGGCCCAGGACCTGCCCCTGGTGCAGGGCTGTGTGCTGGTGCTCATCCTGGCCGGCGTGCTGGTCGGGGCCGCGGGCATCGCGGCGCACCGTGGCCTGCTCGGGCCGGCCGGTCCGGCGGCCGGACTGGTGCCGGCGGTGCCGGCCGGTCACCGGACCGGGTGGGCGCCGCCGGCGATCGTGGGTGCCGTCCTGACCACCGCGATCCTTGCCGGGCTGCCGCGCGACCCGCATACCGTACGGCTTGACCAGCGACTGACCGGGCCGTCGTGGGACCACCCGATGGGGACCGATCCCGTCGGGCGCGACCTCCTCGCCCTGTTCGGCCACGGCGCGCTCCTGACCATCGGAACCGCGGCACTCGTCACGGCCGCGGCCCTCGTGATCGGAGTGGCCGTCGGCCTCCGTGGCGCCGTGGCGAGGGTCGGTACGGCCGACGTCCTGCTCGCCCTGCCACCGATCCTGGTGGGCCTGATCATGGCCGCGCTCTTCGGCACCGGGCTGAGCGCGGCAGCCGCCGCCGCGGCCCTGGTCACCTGGGTGCCCCTGTCCATTCATGCGCGCAACCTCGCCGACGAGGCCCGGGCCAGCGGCTACCATCAGGCCGCCGTGCTGGCCGGCGCGGGCACCGGCTGGTTGCTGCGCCGCCACCTGGTGCCAGCGGTCATCGGCCCGGTGCTGGTCAACGCGCTGACCCGGGTGCCGAGCACGGCGTTGACCATCGCCGCGCTGGGCTTCCTCGGCGTGGGCGCGAGCCATGATTCACCCGAATGGGGGGCACAGCTCGCCGCCGCGCTCGCCTATCTGGAGCGCGCCCCGCTCGGTGTGCTCGCCCCGGTGCTCGGCCTGGCGCTGCTCGGCGTTCTCGCCGGCTACGCAACGCCGGAGGCGGGACGCCGGGCGCCGGTCGCCGGCCTCCTCCGGTAGCGGCCTGACGTCATGGACCACCGGCCCCCGCGTTCCCGGCGATCCACGCGGCGACCTGGGCGCGGGAGGTGAAGCCCAGCTTGGTCAGGATGTGCTCGACATGGGATTCCGCGGTGCGCTGGGAGATGAGCAGCGCCGCGGCGATGTCCTTGTTGCCCAGCCCCTGGGCGATGAGGTCGGCGACCTGCTGTTCGCGTCGAGTCAACGGGTTCGCGGCCTCCTCCCGTGGCGGCGCTGCGGTGCCTCGCCGCTCTTCGAAGGCATAGCCGAGCATGTCGTCACGGGCCAGGCTCTGGCCGTGGCTGAAGGCGTCGGCGAAGGCCGCCTCGCCGAGGGCGTCGTGGATCTGCCGTCGGCACGCGTCGTGGTGGCCGACCAGATGCGGGTACGACGTGACGGCGGAGCCGACGTCGGTCCACAGCGCATTGGCGACGCCCAGCAGGGTGGCGGCCCGCGAGTGACGTTGTTGATCGGCCGTGATCCAGGCCAGCAGCTCGAGGCACAGCGCCATGCCGTACCGGTCATCCGATTCACATGCCTGTTTGAGCCGTACGGACTCCAGGTCCTGCTCGGCGGCCCGCCGAAGATCACCCCGAAGCCAGTCGGCATAGGCACCGACCCAGAGCACCAAGGACCGGTCGAGTCCGTCCCCCCGCGGCTCGACCATCGCCAGCAGTTCGGTCATCAACGGGCCGGCCCGCTCGTGGTCACCGGCCGCCGCGGCGGCCATCACCAGGGTGAGCAGCACGCTCAGCCGCATGTCCAGGCTCGGCTCCGGGTTGAGGTCCGGCGCCTCGGACAGGATCGCCCAGGCTCGGGTGAAGGCTTCGACCGCGGCGGGCGGATCGTTGGCCCACAGCGCGGCCATCGCCCGGAGAAAGTCGGCATAGACGAGTACGGCGGGGGCGTCCACCCGCCGGGCCAGTTCCTCGGCCCGGTCCAGCAGCCGCACCGCGGCGGCGGGGTCGCCCTGCAGGAAGGCCAGATGGCTGTTGACCATGAGCGCCCGCGCGCGCAACGCCGTCGGAGCGGTGGCCTGCCCGAGCGCGCTGTCCAGCCAGCGCCGGCCCTCGCTGAACAGGCCCCGGGCGCGCCAGTAGGGCCGCGGAACGCTCACCGGCAGGAGCAGCGCCGCCTCGGCCTCACCCGGTTCGCTCAGGCAGAACTCCAGCGCCGCGCGCAGATTGGGCAGTTCCCGGCCGAGCCGGGCCAGCCAGTACCCGTGCTGGTCGGTGATCCCCTCGGCGCAGGCCTGATCGAGCAGCCGCTGGTACCAGTCGCGGTGCCGGCGGCGTAGCACCGCCTCCTCGCCGGCCTCGTGCAGGGCCTCGCCGCCGTAGCACCGGATCGTCTCCAGCATCCGATAGCGCGCGGTCTGCGTCTGGCCGTCCCGCGGGCCGTCGCAGACCAGGATCGACTTGTCCATCAGGCTCGCCACCAGGTTCAGCAGCTCGGCCTCGGGCAGTTGCTCGTCGGCGCAGATCCCCTCGATGGCGTCCAGCTCGAACCCGCCGGCGAACACCGACAGCCGGGCCCACAGGGTGCGTTCCGGCTTCGAGCACAGGTCGAACGACCAGTCGATGCAGCCCCGTAACGTCTGTTGCCGCGCCGGTGGGGTGCGGCGGCCCCAGCTGAGCAGCCTGAACCGGTCGGTCAGCCGGTCCAGGATCTGCCTGGGGGTGAGCGCCCGCGCCCGGGAGGCGGCCAGTTCGATCGCCAACGGCAGCCCGTCCAACTGCCGGCACAGCTCGGCCACCGCGTCGCCGTTGTCATCGCTCAGCGCGAAGGCGGGCATGGCCGCGACCGCCCGGGCCACGAAGAGCGCCACCGACTCGCACCTGCTCATCTCGGCCAGGCTGGGCCGCTGGTGCGGGGGCGGGGCCGGCAGTGCCGGCACCACCACGAGCGACTCCCCGGCGATCGCCAACGGTTCCCGGCTGGTGGCCAGGATCCGCAGGTCGGGGCAGCCGCGCAGCAGCCCGTCGGCCAACCGGGCACAGGCCGGCAGCACATGCTCGCAGTTGTCCAGGACAAGCAGCACCTGCCGGTCGGCGAGCCGCCCGGCCAGGGCCTGCAGCGGCGGCTCGTTGCCCTGTTCCCGCAGCCCCAGCGCGGTCGTCACCAGCAACGCCAGCATGTCCGCGTCATGAAACTCCTGGACGAGCAGCCCCGAGCCGTGCAGCTCGGTCAGATCGACGAACCAGACCCCATCCGCGAAGGCCCGTCGCACCTCCCCGGCCACCCGCACCGCCAACCGGGTCTTGCCGGTCCCGCCGGCCCCGGTCAACGTCACCAGGCGGGACTCGGCCAGCCGCTGCTTGACCAGGCTCGTCTCTCGCTCGCGGCCGACAAAGCTGGTCACCTCGGCGGGCAGGTTGCCCATGGTGACTCGATCAGTTGTCGGCATGACGCCCTGTTCCCTCACAGCCACTTGATCGCGCCCAAACGGTCAGTCCCATCTCACCGCGGCGCGCCGGGATGTCAATTCCCCTGGGAGGGTGGTTGCCGCACCTGCGCCCGTCGTCCAGTTGCCGTCCAGTCGCCGTCCAGCGCCTGCTGATGACGTAGGAGACAGCGGTGCATGTCGATGAATGCCCGTATCGAGACCCCTTCACACCGGAGAGAAAGAGGTGGACATGTACAGCCGTGCATGGAAAGTCTGCGCCCGGGCCGCCGTGG
>Ga0070668_100000797_pt1 | contig 21711 bp, 19 predicted proteins | sample KBSS43metaG_FD_64661 | JGI IMG/M metagenome (GOLD analysis project Ga0070668, IMG submission 64661) | Switchgrass rhizosphere microbial communities from Kellogg Biological Station, Michigan, USA - KBS S4-3 metaG | ecosystem: Host-associated > Plants > Roots > Rhizosphere > Soil ...
GAGCGTCCGCATCGATCGTGCCGCCGGGGCGCGGTTGCCGCCACGCCCGCCGTCGCCAAGCTCCAATCAGGACGGACAACGACGGCGTACGCCGCGTCCTCGCTGCTCGCTCCCGGAAGGAGGCGGCCGAGCGAGTGGGGCAACCTGATTCGTATGACGTCTGTCGTCAACTTGGGGGGCGGTATAGTGTGCGCCGGAACGCGCGGCAGGCGGAGGACACATGGCTTCGGTACGGCCGACAACGACCGGCTCAACGCAGCCGGCGTGGGTGCGGCGGCCGGCGAGCCTCGCCAAGGCGCTCACCGCGGAACTGGTGGATCGCATCGTTCGGGGAGCGCACCCGCCAGGCACGCCGTTGCCGCCGGAGCCGGTGCTGTGCGAGACCTTCTCGGTGAGCCGGACGGTCGTCCGGGAGGCGGTGAAGATCCTCCAGGAGAAGGGGCTCGTGCAGGTCCGGCAGGGCGCCGGCACGATGGTCAACCCGCCGGCGAGGTGGGACATGCTCGACGAACTCGTCCTCGCCGCGACCATCGCCGAGGACGACGGCCTGGAGGTTCTCGACGACGTCGTGGCGACCCGGCGCGTGCTGGAATCGGACATGGCCAACGTCGCCGCCCGGCTGGCCGCCCCCGCCGCGATCGAGCGGATGGGCGCACTGGTGGAGCGCATGGCCGAACTCGTGGACGATCGCCTCGCGTACGAGGAGCAGGATCGCGCATTCCATGACACGATCATGCAGGCGTCCGGGAACCGCATCGCCCGGGCCGTGGTGCGGTCGCTGGAAAGCCAGGTGATCAACATCGCCCGATACACCGGCCGCACCGAGCGGGCACTGTGCGAGGCGTCCAACCGCGGCCACCGCCTCATCCACGAACGCATCGCCGCCCACGACCCGGACGGCGCCGCCGACGCGATGTTCACCCACATCACCGATGCCTGGCTGGTCCGGCGCAGCGGGCCGGACGATCCGGTGCGCCTGCACCGATAGGGCTTGACGGAGGAAACATGCCCGCACACCTTGACGTCCTGACCACCGGCTACGCCACCGAACGCGTCGCCGGCACCGTGGTGGCCGTCCGCGACGGCGACCTGGTCGCCGTGGTCGACCCCGGCATGGTCGCCGGCCGGCACCGGATCCTCGATCCGCTGTCCGCGCTGGGCCTCTCCGCCGACGCCGTGACCGACGTGGTGTTCAGCCACCACCATCCGGACCACACCATCAACGCCGCGCTGTTCGGCAACGCGCGCTATCACGACTTCCAGGCCACCTACCACGACGACGTGTGGGACGACCGGGAGTGGACCGGCGACACCAGCGAGCTGTCCGAGTCGGTGCGGCTGCTGCTCACCCCCGGCCACTCCGCCGAGGACGTGTCGACGCTGGTGGACACGACGGACGGCCTGGTCGTGTGCACCCACCTGTGGTGGACCGCGGAGGGCCCCGCCGACGATCCGTTCGCCCCCGACCGCGAGGTGCTGCGCGCCTCCCGGGAAAAGGTCCTGGCCCTCCGGCCGGCTCTGATCATCCCGGGCCACGGCGCCCCGTTCGTCCCGTCGGCCGACACCCCCACCTGATCAGGGGCGCAGCGACACCGCGCTTACCGTCGTCGACGACGTGTCGTTCACCGTCCTGCCCGGCCGGCCCGTCGACCCGGGTCCGCCGGCGCCGGGGCGCCCAGCTCCAGCTCATCGCGCAGGATCCGGTCACCTCGCTCGACCCCGGCAGACGATCGGGCACGCCGTCGCCGAGGCCGTCGCGTTGCACACCCGGCTCGACCGCGACCAACGACGACGACGCGTGCTGGAGCTGCTCGACGCCGTCGGCCTGTCCGGCCGGTACGCCTCGGTCACCCCCCGGGCGTTGTCCAAGCTCCTGCTGGCCTCCACGCCACGTCCCGGCTGGATTCCGGTCCTCCGCGGGTCGTGAGCCGGCCGCTCATTCCAGGGTGCGGACCCGGGTTCCGCTCTCGAACGAGCTGATCACCGCCTCGGCGAGCCGCAGTGCGCGGCGGCCCGCACTGATCGGTACCGGCGGCGGCCCGCCGGCCCGCAGAGCGGCGAGCAGGTCGTCGACGTGGCGGTCGAAGGTGGCATGGAAGCTGCGGTCGGTGTCGTTGAAGTAGCCGGCCTGCCAGACGTTGGCGGTCTCGTCCGCGGCGCGCTGAAAGCTGTAGCGGCGAACGGTGTCGTCGATGACGATCCGCCCGGCGGTGCCGTTGATCTCCACCCGGTGGGTGTCCGGGTAGGCGTAGGACGAGTCGTACGAGCCGACCAGGCTGCCGACCGCCCCGTTGCCGAACCGCGCGCCCACGACGAGCGTCGACCAGCCGTGCCCGCTCGGGTCGGCCAGTTGCGCCACCACCGACTCGATCGGGCCGCACAGGTATTCCAGCATGTCCAGGCCGTGGCACTGGGTCTCGATGAGGTTCGCGTACGGGTGCCGGCTGGTGCCGGGCTCACCGCCGAAACGCCAGGTGGCGAACGCGAGCCGGCCGAGGTCACCCCGGTCGATGGCGGCGAGGGCCAGCCGTACGGGCTTCGCGTACCGGTGGTTGAAGTTGATGCCGACGAACAGATCTCGCCGGGCCGCCTCCGCGACCAGGTTGTCGGCCTCGGGCAACGCGAAGACGAGCGGCTTCTCCAGCAGCAGCGGCACGCCCGCCCGGATCAGGCGAAGGGTCGGCTCGTAGTGCCCCTCGTTCGGCAGGCAGACCGAGACCAGGTCGGGCCGGGCCCGGTCGAGCATCTCGTCGAGGTCGACGTAGCCGGCGGTGCCGAACTCGGCGGCCCGGGCCGCGGTCCGGTCCGGATCCCGGCCCACGACCGCGACCAGCGAGGTGTCGGCGCGGCCGGCGAACAGCTCCGCGTGGTGCCGGCCCCACCAGTCGCCGGTGCCGACGACGGCGACCCGCACCGGCGCGGTGTCCGGGGACAGTCGGGGCCGGGCGACCCCGGGTGCGTATCGTGCCGCGGCGTTCATCGGATCCTCCGGCGGGTGAGACGGGACTGGATCAGCACCACGACGACGAGGAACGTGCCGCTGACGACCTGTTGGTAGTACGCGGTGAGGGTGCCGACCTGGTTGATCAGGTTCTGGATGACCTTGAGCAGCAGTACCCCGGCGAGCGTCCCGCCGAGCGAACCCGCACCGCCGGTGAGCAGGGTCCCACCGATCACCACGGCGGCGATCGCCTCCAGTTCCCGGCCCTCGCCGATGGTCGGCAGGCCGGACTGGGTCTGCGCGGCCACCAGCACGCCGGCGATTCCGGTGAGCAGCGCACTCAACACGTACACCAGCACCCGTACCCGAGCCACCGGCAGGCCCATCAGCTCGGCCGCCTCCTGGCTGTCCCCGATCGCGAACGTCGCCTGGCCGAACCTGGTCCGGTTGAGCACCACCACCCCGGCGGCGAAGACCGCCAAGGCGATCCAGACCGGGGCGCTGAGCCCGAGCCAGCGGGCCTGGCCGAGCTTGGTGAGGGTCAGGTCGGCGGGGATGATGTACACCTTGTTGCCCTCGTCGGCGACGGCGAACGCCAGGCCGCGGGCGAAGAGCAGGGCGGCCAGCGTGACGATGAACGGGGCGATCCGGGCCCGGCCGATCAGCAGCCCGTTGAGCAGGCCGACCGCGCCGCAGACGGCGAGCGGCAGCAGCACGGCGGTGAGGGTGCCCCAGCGGGCGCCGTACGCGGTGAGCACCCCGCTGACCGCGAGCAGCGACCCGACCGACAGGTCGATGCCGCCGCTCAGGATGACAAAGGTCATGCCGGTCGCGATCAGCAGCAGGTACGAGCTGTCCAGCGCGATGTTGCCGAAGTTGCGGCCGCTCGCGAAGCTGTCGCCGAAGACAAGCGAACCCCCGACCAGCACGAGCGCGAGCACGATCGGCGTGCCGGCCCGATCGGGCCGCCACCACAACCGGCGGGCCGCGGTACTCGTCTCGGCCGGCGCAGCCGCGGCATTCTCGACGGTAGTCACGCCGTGCCCTCCTTAGGCATGCCCTTCTGGCCCTCGCCTTCGAGGCCGTCCGTCGGCGCGGCTGGTTGCCGCTCGGTGCAGGCGGTCATGCCCTGCTCCGTCCTCGTTGGACGTAAACCGCAGCCACGATGATGCCGGCCTGGAGCATGCGGGCCGTCGAGTCCGGCAGGTCGTGCTGGATCACGGTGGCGGTGATCAACTGCATCAACAGCGCTCCCATCAGCGTGCCGAGGATGCGGACCCGGCCGCCGGACAACGGAGTGCCGCCGACGACGACGGCCGTGATGGCGCTGAGCTCGATGAGCAGCCCGACGAACGAGGGATCGCTGGCCCCCTGCCGGGCGGTGCTCATCACCCCGGCGGCCGCGGCCAGGACTCCGCTGATGACATAGACGGTGACCAGGGTGCGTTTGACCGGAAGGCCGGCCAGCGTGGCCGCGGCCCGGTTGCCGCCGACGGCCAGCAGCCGTTTCCCGAACGCGGCCCGGTGCACCACGACCGCCGCCGCGCCGGTCACCACGAGCACCAGCACGACGCTGATCGGGATGCCGAGGACCGCGTCGTTGCCCAGCGCGCCGAGGACGGGATCGAAGATCTCGGTCAGCCGGCCGTCGGCGAGCACCAGCGCCAGCCCCCGGCAGGCGACCAGCGTGCCCAGGGTGGCGATGATGGGCTGCATCCGGGCGAACGCGACCAGCGATCCGTTGACGGTGCCGACGGCGGCCCCGGCCAGCACGGCGATCGCGATCGCCGGCCACGTGCCGTAACCCAGGTACAACGGCAGCAGCGCGGCACTGATCGCCATCGTGGAGCCGACCGAGAGGTCGATGCCCTCGGTCGCGATGACCAGGGCCATCCCGATCGCGACGATCGCGACCGGCGCGACCTGCACCAGTTGCAGCCGCAGATTGGCCACGGTGGCGAAGTTCGGCGTGAACGCCAGGTTGAACAGCAGAAGCAGGGCGATCGCGAGATACACCCCACCCGCCTGGAGAAAGCTCAGGACGTCCAGGCGGCCGCGCCGGCGGGTGCGGACATCCACCATCAGGAGACTCCCTCCGGCTCGGACGCCTGGGCGATCGCGTGCATGATGTGGTCCTCGCTGACGTCGTCGCCGCGCAGCACGCCGACGAGGGCACCGTCGCGCAGCACGAGCACCCGGCCGGCGCCCTCGACGACCTCCTCGAGCTCCGACGAGATGAGCAGCACGCCCAGGCCGAGCGCGGCGAGTTCACTGATCAGCGACTGGATCTCGGCCTTGGCGCCGACGTCGATGCCGCGGGTCGGTTCGTCGAGGATGAGCACCTTGGGATGCAGGCAGAGCATCCGGGCCAGCAGGACCTTCTGCTGGTTGCCGCCGGACAGTTCGCGGACCCGCTGGTCGGGGCTCGCCGCCTTGATGCGCAGCCGTTTGATGAACGTGTCCACGATCTCGTCCTGCCGGCGCCGCGAGACGAACCCCGCCGTGGTGAGCCTCGGCAGGGCGGCCAGCACGATGTTGTCGCGGACGCTGAGGTCGCCGACGATGCCCTCGGACTTGCGGTCCTCGGGCACCATGCCGATCCCGCTGCGGATGGCGGCGGCCGGGTTCCAGCGCCGGGTGGAGCCGCCGTCGACGCTGACGGTCCCGGCGTCCACCCGGTCGACGCCGAAGATGGCGTTGGCCGTCTCGGTGCGGCCCGAGCCCAGCAACCCGGCCAGGCCCACCACCTCGCCGGGATGCACGTCGACGCTCACGCCGTCGAGCAGCGGCCGGCGGGTGAGCCCCTCGGCGCGCAGCACCGGCGTACCGGTCGCCTCGTGCTGCTGGTCGGCGAAGGTCGTCGCGCCGTGCCGGCGGATCTGGTCGACGTCCCGGCCGAGCATCGTGGCGACCAGCCGCAGCCGGGTGGTCGCGGCGACCGGCCCGTTGTGCACCAGGCGCCCGTCGCGCAGCACGGTCACCCGGTCACAGATCCGGAAGACCTCGTCGAGCTTGTGCGTCACATAGAGCACCGCGACCTGCTGGCGGCGCAACAGAGCGACGACGTCGAGCAGCAGGTCGACCTCGCGGGGCTCCAGCGACGAGGTCGGTTCGTCCATGATGACCACCCGGGCGTCGGTGGACAGCGCCCGGGCGACCGCGATCATCTGCTGTACGCCGAGGCCGAGCTCCCCGAGCCGGCGCCGCACGTCGACGGTGATCCCGTAGCCCGCCAGCACCTTCCTGGCGTCGCGGTGCATGCGACGGAAGTCGATGAGTCCGAACCGGTTGGTCGGCTCCCGGCCCAGATACAGGTTGCCGGCGACGCTGCGCATCGGCACCAGGTTGACCTCCTGGTAGATGGTGCTGATGCCGGCGGCCTGCGCATCCCGGGGATGCGCGAAGGCCACCGGCTCGTCGAGATAGCGCACCTCGCCGTCGTCCGGCCGGTACACCCCGGTGATCAGCTTGATCAGCGTGGACTTGCCGGCGCCGTTCTCGCCGACGAGCGCGTGGACCTCACCGGGATGCAGCTCGAGTGAGACGCCGGCCAGGGCACGGACACCGGCGAAGTGTTTGCTCACCGAGCGGACGTCGAGGGCGGGAGTGGTCATCGACGTCAGTACGCGTTGGCGAGTTCGGACTTGGCGTTTTCCTTGGTGTATTCCTTGTCGGAGATGATGGTCTTCTCGACGACGCCCGCGCCGCCGTAGAAGTCCTCAAGGGCCTTGAAGGCAAGCGGACCGAAGCGCGGGTTGGACTCGATGACCCCGGCGATCCAGCCGTCGAGGATGCCCTGAACGGCACCCTTCGTACCATCGATGGTAATGATCTTGACGTCGCCGGCCTTCTTGTTGGCACCCTTGAGCGCCGCGACCGCACCGAGCGCCATTTCATCGTTCTCGGCGTAGATGGCGCTGATCTTCGGGTTGGCCGAGATGAGCTGTTCGGTGACCTTCTGGCCCTTCTCCCGGGTGAAATCGCCGGTCTGTTCCGCGACGACCTTCAGCTTGGAGCCCTTGGCGGACAGCTGGTCCTTGAAGCCCTTGGTGCGGTCGACCGTCACGTTGACGCCGGAGGCACCGAGCAGGATCGCGACCTCACCCTGGTCACCGGTCGCCTTCATCAGGGCGTCCGCGGCCCGCTGACCCTGTACGACGAAGTCGGACCCGATCCAGCCCAGGTAGTCCTTGCAGGCCGTCTTCGTGGTGAGCAGCCGGTCGATGGTCATCACCGGCACCTTGGCGTCCTGTGCCGCCTTGAGCGCCGGGTCGAGACCCTCCGAGTTGAGCGGCGAGATGATCAGTGCCTTGGCACCCTGGGCGATCATGCCCTGAATGTCGGCGATCTCCTTGTTGAGGTCGGACTGCGCGTTGGTGGTGATGAGCTTGATGCCCCGCTTGGCCGCCTCCTCCTTGATGGACTGCGTCTCGGTGATCCGGAACGGATTGGCTTCCTTCTCCGACTGGGCGAAGCCGACCGTGATGGTCTTCAGGTCGAGCTTCGGGACACCGCCGTTGTACTTCTCGGGCGTGCAGGCGGTGGTCCCCGAGGTGGCCTGGACCTGCTGGGCTGCCGAGCTGTTCGCGCTGGGCGTGTCGCCGCCGCCGGCGGCCTTGGTGCAGCCGGCGGTGAATACGAGTACGACCAGCGTGGCGCCGGCAGCGGCGCCACGGGTGAGCTGTCTGGGGCGAGGCATCGCTGGCGTCCCTTCACATGGGGGCATGGCGGACTAGGACCCTGCGCGGGAGGACAGGTGCGCAGGCGCCAGAAGTTGAAAGGCTTTGACTCGAACTTGGCCAGATCGTAGCCACCTTGTGGCAAGTGCTGTCAAGAGCCGAATCGAATTGACCAGCGATGGTCGAAGTTGACGATGAAAGGCGGCGCCGAGGCGGGTTACGCGACCTGGACGTCGATGCCTTCGGCACGCAGCCGGCGCACCACGTCGGGGTCCGCCGCGTCGTCGGTGACCAGCACGTCGATGCGGTCGCTGGGCACCGTCTGACACATCGTGTCGTGGCCCAGTTTGGTGTGGTCGGCGAGCACGACGACCTGCTTGCCGGCGGCCATCATCGCCTGGTCGGTCGCGGCCGCGAAGACGTTCGGCGTGGTCAGGCCGCGCTCGTTGGTGACACCGTCGCCGGAGAGAAACACCTGGGCGCCGCGCAGGCCCTGCAGGACCTGCTCGGTGATCGGACCGACCATCGCACCGATCGAGCGGCGCAGCGCGCCACCGACCAGCACGACGTCGATCTGCGGCGCGCCGATCAGCTCCTGGGTCACCGGGATCGAGTTGGTCACCACGGTCAGATGGCTGATCCCGGCCAGGCACCTGGCCAGCGCCGTGGTGGTGCGGCCCGGGCCGAGCAGCACGGCGCTGCCAGGCACGACGAGGCTCGCGGCGTGCGCGGCGATGGCCTCCCGCTCGGCCCGCACCGGATCGACCGACGCACCGTCGGCGGACGCCGCCGGCAGGCCCACGACCAGCTCGGCGGGCGTGGCCGGCACCGCTCGCGGCGCCGCCGCCCGGGCCACGGACCCGGCCCCGCCGGGCACCGGCCCCACGCCGCCGCGGGTCGCGGCCAGCAGGCCGTCGGCCACCATCGAACGCAGGTCACGGCGCACCGTGGACTCGGAGATGTCGAGTGCCTCGGCGAGTTCCCGGAACGAGACGTAGCCCCGGTCGCGGACCTGCTCCAGCAGCCGTCGACGCCGCTCGGCGATCAGCACCGGGACACCTCCCCGCCCGTACGTAGTCGATGCAGAATATGTCAGATCCTGTCACCGCTGTCGAGCAGGGTGCGGAAGCGAGCGTACGCGGCGTCCGCGGCATCCGAAGATCGCGGCTCGAACCGCCGCGGCGGCAGCGAGGCGCGCACGACCTCGCGCATCTCGGCCAACGAGGACAGCTCGCCGGCCGCCCGGGCCTGCACCAGCAGATTGCCGACCGCGGTGGCCTCCACCGGCCCGGCCAGCACCGGACGGCCGGTCAGGTCGGCGGTCAGCTGGCACAGCAGCGGGTTCGCCGCCCCGCCCCCGACGATGTGCACGACCTCGGCCCGGCTGCCCGCCAGCGCCTCGGCACGCTCCAGCGTCCACCGGTGCTTGCAGGCCAGGCTGTCCAGCACGCAGCGCACCAGGGCGGCCCGGTCGGCCGGGACCGGCTGGGCACTCGCCCGGCAGAGCTCGGCCAGCCGCGCCGGCATGTCGTCCGGCGCGACCAGGGCCGGCGCGTCCGGGTCGATCAGGGACCGGAACGGCGGTGCGGCGCTCGCGGCGGCGACCAGATCGGCGTACGGCGGCGAACCCCACTGCGCACGGCAGCGCTGCAGCAGCCACAGACCCGTCCCGTTGCGCAGGAAGCGGACGGTCCCGTCGACGCCGGCCTCGTTGGAGAAGCCGGCCAGCCGGGCGTCGTCGGACAGCACCGGCGCCGGCAACTCCAGGCCCACCAGCGACCAGGTCCCGGAGGATATGTAGCCGAAGCTGCCGGCCCCGGCCGGCACCGCGGCGACGGCGGACGCGGTGTCGTGCCCGGCGACCGCCCACAGTGGCACCCGCCGATCCGCCAGCAACGCACCGACCCGGGTGCCGGGCGCCACCACGCCGGCGTCGAAGAGCCGGCCCGGGATGCCGAGCGCCTCGATGACGCCGGTCGCCCAGCGACGGGTGACGACGTCGAGCAGCTGGCTGGTGCTCGCGATCGTCTGCTCGGTGGCAAGTTCGCCGCTCAGCCAGAACCCGAACAGGTCCGGCAGCATGACCAGCCGCTCGGCGACGGCCAGTTGCGGCGAGCCCTCCATCGCGACGAGCTGGCTGCTCGTGTTGATCGGCAGGGCCGCCGTGCCGGTGGTGCGGTACAACGTCGCGGGATCGACGCGCTCGGCGACCAGCTTGGTGCTCGACTCGGTACGCCGATCGCGGTAATGCCACGGGTTGCCGAGCAACCGGCCGTCGCGATCGAGCAGCGCGAAGTCGTTGCCCCACGCGTCGATGCCGACCCCCGCCACTGTGTCGCGCCCGCACTCGGCCAGCCCCGCCGCCAGCCCCGCGGACAGATCGGCGAACAGCGCCAACACGTCCCAATGCAGGCCCTCCGGCAACGCCACCGGCCGGTTCACGAACCGGTGCACCTCACGCACCTCCAGCCGCCCACCGTCGAGCGCACCGCGAAGCACACGGCCGGTCTCAGCACCGAGGTCAACGGCCAGAAACACAGGCATCGCAAGAGCCTAATCGCATCCCCCACCCCACTCACCCGCCCGCACACCCCACCAGCACTCCACGCCACCCATCCCACCTTGAGCTTCCCCTCGTAGCGTGGAGACATCGCTTGAGGGATGTGACCGCGATGGCGGGGCCCGCAGAAGGTTCGATCGGGACTTACCGACAGTTCGGAATCAAGGTCTCCGGAGCCGCCCGCTGTGGATACCGAGCCGAAAGTGTCAGACCCGGATGCTTCACTGACGCCCGCCCACAGGGGTGGGCAAGGCATCCGGGGCGCAGCAAACCTCGATGACGAAAGGACGGGGCGGTGCGGCTGGTCCGGGATACCGGTAAGCCGATCGCGCAGGTGGCCCGGGATCTCGGGATCAACGACACGCTTGCCCCCGCCCGCACCCCACCCAACCGCACTTGCTGACCGCAACCGGCGCGGAATGTTCGCTTGACCCCCACCCACCCCGGCCCGCCCAGCCACCCACCACCGCACCCATCAGGCGCGGAAGCAAGACCCACCCACCAAAAGGGGACCGCCCGCTCGGCCCCCACCCAGCAGAGAAGCAACCCACCACCTGGCCGCAGCCAAGCTCCCCGGCAAGGGATTGGGGCGGGAGTGACCAAGGTCGATCTCAGGCTTGACCATCGACCTTGGGCACTCCCGCCCCAAGCCCGTCAACCGCAACCAAGCCCGCCAACCGCAACCAAGCCCGTCGCCCGCAACCAAGCCCGTCGCCCGCAACCAAGCTCCTCACCCGAAACCAAAACCGAGCCCACCCCACCTCATTCGGCAATATATTGATTGGCGTCAAGATTTCGCCTAACGTCACCAAGGAAGACGGGAGAGCTGATGCGACACGTCCCAGGATTCCATCCGCCGTCCGCCAAACGCATCGGACCGGCGCTTTTGATCGCCATCGTGGCGCTGACCGTCTTCGGCATCTCGCCGACGGCCTCCGCGGAACCCCCAACGATCACCGCGTACTCCGGCTCCCTGCCGAACGGGACCACCTGGAAGGCCGAGATCCCCGCCAACTGGAACGGCACCTTGGTGCTGTACAGCCACGGCTACCTGCCAACTTTCGCCGGCGCACCCAACCTGCCGGCGGACGCCCCCGATCCCCGGACCGGCGCCGCCCTGCTCGCCGCGGGTTACGGCCTCACCGGCTCCTCGTACGCCGCGGCCGGCTGGGCCCTCAACACCGCGCCACGCGACCAGCTTGACACCCTCTCGGCGACGATCACCGCGATCGGCCGCCGTCCGCACCGCGTCCTAGCGTTGGGCACGTCCATGGGCGGCCTGGTCACCGCGAAGCTGGCCGAGATCGGCCGGGGCCGGATCCAGGGTGCGCTGGCGACCTGCGGCATCGTCGCCGGCGGAGTCGCGCTGGACAACTACCAGCTCGACGCCGAGTTTGCCATCTCACGTTTGCTCGCCCCTGGACAGAACATCAAGCTCGCCGGATACGCCACCGTCAACGAAGCTTTCGCCACCACCTCCGCCCTGGTCACCGCCGTGACGCAGGGACAGTCAACGGCCGCCGGCCGGGCCCGGGTCGCCCTCGCGGCCGCCCTGCATCATGCCCCGTCGTGGCCGGCGAATCAGCCTCCGCCGGCCCCCGGCGACCACGACGCCATCCAGCAGGGCCAGTACGAATACTTGCGCCAGAGCCTGCAGTTCACCACCCCCGCGCGGTTCGACATCGAGACCTCGGTGGGCGGACAGCCGGCCTGGAACAAGGGCGTCGACTACCACCGGCTCCTGGCGAGATCCGCCGACCTGGACACGGTCCGGGCGATGTACCGCAAGGCCGGCCTCGACCTGCGCGCCGATCTGGACCGCCTGACCCGCGCCGCCGCCGTGACCGCGGATCCCGCCGCCGCCGGGCGCCTGTTCGCGACCTCGGTGCCGTTCGGCCGGCTCCAGATGCCCATGCTGACCGTCCACACCACAACGGACCAGTTGGTGCCCGTGCAGCAGGAGGACGCATACCGCGACGCGGTCCGCCGCAGCGGCCGGTCCGGGCTGCTGCAGCAGGCGTACGTCGCCCGGCAGGGCCACTGTTCCTTCACTCCGGCCGAACTCGTGGCCGCGCTGACCGCCCTCGATCACCGGGTCGGCACCGGCCGCTGGGACGGGATGACCTCCGCCGAGGCGTTGCAGCGCGCCGCGCTCGGGTTGGACCTGGGCGGCGCCGCGTACGTCCGCTTCCGCCCCGGCAACCTGCTGCGCGCATCGTTTTAGCCCGCTCGATCGGGACTCCGATCGAACCGCTCGATCAGCTCGGCAGTTCGGTCGACCGCACGTGCTCGCGCAGCCAGCCTTCGGTGTTGCTGACGTGCAGCAGGGCCGCGGCCTGGGCGAGCGGGCCGTCGCGGGCGGCCAGCGCCTGGTAGATCGCCTCGTGTTCGGCGACGGTGCGCCCCGCGGCGTCGCCGTCGACGAGGCCGCGCCAGATCCGCGCGCGCAGGGTCTGGCCGGATATGCCGTCGAGCAGGGTGACCAGGGTGTCGTTGCCGGTCGCCGTGATGACGGCGCGGTGGAACGCGGCGTCGTGGCGGTTGAGCAGTTCGACGTCGTCGCGGGCCCCGCGCATCGCGTCGAGGTGTCGTTTCACCTCGGCCAGGCCGGGCTCGGTGATCCGGGTCGCGGCCAGTGCCGCGGCCACCGGTTCGAACAGACGCCGTACCTCCATGATGTCGAGCAGTGTGCCGGTGTCGCCCTGCAGCAGTTCCACGGCGCCGCCGAGGCCGCCGAGCAGCAGGTCGGGTTGCAGGCTGGTGACGTACGTGCCGTCGCCCCGGCGGACCTCGAGGACGCGGGCCACCGCGAGGGCCTTGACGGCCTCACGCATCAGGTTGCGGGACAGCCCGAGTTCGGTGGCCAGTTGCGGTTCGGGCGGCAGTTTCGAGCCCGGGGCCAGTTCACCGGACTGGATGAGTTCACGGATACGCGCGATGGCCTTGTCGGTGAGTGACATGGTGACCCCTTCGCAGCCGACCGCGCCCGGGCCTGGGCTCGGGCGTTGATCGCCGGATTTGAGCGTAGCAGCGACATCCCATGTCTATCGATTCTGGTCGGCCAGGTGCTCCCCGCCGACCTGCGTCCACGGGTCGTCGCCATCGTCGGGCACCGGCGTGTCGGCGCGCAGGAGACCCTCGCCCCGCAGCGCCTTCCACAGGCCGGCCGGCACCGCCTGGCGGGTCAACCCCACGTTCCGGGCGACCTGGGCGGTGGTTCGCATCCCCACGGTGACGTTGACGACCGCCGGATGGGTGAAGGGGAAGGCGATCGCGGCGGCGGGCAGGGTCGTACCGAAGGCCTCGCACACGTCGGCGAGGCGCCTGGCCCGGTCGACCAGCGACCGCGGCGCGTCCTCGTAGTCGTAGCGCAGGCCGGCCGCCGGCCGGTCGTGCGACAGCAGCCCGGAATTGAACACGCCGACCGCGACGACGCTCTTTCGCAAGCATGCCGCGGCGGGCAGGACGTCGTCGAGGGCCGACTGGTCGAGCAGCGTGTAGCGGCCCGCCAGCATCACGACGTCGGCGGGCGTCTCGGACAGGAATCGGGCGAGCATCCGGGTCTGGTTCATGCCGGCCCCGATGGCACCGACGACACCCTGGTCGCGCAGGTCGGCGAGGGTGGTCATGGCCTCGTCCGCCGCCTGATGCCAGTGCTCGTCCGGATCGTGCACGTACACCACGTCGAGCCGGTCCAGGCCGGTACGGGAGAGCGTGCCCTCGATGCTGCGCAGCACCCCGTCACGGCTGAAGTCCCACTGCCGGCGCAGGGTGTCCGGGACCGCGAAGCCCTCGTGGTCCAGGCCGGTCGGCGCGGGATTCCGGACGAGGAGACGTCCCACCTTTGACGAGACGACGTACGACTCCCTGGGGTGCCCGCGCAGGGCGGCTCCGAGGCGGGTCTCGGACAGGCCGAGCCCGTAGTGCGGTGCGGTATCGAAGTAGCGGAGCCCGGCCGCCCAGGACGCCGCCACCGCCTCCGCCGCTTCCTCCGGCGAGGTCTCGCGATAGAGGTTGCCGATCGCGGAGGCACCGAAGCCGAGAGCGGTCAACTCCACCGCGGTGCTGGCGACCCGCCGGCGACGCAACGCGGTGTTCGCCCGGTGCTCGTTCGGCGGCGGCGTGGTCATCGGCCCAGCCATCCACCGTCGACCGGGAGTATCGTGCCGTGGACGTAGGCCGCCGCGTCCGAGGCGAGGAAGACGGCCGCGCCGGCGATGTCGGTGGCCGATCCCCACCGGCCCGCCGGTATCCGTTCCAGGATGGCGGTGGACCGGCCGGGGTCGTCGCGCAGCGCCTGGGTGTTGTCGGTCGCGATGTAACCGGGGGCGATGGCGTTGACGTTGACCCCATGCGGCGCCCACTCGTTGGCCAACGCCTTGGTCAGCCCGGCAACCCCGTGCTTGGCCGCCGTGTAACCGGGAACGGTGATGCCGCCCTGGAAGCTGAGCAGCGACGCGGTGAAGATGATTTTCCCCTGCCCGCGGGCGGTCATCGCAGCACCCACCGCGCGGGTCAACACGAACTGCGCGGTGAGGTTCACCTGCAGCACGAGTTCCCAATCGGCGTCGGTGTGCCGGTCGGCCGGCGCCCGCCGGATCGTGCCCGCGTTGTTGACCAGGATGTCCACCGGCCGGGCCCGCCCGGCCAGGTCGTCGCCCAGCTCCCGGACCGCCGCCGGGTCGGCGAGGTCGGCGCGGATCGCCTCGAACGACCGGCCGGCCGCGGTGACGTCCTTCTCCACCTCGCTTCCGGCCGGCTCCAGGCTCGCGCTGACCCCGATGATGTCGGCGCCCGCCGCCGCGAGACCCACCGCAATGGCCCGCCCGATGCCGCGCCGGGCCCCGGTGACCACGGCCAGCCGCCCGGTCAGATCAAAAGGGTTCATCCGCACTCCACCAAGATCTTCATCACGTCCCCGCCGTTCTCCAACGCGTCGAACGCCGCGGCCGCCTCGGCCAACGGCACGACCCGGCTGATCAGCACCTCGGCCGGGATCACCGCACCGGCCACCAGTTCGACCGCCCGCTCGAAGTCGGCCCGGTCGTAGAGGCGGGCGCCGATCAGGGTGAGTTCCCGCCAGAAGAAACGGTGCAGGTTTACCGGGCGAGGCTGCGGGTGGATCGCGACCAGACACAATCGACCCCGCACCCCGAGCGCCTCCACCGCGGTTTCCACCCCCGCGGCCGCCCCGGACACCTCGAACGCGACATCCGCGCCGGCACCGGCGGTCCAGTCCGCGATCCGGCCGGCGACCTCGCCGTCGGCCGGATCCCAGGCCGGTAGCCCCACCCGCTCGGCGACCGACCGGCGGTACGCGTCCGGCTCCACCAACCGCACCTCGGCACCCTGATGCCGCGCCACCACGCCGATGAGCACACCGATCGGGCCGCCACCGACGACCACCACCCGCTCCCCCGGCAGTACCCCGCCGCGGCCCACATCGTGCACCGCCACCGCGGTCGGCTCCACCAACGCCGCCCGGTCCAACGGCAGCCCCGCCGGCAACCGCACGAGCGTCTCGGCCGGCACGACCCACCGCTGCTGCATCGCGCCCGGCGAGTCGATACCGATGAAGTCCAGGTGATGACAGATATGCCGATGCCCCGCGACGCACGCCGGACAATCGCCGTCCCACCTCAGCGGCATCACCGTCACGGCGTCGCCCGGCTCCCAGCCCGACACCCCCGGGCCCACCCGGACGACCCGGCCGGACATCTCATGCCCGAGGACCGCGGGAGCCTTGACCCGGCCGTCCATGCTGCCGTGGAAGATGTGCAGGTCGGTGCCGCAGATACCGACGAAGGCCGGGGCGAGCTCCACCTCGCCGGGCCCCGGCGGCGCGGTCGCGGCCGGGCCGGTCTCCAGCTGTCGCGCGGCGGTGTAACGAACAGCCAGCGGGGTGCTCATCGCGGGATCAGTGTCCTTTCCGGGCGGTCCACACGGGTCCGTCGGGGTAGGCGTACTCGGTCAACGACGCCGGATGCATCTGCGCGCTCAACCCCGCAGCGGTGGGCGCCGCATACCGGCCGTTGACCACTCGCACCGGATCCAGGAAGTGCTCGTGCAAATGGTCCACATACTCGATCACCCGGTCCTGCATCGTCGCCGACACCGCCACGAAATCGAACATCGACAAATGCTGCACCATCTCGCACAGCCCCACCCCACCCGCATGTGGACACACCGGCACCCCGAACTTCGCGGCCAACAGCAAAATCGCGATGTTCTCGTTGATCCCGCCCACTCGTGCGGAATCAATCTGCACAATGTCCACCGCGCCGGCCTGCAGAAGCTGCTTGAACACCACCCGATTGGCCACATGCTCCCCGGTGGCCACCTTGATCGGCCGCACCGCCCGGCGTACCGCCGCATGCCCCAGGATGTCGTCCGGCGACGTCGGCTCCTCGATCCAATACGGATCGTACGGAGCCAACCGGCGCATCCACTCGATCGCCGGCTGCACATCCCACCGCTGATTGGCGTCCACCGCGATCCGCACCCCGTCGCCGACCGCCTCCCGTGCGGCCTTCATCCGCCGTACGTCGTCCTCGACGCTCGCCCCCACCTTCAGCTTGATCTGCCCGAAGCCCTCCGCCACCGCCTCCCGCGACAACCGGGCGAGCTTCTCGTCGGAATAGCCCAGCCACCCCGGCGTCGTCGTGTACGCCGGATAGCCGCTTTCCATCAACGCCGCGACCCGCTCCGCCCGGCCGGGCTCCGCGCGCCGCAAAATCGCCAACGCCTCATCCGGACTGAGCGCATCACTGAGCCACCGGAAGTCCACCTGTGCGACGATCTCCTCCGGCGACATCTCGGCCAGCAACCGCCACACCGGCTGCCCAGCCCGTTTCGCCGCCAGATCCCACGCCGCGTTGACCACCGCCCCGGTGGCCATGTGAATGGCCCCCTTCTCCGGACCGAGCCACCGCAGCTGCGGGTCATGAGTCAACGACCGGGCGAACTCGCCCAGGTCACCACACACCTGCGCGACCGGCCGGCCCACCACATACGGCGCCAGCGACGCGATGGCGTTGGCCTGCACATCGTTGCCACGCCCCGTGGTGAAGGCGAGCGCATGACCCTCCAGACCGTCGCCGGCATCCGTGCGCAACCGCACATACGCGGCCGAATAGTCCGGCTCCGGATTCATCGCATCGGAACCATCGAGATGCTCCGACGTCGGGAACCGCACGTCGAGGACGTCCATCGCGACGATCCGTGCGGATGCTGGCACAGGGGAAGCCATCAGGTCAGCTCCTGGAAGGTGCGATGCGGTCACGGCCGAGCCTCAACCGCAGCTCGTTAACATGGGATGTATTTAATGCCCTCCCAGCCGGTCGTGTCTACGGCGTCGCCCGATATGCCGTGAAGATTCGAAATAGGCAAGCTCTCCGCGAGGAACCCGCCTCGATCCACCGTGCATCCATCCCATCAATCTGCGGAGGCGGGGGCCGGCGACGGCTCGACCAGGCGGCCACCGACATGCAGGCCGCCCACGATGGCGTACCCGCCGGTGGCGGCATGAGCCTCCAGCCGCACAAACGCGGCGTCGCGTGCGGGCCACTCGGCGATCTTCGGGGTGCCGTCGCCGGCCCAGGTGCCCGAGACGGCCGGCGTGAAGGTGATCCCATCGATGCTGGTCGACACCGTGTACGAGGTGATGTCGCCGTCGGCCGGATCCTGCCGGTTCCACTGCTTGGGCAGGTATTCCAGGGTCGACACGTTGCTCCAGACCCCGCCGAGGTCGACGGTGATGGACTGGGGCAGCGGCAGGCCCGAGGTCGACCAGCACGTCTCGAAGCCCCGGTCGCTCACCCCGTCGACGGCGTGCAGCGGTCCCGCACCGTCGAGGCAACCGGTGGCGTACGCGCCGGCCGGGGTGATCTGGTGCGTACACCGCAACGGCTGCGCCGGCAGGACCGGCCGCTCGGCGGGCCGCCACGCCGCACCCACCTCGGCGAGCCGGGCCACGATGTTGTCGTCGAGCCGCCCGTCGCGGTTCGGCGGGCAGTTGAGGATCAGCGACGTCCACTTGGGTTCCAGGTCGGCCAGGTGCTCGAGGATCGCGTCCCGGCTCATCGGTTCGGCGGTGGGGGTGCTGGGGTGCCAGAACCAGCCGTCGCTGATCGTCTGCCCCTGCATGCCCGCGTACTGATTGCCCTCCGGCGCGGTGATCCCCAACGGCTCCTCGAAGTAGATGGCGTCGCCGAGCCACGGCTGGGAGAGACCACCGTGATCGATCATCACGATGCCCGGCTGCAGCGATCTCACCAGCCGGCTGATTTCCTGGTACGGCAACGCCTGCTGGCCCATCTGCCAGGCGTACCCGTCGGTGATGAACATGTCGATCTTGCCGTAGCCGGTCAGCAGCTCGCGGATCTGGGCCAGTACGAACGGCAGGTCCCCCGGCCGGATCGTCCCGGCCGTCTCGACATCGAGGCGGGGGTTGTACGCCTCGACGGGCCTGCTGCGGTCCCAGATCGAGAAGTACAGGCCGACCTTCAGCCCCCGCGACCGGAACGCCGTCACGTACTGCGCAACGATGTCGTTCCGGTAGCCGCTGGCGGCCACCCCGTACGTGCTGGCCTGCGACGGCCACATGCTGAACCCGTCATGGTGCTTGGTGGTCAGCACCCCGTAGCTCATCCTCGCCGCCACCGCGGCCTCGGCCCACTGGTCGCAGTCGACCCGCGGCGGGGCGAACAGCGCCGGATCCTGGTTGGGCCGCGCCCACTCCTCGTCCGTGAAAGTGCCCATGTTGAAGTGGTTGAACATGCCGAACCGCAGATCCGCGAAGCTCTGCAGGTCGGTAGCCGGCGAAAGGGCCTGGCCGGACACCTCGGAAAGGGACATGGAACCTCCTGCGGACGATGGTTGTCGCTGACATTCTTGCCTCCCCGCACGGGCCGACCGGTACCAGATTGGTTGATGAAAAGTGTTATGAGTGCGGTACCGGACAAGTCGCAACCGCCAGCGAGGCGGGCGGCTTGAATCGAACGGAACAACCTGGCACATTGCGACCGTGAATGGGATCGCTCCCAGGTCCCTTGCTGTTCGTCCCGGCAATCACGGATGCGCCACGGCGGGTCTCGGTCCGGACACGAGGCCCGGCCGGTCGCGGGGGAAGGCGGGTTCCACGTACCACATGAACGACACCGACTTGGTGATCGCCGCGCGTGCCGGCGACCGCGCCGCGCTGGACGAGTTGGTCAGGCGCTACCTGCCGCTGGTGTACAACCTCGCCTGGCGGGCGATGGGCAGCGGGCCGGACGTCGACGACGTCGTGCAGGAGGTGATGCTGCGCGTGCTGCGCCAGCTGCCCGGCCTACGCGAACCGCACAGCTTCCGGCCGTGGCTGGCGGCCATCGCCGTACGCCAGGTCAGCACCCACCTCGCCCAGCAGGAGGCGGCCGCCCGGCGGGCCACCGGGCTCGACGAGGTGACCGGCCGGCCCGACCCGGCCGCCGAGGTCGAGGACGCGACGGTGCTGCGGGCCGAGTTGGCCGGGCAGCGGCGCCAGGTGCGACAGGCCACCCGTTGGCTCGGCGCCGACGACCGCGCCCTGCTGGGATTGTGGTGGCTGGAGGCCATCGGCCAGCTCAGCAGGGCCGACCTGGCCGCCGCCCTGGGCGTCAGCGTGGGCCACGCCGGGGTACGCGTGCAGCGCATGCGGGAACAGCTGGAGGCGAGCCGTTCGGTGGTGGCGGCGCTGGACGCCATGCCCGGCTGCGACCGGCTGGAGACCGTGATCGCCGACTGGGACGGTGCGCCGAGCCCGTTCTGGCGCAAGCGGATCGCCCGCCACGTGCGGTCCTGTACGGTCTGCGGTCGCGCCGCCGAGGCCATCGTGCCCATCGAGCGGCTGCTCGCCGGGCTCGCCCTGCTGCCCGTTCCGGTGGTCCTCGCCGCCGCCGTCATCGCCAAGGGCGCACTCGTGGGCAAGGCGACCGGTGTCGCGTTGGCCGCCGGCACGTCGGCGGCAGGCGGGAGCGCCGCCAAGGGTGGCCTGCTCGCCGGGTTCGTGCAGGCCGCGATGGCGCATCCGGTCGTCGCCGCCGTGACCGCCGGGACTCTGGCGCTCGGCGTCGCCATCCCGACGACCGGCCTGGCCACCGGCGGGCCGCCGTGGGCCAACGAGGCTCCGCCGGCCACCCCCACGACGGCACCGGCACCGTTCCCCGGCCCGCTGAAGGTGGGTCCGGTGTCGCTGGAATCGGCCAACGACGGCGGCCGGTACGTGACCGTCTCCGGAGACCGCACGGTCCTCGCCGAAGCGGCCGGCGGCGACGCCGCGACCCGGCGACGCGCCACCCTCGCGGCGGTTCCCGGCCTCGCCAACCCCGCCTGCTTCTCCTTCCGCTTTACCGACGGGCGATACCTGCGGCATTCGTCCTGGCGCCTGGTGCTGGGGCAGGCGGACGGCACGAGCCTGTTCCGCGGGGATGCGACCTTCTGCCCCCGCGCCGGATCGGCGCCCGCGTCGATCTCGCTGGAGTCGGCGAACTACCCCGGCCGGTTCGTGCGCCACGTCGGCGTCGCGCTCTGGATCGACCCGGACGACGGCCGGGCCGGTTTCGGGCCGGACAGCTCGTTCCTGGTCCGGGCACCGTTGTCCTGACCTCAGCGGCGGTTGCGGCGGTTGCGGTATTCGGCGACGACGAGTTCGGTGAGTTCTTCGAGGGTGACGTCGGCGGTGTTTTTGTCGAAGGTGATGGTGCCGTGTTGCAGGAGGTTGACGCGGTCGCAGACGTCGAGGACTTGGGCGTAGTTGTGGGCGATGATGATGATGGAGACGTTGCCGCGGGTTTTGAGGTCGCGGATGAGGTCGAGGATGAGGGCGCCTTCTTTGGCGCCCATGGCGGCGAGGGGTTCGTCGAGGAGTAGGACTTTGGCGTCGGAGTAGACGGCGCGGGCGACGGCGACGGCTTGGCGTTGGCCGCCGGAGAGTTTGGCGACTTCGGCGCGGACGTTGGGGATGTTGACGCCCATGTCGGTGAGGTGTTCGGTGGCTTGGCGGCGCATGGCGCGGTTGTTGAGTAGGGGGCCGTAGCGGAGTTCGCGGTTGAGGAACATGTTGTGGTAGACGGATAGTTCGTTGATCAGGGCGAGGCCTTGGTAGACGGTGTCGATGCCCAGGGCGCGGGCGTGGTCGACGGAGCGGAGGACGACTTCGGTGCCGTTGACGTGGATGCGGCCGGCGTCGGGGCGGTGGTAGCCGCAGATGATTTTGATGAGGGTGGATTTGCCGGCGCCGTTGTCGCCGATGAGGCCGAGGACTTCGCCTTTGTTCAGGTGCAGGCTGACGTCGCGCAGGGCGGTGAGGGCGCCGAAGCGTTTGACGACGTGGTCGACGTGCAGCGCGCTGCTGTGCCCGTTGGGGTCGGTCATCAGGCGCCTCCGGTGCGGCGTAGGCGGGACAGGTATTGGTTGGCGATCATGGAGAGGAGGATGGCGGCGCCGAGGATGAGGTTGAACGGGTTGGCGCTGATGCCGATGAGGTTGAACCCGTTTTGCAGTTCGGCGAGGAT
>Ga0070668_100000799_pt1 | contig 21671 bp, 16 predicted proteins | sample KBSS43metaG_FD_64661 | JGI IMG/M metagenome (GOLD analysis project Ga0070668, IMG submission 64661) | Switchgrass rhizosphere microbial communities from Kellogg Biological Station, Michigan, USA - KBS S4-3 metaG | ecosystem: Host-associated > Plants > Roots > Rhizosphere > Soil ...
TCGGCCCGAGCCGGCTCGGGACGCTGATGGCGGCCAGCGCCAAGCCGGTGAGGTGGTCCGGCCCCGGTCCCCACGACCGCAGCAGCCGCACGAGGTGCTCCGCCGCCGGGGGCAGGGCCCGGTCGTCGCCGGTGTGCTGAAGGGCCACGAGCACGCCGGTCACCCCTCTCGCACCGAGACGGCGAACACTCCCTCGACGGTAGGAGACCGACCGGCCGCCGCCCCAGCAGCCGAACGGGTGATCGACCACGACCGTGCGTAGCCGGACCGCGAGGACGAAGGGCCGAGGTGTCGAAGTGCCGAAGTGCCGCGGCAGCACGGCGAGCCGCGCCGGAACAGACCGATGTGGACGCGGTGCGCGAAATCTCCAACCGTCCACAAGGGACAGAACAGAAACTGTGAGAATCACCTTACGGGACAGCGAGGTGACCAGGCGTGTGCGAGGGTGGAGGCATGGTCGCCGCGCTGAGATCCTTCCTGTTTTCGTGGACCTCCGTCACCCCGGTGCTCGGTCTGCTCGTGCTGGCGGTGGCCTGGGGCCGCGACCTCGGCCCGGTCGCGGTGGCCGTCGTGGCGGTCGCGCTCGGCGCGACCGTACTGGCCGCCGTGCACCACGCGGAGGTCGTCGCGCACCGCGTCGGGGAACCGTTCGGGTCGCTCGTGCTCGCGGTGGCGGTCACCGTCATCGAGGTCGCGCTGATCGTCACCATGATGGTCTCCGGCGGCCCCGAAGCCGGGTCGCTGGCGCGGGACACCGTCTTCGCCGCGGTGATGATCACCACCAACGGCATCGTCGGCATCTCCCTGCTCGTCGGCGCACGCCGCTACGGCACGACGCTGTTCAACCCGGAGGGCAGCGGGGCCGCGCTGGCCACGGTCGCGACCCTGGCCACGCTCAGCCTGGTGCTGCCGACGTTCACCTCGAGCACCCCCGGCCCGGCGTTCTCCCCGGCGCAGCTGACGTTCGCCGCGCTCGCGTCCTTGGCCCTGTACGGGACGTTCGTGCTGACGCAGACGAAGCGGCATCGCGACTTCTTCCTCCCGGTGGCCGCGGACGGCGAAGTTACCAATCCGACCAAAAGTAGGCCGGCCCTCGATCGGTACGCGCCATTGCCACGAAAGCCATCCGGCCGTGACTGTGGCCGGATTGGTAACGAACGGCACAGTAAGGAGGACGACCACGCCGACCCGCCGTCGAACCGGGCCGCGCTGGGCAGCCTGGCCCTCCTGCTGGTGGCGCTCGTCGCGGTGGTCGGGCTGGCGAAGGTGGAGTCCCCGGCGATCGAGGCCGGCGTGCGCGCCGCCGGGTTCCCGCAGTCGTTCGTCGGCGTCGTGATCGCGTTGCTCGTCCTGCTGCCGGAGACGTTGGCGGCCACGCGCGCGGCCCAGCGCGACCGCATGCAGATCAGTCTCAACCTCGCCTACGGCTCGGCGATCGCGAGCATCGGGCTGACGATCCCGGCGATCGCGCTCGCGTCGCTGTGGCTGCCGGGCGAGCTGCTGCTCGGCCTCGGCTCGACGCAGATCGTGCTGCTGGCGCTGACCGTGGTGGTGAGCGTCCTGACCGTCGTCCCCGGCCGGGCGACCCGCCTGCAGGGCGGCGTGCACCTGGTGCTGCTGGCGGGTTTCCTGGTCCTGGCGGTCAACCCCTGACGAAACCCGTGACCTCGATGCCGACCACGCAGGTGTCGTCGTCCGTGTCGGCCGTGCTGTAGGTCAGCAGCCGGTCGAGCTGGTGCTCGAGCCCGCCGTCGTGGCCGTCGACCAGGGTCACCAGGCGGGACACCGACTCCTGCACCGGGCGGTCGCGGCGCTCGATCAGGCCGTCGGTGTAGATCAGCAGGATGTCGCCCTCGTCGAGCTGGACTTCCTCTTCCTGGTACACGACGTCGCGGACCGCGCCGAGCAGGGAGCCGCGGATCAGCGGCAACGTCGTCGCGTCGCCGCTGCGGTGCCGCACGATCGGCGGCAGGTGCCCCGCCCGCGCCCAGCGCAGCTTCCGGTTCGCCGGGTTGAAGACGGCCGCGACCGCGGTCGCCGTGACGTGGTCGGTGAGGTGGTAGGCCACCAGGTTCAGCCACGTCAGCAGCTGCGACGGCCCGGCGCCGGTCGCCGCGAGGCCGCGCAGCGCGTTGCGGAGGCTCACCATCCCGGTGGCCGCGTCGATGCCGTGCCCGGCGACGTCGCCGACGCACAGCAGGATCTCCCCGGTCGGCAGCGCGACCGCGTCGTACCAGTCGCCGCCGACCAGGTGCTCCTTCTCCGCCGGCCGGTAGCGGACGGCGGCGCGCAGGCCCGGCATCTCGATCGGGCCCTTCGCCGGCGGCATGATCGCGTGCTGCAGCTGCAGCGCGAGCCGGTTGCGCTCGATCGCCTGCTGCTCGGTCTCGGCCAGCCTGTCCCGCGTCGCGGCCAGCGCCACCTCGGTCCAGTGCTGCGACGAAACGTCCTGGTAGGCGCCGCGGACGGCGACCAGCTCGCCGCGGCCGTCGACGACCGGCTCGGCGACCACCCGGATGTGCCGCGCGACGCCGTCGGAGCGCTGCAGCCGGAACGCCGTCGACGACGGGCGCTTGTGGTGCAGCACCGCTCGCAGGAACCGGCCGATCGACAGCGCGTCGTCGGAGTGCGCGTGCGCGGCCAGTTCGTGCAGCGACAGCGGCGCGGCGTTCGGCGGCAGCCCGTACAACGCGAACAGCTCGCTGTTCCAGGTGATCACGCCGGTCACCACGTTCTCCTCGAACCCGCCGATGCGGCCGAGCCGCTGGGCGTGCTGCAACAGGACGGCGAGCTTCGCCGCATCGTCCTGGATGCGCAGGATCAGCAGCACGTTGCCGGCGAAGCGGGTGACGCTGATGTCGGTGATGACGGTCAGCGGCACCTGGTCGACCAGCGTGGTGATCGCCATGCTGTCGGCGCGGAACGGCTCGCCGGTGGCGTAGACGCGCTGGATCTTCTCCAGCAGACCGCTTTCCCCGGCGGCGAGCGGGTACGTCTCGAGCAGCCGGGTGCCGACGATCCGGCTGCGCGGCCGGCCGCCGGGGTCGGCGAACCGGACGTTGGCGTGGTGGATCCGGAAGTCGCTCAGCCGGCCGCCGTCGACGCACGGCGAAAGCAGCACGGCCGGGTCGTGCAGGCCGTCGACGAAGTCCACCAGCTCACCGATGAAGTCACCGAAGTCGCCGGACCCGCCGGCGGCCACCGGCGCGATCACGCCGTCCCAGGTGTCGAGGGTGTGCGCGCACAGCTCGGCCAGCGCCTCCAGCTGACGGCGCTGCCGCCCGGGTTCGGCGGGCAGCGGGTCCGGCCAGCACATCTCGACGACGCCGATGATCCGGCCGCCGGTGCCGGTGGGCACCGTGACCCGCCCGCCCCCGGCCAGCGTGTGCTGCCCGATCGACGGCAGCCCGCCGGCGGAAAGGGTGGGGGCCCAGACGGTGTCGCGTTCGATCAGCGCGCTGCGGGCCGGCGTCGCCACGCCGGGCGGGACGTAGCGCCAGCGGGCGGCCTCCTCGGCGGAGAACCCGGCCGACCCGGCCAGCGTCAGCGACCCGTCGGGCCCGGCGAGCCACACCGCGACGGCGGTGGCGCCCATCGGCCGCAGCGCGTGCTCCAAAATGGACTCCGCGACGCGCTGGGTGTCCCCCGCCGCGAGCACGCCGCTCTCCGCGGTGCGCAGCCGCACCGCGACGGAGTCTTCGCCGTCCGCGCGGGCCAGGAATTCCTGGGCCACTTCGGTGATCCGGTCCTCGGCGGCCTCGCCGACGACGTCCGCGGCGAACTCCAGTGACGTCAGCCCGGCGCGCCCAGCCAGGGTTTCCAGCTGCCGGGCGGCGTCCGCGGGCGTGCAGTGCAGGCGTTCCATCAGCACGCCCTTGGCGAGCTCGATCAGCGCCCGGCCGTCGGCGACCGCCTGCGCGTGGTCGACCTCGTCGCGCAGGCGGGCGACGGTGTCGGCGAGCCGCGCGAGGTTGGCCGGCACTTCCGCGGGCGGGGACAGCACGGGGGCGCCCCGGTCTTCGGCAGGCAACCGCTCGTCCCCGATCACGCCGTCACGTGCCGCTTGATGCGGGCGACCAGATCGTCCGCGTCGACCGGCTTGGTCACGTAGTCCGTGGCGCCGGCCGCGAGGCTCTTTTCGCGGTCGCCCGGCATCGCCTTCGCCGTCACCGCGACGATCGGGATCCCGGCGTGCTCGGGCATCGCGCGGATCTTCGCGGTCGCGGTGTAGCCGTCCATCTCCGGCATCATCACGTCCATCAGGATCAGGTCGATGCCCGGGTGCGAGGCGACGGTTTCGACGCCCTTGCGGCCGTCCTCGGCGTGCAGCACCTGCATCCCGTGCAGCTCCAGGATCCCGGTGAGCGCGTAGACGTTGCGCGGGTCGTCGTCGACGATCAGCACCGTGCGCCCGGCCAGGGTGGTGTCGACGTCGGCGGCCCGCACCGGCGCGGCCGGCTCGTCCGGGCGGACCAGCGGCAGCACCGCGCCGGGCTCCTCCGCCGAGAGGTGCAGCGCGATCCGCTCGCGCAGCTCGTCCAGCCCGGACAGCACTTCCAGCGACTGCACGTCCGCGCGGGACTGCACCAGCTGCGCCAGCTCGACGTCGAGGCGGCGGCTGTTGTGCGCGAGCACCGGCACCAGCCGCAGCGCGCTGTCGCCCTGCATCGCGTCGAGGAAGGTGAACGCGGCCCGGTCCGGCAGGTCCAGGTCCAGCACCACGCAGTGGTAGGCGTCGGTGGCGAGGGCCGCCGCGGCCTCCTGGGTGCCGACCGCCGTGACCACTTCGACGTCGGCGGGCGAAAGACCGATGTCCCGGCTGTCGGCCAGGTCCGAGGCGGCGCTTTCGGCGACGAGCGTCAGCAGCCCGTGCTGGCGCTCCTCCACGACCAGCAGCCGCCGGTACGCGCGCGGCCCGGACGCCGGGGCGCCGGCAGCGGCGTCACGCGCCGCCACTTCGGCCGACAGGCGCTCGCCCGCGGGAAGCGTCGCGAAGTCCGGCCGCGCGACCGGCAGCGAGAAGGTGAAGGTACTGCCCTCGCCGAGGGTGCTGTCGGCGGTGATGAACCCGCCGAGCAGCTGGGCGATCTCGCGGCTGATCGACAGGCCGAGCCCGGTGCCGCCGTACTTGCGGCTGGTCGTGCCGTCGGCCTGCTGGAAGGCACCGAAGATCGACTCGAGCTGGTGCTCGGCGATCCCGATACCGGTGTCGGTGACCCGGAACGCGACGGCGGGCCCGTACATGCGCAGCGGCCGGGGCAGGGTTTCCGTGTCCACCGGCTCGATGTGCAGCTCGATCCCGCCGACCTCGGTGAACTTGACCGCGTTGGACAGCAGGTTGCGCAGCACCTGCCGCAGCCGCGAGTCGTCGGTGAGCAGCTCGGCGGGTGAGCCGGGCGCGACGGTGATCCGGAAGTCGAGGTTGCGCTGCGACGTCATCGGCCGGAACGTCGCTTCGACGTAGTCCAGCAGGCCCCGCAGCGGCACCTGTTCCGGGGTGACGTCCATCTTCCCGGCCTCGACCTTCGACAGGTCGAGGATGTCGTTGATCAGCTGCAGCAGGTCCGAGCCCGCGGAGTGGATGATGCCCGCGTACTCGACCTGCTTCGCGGTGAGGTTGCGGGTCGGGTTCTGCGCGAGCAGCTGGGCGAGGATCAGCAGGCTGTTGAGCGGGGTGCGCAGCTCGTGGCTCATGTTGGCCAGGAACTCCGACTTGTACTTCGACGCCAGTGTCAGCTGCTGGGCGCGCGCCTCCAGCTCCTGGCGGGCCTGCTCGATCTCGAGGTTCTTCGTCTCGATGTCGCGGTTCTGCGTGACCAGCAGCGCCGCCTTCTCCTCCAGTTCGGCGTTGGACGACTGGAGTTCTTCCTGCCGGGCCTGCAGCTCCTGCGACCGGGCCTGCAGCTCCCCGGTCAGCCGCTGCGACTCGCCGAGCAGTTCGTCGGTGCGGGCGTTGGCGACGATGCTGTTGACGTTGACGCCGATCTGCTCCATCAGCAGTTCGAGGAACGCCCGGTGCACCGCGGTGAAGCCGTGCACCGACGCCAGTTCGAGCACGCCGAGGACCTGGTCTTCGACGACGATCGGCAGCACGATCAGGCTGGCAGGCGCGGTGCTGCCGAGGCCGGATGAAATCGTGGCGTAGCCGGGCGGCACGTCGTCGATCGCGATCGGCCTGCGGCTGCGCGCGGCCTGCCCGACCAGCGACTGGCCGATCCGGAACCGCACTGCGGGGCCGTCCCCGACGGTGCCGAACTCCGGGTGCCCGTACGCGCCGACCAGCCGCAGCTCAGGCACCTCGGCGGTGTCGTCGGCCAGGTAGAACGCGCCGTACTGGGCGTTGACCAGCGGGACCAGCTCGTCCATCACCGCGGCCGCGACGACGGCGAGGTCGCGGCGGCCCTGCATCAGCCCGGTGATGGTGGCCAGGTTCGACTTGAGCCAGTCCTGCTCCTGGTTCGCCCGCGTCGTCTCGCGCAGCGACTCCACCATCGAGTTGATGTTGTCCTTCAGCTCGGCGACCTCGCCGGAGGCGTCGACGGTGATCGAGCGGGTCAGGTCGCCCTCGGCGACCGCACTGGTCACCTCCGCGATGGCGCGGACCTGCCGGGTGAGGTTCCCGGCCAGCTCGTTGACGTTCTCGGTGAGCCGCTTCCACGTGCCCGACACGCCTTCGACCTCGGCCTGGCCGCCGAGGCGGCCTTCACTGCCGACCTCGCGCGCCACGCGCGTGACCTCCGCGGCGAACGCCGAGAGCTGGTCGACCATCGTGTTGATCGTGGTCTTGAGCTCGAGGATCTCGCCGCGGGCGTCGACGTCGATCTTGCGGGTCAGGTCGCCCTGCGCGACGGCGGTGGTCACCTGGGCGATGTTGCGGACCTGCCCGGTGAGGTTGTTCGCCATCGAGTTGACGTTGTCGGTGAGGTCCTTCCAGGTGCCCGCCACGTTGGGCACCCGCGCCTGCCCGCCGAGCATGCCCTCGGTGCCCACCTCGCGCGCCACCCGGGTGACCTCGTCGGCGAACGCGGACAGCGTGTCGACCATCGTGTTGATGACGTCGGCCAGCGCCGCGACCTCGCCCTTGGCCTCGACGGTGATCTTGCGCGACAGGTCGCCGCGCGCGACCGCCGTGGCGACCTGGGCGATCGAGCGGACCTGGCCGGTCAGGTTGGACGCCATCACGTTGACGTTGTCGGTGAGGTTCTTCCACGTCCCGGACACGCCGCGGACGGTCGCCTGCCCGCCGAGGTTGCCCTCGGTGCCGACCTCGCGCGCCACCCGGGTGACCTCGTCCGCGAACGCGGACAGCTGATCCACCATCGTGTTGATGGTGTCCTTCAGCTCGAGGATCTCACCGCGGGCGTCGACGCGGATCTTCTGCGACAGGTCACCACGCGCGACCGCGGTGGTGACCTGGGCGATCGAGCGGACCTGCGCGGTGAGGTTGTCGGCCATGACGTTGACCGACTCGGTGAGGTCCTTCCACGTGCCCGAGACGCCCTTGACGTCGGCCTGGCCGCCCAGCCGGCCCTCGGTGCCCACCTCGCGCGCCACTCTGGTGACCTCGTCCGCGAACGCGGACAGCTGATCCACCATCGTGTTCAGCGTGTCCTTGAGTTCGAGGACCTCGCCGCGGGCGGTCACGTTGATCTTCTGCGAAAGATCGCCGCTCGCCACCGCGGTGGCGACCTGCGCGATGTTGCGGACCTGGTCGGTCAGGTTCCCCGCCATGAAGTTCACCGAGTCGGTGAGGTCGCGCCAGGTGCCGGAGACGCCCTTGACGTCGGCCTGACCGCCCAGCCGCCCCTCGGTGCCCACTTCTCTGGCCACTCTCGTGACCTCGTCGGCGAACGACGACAGCTGGTCCACCATCGTGTTGATCGTGTTCTTGAGTTCGAGGATCTCACCACGGGCGTCGACGGTGATCTTCTGCGAGAGATCACCCTTCGCCACCGCCGTCGTCACCTGGGCGATGTTGCGGACCTGGTCGGTCAGGTTCCCCGCCATGAAGTTCACCGAATCGGTGAGATCACGCCAGACGCCGCCGACGCCGGGCACCTGGGCCTGCCCGCCGAGCCGGCCTTCGCTGCCGACTTCACGGGCCACTCTGGTGACCTCGTCCGCGAACGACGACAGCTGGTCCACCATCGTGTTGACGGTGTCCTTCAGCTCCAGGATCTCACCGCGGGCGTCGACGTCGATCTTCTGCGACAGGTCGCCCTTGGCCACCGCGGTCGCCACCTGCGCGATGTCGCGGACCTGCGTGGTGAGATTTCCCGCCATGGCGTTGACCGAGTCGGTGAGGTCCTTCCACGTGCCGGACACGCCGGGAACCTTCGCCTGCCCGCCCAGCTGCCCCTCGCTGCCGACCTCCCGCGCGACGCGGGTGACCTCGGAGGTGAACAGCGAAAGCTGGTCGGCCATGCCGTTGAAGACCGTGGCGATCTCACCGAGCAGGCCGTCCGCCCCGCCCGGCAGCCGGATGCCGAAGTCGCCGTCGCGCACCGCGGTCAGGCCGGCCAGGAGCCGGCGCAGCTCCTGCTCCCCCGCCTCGCCCACGCCCGAAGCGTCCGCACCCGGGCGCACGCCGTCGACCATTGCCCCACCCATCCGCCACCCGTTTCTTCGCCTGTCGGCACCCTTGCGCCGCCTCGCCGTGCACACCGGACGGCTCAGCATAGTGCAGTTGCACTATGCTGAGCGGCAACGGTTGAGCAACCAGCCGCGCCCGAATCCACGCGCGCTCCCCAGGCGGTGCTCGAGAGCCTTTCCTTTCCTCCCAGGCCATCCGGCCACATTGACCCATTCGGCTGAACGCCGGAACAACGCTCGGTGACGTACGCTCGACGACGTCGCCGCGCTCTGTCGCGCCCGGAATTTCTGTCCGGAGTGGACACTCCATTGTGGAGCACCGGGAACCGCGGGCGGCTGGACGTCATGACCGGCCCTTCGCCGCGTCACTCTCCCGTGGTCAGAGCCAGTCCTTCTTCTTGAAGAGCGCGTACAACCCCACCGACAGCACCAGGATCGCGACCGTGGAAGCCCAGAAGCCGCTCGGCGCGCCGTTGCCCGGATACGGGACGTTCTGGCCGTAGAAGCCCGTCACCGCCGTGGGCACCGCGATCACCGCGGCCCAGCCGGTCACCTTCTTCATGATCAGGTTCAGCCGGTTGCCCTGGAGGTTGAGCTGGGTCTCGCGGACCGTGGCGATCAGCTCCCGCAGCGCCTCCGTCTGCTCCGCGGCCTGCCGGGCGTGGTCGTGCACGTCTTCGAAGTACGGCCGCGTCAGCTCGTCGGCCAGCCGCAGGTCCGGCCGCGTCAGGGAATTGATCACCTCGCGCATCGGCAGCACCACCCGCCGCAGGGCGGTCAGGCTCTTGCGCAGCCGGAACGACCGGTGCTGCAGCTCCGAGGAGTCCGGGCGGTCGTCGAACACCAGATCCTCCAGGGCCTCGACCTCGTCGTCGAGGGCCTGCACGGCTTCGAAGTGCCCGTCGACGACGTGGTCGAGCAGCCCGTGCACAAGGAAGGGCACACCGGACTTCGCCAGTTCGCCCGCCTGGTCCCAGCGGCGCACGACGGCCTCGATGTCGAAACCGTCGTCCCCGCGGACGGTCACCAGCGCCCGTGGTGTGACGAACGCGTCGACCTCGGAGGTCGCGACGCGGCCGGTGCCGGCGTCGAAATCGACCGCGTAGGCGGTCAGGAAGGCGTGCCCGTCGTAGCGGTCGAGCTTCGGCCGCTGGTGCTCGTGGACGGCGTCCTCCACGGCGAGCCGGTGCAGGCCGAGTTCACCGGCCAGCTCGGCCAGGTCCGCTTCGGACGGCGCGCGGAGGTCCACCCAGACCACGGTGTCCGGCTCGGCCAGGAAGTCGGAAACGTCCTCGACGGGGAAGTCCTCCTTGTGCAGCACGCCGTCGCGGTACACGCGGGTTCTGGTCATCCCGCAGGGTTACCCGGCGCGGCGAAGGTTCACACCGCCGTCTACCGGCCGCTCAGCTACCGGGTGTGAGCCGGCGGGAGAACCATTCCCGCGTCCGGCGCAGGACGTCGAGCTGATGCTCGCGTTCCCGGATCGAGTGATTTTCCCGTGGGTACACGACGAACTCGTGCTCGACGCCACCGTCGCAGAGCGCGCGGTGGAGCAGCTCCGCCTGCGACAGCGGGACGTTCGGATCGTCCTCGCCGTGCAGGATCAGGACGGGAGTCCTGATCCGGGCGGCGTGGGTGATCGGGCTGGTGCTGTCGTCCGGCCCGCCCAGCGCGGCTTCGAACCGGGTGTGCTCGCCGGTGGCGGCGAGCAGGGCCCAGTCGATGACCCCCGCCACGACGATCGCGGCCGCGAAGCGATCGGTCTGCCCGACGGCCCACGCGGCGACGAACCCGCCGTGGCTCCCGCCGCCGATCCCGAGCCGCGCCGGGTCGGCGACGCCTTCGTCGACGAGGAGATCGATTCCGGCGAGCAGGTCGGTCCATTCCTCGCCGCCCACCGCTCCGGCGACGCTCGTGGCGAAGGCGTGCCCGTGGCCCAGCCCGCCCCGCGGGTTCGGCAGGAACACCGCGAACCCGGCGGTCGCGAGCCACTGGCCCGACGGGTACCAGCCGAGGTTGAGCCGGTCGGCGTAGCGGTCGTACGGGCCGCCGTGGGCCAGCGTGACGAGCGGGAAGGGGCCGTCGTCGCGGGTCGTGCCGGGCGGGAGGAGCAGGAGACCGTCGAGGGCCAGGCCGTCCGGCGCGCGGTAGGACAGGCGTTCCTGGGTGCCCCAGCGAATTTCACCGAGAACGGTTCCGCCGAGGCGGGTGAGCGGCCCGTCCGGCGGCCCGGCGTGGACGGCGTCGGGCTCGGCCGCGGTGCTCGCGACCACCGCGAGGACGTCGCGGCTCGCGGTCGGGGAAACCAGCTGGCCCCGGGCCCGCGAGACCTCCGTGAAGCGGCGCGTGGCCGGGTCGAGCCGCCGGACCGTGGTGTCCAGGCCTTCGGCGAACAACGCCAGCGGCGGGCCGCCGTCGACCTGAGCCAGCTCGACGGGGCAGACGCTCATGCCGGCGGTGAGATTGCGGTGCTCCCCGACCTCGTCGAGCCGGCTCAGGTCGACGTCGAACACGGCGTGGCCGCCGATCAGAGCGGGCGGGGTCAGGCCGCAGTAGCAGAGGCGCCAGCCGGTTTCGTCGCGCCACCAGGCGAGGGACGACGCTTCCAGCGCCGGCGTCCCGAGGTCCCGGATGGCCCCGGTGGCGGGGTCGAGGAGGTGGAGCCCCGGCGTGAAGAGGCCGGGGTCGCGGTCGGCGACCGACCAGGTGAGCACGGCGAGAGCGCCCCCGTCCGGCCGGGCCGACACCTCGACGACGTGCCGCGCGCCGAAGTCGCCGAGCGGACGCAGGGCGCCGGTCCGGAGGTCGAGCGACCACACCCGGTCGCGCCGAGCCAGGGTGTCCCAGGTCGAGTGGCGGTGCGCCGGGAACGTCCGCACCCGGGGATCGGCCGGCCGGTCCCGCTCGTCGGGGGCGATCACCACGACCTGCCCCGGGTCGGGCAGCGGGACGTGCTCACGAATCTCCGCGGCCGTCAGCGGCTCCGGATCACCACCGGCGAGGCCCACCCGGTAGAGCCGTGCCGTGCCGCGCTCGGCGCGGTCGGAGAGAAAGAGGACCGAAGCGGAATCAGGCGCCCACCGGGGCGCGTGGTTCTCGGCCACGGCGGGCACGAGCTCCCGCGGCGGCGCACTGCCGTCGACGGGAGCGAGCCACAGCGCGCTGACCGGGTACTTCCCCGCCCGGCCCACGGTGCCGGTCACGAACACGACCCACCGGCCGTCCGGGGAGAGGCGCGGAGTCCGCGGCACGACCCGGTCGACCACGGCTTCCGCCGTCAGCTCCCCCACACCGGCACCCCCTGTTCCCGTGCGGCCCAGTGTGCCAGAAAATGATCACGCCTCGTTGCCCGGCGAGAGATCGCGGACCTCCTGAAAACCCAGCTGCCGCCCGGCTTCCCCGCCGGCCGCCGCGGCGATCGGGCGCAGCAGGTGCGCGACGTGATCGCCGGTGACCTCGCGGGCGAGGATCTCGCCCGCGAACCAGCCGGGGCAGTCGTCGAGCACCGGGACGCCGCGGGGCCCGGCGTGACAGCGGCAGCCGGCGAACTTGTCGGCGTCGAACCCCGTCGTCCCGCCGAAGAGCCGGGCGAGGTCCTTCTGTGCCGTGGTCAGCCGGTGCACAGCCAGCACCTCGGCACCCCGCGCGACTTCGCAGGTGTGGTTCTTGTCGGACAGCCAGACCATGAACCGCGGCGGCGCGATGCTGCACTGCGCCGCGAAGCCGACCAGGCAGCCCGCGAGGCGCGTGCCGTCGGTGCACGTGACGATGTACATGGGGTAGTCCAAGGCTCCGACCAGGGCGTCGAAGTCCGGTGAGCCGTCCTCGCCGGGCAAGGCGCGGCCTACCCGCGGCCGCGGGCCACCGGTTCGGGAACCAGCGCCAGCAGCTGCTCGTGGTCGCCGGCCTCGCGGAGCGCCGGCGCGTCCAGCACGCCCGCGTCCGGATCACCCGCGCGCACCGCGGCGAGGAACCGGACCACCGCGCGGGGCTCGGGCAGCACCTCGCCGCCGAGGTAGCGGAGGACGGTCGCCGCTTCGCCGGTCACGTCTTCGATCGCGGCCGCCCAGCCGTGCACCTCGTCCCAGACGAGCGCGAGGTCGTGGCCGGGGAACCGGGCCAGCCGCCAGTCGAGGGCGATGTAGGCGGCCGCGGGCGTGCCCGCGTCGAGCGTGCAGGACTCCAGCCCCACCCCGACGGCCCTGGCCACCGCGCCCAGATAGCCGCGCAACCGCCGCTCGAACGAGAACTCCGTGTCGCGCCCGAAGTCGATCAGAATGCTCAACGCCGCCTCGCTTTCCCGTCCTGCCGCGGGATTCCCGCGGTCCGAGCGGCGGATACCCCGTCGCCGGGCCGGTCAATCCCGGCAAACCGGCCTCCATCTGTCGTCGTTCCGGCGACAGATCGTCCTTGTCATCGTTTCGATGACATGTTAGAACGGAGGTGCCCACCAGGAGCGCACGGCTCCTCGTCCGAGAAAGGCTTTCCACCCCGTGACCGCATCGATCGCACTCCCGACCGGTTACCAGCACCCCGCCGTCCCCGCGCTGCTCGGCTACCTCCGCGACGTCACCGCCGAGCTCGGGATCGGCCTCGAGTCGTGCACCGTCGACCACGCCACCCCGCTTTCGGCCTACGTCGCCCTCGACACCCGGCTGCCGCACTACCCCGACCGCGACGTCGCGCTCCTCTGGGACGAGGAACGGGGCTGGGCCGCGGCGATCGAGACGCACTCGGGCGAGGACCTGATCGTCCTGCGCCACCTGGGCGGCCCGACGGTCGTCCCGCCGCCGCGCCGGGTCGCGCGGTTCGTCACCGCGCTGCACGAGGACGACCACACCGTCGGACGGCCCGACCCGATCACCCTCCGGACCGCGGGCGACGCCGACGGCCTGATCTTCCCGCCGCGCGCGGGGGCGCTTCCACCAGCGCGTCCCGGCGCGCGGGACGGTGGAAAAACGCAGCACTCCGGGGATGTGCGTCCGTCCTCCCGGTGAGGCAGGATCGAGGTGTGACCATCCATCAGGCCGGGGTGCCCGAGGCCCGTCCGGGCCCGGCTTTCCCCGAGCACGAAACCCGCGTCGACGCACTGAGACGGCAGCTCGCCGCGCTCAGCGGCGAAGCCACCGTCCGCCTCGCGAAGCGGACGTCGAACCTCTTCCGCTCCCGCGCCGCGGCGAAGCACCCCGGACTCGATGTCTCCGGGTTCACGCACGTCCTGCGCGTCGACCCGGAGACCCGCACCGCCGACGTCGAAGGGATGGTCACCTACGAGCAGCTCGTCGACGCGACGCTGCCGCACGGGCTGATGCCGCTGGTCGTGCCGCAGCTGAAGACGATCACCCTCGGCGGCGCGGTGACCGGCCTCGGCATCGAGTCCTCGTCGTTCCGCAACGGCATGCCGCACGAGTCGGTGCTGGAGGTCGAGGTGCTCACCGGCGACGGGCGGATCGTCGTCGCGCGGCCGGACAACGAGCACCGTGCCCTGTTCCACGGCTTCCCCAACTCCTACGGCACCCTCGGCTACGCGCTGCGCCTGCGGATCCTCCTGGAGCCGGTGAAGCCGTTCGTGCGGCTGCGCCACGTCCGCCACCACGACCGCGACACGTACTTCACCGCGCTCGGCGAGATCTGCGCGAAGAGCGAGTACGAGGGCGAGCACGTCGACTTCGTCGACGGCACGGTGTTCGGCCCGGACGAGCTGTACCTGACCCTGGCCACGTTCACCGACACCGCGCCCGAGACCAGCGACTACACCTGGCTGGACATCTACTACCGCTCGATCCAGCGCCGGGAGACCGACCACCTCACCGTCCGCGACTACCTGTGGCGCTGGGACACCGACTGGTTCTGGTGCTCGCGCGCGTTCGGCGTCCAGCACCGGCTGCCACGGCTGCTGCTCGGCCGCCGGTTCCTGCGGTCCTCGGTGTACTGGAAGGCCGTCGCGCTCGACCGCCGGTTCCGGATCGCCGAGCGGCTGCTGCGGCTGCGGCGCCTGCCGCCCGAAGAGACGATCGTGCAGGACATCGAGGTCCCGCTCGGCCGGGCCGCGGAGTTCCTCGAGTTCTTCGAGCGGGAGATCCCGATCAGCCCGGTGTGGATCTGCCCGCTGCGGCAGCGGCCCGGCGACGTGCGCTGGCCCCTCTACGAACTCGACCCGGCCGAGCTCTACGTCAACTTCGGCTTCTGGTCGTCCGTGCCGCTGGACCCGGGCGAACGCGACGGCGTGCACAACCGGATGATCGAAGCCGAGGTCACCCGGCTCGGCGGCCACAAGTCGCTCTATTCGGACAGCTTCTACACCGAAGACGAGTTCTGGCGGCTGTACAACGGCGACGCGTACCGCGAGCTCAAGCAGACCTACGACCCGGGCGAACGGCTGCTCGGCCTCTACGAGAAATGCGTCCGCCGCCGGTGAAAGGAACGAACGTGACCCAGGAAAGCACCCCGGTCGGCGCCATCTTCGAGCGGCTGCTCGGCCCCCGCGCCCAGGTGTCGATCACCGCCTACGACGGCAGCAGCAGCGGCCCGGCCGACGCGCCGGTGGCCTTCGAGGTGCGCTCGCCGCTGGCGCTGGACTACCTGATGTCCTCCCCCGGTGACCTCGGCCTCGCCCGCGCGTACGTCGCCGGCGCGCTGGACGTCACCGGCGACCTCTACACCGCGTTGAAGGCGCTGTCGGCCCAGGTCGACCAGCTCAGCGCGGCCGACCGGCTGTGGCTGCTGCGCAAGCTGGGCCCCCGCCACCTGCGGGTGGTCAAGCCCCCGGCCGAGGAGCACCCGAGCCGGTTCCGGCGTGGGATGACAGCGCTGCGGCACTCCAAGGAGCGCGACAGCGAAGCCATCGCCAAGCACTACGACGTGTCCAACCGGTTCTACGAGCTGGTCCTCGGCCCGTCGATGGCCTACACGTGCGCGGTGTTCCCGACCGAGGACGCGACGCTGGAGGAAGCGCAGGCGAACAAGTTCGACCTGGTCTGCCGCAAGCTCGGCCTCAAGCCCGGGATGCGGCTGCTCGACGTCGGCTGCGGCTGGGGCGGGATGGTCGCGCACGCCGTCCGGCACTACGGCGTCGAAGCCATCGGCGTCACCCTTTCGCGTGAACAGGCCCAGTGGGCGCAGAAGGACATCGTGGCCAAGGGGCTGGCCGACCGCGCCGAGATCCGCCACCTCGACTACCGGGACGTCACCGAAACCGGGTTCGACGCGATTTCGTCGATCGGCCTGACCGAGCACATCGGGGCCCGCAACGTGCCCGGCTACTTCCGCTTCCTGGCCGGCAAGCTCAAGCCGCACGGGCGGCTGCTCAACCACTGCATCACCAACCCGGACACCAGCGTCGCCCACCGGTCGCGCGGGTTCATCGACCGCTACGTCTTCCCGGACGGCGAGCTGGAAGCGCCCGGCGAGCTCGTCACGGCCATGCACGACGCCGGGCTGGAGGTCCGGCACTCGGAGAACCTGCGCGAGCACTACGCGACCACGCTGGCCGGCTGGTGCGCGAACCTCGACGAGCACTGGGACGAGGCGGTCGCCGAGGCCGGCGCCGGGCGCAGCCGGGTGTGGGCGCTGTACCTGGCGGCCTGCCGGCTGGCGTTCGAACGGCGGGAGATCGAACTGCACCACATCCTCGGTGTCCGGACCGACAGCGAGGGCGGAATGGGCATGCCGCTGCGCCCCGACTGGGGAGTCTGAGACCGGTCTCGCGCCGCCGGACGAGTAATGGAATGATGGTGGCGAGACCGGGCGTCCGAATGGGGCGCCCAGGCTCACTACAAAGAGTAGGTATTGGTATGGCTCAGGGCAGTGTCAAGTGGTTCAACGGTGAAAAGGGCTTCGGCTTCATCGCGCAGGACGGCGGGGGACCGGACGTCTTCGTCCACTACTCCGAGATCCAGGGCAACGGCTTCAAGTCGCTCGACGAGGGCCAGCGCGTGGAGTTCGAAATCGGCCAGGGCCAGAAGGGCCCGCAGGCCCAGCGCGTAAGCGTCATCTGAGCCACGAGGCACGAAGGCCCTCGCCCCTCACCGGGCGGGGGTCTTCTTTTTTGCCTGTCACCGGTTGTCCGTCACCGGTTGGACGACGGGAACCGGCGCTCCGGGGTGCCGAGGGCGACGAGCTCGGTGTACTGCACCTGCCAGGACTGCTCCGTCGCGAGCAGGTCGGCCAGCCGCTGGGTCCAGCCGGCGTCGACCGGGGCGGCGGCGCCGCCGAGGTGCCGGTGGGTCTCGGCACGAGCCTTGAGCCACTCGGAGAGGGTCTGTTCCAGCGCAGGTCCGCCTGCCGGGGATGCCATCGCCTCACCGTACGCGGCTCGCGGCCACGCTGCGGGACGCCGTCGCTCGTGTAGCCTCGAAAGAGCGGGAGCACCTCGTACGCCGGCGTCCGGCCGGCCCCACTCCCGCCCGATGTGCCCGGCAGGGACCGATCGCCGATCAGGAGCGGTGCTCACACCTCCGGCCACTCCCCAAACGCTGACCGCCGGGTGTTCCGCTTCCCCGGCCTCCCGTGCCTGGCCGAGCCGGCGCGGCGAAGAATGCGAATCGAGACTGCATGACCACCTCCACCCCCGTCAAACCCGCGCGCCCGGCGCCGAAACCCGTGCTCTCCGGCCGGCAGACGATCGCCGAGCTCATCACCATCCGCACGTTCCTGCTCGTCCCGTTCCTCGCGCTCGCCGTGGCCGTCCCGGTGTTCTGGGGCTGGGGCGTCAGCTGGCTCGACCTCGCCATCGGCGGCGGGTTCTTCGTGGTGTCGACGCTCGGCATCACCGTCGGCTACCACCGCTACTTCACCCACGGCGCGTTCCGCGCGAAGCGGGCGCTGCGGATCGCGCTGGCCGTCGCCGGCGGTCTCGCGGCGCAGGGCCCGGTGATCGGCTGGGTCGCCGACCACCGCCGTCACCACGCCTTCTCCGACCGGGAGGGCGACCCGCACTCGCCGTGGCTGTTCGGCACCTCCCCGGTGGCGCTGGCGCGCGGCTTCTGGCACGCCCACATGGGCTGGCTCTTCGGGCGCGACAAGACCAACGTCGACCGGTTCGCCCCCGACCTGGCCGCCGACCGCGACCTCCGCGTCGTCGACCGGCTCTTCCCGCTGTGGGTGGTGACGAGCCTGCTGCTCCCGGCGCTGCTCGGCGGCCTGATCACGCTGTCGTGGTGGGGCGCGCTGACCGCGTTCCTCTGGGCCGGACTGGCGCGGATCTCCTTCCAGCACCACGTGACGTGGTCGGTGAACTCGATCTGCCACATGATCGGCGAGCGGCCGTTCGCGAGCCGGGACCGGTCGGCGAACTTCTGGCCGCTGGCGATCCTGTCGATGGGCGAGTCCTGGCACAACTCCCACCACGCCGACCCGACCTCCGCGCGCCACGGCGTCCAGCGGGGCCAGATCGACATCTCCGCCCGGGTGATCTGGGCGTTCGAGAAGCTCGGCTGGGCCTGGCAGGTCCGCTGGCCGACCGCCAAGCGGCTGGCGGCCATGGCCCGCTGAAACCCCTTGCCCGCCGGGCCGGTCAGGGCGACCGTGGACGCATGAACACGGTCGCCCTGACCTTCGACGACGGCCCCTGTCCCGAGACGACGCCGGCGCTGCTGGCCGCGCTCGACGGCGCCACGGCGACGTTCTTCCTGTGGGGAGAACACGCCGCGGCACACCCCTCGCTCGTCCGGGAGATCGCCGCCGCCGGGCACCGGATCGGCAACCACACATGGACGCACCCGCGGCTCCCGCCACTGACCGCGGCGGCCCGTGACGAGGAGGTCCGGCGCACGCAGGACCTCCTCGCGGACCTCACCGGTGACCGGCCGTCGCTGTTCCGGCCGCCGTACGGCGACACCGACGCGGCGGTGGCGGAAACCATCGCCGGCCACGGGCTCACCGAGGTGCTGTGGACCGTCGACACCCGCGACTGGGCGGGCGCGCCGGCCGGCGAGATCGTGGCCGCGGCGGAGCGCGTGGAGCCGGGCGGCATCGTCCTCATGCACGAAGGCCGCCCGGCGACCGTGGCGGCGGTCCCCCGCGTCCTCGCGGCGCTCGCCGCCCGCGGCCTGCGCCCCGGACCGCTCGATCCCGCCGTCCTCGAACGTCCGGTCAGGGGTTGATGCGGGTGTAGGCCGGTTTCGGCCGGAGGTTCTCGTCGAACAGGCAGGCCGCACCCTCGCCCGGGAACACGTCCGGCACCCACGAGTGCCGGTCCGTGAAGCCCCACGTCGTGAACTCGACGCAGCGGGACACCGCGTGGCAGCCGTCCCACAGCTGCTTGAAGTAGCTCGCCTGGGTGTCGAGCTTCGCCGCGTCGGGCGGGGTCGGGATCCGGACGTCGGCCTCCGTGATCGCGACGTCCACCCCCAGCGCGGCGAACCGCGCGAGGTTGGCGCGGTACTCCCCCGGGAAGCCGTACTGGATCGACAGGTGCGCCTGGACCCCGACGCCGCCGACCGGCACGCCCTGCCGCCGCAGCGTCTTCACCAGGTCGTACACCGCGTCGCTCTTCGGGTTGCGCCCCTCGATGTTGTAGTCGTTGATGTACAGCTTCGCCGCCGGGTCGGCCGCGTGCGCCCAGCGGAAGACGTCGGCGACGAAGCCGTCCCCGAGTTTCTGCCGGAAGACGGTGTCCCGCCGCGTGCCGTCCTCGTTGAAGATCTCGTTGACGACGTCCCAGGCGCGGATCTTTCCCTTGTACCGCTTCACTTCCGTCATGATGTGGTCGCGCAGCACCTGCCTCAGCTCGGCGGCGGGCAGCGCGGCCACCCAGTCCGGCAGCTGCGAGTGCCAGACGAGCGTGTGCCCGCGGACCGTCTTGTGCGTCTGCTGCGCGTACCGCACGATCGCGTCCGCACCCGACCAGTCGTACTGGCCCCGCACGGCTTCGACGGTGCCCCACTTCATCTCGTTCTCCGGGGTCACGTTGTCGAATTCCCGCGTGAGCACCGCCCGGTAGTCGGGTTCCGAAGCGAGATACGCCGCCGCCACCGCACTGCCGACGTAGCGGTGCGTGATGTTTTTCAACGGAACCGAAGCCGAAGCCACGGGCGCCGGCCAGACGACCACGCCCGCGAGCGCGGCCATCGCCACCAGGACGCGTTTCAGCGGAATTGCTCGCAGCATCTCGTTCACTCCTTTGTTTGCCACAAGTCAAGGTCTCTTTCGGAGCAATGTCCGAAAGTTTCGCACCATGTCAATCCTGGTTCGGATGACCTAGAATCTCCTCCATGACAATGAAGTCTGATGGTCTCGAGCCCACTGCGTCCCGGGTCACCATCGCCCGGATCGCCGCCGAGACCGGCGTTTCCGTACCGACTGTTTCGAAAGTTCTGAACGGTCGTCCCGACGTAGCCGAATCCACCCGTGCCCGCGTCGAAGCGGTCATCGGAAAATACGGTTACCGGCGCCGCGGCGACGAACGATCCCGTCGTTCCCGGCTGCTGGAGCTGATGTTCCACGAACTCGAAAGCACCTGGGCCCTCGAAATCATCCGCGGTGTCGAGCACGTCGCCCGCGAAAACGGAATGGCGGTGGTGCTCGCGGAATCTTCGGGGCGGCACACGCCCGGGCAGAGCTGGCTGGAAAGCGTCCTCGCCCGGCGGCCGGTCGGCATCGTTTCGGTGTGCTCCGACTTCACCGGCGGGCAGCTGGCCAAGCTCCGCGCACGCGACATCCCGCTGGTGGTGGTCGACCCGGCCGGGGCCCCCGGCCCGGAGACGCCCTCGATCGGGGCCACCAACTGGCAGGGCGGGCTGACCGCCACCCGGCACCTGGTGGAGCTGGGCCACCGCCGGATCGCGATGATCGGCGGGCCGGAAGGCGTGCTGTGCAGCCGGGCCCGCATCGACGGCTACCGCACCGCGCTGGAGACGGCCGGCGTGGCGTTCGACCCGGCACTGGTGCGCCGCGGCGACTTCCACGTCCGGTCCGGCTACCGGGAGCTGGCCTCACTGCTCACCCTCCCCGACCGGCCGACGGCGGTGTTCGCCGGCAGCGACCTGCAGGCCCTCGGGGTGTACGAGGCCGCGCGCGACGCCGGCCTGCGGATCCCGGACGATCTTTCGGTGGTGGGCTTCGACGACCTGCCGATCGCCCGCTGGCTGACCCCGGAGCTGACGACGGTCCGCCAGCCCCTGCAGGAGATGGCGGCCGCGGGAGCGAGACTGGCGATCGCGCTGGCCCGCGGAACGCACCCGGAGAGCCACCGGCTGGAGCTGGCGACCAGCCTGGTGGTCCGCCACAGCACGGCGGCACCGGCACACGAGGGCTTCCGCGTGGTCTCCGGCGAATCGAGGTAGCTCGCGCCGTCGACCACCTGCCACGACGGACCGGACGACACCCACCGGACCGTCGCTCATCACGGCCACCGTGTGCTCTCCGGCGGCCCGAAGTAGCTCGGCCGCAGGCCGCCGGTGTCGATGACGAGCTTCTGGACCACCACCGCCGGGTCGATCATCCAGACCTTCAGCACGTGCGGGCCCGGTGCGTCGACCACGTGCTTCGTCGAGGTCAGGTTCACGTTGTCCGAGGTGGTCCGCTCCCACTGGCGGTTCATGGTCATGTCGTCGGCGCCCGTGGCCTTCGTGATGTTCACGACCTGCGGTTCCGCCTCGTCGAACGAAACCGCGTACCGCAGCCCGTCGCCGGTCAGCACGTTGCTGCGCGGCGAAAGGTACGCCCAGACCGTGACCGGCCCGGCCGTGAACAGCGTCGTCCGGTATTCCAGCCGTGGCCCGGACCCCGGTGCGCGGCTCGCCGCGGTGACCGGGAACGGCGTCATCCCGGCGCCGGTCCGGCCCAGGTCCGGGATCCGCCGCCACGACACCGTCCCCGCGCCGACGTTGGCGCTGCAGTGCTCGGCCTCCATCGACACGTAGCCCCCGGCCTCGACGAACCCGCGCCGCCACGAAGGCGGCAGGACCGGGTTGCGGACGACGGCGTCCACCGTCACCGAACGGCCGGCGCCCGACACCGTGATCGGCACGGTCGTGGTGCCCTTCGGTGCCCGGGCCCAGTCGATCCGCACGGTCATCCTCAGCTCCTCCTCCACCCGGCCGCCACGCGGCTCGACCAGCACCCACGGCGCCCCGGCG
>Ga0070668_100000801_pt1 | contig 21660 bp, 19 predicted proteins | sample KBSS43metaG_FD_64661 | JGI IMG/M metagenome (GOLD analysis project Ga0070668, IMG submission 64661) | Switchgrass rhizosphere microbial communities from Kellogg Biological Station, Michigan, USA - KBS S4-3 metaG | ecosystem: Host-associated > Plants > Roots > Rhizosphere > Soil ...
CAACGAGCGACGCGACCTCACCGGATTGCTGCTCGGCATCCGCCGCGGCGCCATCGTCCTGATCCTGCTGCTCGGCTACCTGTATTTCAAGCTGGCCGGCGAAGCGTACGCGCTGGTGTCGATCGGTCTCATCTCGTTCGCGGCCGTCGCGCAGTTCGCACCACCGATCCTGGGCGGGATCTTCTGGAAGGGGGGCACGCGTCTTGGCGCGTTATGGGGTCTGGTCGGCGGCTTCGCCGTCTGGACGTACACGCTGCTGCTGCCGGCGCTGGCGCGCTCGGGCTGGCTGCCGATCACGTTCCTCGAGGAGGGACCCTTCAGCATCGAGTTGCTGCGGCCACTGCAGCTGTTCGGCCTCTCCGGTCTCGACCAGATCACGCACGCGATGATCTGGAGCATGATCGTCAATGTCGGCGCGTATGTCGGCGTGTCGCTGTCCGTCGCCCAGAGCGCCGACGAGCACCGGCAGGCAAGTCTGTTCGTCGACGTCTTCAAGCAATCCGGCGAGGCGGGTGGCGCGCGCTTCTGGCGGGGCACCGCCTCGGTTCCCGACCTGTACAGCCTGCTCGCACGGTTCGTCGGCGTCGCATCGGCGGACGGCGCGTTTGCCGACTACGCGGCCGCGAGAAACCTGCGCTGGCCCGACGACACGCTGGTCGCCGACGCAGAACTCGTGCACTACGTCGAGATGCAGCTGGCCGGCGCAATCGGTGCCGCCTCGGCCCGGGTCATGGTCGCGTCGGTGGTCAAGGAAGAGGCACTGACGATCGACGAGGTACGCGAGATTCTCGACGAAGCGTCGCAGGTGGTCGTCTACAGCCACCGCCTCGAGCAGAAGTCGCGCGAACTGGAAGCCGCGACCAGCGAACTGCGCGAGGCCAACGAGCGGCTGAAAGAGCTCGACCGGCTGAAAGACGACTTCGTGTCGACGGTCACGCACGAGCTGCGCACGCCGCTGACGTCGATCCGCGCGTTCATCGAGATCCTCGTCGACGATCCCGACGTTCCGCAGCGCAAGAAATTCCTGGGCATCATCACCAAGGAAGCCGAGCGGCTCACGCGCCTGATCAACCAGGTGCTGGACCTTGCCAAGATCGAGTCGGGCAAGGCCGACTGGGTCGTGACCGCCGTCGACATGAAGGCCGTCGTAGCGGACACACTGGCGGGGATGGACCAGTTGTTCATGGAGAAGGGGATCACCGTCGATGCACGGCTGCCCGACAAGGTCACGCCGGTCATCGCCGACCTCGACCGGATGATCCAGGTCATGCTCAACCTGCTTTCCAACGCCGCCAAGTTCTGCGACGGCGCGCACGGCCGCGTCGAGGTCGCGCTCGCCGAGCGAGACGGTTGGCTGCAGGTCGATGTGCGCGACAATGGCCGCGGCATCGACCCGGACGACCACGAGGCGATTTTCAGCAAATTCCATCAGGTGGGCGATACGCTGACGGAGAAGCCGCACGGCAGCGGCCTCGGCTTGCACATCAGCCGCCAGATCGTCGAGCATTTCGGCGGCCGCATCTGGGTACAGAGCGCGGCTGGTCGTGGCGCCAGCTTCTCGTTCACCCTGCCGACGGGAGCCCCAACGTGAGCAAGACGATCCTGATCGCCGACGACGAGCCGAATATCGTGGCCGCGCTGGAGTTCGTGCTGCAGCGCAGCGGTTACGACGTGCACGTGGCGCGAAACGGCGACGAGGCGCTGAAGCTCGTCGAGCAGGCCCGGCCCGACCTCGTGCTCCTCGACGTGATGATGCCGGTCAAGAGCGGCTATGAGGTGTGCAAGCGAATCCGCGAACGCGACGACGGACGGCAGACGAAGATCATCATGCTGTCGGCGAAAGGGCGTGACGCCGAGGTCAGCAAGGGGCTGGCGATCGGCGCGGACCTCTATATCACGAAGCCGTTCTCGACCCGCGACCTGATGGACAAGGTCCGCGAGTTGCTCGGCGACCAGTGAGGGTGCTGCGCCGCAACAAACAAAATTCGCATGTTTGTGTAAGCTTCGTGTAAGCCGGAAGGAGGATATTGCGCGAACAAGCGCCGACCGGCGGGAAAGCAGCAATGGGGGACGGCGATGGCGGAGCCTGATCGAGAGGGCAGCATACCGCCACGCTGGGCAGCACTCGTACGACAACCACTTGGGAGGCAATGATGGCGGAGGCCAAGGCAAAAGGACTGCTGGAAGAAGAGTCGATCCAAAGCGTTGGAACTGAAGAGCGAAAGGTCATCTTCGCATCGTCGCTGGGCACCGTCTTCGAGTGGTACGACTTCTATCTGTACGCGGTACTTGCGCCGTTCTTCGCGGCGTTGTTCTTTCCCCCAGGTAACCAGACGGCCGCGCTGTTGTCGGCCTTCGCCGCGTACGCCGCGGGCTTTCTGGTGCGACCGTTCGGCGCGCTGGTATTCGGCCGGATTGGCGACCTCGTCGGACGGAAATACACGTTCCTGGTCACCATCGTCTTCATGGGCGGCGCCACGTTCCTCGTGGGCCTGCTGCCGACCTATGAGGCGATCGGCTGGTTCGCGCCGATATTGATGGTCACGCTCCGGTTGGTGCAAGGCCTGGCGCTGGGCGGCGAGTATGGTGGTGCGGCGACCTACGTTGCCGAGCACGCACCGAACAACCGGCGCGGCTACGACACGTCCTTCATCCAGACCACGGCGACGCTCGGGCTGTTCCTGGCGCTGCTGCTGATCTATCTGTGCCGCAGCAACATGGACGCGAAAGAGTTCGCGAGCTGGGGCTGGCGGATTCCGTTCTGGCTGTCACTGGTCCTGCTGATATTTTCGATCTACATCCGGCTGAAGCTGCATGAGTCCCCGGTGTTCCAGAAGATGAAGGCCGAGGGCAAGGGGTCGAAATCGCCGCTGCATGACAGCTTCCTCGTGTACCCGAACAACAAGTACGTGCTGCTCGCGCTTCTCGGGGCGACCGCCGGGCAAGGCGTCGTCTGGTATACGGGACAGTTCTACGCGCTGTTCTTCCTGACGATCACGCTCAAGCTCGATTACGTGTCGGCTTACACGTTAATCGGCGTATCGCTGCTCCTCGGCACGCCGTTCTTCATCTTCTTCGGTTGGCTCTCCGACAAGATCGGCCGGCTGAAGATCATTCTGGCGGGATGTTTGATTGCGGCGGTCACGTATTTCCCGCTGTTCCAGGGCCTCACGCATTACGTGAACCCTGCGCTCGAGGCGTTCTCGCAGAAGACGACGATCACCGTCGCTGCCAACGACGCCGATTGCAAGTTCCACATCTTCGTAGGCCCGTGGAGCAAGTTCTCGGACTGCGACCGGGTCAAGGACTTTCTGACCAAGCAGGGACTGTCGTTCAAGTCGCTGCCCGGCGACGCAGGCAAGGTCACGACCACGATCGGCAGCGAGAAAGTGGAAGGCTGGGATCAGCCGAAGCTGGCGGCAACACTGAAGGCCGCGGGCGCGCCGGCGAGCGCGGACAAGGCTCAGGTCAACTGGGTCATGGCCGAAGTGATCCTGTTCATCATGGTCATCTACGTGACGATGGTGTACGGGCCGATCGCAGCGTTCCTGGTGGAGCTGTTTCCGACGAGGATCCGGTACACGTCGATGTCGTTGCCGTATCACATCGGCAACGGCTGGTTCGGCGGGATGCTTCCGCTGACCGCGACGGCGATGGTCGCCGCCACTGGCGACATCTACTACGGGCTGTGGTACCCGATCGTGGTGGCGATCATGACCGTCGTCATCGGCTCGATTTTCCTGCGCGAGACGAAGGACCGGGATATCCGCACGTACGACACCGAATCGCAGGTGATGCAGCGCTAGTATCCGGTGTCGAAACAGCAAAAAGCCCGCGAGTCGCGGGCTTTTTGTTTGGGTCGTCCAAACCGTCAGCCTGCGGGCGGCTTCGTGTCGCTGAACGACACGCGTTTGGCCAGCCGTTCGCTCAGCTTGGCGAGCCCGCGATAAGCGTCGCGCCAGTCGAACTCGGTGTAGCGCAGGTCGAGGTAGCCGAATGCGCAACCGACGGCGATGTCGGCCAGCGTATACGCTTCGCCGTTGCACCATGACCGGTCGTTCAACTCACGCGCCATTTCCGCGACGCCGGCGACGATCTTCGCGTGCTGGCGCGCCATCCAATCCTTGTTCTGCTGGCGGGCGGGACGCCTGCGCTCAAGGACGATCAGGACCGTCGCGTCGCAGATGCCGTCGGCCAGTGCTTCCCACTTCCGGACGGCGATCCGCTGCCGCGACGGCTCGGGGATCAGCCGCGACACCGGGCTTACCGTGTCGAGGTATTCGACGATCACCCGGGAATCGTACAGGCACACTCCGTCGTCGAGCACGAGCACCGGCACCTTGCCCAGCGGGTTCTTCGCCGGCACCGTGGTCGCCGGCGTCCACGGCGATTCTTCGACCAGCTGGTATTCGATCTTCTTTTCGGCGAGCACGATTCGCACCTTGCGTGCGTAGGGACTCGTCGAAGAAGAAACCAGCGTCAGCATGCGGGTCGCGCGAAGTTAGGTCGATTATACCGTCGCTCGGTGGCGCCTCCCGCTCTCCAAGCCCGGCTCGACGCTATGCTAGACTCGAATCCCATGTCGGACGTTGCGCTGACCGCCCAGCTCACCGCGCTTTCGCCGCTCGACGGCCGGTACGCGGCCAAGGTCGATGCGCTGCGCGAACATTTCAGCGAGTTCGCGCTGATCCGACAGCGCGTGCGCGTCGAGCTCGCGTGGCTCGCGGCGCTGGCCGCCGAACCTGCGATTGCCGAGGTGCCGCCGTTCCCAGATGGGGTGCGCGCGAGCCTCGATCAGATCGGGTCATCGTTCTCACCGGCCGACGCCGCGCGCGTCAAGGCCATCGAGCGCACGACGAACCACGACGTCAAGGCCGTCGAGTACTGGTTGAAGGAGCGTTGCGCCGATCTTCCTCACGTGGCGCTCGAGTTCATCCATTTCGCCTGCACGTCGGAAGACATCAACAATCTCGCGCATGGGCTCGCGCTGGCCGACGCCCGCCGCGAGATCCTGCTGCCTGCGCTCGAAAGCGTCGCCGCCGATCTGAAGGTGCTGGCGCACGCGCATGCGGCGCTGCCGATGCTCGGGCGCACACATGGCCAGCCGGCGACGCCGACGACGCTCGGCAAGGAAATGGCGAATGTCTACGCACGGCTCGAGCGCGCGATCGCCGGTTTCGCCCACGTCAAGGTCAAGGGCAAGCTGAACGGCGCCGTCGGCAACTACAACGCGCACGTCGTTGCGTACCCGGATGTCGACTGGGAACGGCTGGCGGCGCGCGTCGTCGTCGGCCTCGGACTCGAATTCAATCCCTACACGACGCAGATCGAGCCGCACGATTGCATCGCCGAGTACTGCGACGCGGTGGCGCGCGCGAACACGGTGCTCGTCGACCTCGACCGCGACGTCTGGGGCTATGTGTCGCTCGGATATTTCCGCCAGCGGATGCAGGAGGGCGAGGTCGGCTCGTCGACGATGCCGCACAAGGTCAATCCGATCGATTTCGAGAACTCCGAAGGCAACCTCGGCGTGGCGAATGCGCTGCTTCGCCACCTCGCGGACAAGCTCCCCATCTCACGCTGGCAGCGCGACCTCACCGACTCGACCGCTCTCCGCAACCTGGGCGTCGCGCTCGGTCACGCGTTACTCGGCTGGCTCGCGTTGCGGCAAGGTCTCGCGAAGCTGGACGTCGACGCAACTCGCATCGCCGCCGACCTCGATGCCAACTGGGAAGTGCTGGCCGAACCGATTCAGACGGTGATGCGCCGCTACGGCGTCCCGGAACCGTACGAAAAGCTGAAGGCGCTCACCCGCGGGCGCCGCGGAATGACGCGCGAGAGCCTGCACGCATTCATCGACGGCCTCGCGATCCCCGCGGACGCGAAGGCCCGCCTCAAGGCGCTGACGCCGGCGACGTATGTCGGGCGGGCGACGGAGCTGGCGCGACGGATCTAGGGGTTAGGGGTTAGGGGCTAAGGGTTAGGGGTTAGGGGTTAGGGGTTAGTGCCTCGATCGAGCGTTGCGCGAGGTATTGCATCCCCTCTTGAACGTTCGCTGCTGTTCGAAGGGGCAAGCTAGTCCCTAACCCCCAATCCCAATCCCCAATCCCTGTCTTTCAAGTAAATCAATCTCCGCGCTTTACGCGCGTCCACTCGCGCTTCAGGATCGCCTGCGCGCTCTTCGTGATGGTCTCGATGTCCGCCGTGAGCCCTGCCATGTCGAGCTCGACATCGGCCTGAACGCGTTTCAACGCCGAGTCGACGGCGTCCATGAAACGACGGTGATCGGGCTCCGTCGGGTTGATCAGCAGGCGAATCTTGTACTGGACCAGGACGATTCGCTGGACCTTCTCCAGCAGCGCGAGATTGTTGGCGACCTCGTCGAGCACGCCCCCCTTGCGCGTCATCTTGAATACGGCGCTCGCGGACAGCAGTGCCGTGAATTCGGCGGTGGCATCGCGCAATGTCTCGATCCACTTCTGCCGATTGACCGAGACGACATTGGCGTTGATCTGCCGCCTGGCGATCATCAGCTGGACCGTGGGGCCGGCGATCGAGGCGATCAGCGCCGTCGCGGCGCTGATGAGGGCGATGACACCGGTGTCCATGACCCGAACCTCCTGGCGTGTGGAATGCGGGTTCAGCTGCCCCTGACCGGAGGCGGCGCCGCCTTGGACGCGCGGCGTTCCTTGACGAACGTCGATACCGCCGGAATCAGCGAGACGATGACGATGCCGACGACGATCCACGTCAGGTTGTTCTTGACCCAGGGGATGTTGCCGAACAGGTATCCGGCATAGACCAGCGACGTGATCCAGAGAATGCCGCCGACCACGTTGTATGACAGAAAACGCGGGTATTGCATGCCGGCGACGCCGGCGAGGAACGGTGCGAACGTGCGGATGATCGGCACGAAGCGCCCGATGATGATCGTGATTCCGCCGTACTTGTCGTAGAACGCCTGCGTGCGTTGCAGATGTGCCTGCTTGAACCAGCGTGAATCGGGCTTGTCGTAGACGCGCGGGCCGATGTAGTGGCCGATCCCGTAGTTCACCGAGTCGCCGAGGACCGCCGCGACGATCAGGACGACGACGAGGACGTGGACGTTGAGCGCGGCACTCGCGACGACGGTGCCGGCGATGAACAGTATCGAATCACCCGGCAGGAACGGAAAGACGACGAGGCCGGTCTCGGCGAAGATGACGATGAACAGCAGCGCGTACAGCCACGGACCATACTGCGCTGCTATCGTAGCGACGGTCTGGTCCAGCGCCAGTAGCGAGTAGATCAGCGTGGAGATCATCGCCGGCGCTTCGGGTGATGCCCGTCAGGGCAGGATCTTCTCGCCGCGGAGGCCGTCAGCTTTCTTTTCCGGCTTTACCAGGTCTTCACGCGACACGCCCATCCACATCACAAGCGGCGCCATCACCAGCACCGACGAATAGATGCCGAACAGGATGCCGATGGTCAGCGCCAGGGCGAAGTAATGCAGCGTCTCGCCGCCGAAGATCAGCATCGACGTCACCATGATCTGCGTGCAGCCGTGGGTGATGATCGTCCGCGAGATCGTGCTGGTGATCGCGTTGTCGATCACCGTCGTCACCGAGGCCTTGCGCATCTTGCGGAAGTTCTCGCGGATCCGGTCGGCGATGACGACCGACTCGTTCACCGAGTAGCCGAGCACCGCGAGCACGGCGGCCAGCACCGGCAGCGAGAATTCCCACTGGAAGAAGGCGAAGAAGCCGAGGATGATGACGATGTCGTGCAGGTTGGCGATGATCGCCGCGATGGCGAACCGCCACTCGAAGCGCAGCGCGAGGTAGCCGACTATACCGAGCGCGACCAGCAGCAGCGCCAGCGCGCCGTTCTCGTAGAGCTCCTTTCCGACCTGCGGGCCCACGAACTCGACGCGCTTCTGCATCGCGGTGGAATCGTCGGCCTTCAGCACGCCCATGACCTGCTCGGACAGCTGGGCGCTCGAGACGCCTTCCTTCAGGGGCAGCCGGATCAGAGCGGTGTCGGCGCTGCCGAAGCTCTGTGCCGCGTACTCGCCGAGACTGAGCTTGTCTATCGCCCCGCGAAGCCGGTTGAAGTCGACCGGATGCGCGTACTGCACTTCGATCACGGTGCCGCCGCGGAAATCGACGCCGAAGTTGAGACCCTTGTGCACGAGGAAGAACACGGCGGCGAGGAAGGTGATCAACGAGATGACGTTGAACACCAGCGCATGCCGCATGAACGGGATGTCGCTCTTGAATCTGAAAAATTCCATGAGGCGGAGTCCGGAAGGGGTCAGGCTATCGCACGCGTGCCACGGCGCTCAGGGCCCGTGCGATGCGGCGGTGCCACGAGGGTCGACGGCATCATGGTTTCGCGGGAACGCTGGTCGCGCCCGCCGGTCGCCAGATCTGGCCGATCGAAATCTTGTCGAGCTTCTTGCGGCTGCCGTACACGATGGCGACGAGGCCGCGCGATACGAACACCGCCGAGAACATCGACGTCAGGATGCCGAGGCAATGGACGACCGCAAAGCCACGGACCGGACCGGAGCCGAAGATCAGCAGCGCGATGCCGGCGATCAGCGTGGTCACGTTCGAGTCGAGGATCGTGTTCCATGCCCGCTCGTAGCCGGCCTGGATGGCAGCGTGCGGTGTCGCGCCCCAGCGCAGCTCCTCGCGGATGCGCTCGTTGATCAGCACGTTGGCGTCGATTGCCATGCCGAGCGTCAGCGCGATGGCCGCGATGCCGGGCAGCGTCAGCGTGGCCTGCAGCAGCGACAGCAGCGCTACCAGCAGCAGCAGGTTGATGGCGAGCGCAATCGCCGAAATGACGCCCATCAGCTGGTAGTACAGCACGATGAACAGCGACAGCACGATGAAGCCGTAGACGACCGAGTGGAAGCCCTTCTCGATGTTTTCCTTGCCCAGCGAGGGGCCGACGGTGCGCTCCTCGACGATCTCCATCGGCGCCGCGAGCGAACCGGCGCGCATCAGCAAGGCGATGTCGTTGGTCTCGCGCGGACTCATCCGGCCGCTGATCTGGAACTTGGAGCCGAGCTCGTCGCGGATCTTCGGCGCGGTGATCAATTCGGTCTTGTTCTTCTCGACCAGCAGGATCGCCATGCCCTTGTTGATGTTCTCGCGCGAGATTTCCTTGATCACGCGGCCGCCCGAGCTGTCCAGCGTGACGCTGACGATGGGCTCGTTGTTGCGGCTGTCGTAACCGGGCTGCGCGTCCTGGATCCGGTCACCGGTCAGCACGACCTGCTTGCGCACCAGGCTGGGGACGCCGTTGCGGTCGTTGTAGAGATCGCTGCCGAACGGCACGTTGCCGCCGATCGCGGCTTCCAGCGCGCCCGGGTCCTCGTTGACCATCCGGATCTCGAGCGTGGCCGTGCGGCCGAGGATGTCCTTCGCACGCGCCGTGTCCTGCACGCCCGGCAACTGGACGAGAATCCGGTCCGAACCCTGTTGCTGGACGATCGGCTCGGCGACGCCGAGCTCGTTCACGCGATTGCGCAGGATCTGGATGTTCTGCTGGACGGCCCCGTCCTGGATGCGTTTCTGCGCTTCGGGTTTCAGCGCGGCGATCAGCCGCAGCTCGCTTCCGTCGCCCTGCTCGCGGACACCGAGATCCGGATACGTCTTGTCGATCGCGACGCGCGCCTTCGTGCGCTCCGCGTCGTCGCGGAAGCGCATGACGACCGAGCCACCTTCCTTGGCGATTCCGCTGTACTGGATCTTTTCGCCGCGCATCAGCGAGCGGATGTCCGTCGTGTAGCGGTCCGCCGATTTTTCCAGCGCCCCCTTCATGTCCACCTGCAACAGGAAGTGGACGCCGCCGCGCAGATCGAGCCCCAGGAACATCGGCAGGCCGCCGATCGCCGACAACCAACCCGGCGTCGCCGGCAGCAGGTTCAGCGCGACGATGTAGTTGTCACCGAGCTTCTTCTGCAGCTCGAATTTGGCCTTCGATTGCAGATCGGTATCGTCGAAGCGCACTTTGACGCCGGTGGCATCGAGCGTAGAGCCGCGATGCGCAATGCCGGCCGTCTTCAGCGTCTCCTCGACGGTGGCGAGCGTCGCCGCGTCGACCTTGACCGTTGCCTTCGACGTCGAGACCTGGACCGCCGGAACCTCGGGGAAAAAATTCGGAAGCGTGTACAGAAGGCCGATCGCGAGCGCGAGGGCGATGACGACGTATTTCCAGGCTGGGTATCGATTCATTAAAGACAGGGAATGGGGATTAGGGGTTAGGGATTAGATTGCCTGGCGATGTGTGGACACAGTCGACGGGGCGATCGGATTGGGCACGCTAACCCCTAGTCCCCAATCCCTAACCCCTGGCGCCGTCGGTCGTCCCGGCGTTGGTCCCGGCAATGCGCAGTCGGCGGGTCAGAGCGCCTTGATCGTGCCCTTCGGCAACAGCTGCGCAATCGCCACCCGTTGGACCGTCATTTCGACGTTCGGTGCGACTTCGATCGTAACGTACTGGTCCGAGATCTTCGTGATGCGGCCGACGACCCCGCCGGCGGTCACGACCTCGTTGCCCTTGTCGAGCGATTCCAGCAGCGCTTTCTGCTCCTTGGCGCGCTTCTGCTGCGGCCGGATCAGCAGAAAATAAAAGACGATGACGATGGCGACCATCGGCAGGAACGCCATCAGGTCGCCGCCGGGCGGGGTGGCCGCCGCTTGGGCATATGCAGGACTGATCAACACGGCTGATTCTCCAATGGCTGGATGCGGGTCTTCGCGCCCGGCTTGCGAGCGGGGCCCGTGGGCCGCGCGAACAACCCGTTATTTTAGCATTTCATCGCGCGCCAGTCCTTCCGCAACCCCGGGGTCCACCGGACCGCTGGCCCGATCCGCCCGGAAGGCCGCGACGAACGGCTCCAACGTGCCGCCGTCGATGGCGTCGCGCAGGCCGGCCGTGAGCCACAGGTAGTAATGGAGATTGTGAATCGTCGCGAGCCGTGCGCCCAGGATCTCGTTCACGCGCTGCAGATGATGCAGATAGGCGCGGGTGAAATGGCGACAGGTGTAACAGCCACAGGTGTCGTCCAGCGGGCGCGTGTCGTGGCGGTGGACGGCATTGCGGATCTTCACATCGCCGAACCGGGTGAACAGCCAGCCGTTGCGCGCGTTGCGCGTCGGCAGCACGCAATCGAACATGTCGACGCCGGCAATGACGCCGGCCACGATGTCCTCCGGCGTGCCAACGCCCATCAGGTAACGCGGCTTCGCCGCCGACAGCTTCGGCGCGGCATGCGCGAGGACGCGCAGCATTTCCTCCTTCGGTTCGCCGACCGACAGCCCGCCGATCGCGTAGCCGTCGAAACCGATGTCTTCGAGCGCAGCACGCGACGCGTCGCGCAGGTCCTCATGCATGCCGCCCTGCACGATACCGAACAGCGCGTTGCGGTTGCCGGCGTGCGCATCGCGCGAGCGGCGCGCCCAGCGCATCGACAGCTCCATCGAACGCGCGGCATCGTCGCGGGACGCAGGGTACGGGGTGCACTCGTCGAATGCCATGACGATGTCGGAATCGAGCGTGCGCTGGATTTGCATCGAGGTTTCGGGCGTCAGGAACAGCTTGTCGCCATTGACTGGCGACGCGAAGGCGACGCCTTCCTCCTGCACGCGGCGCAACGGCCCGAGGCTGAAGACCTGGAAACCGCCGGAGTCGGTCAAGAGCGGCTTGTGCCAGCCCATGAACCGGTGCAACCCGGAATGCGCGGCGATCACATCGGTACCGGGCCGCAGCCACAGGTGAAAGGTGTTTCCCAGGACGATCTGCGCGCCGAGCTCATCGAGTTCGGCAGGCGACATGGCCTTCACCGTGCCGTAGGTTCCGACGGGCATGAATACCGGGGTCTCGACAATGCCGTGCGCCAGCACGAGCCGCGCGCGGCGCGCTTGGCCGGAAGTTGCGATGACGTCGAAACGCATGGGGGTCCTGGAGGGCGGCAATCAAGGATGACCGCCGGGCAATGTGCCCGATTGGAACACAACGATCGCCGGCCGGCAGCGCGACCGGCGGGATTCCAGGCGGGGAAGAACTGCGGCCGCGCGATGCGGGCCGCGGCAATCAGCGAACGGTGATCGAGCCGTCCGCTGCGGTCTCGAGCAGCAACGCCGGGCCGTAGCCACTCTGGATGAACGTGTCGTCCAGGATGATCGCGAACGGGAACGCGGTGCGCCAGAGATCGAGCTCCGCCCGATTGGCCCAGCCCCTCGCGATCTGTCCCGGATCGCCGGGGATGACCGGTGCGCGGCACTTGCCCGCGGCGAAGTCGAACGCGTTCTGCCATACACGGTAGAAGTCGCCGCCGTACGCGGCGTTCAACGTCCCGTAGACCGCGTAGTTGGGGGCAATCCCGACCTGGATCACGCAGGCGGCGCCGGTGGTGCGAAACGCGATCGCGGGATCCGGCGCGCCGTGCGCATTGGGCTGCGTCCACCATGCGACGACGGTCGTTCCCGGCTTCGCTTCGTTGCCGCCGGCGAATCCGGTGCCGGCGGATGCGAACAGCGACGCGACGCCGGCGGTGAGCGGATGAGGGACGAGGGTCGCTGCGTTGAGCGTGCGGGCCGCATACGACGTTCCGACGCCGTCGGTCGTATTCGGATCCAGGGCTTCGAGCGCTCCCCAGCCATGCGGCGCGAACGCCCGGTTGTCGCTGCGATCCTGGTCGTAAAAGCTGCCGATCACCACCGGCCGACCGGCGGCGGCGAAACTCGCCACCGTGTTGCCGACGACGGTCGCACCCGCGAACAGGTTCGTCGTGGGGCTGTCCTCGAACAGCAGGATCACGTCGTAGGCTGTGAGCAGGTCTTGCAGGGAGGGCACGGTGCCCGATACGTCGATCGGGGAGAACGCGTGACCCGGGATCCGTGACGCGAAATCGAAAGCGGTTGCCGCGGCGTAATTGTTCGACATGACGCCGACCCGCGCCGCCTCCGCGGGCGCGAGCAACGCCGCCGAAGCGAAGACCGCGACAAACAGCCGCAAACAACGAATCATGGGCATTTTGAACTTCGGGTGCACGCTGTTGCGAACAACGCCGAAATCCGGTGATAAAAGGATGTGTGAAGGTTACCGCGATGCCGCTGATGTTGCCAAGTCAATCCGACATCCGGTAGTGCCGATGCCCGGTGTTGCGTTGCGTGTTGCATACCCGTGTTGACTGTTTGTCGTCGCAAGGCGACGAATCGGCTGTTTTTGACCGAAATTGTCGTCACCCGGCGACGCCCGCCGGCTCCAGGAACGTTGCGTCGCCGTAGCTGAAGAACCGGTAGCGCTCGGCAACTGCGTGCGAATAGGCACTGCGAATCGCGTCCGGGCCGGCGAACGCCGACACCAGCATCAGCAGCGTGGAGCGGGGCAAGTGAAAGTTGGTCAGCAACCGATCTACGACGCGAAAGCGGTAGCCGGGAGTGATGAACAGCGCCGTTTCGGCGGCACCTGGTCGGACGCTGCCGTCACGGGCGTCTGCTGCAGCTTCGAGCGCACGCAGGCTGGTCGTGCCGACGGCGACGATGCGGCCGCCGCGTGCGCGTGCCGCGGCAATCGCCTCGGCAGCGGCAGGCGGAATTTCGAAGCGCTCGGCATGCATTCGATGCTGCGCGAGGTCTTCGGTAGCGACCGGCTGGAACGTTCCCGCGCCGACGTGCAGTGTTACGAAGGTCGTGGCCACGCCGCGCTGCGACAACGCCGCCAGCAACGGCGCATCGAAGTGGAGGCCGGCCGTGGGTGCCGCGACGGCACCCGGCACGCGGGCGTAGACCGTCTGATAGCGCGATGCGTCGGCGGCGTCGGCAGCGCGCGTGATATACGGCGGCAGCGGCACCGCACCGTGATTTTCAAGCCACGCGAGCAGCGGCCCGGTGCCGGCAAACGCGACGCGAAACAGGCGGTCGGCGCGCTCGCGCACGATGGCCGTCGCGCCGCCGGCGAGGGTGACGACACCACCGACCTTCGGCAAGTGACTCGCGCGCAGTTGCACCCATGCTTCATCGTCGGCGACGATCCGTTCGATCAGCATCTCGACACGACCGCCGGTCGGCTTGACGCCGGCGATTCGCGCGTTGATCACGCGCGTGTCGTTGCAGACGACGAGATCGCCGGGTGCGAGCAGCGAGGGCAGGTCGGCAAAACGGAGGTCGCGCAGCGATCCGCCGGCGACGTGCAACAGGCGGCTCGCGGTGCGCTCGCGCGCCGGCACCTGGGCGATCAGCTCAGCCGGCAACGCATAGTCGAAATCGGACAGCCGGAGGCTCATCGGTCGCGGCGAGATTTGGCCCATTAGTCCGCTGTCCAGTATGCTTCCTTTAGCGGCTGCTCGCGCCTTAGGGCGCTCCCGCGCAGGATAGTTTCACCTTTGGCTCAGCCCGTTTGCAGCTTCGCAAAAGGAGGCTCGCGATGGACCGACGGCAACTCGTCATTGCGCTGGGATCGATACTGGCGACGTCGAGCGGGGCTGCGTGGACGCAGCCAGTTTCGAAACGGCGGGTCGTATGGTTTTCCGGCGCAAGCAAATCGGCTGGCGGTGCCCTCGATAGCCTGGTCGACGGTTTGCGTACGCTTGGTTATCAACAGAATCGCGATTATGTTCTCGAGACCCTATGGGCGGAATTCTCCGTCGACCGGGCTCGAAAGCTCGCCAGCGAGTTAGCGGACTCGCGACCCGCGGTCATCGTCGCCAACGGGCTTGCGATCGGCCCTGCAGTCAGCATTACGCCACCGGTTCCGGTTGTATTCGTCATGAGCGGGAATCCGATCGATTTCGGCATAGCCGAGAGCTTCGCGCGTCCCGGACGCAACGCCACTGGCGTTTCTCTTATGGTGCTCGACCTGACCGAAAAGCGGATGGACCTGCTGAAACAGGTCGTGCCTGGCATGCGCCGGGTTGCCATCCTCGCGAATCCTGAGCATGCAGGCGAGTATCGGGAGCGCGCAGCGGCACAAGCGGCGGCCGACAAGCTGCGACTGGAGTTCATGTACTTCCAGGCTCGCAACCCTGACGAGTTGAAAAACGCACTCCCTGTCCTCGCCAACGCGAAACCGGACGGATTGTATGTCTTCGGCGACTCCCTGATGCTTCAAGAGCGTCGTTCGATTGCGGAATTTCTGCGCCAGTCTCGGATTCCGAGCGCCAGCGGTTGGTCGGAGTTTGCCGAAAGCGGATTTCTGCTGACCTACGGTCCCGATCGCCGTGCGTCCTGGCTGCGCTTGGCATACTTCGTCGACCGGATCTTGAAAGGAGCGAGGCCCCGAGATCTGCCGATCGAGCTGCCTACAGTCATTGACCTGTTCGTAAATCGAACGACGGCAAAGGAACTGAATTTGGTGGTCCCGCAGTCAATCTTGCTTCAGGCGACGCGCGCAGTGGATTGACACCATGCCGTCGGCGCCCCTCGTCTAGCAGCCTCAGCCGCGCGCGAACAGTTCGCGGATTGCGCCGCTCCGCAAGCCCCCCTGCTGGACTAGTCCACGCGGGCGCGCTTCGAACCAGTGGTGCCGGGAGAGGGACTCGAACCCTCACGATATTGCTACCGGCGGATTTTGAGTCCGCTACGTCTACCAGTTCCGTCATCCCGGCACTTGCCATCGGCCGCGCGCGCCGGCGCTTGCAAGCGCCAGCGGCACAGCCGTCATTATCGCACGCACCCCGTCGCGATTCGCTCGCGCGGGATCGACTGCGCGTCGCTCGCTATTTGATGCATCCGATCCGGACCCCGTCGCAATCGCGTGGGGCCGGCCAGTGGTTCCTAGATATGCGCGAGCGCCAGGCCGGCCACGACGACACCGGCGGCGCCGGTGCCGTACGCGACGTACTGCAGCCAGCGCTTTCGCGTCAGCAACGTGATCGCCGCGAGCGAAATCGCGATCTGCATCATCGTCGTCGCCTGTGCCCACCGATGGTGAACGTGCATGGCGGCGTCGCTCCTCTTTCCGGCTTCGTCGGCCGCCGTTTCCAGCGCCCGGGCCTTCGGCATGATCTCTTCCTTCTCGGCCTTGTAGCGCGCCACTTCCTTCCGGTAGTTCTCGGCCGGCTCGCCGGTGGTCAGCGCCAGCGCGAGCTCGGCGAGATTCTGCTTGCTGCTCTTGGCCTGGTAGAAATTCCACTGGTCCGAGGCTTCGGTGCGCTTGATCGCCTGTTCGTTCTTGGCAAGCAGCGCAGCATTCTGCTCGGCGCTTCCCTGGTAGCTGAACACCGCGCCGAGCGTGGCGAGGATCGCGGTCATCACGGCGAGCCGCCCGGCGAATTGATCGCCGGACTGTCCCTGATGCTCGACTTCGTGATCGTGCGGGCCGTGCACGTGGAACGTTCCACCGGACATCTTGAACTCCTCGCGAGTGTTTTGTTATCGCTCTTCAGCGCGCGCGCACGTAGGTGACGAACGCGAACGGAATGCCGTCCGCGGCGGCGAGATGCTCTTGGCGCACGACCTCTCGCCACGCCGAGCGATCGAACGGCGGAAACGACGTGTCGCCATCGTACTCGCGTGCGATCTCGGTCAGGTAAAGCGTTGCGGCGCGGGCCAGCGCGGCGGCGTACAGTTGAGCGCCGCCGATGACGAACGCCGGTGCGGGCAGTGCCACGCGCGCCAGCGCGTCGTCGAGCGAGCTGGCCACCTCGGCGCCCCGTCCAGCCAGCGCTCCGTTCCGAGTGACGACGATGTTCTGGCGCCCGGCCAGCGGCTGCGGCAGCGATTCCCACGTGCGCCGGCCCATGATCACCGAGTGACCGAGCGTCAACGACCGGAAATGGCGGAGGTCCTCGGGCAGGCGCCACGGAAGCCGGTTGCCGGCGCCGATGGTTCCATTGGCGGCGATGGCCGCAATCACGGCCAGTCCGGGAAGAACATCGCTTGGCGCAGGCGCCGCTGCGGGTGTATCGTGCGCAGGCGGCATTCCGCACCTATGGCAGTGTCATAATCCGGGCGATTATAAGTCGCCTGCGACCTCGTGTACTACCCGCGCTCGTTCCTCAAGTTCATTTTGCTCGGCTTCCTGCTGGTGAGCCTGCCGCTGTTGTACGCGCTCGCCGAGTTGATCCTTTCGCTCGACCGGCTGGCCTCGCAGGGTCGCGTCGAGGTACTGCAGGCAGCCCAGGCGACGCGCAACAGCCGGCTGCTGTTCGAGCAGTCGGCGACGCTCGAACGGATCGTCCGCCAGCAGTTGATCCTCGACGACAGTGCGCTGCTCGATGACTACAACCGGCTGCGCGAGGAATTCCGCGCGACGACGCGGCAGCTGCAGGCGTTGCCGCTGGAGGCGACGCAACTCGCCGCGCTCGACCGGATCGCCGACAGCGAGGCGCGGCTGCACAAGCTGCTGACCGCTCCGCAGCGCGACGCCGACGCAGCGGTCACGCTCGCGGAAGGCTACGCGCAAATGGTCGACGGCGCGCAGGCATCGCTCGCGGCGACCAACCAGCTGACACAGCGGGCGATCGAGCGGCTGCAGGACACGGCCACGCAGGGACGCGAAACGTGGCAGTGGCTGGCGCTCGCCGCCGGCGCCATCGCGCTGGCGCTCGCGATCCTGTTCGCGGTGCTGATCGCGCGGCCGATCCGGCAGCTGGACCTGGCGATACGCCAGATGGGCACCGCGGATTTCACGCATGCGATCGAAGTGAACGGCCCGCAGGACCTGCGCTACCTGGGGCAGCGGCTCGAATGGCTGCGCGTGAGGCTGCGTGATCTCGAGGAGCAGCAGAACCGTTTCCTGCGCCACGTGTCGCACGAGCTGAAGACGCCGCTGACCGCGGTGCGCGAAGGCGCCGAATTGCTGCGCGACGAAATCGGCGGCAAGCTGAGCCGCGAACAGCAGGAGATCGTGCGCATTGTCCGCGAGAACACGTTGTCGCTGCAGAAGCTGATCGAGGACTTGCTGAAGTATCACCAGACGCGCTCGACGGAGCCGCAGGTGCAGGTGACCGTTCCGCTCGCCGAAGTCGTCGAGCGGGTCGTCAAGGACAACAAGCTGGCGGCGTTGGGGCGGATGATCACGTTCGAGACCGAGCTCGCGCCGGCGCTCGTCACCGGCGACGGCGATCAGATCCGCACGATTGTCGACAACCTGGTCACCAACGCGATCAAGTACTCGCCGCGCTCAGGCACTGTCGGCCTGGCGCTTGCGGCGCGCGACGGATTCGCAGTCCTCGATGTCGCCGACCGCGGCCCCGGCGTGGCACCCGCCGAGCGTCTGCGCGTGTTCGATTCGTTCTACCAGGGCGCGGCCCCGATCGATGGGCGCGTCAAGGGCTCGGGTCTCGGGCTTGCCATTGCGCGCGAGTACGCATTGGCGCACGGGGGGCGCATCGAAATCCTCGACCGGCCCGATGGGCTTCGCGGCGCCTGTTTCCGGTTGTGGTTGCCGATGCTTGCAGGAACCGCCACGCCGTCGGCGCCGGCCGTGGTCGTCGCCCGTCCGACGTTGCGGGAGGACGCATGAGACGTCCGTGCGCGCGGGACTCGGCACGCCGGCCGTCGACGATCGCGTCGCGATCGCGTGCGTCGGCGCGAGTCTCGATGGTCTCGGCGTGGCGCGCGTCGCGAGCAGGGGCTGCGGCAGTGCTGGCGGTCACGATCCTGGCCGCGTGCGCAACGGGAACACTGCCGTTGCCGCCGCCGGAGCAGTACTACTTCGACGAGGAGACGATGCAGGCGGTCCCGGTTCCGCCGACCTATATCGACTATCCGCCGATCGAACCGGTCGAGTTGCCGATGCCGGTGGTCGAACCGGCGCCCCCACCCACGGTGGTGCCCGAGACGAAGCCGCCTCCACCGCCGGTTGACGAGCGGATCGTCATCGCGGCCGCGGCGCCGACGACGCTGCCGGTCACCCCGTCGGTGCCGCCCGAGGACCTGCAGACGATTTCGTTGCTGGCCGACCTGACGCGTTATTCGGGGTTGGGTCCGGACGAGTTGAAACGCGAGCTGAACACCGCGACGCAGGCGTTGGCGAAGGAACGCACCGACACCAACCGCATCCGCCTGGCGATGCTCTATACGCTGGCGCGGAGCGGGCCGCCCGACGACCAACGTGCGCTGCAGCTGCTCGAGAACGTGGCGAAAAGTGGTGGCGGTCCGTCGGCGATCAAGCAGCTGGCCAGCGTGCTGCAGTTGCAGGTGGCGGAGCGGGTGCGGGCGGTCCGCGACGAGCAGGTCAAGGCCAACGATGCATTGCAGAAATTGGAACGCCTGCGCGACATGGAGCGGAGCCTGTTGCGCGATCGCGTACGCAGCGGCGGCGGCGGCGCCGGCGGCGCCGGCGGTGGGGGCGGTGGCGGGGGCGGCGGCGGCGGGCGCTGACTGCCGACCCCTGGGGAATCCATATGGCGCAAACGGGTGACATCCTTCTCGTCGACGACGATCCGGACCTGCTGAAGCTGATCAGCCTGCGGCTGATCTCGACTGGCTACCGGATACGCACGGCGGACAGCGGCGAGACGGCGCTGGCGGCGATTGCCGTCGCGCGCCCGTCGATCGTCATCAGCGACCTGCGGATGCCGGGCATCGACGGCATGCAGCTGTTCGAGGCGATCCACCGCCAGCATCCCGGGCTGCCGGTGATCATCCTCACTGCCCACGGCACGATCCCCGACGCGGTGAACGCCACCGAGCGCGGCGTGTTCGGATTTCTGACCAAGCCTTTCGACAGCCAGGAGCTGCTGCAGAAGGTCGCGGCCGCCGTCTCGCTCACCGGCGACAACCCGCTCGCCGAATTCAGCGGCGCCGGCGAATGGCGCGAGGGGCTCATCACCCGCAGCCCGAAGATGGAAGACCTGTTGCGTCAGGCGAAGATGGTCGCCGATTCCGATGCCAGCGTGCTCATCTACGGCGAGTCGGGCACCGGCAAGGAACTGCTCGCCCGCGCCATCCATCGCGCGAGCCGCCGTTCGGAGCGACCGTTCGTCGGCGTCAACTGCGGCGCGATTCCCGGCGAGCTGCTGGAATCCGAACTGTTCGGGCATGCGCGGGGTGCGTTTACCGGCGCGGTGCAGGCGCACAAGGGCCTGTTCCAGGCCGCCGACGGGGGCACGCTGTTCCTCGACGAGATCGGCGACATGCCGCTGCCGTTGCAGGTCAAGCTGTTGCGTGTCGTCCAGGAAGGCGAAGTCCGACCAGTGGGCTCGACGCAGGCGATTCCGGTGGACGTTCGGGTCATCTCCGCGACGCACCGCGACCTCGATGCGCAGAAGGCCGCGGGGTTGTTCCGCGAGGACCTGTATTACCGGCTGAACGTCGTTGCGCTGCATCTGCCGCCGCTCGCGGAGCGGCGCGAGGACATTCCGTTGCTGGCGGCGCACTTTCTGCGCAAGCTGGCCGAGCGCTACCGCAAGGCGGTGCCGACACTGTCGCCGGACGCGATGGCGCTGCTGGTGGCCGCCCCGTGGCCCGGCAATGTTCGCCAGCTGCTGAACCTGCTCGAACAGGCGGTTGCGCTGACAACGACCACGGTCATTCCAGCGACGACGGTCCAGAACGCGCTGAAGGAGGACGCTGCGGCGCTGATCCCGTTCGAAGAGGCGCGCAAGTCGTTTGAACGGGATTACCTGGTACGCCTGCTAAAAATTACCGGCGGCAACGTCACGCAGGCGGCGCAGATGGCCAAGCGCAACCGGACCGAGTTCTACAAGCTGCTGCAGCGGCACCGGCTGGAGCCGGCGATGTTCAAGGAATCGAAAAGCTAGACGCTCGCGCGCGTCATGCCATCGTCATCGTGTCGGGTGGCGACGACATCGAAATTTTCATGCAATCATGCGTTTGCGATCAGCGCATCGGCGGGCGTCGTTGCGCTGCGACAAACCGGTCTCGCGTCGCCGACGATGCGCACTGCATACGACGTGCCCAATTTCGCGCCCAGCCCCGCAGCGCTGCAGTTCGTCGCCTCGATCGACGCATCGGCAATCGTTGGCACGACGCTTGCTCAACCTCTGGCGAGGAGACGTTGATTCATTCACCTTCCGAGGCGGTCATGGACACGTTCGCACCCGAATTCGCGCATTACTGGCTCGCGAGCCAGGCGGGGAGCGACGACCGAAAACAGGATGGCCCCGACGACGATGGATCGTCCGCGCAGCAGCAGGCGCTCGAGGCGCTCGCCGATCGCGTGAGCGCCGCACGCAGCATCATCTGAATTCGCTTTCGGCCGGAAGACGAGCCGGCCAGAAACCCCGGGGGGGCGGGGTCAATGCCCCCCACCATCGGAATCCCCCTTGCCCGCCAATTCCTGGCGGGCTCTTTTTTGAGGGCGCGAGTCACGAGGCATGACCAAGGAAACGGCGATGCCATTTGACCCGCCGTTCTGACGGCCCACCTGCGGCAGCTTGCCCCCGGTCTCTGACCGGCGCGCTGAAACGTCGGCTCTGTCGGGCCGCCTATACGGCTACCGGCGCCTTGATGGCGGGGTACGACTGGTAGTCGACAATCTCGATGTCGTCGTACTCGTACTCGAAGATCGACGCGGGCCGCCGCTTCAGCAGCAGCTTCGGCAACGTGTTCGGCGTCCGCGACAACTGCAGGTCGACCTGCTCGAGATGGTTGACGTACAGATGGCAGTCGCCGCCGACCCAGACGAAGTCGCCGACGGCGAGGTCGCACTGCGCGGCGACGAGGTGAGTCAGCAGCGCGTACGACGCGATGTTGA
>Ga0070668_100000802_pt1 | contig 21648 bp, 19 predicted proteins | sample KBSS43metaG_FD_64661 | JGI IMG/M metagenome (GOLD analysis project Ga0070668, IMG submission 64661) | Switchgrass rhizosphere microbial communities from Kellogg Biological Station, Michigan, USA - KBS S4-3 metaG | ecosystem: Host-associated > Plants > Roots > Rhizosphere > Soil ...
CGGCGGGGGGGGGGCGTGCGCGGGGCGCCGCGCCCGTCCTCCCGCGCCGGCTGCGATGGCGACGTTCAGCCGATCGCGTCCCTGGCCCTGAGGCGATCGAGTTCGTCCCAGTCGAGGCCGATCTCGATCAGCACCTCTTCGGTGTGCTCGGAAGCTTCCGGCGCCCGGGTCGAACGCACCGGGGCATGGTCGAACTGCACGGGGTTGGCGACCAGCCGCAGCGGCGCGCCGCCGTCCGGGGCTTCCACCTCGAACAGCAGGCCGTTGGCTTCCACCTGCGGGTCGTGCGCCGCCTCCAGCAGCGTCTGGTAGGGCGCCCACTGTCCCTTCAGCGAGCTGAGGCGCTCGCGCCACTAGGCGAGCGGGTGCTCCGCGAAGGCCGCCGCCAGCTCCGCATGCGCCGCCACCGCGTTGGCGACCAGCGACTCGACCGTGCTGAACCGCGGGTCGTCCGCCAGGCCAGGCCGGGCCGGCTGAAGTGCTCGAATGTGTCGCGAATGTAGTTCGCCGGAGACAGCACCCCGAGATAGATGTGCCCTTGTCCCCGAGCGCGCTGCCGCGCGCATAGACGATGCGGGAATTGTGGGCGCGGATGTCGGCGAGGTCGATCTTCAGCTTGCGCCGCGCCTCGGGGAGGAAGTTGGTGACGAAGACGTCGCACTACGCCGCGAGCCGATAGACCAGCGCCAGGCCCTCCGGCGTCCTGGCGTCGATGCCCACATTGCGTTTCCCGCGATTGGCGTGCTGCATGAGAATCGGTCGCTTTGGGTCCACGTCTCGGCCGAATAGGCGCCGGTTCGCCCGCTGGGCGTCGCCGTGGATCGGGTGCTCGATCTTGATCACCGCCGCGCCACAGTCGGCCAGGATCGCCGTGGCGGCCGGCACGAATGTCCACTGCGCGAGCTCGAGGACCCGCAGGCCCTTCATCACCTGAGTCATGTCAGGCGTCCTCCTGTTCAGACCACCCCTTGATTTCGATAGGCCGCAATCCGCGCCGCATCGCAGCCGAGGCTCTCCAGCAACTCGTCGGTGTGCTGCCCCAGGCTGGGCGCAGGCTGGCCCACCTCGAACGGCTGCCCCCGGACCGGCGCCGGCCACCCGACGTAGATGATGCGCCCGGCCTCCGGATGCTCGGCCTCGTGGACGATCTCGCGGGCGCGCAGCTGCGGATCGGCGAGCAGGTCCTCGTAGCGGTGCGCAGGCCCCATCGCGATGTCGTGCTTCAGGGCGATCTCCCACCATTCCCTCTGGGTCCTGGTGTGGAAGATCTTCTGCAATTGGCGGCGCAGCGCTTCCTGGTCTTCCCCGAAGTCCACCGGCTCGGGCGAACGCCCGCTGTCCAGCCAGTCCTCCTGGCCCACCACCTGGCAGAAATTGTTCCAGAACTTGGGTTCGATGCCGCAGAACAGGATGAACTTGTTGTCGCTCGTCTCGTAGAACTGGTACTTCGCGGCATCCAGCGAGTAGTTGCTGCGCCGGCCGGTGAAGCGGTGGCTGTTCCAGGTCGTGACGGCCTTGGACCAGCTGGTCATCAAGACCCCGTCGGCGCCCGAGCCGTCGATGTAGGCGCCTTCGCCGGTGCGCGCGCGGTGATGCAGGGCGGCGAGGGCGGTCATCGCCGCATAGCTCGCCCCGACCGCCGAGCCGTCGCCGATCCCGCCGCCGGTCGCCCGCACCAGCCCGTCGTCGCCCATGGCGAGCGGCATCGAGCCGGCGAGTGCGCCCATCATCTGGCCGTGCGTGGGGACGTTGGCGAAGGGCCCGTGCGCCCCATAGCCGGTGCACTGGCAATAGATGATGTCCGGCTTCACCGCCTTCTGCGCCGCGTAGCCGATCCCCAGCTTGGCGCAGGCGTCGCCGGCGAAGCCGTCCACGAAGATGTCCGTCGTCTTCAGGAGATCGAAGAACAGCTTGCGGCCTTCGTCGGATCTCAGGTTGAGTGTGAAGCTTCGCTTGTTCCGGTTCGCCTGGAGGTGGTTGATCCCCAGGTTCGGCCCGACCACGTTGAACATGTCCCGCAGATAATCGCCGACGCCCGGCGCCTCGATCTTGACGACGTCCGCGCCCAGGTCGCCGAGCAGCCGTCCGGTGGTGTCGCCGTTCAGCAGCACCGCGCACTCTAGGACCCTGATCCCTTTGAGCAGCTCGATCATTCGTCGTCCTCCCGGCTCTGTCGGCCGCCGCTGCTGTCGCGCGCAGGCGGCGCCGAGCGCGGCCGTATCTTGTGCTTATTAGGCGTCTGAATACGCGATCGCCGCGCGGTCGGAAAGATCTTGCCGATCGGCGTCCGTGGGCGTCGACACGCTGAGCCCGCGGGCATATCGTCCGGTTTCCGAAGGGCATTCGGATTGACGGCCATCGCCTTTAATCTAGTACTCTTCACTGTTTTTTGATGGGGCCGACAAGACGGGCGCAATGCGTCGTCCTTGGCTCGATCGGTCGCAAGCGGGATGGAAGCGCGATGGTGGAGACAGGCGCCCTGGCGGGGCTGCGCGTCGTCGATTTCGCTGACACCCGCGTGGGCGCCCAAGCGAGCCAGCTGCTCGCCGATTTCGGCGCCGAGGTGGTGCATGTCGAGCCCAGGAGCGGGGCCTCGCTGCGGTCGGAACAGGCGTGGCCGTTCTGGGCGCGGGGCAAGAAATCGATCGCCCTCGACCTGCGCGATCCCTCCGACGCGGCGGTTGCGCTCAGGCTAGCCGCGGGGAGCGACGTCCTAATCGAGACCTGGCGGCCCGGCGTCGCCGAGCGGCTCGGGCTCGGGTACGAACGGCTCTCGCAGATCAACCCGCACCTCGTGCACGCCTCGGTGACCGGCTTCGGCCGCCACGGGCCGCTCGCCGACATCCCGGGCTACGAGGCCATCGTCTGCGCTAAGTTCGGCGCATATTGGACGCTGGAAGGTCTCGCGGACCGGCCGGGCCCCGCCTTCGGAGCCGCGCCCTACGCCGCCTACGCCGCGAGCCAGCTTCTGTTGCAGGGGATCCTGGCGGCGCTCTACGAGCGCGAGCGCAGTGGCGCCGGCCAGAAGGTCGAGACCTCGCTGGCCCAGGCGCTGAGCACCAACGACATCTACGAGTTCTACAACCGTGTCGTCGCGAGCCGCTTCGCCGGCGGCATCGCGGCGGCGCCGCGCACGATCGAGGGCGTGCCCACAGGGGGGCTGCTGTTCCGCGTGCTGACGGCGCTGACCGCCGACGGCCGCTGGCTGCAGTTCGGCCAGCTGGCGGACCGGCTGTTCCGCGCCATGATGGAGCTCTTCGAGCTCGACTGGATGTTCGACGATCCGGAATGGTCCACGGCGCCCGACTTCGAAGACCTCGATCGTCGCAGGCAGTTCTGGGAGCATCTCCTCGAAGCCGTGCGGTCGAAGACGCTGGCCGAGTGGTCGGCGCTCTTCGAGCGGCATCCGGACGTCTGGGCCGAGCTGTTCCGCAAGGAAGCGGAGCTGCTGGATCACCCGCAGATCGTTTGGGACGGCATGGTCGCCGAGATCCACGACGCCGAGCGCGGCCCGGTGCGGCAGCCCGGCCCGCTAGTGCGCATGAGCCGGACGCCGGCGCGGCTGGTCCGCTCCGCCCCGGCGCTCGGCGAGCACGGCGAAGAGCTGCGCGCGGAGACCCTCCGCGGCGAGACTCTGCGCGCCGGGCCGTCGCCTGCTGCAGGACCGCCGCCGTCGGGCGAGGCGCCGCTGGCGGGCGTCACCGTGCTGGAGCTCGGCGTCTACTTCGCGGCGCCCTTCGGCGCGACGCTGCTGGCGGAGCTCGGGGCGCGGGTGATCAAGCTCGAGCAGCCCGACGGGGACCCGATCCGCAGCATGCTGCCGTTCCCGGAACTGGGGGCGATGAAGGTCCTGCAGGGCAAGGACTGCGTGGCCGTGGACCTGAACTCGGAGAAGGGCCGCGAGGTCGCCCACCGCCTCGTGGCGCAGGCCGACATCGTCCTGCAGTCCTTCCGGGCGGGGGTCGCCAGGCGGCTCGGGCTCGACGCCGAGACCCTGCTGAAGATCAACCCCGACCTCGTCTACCTCTGCGCGCCCGGCTACGGCGAAGGCGGACCCTGCGGCTCGAAGCCGGCGTTCGCGCCGACCATAGGCGCGGCGGCGGCTATGGCGTGGCGCACGGTCGGATCGGCCGTGCCGGAGCGGGACGACCTCAGCCTCGACGAGGTCAAGAGGGCCGCCATGCAGCTCTCGATGTCGATCCTCAGCGTCGGGAACGCCGACGGCTTCGCGGGCGTCTCGGCGGCCGTGGCCATGCTGCTCGGCCTTCTGGCGCGCCGCCGCGGGGCGGGTGGGCAGGAGCTGATGACCACCATGCTCTCCAGCGCCGCGCACGCGCTCTCCGAGATCACCGTCGAGTACGAGGGCCGGCCCGTCTGTCCGGCGGCCGATCCCGGGCTGTTCGGGCTCGGGGCGCTCTACCGGCTCTATCGCTGCGCCGACGAATGGGTGTTCCTGGCCGCGCCCGGCGAGCGGGACTGGATGCGCCTTACCGCCGCGCCGGAAGCCGCAGCGTTGTTTTCGGACCCGCGGTTCCAGACCGCCCAGGGCCGCGCCGCCAACGACGAGGCCCTGGCGGAGCGTCTGGCCGGCCTCTTCGCCGGACGCGCGGCGATCGACTGGGAGCGCGACCTGACCGCGGCCGGCGTCGCCTGTGTGGTCGCCGAGCGCGGGCCCGTGGCGGCCAACTACGTCGACGAAGGACGGGCCGGACACCTCTGCGGCCTGCTCACCACCGGGACGCATCCCATCCTCGACGAGGTTCCGCGGCTGAAGCCACTCCTGACCTTCTCGCGGTCCGCCGGCCGCACAGGCGACGCTGGCCTGGTCGGCCAACACACCGGCCGGGTGCTCCGCGAGTTCGGCTTCACGGACGCGGAGATCGCGGCCCTCGCCGCCGAAAGGGTGGTGCTTCAGGGCTGAGGCGCTCAGCGCCCGTCTTGCGACGCCGCCACGAGCCGGCGCATCGGCGCGAGTCCGATGACGAACAGCAGCAGGGCGAGCGGCCCCAGGATCAGGTAGCTGACCGTCAGCGACACGGAGATGTGGGTCGCGCCGAAGACGTTGTCGTTCATGTAGCCTACCATGGCGGGCCCGATGGTCGCCCCCAGCAGGCCGCTGACCATGCCGTAGATCGCCACGATCCGCCCCCGGAACTGCGGCGGGCTCACGAAGGCGAGCGACGAGGTCGTCACGCCTCCGAGCGCGAGGGCGAAGCTCGCGATGGTCATCCCCGAGAAATAGATGACCGGCGACGCTGACCAGTAGGCCAGGCTGCCGAAGACGATCAGCAGGGGCGTGGCCAGGACGTAGTAGCGGAGGTGCGCGTCTTTGACGCCGCGACGGACCATGCGGTCGATCAGCCAGCCGCTGAACGCGAACGACGCCATCCCATTGATGAAGCCGAATGTCCCGAGGGTCAGGCCAGCGTCGGCGATCGACCAGCCGAAGGTCCGCACGACATAGGTCGGCGACCAGGCGAGCCGGGCGGTGGACATGGCCATGATGCAGGAAAACGCCAGGAAGTGACAGGCGAAGAACCCCCACCGGGCCTTCATGAAGCGGAAGACGTGGCCCCAGTCGCTGCCGGCTTTCGCCTCGCCCTGGGCGCGACGCTGCGGCTCGGGGATGAGGAAGATCAGGAACGCGGCGGCGAGCCCCGGAATGCCAGTTGCGAGGAAGGCGAACCGCCAGGACGAGATTGTCCCGATCAACGGCAGGGTCACGCCGTCCCTGCCCAATTCCATGAGGAATCCGCCGCCGACGAGGGCGATCTCGACGCCGGTCGTTGCGCCCATCGAGAAGATCGACAGGGCGATCGCCATCCGCCCGCGCGGGAACATATCGGCGAGGATCGAGACCGCCGCCGGCACCAGCGCGGCCTCTCCCGCCCCGACCAGGAAGCGCGCCAGCAGCAGCTGGTTGAAGTTCTGCGCCAGGCCGCAGGCCGTCGCGGCGAGCGCCCAAAGCATCACGCCCGCGAAGATGACGATCCGCCGGGGGAACCGGTCGGCGGCGTAGCCGAGCGGTATGCCGCACGTGGAATAGAGCAGGGTGAAGGCCAGCCCCTGCAGCAGGCTGATCTGGAAATCGTTGATGCCGAGCTCGTGTTTGACCGGCCCCACCATCAAGGCGACGATCTGCCGATCCAGCATGGCGATGCAGTAGAGCAACATCAGGACGCCCAGCGTGAGCCAGGCCGCGCGGGAGATTCTGGCGCCGCCCTCGCTTTCGGAATCGGCGGCGGCGGACGGAGTCGGGAGCTCGGCAACCTGGGTCATGCGGTCCTAGAACAGGGCGATGGGGTTCACGGGCGAGCCTGTGCCTCCCTGGATGCGCAGCGGCGCGATGCAGATCTGGAAGGCCCAGCGGTTCTGCTCTTCACAGACGGTCCGGGCGTCTTCGAGATAGAGGTTGTCGAGGAGGTGAAGGCCCATCGAGGCCAGGCCGCACACGTGGATGGGCGCGCTCCACAGGTCGTTCGACTTCGGAGCGCCGCGGCCAGGATCCTGGATCCCGTCGCCGCCCAGCGCCGCGACCTCGCGCGCGTGCAGCCAGGGAATGACTTCCGGGTGCAGTCCGGCCAGCGGCCTCAGGGCGACGTTCGCGGGCCGGACGTCGCGCCCCATCCGTACGACCAGCACGTCGCCGGTCCCGACCCTGACCTGCTGCGTCCGTTCGGCGAGCTCCAGCTGCTCGATCCCGATCACCTCGTCGTGGGCGACGAACGGCTTGCCCAGCGCCCTGGGGATGTCGAGCAGGACGCCGCGGCTCACGACGCCGTCGCGCAGGTCCATCACCGTCCCCCGCAACGCGCCGGTGCTCTTCACATCGGAGGTGGGAAAGCCGCCGTACATCCGGCCGTCGGCGAACATGTGGCACAGGGAATCCAGGTGCGTGCAGGCCAGCCCGTGGAAGGCGATGCCGATGTAGTCGGCGGTCATCTCCAGGCCGGGGGGCTCGACCGGACAGCAGGCGTCGCCGGCGACGATCATGTAGTGCTGGGCTGGAAACGGATTCGCCGGGCCGGGCGCGGTGGGGAAGTCCCGGGCCAGGCTCACCGGGCGGCCGGTCTCGACCAACCGGGCCGCGGCGCGGATCAGCTCGGGCGTGATGTGGTTGAGCGCGCCGCGCCCGTCCTCGGCGCCCCAACGCCCCCAATTGTTCACCTGATCGAAGATCGAACGCATCTCCTCGTCCGAGAAATAGCGCCAGCGAGTTGTCGTGGCCAAGGTCCCCTCCCGCCGGGCCGCCGCCCGGACCGGCCCGGCCTGCGCCGGCGGAATCCGGTCCGCGCTCGCCGCATGGTTCAGTTGAGCGCGGCGGCCTTGGCCTGCTCGCGGTGCTGGTAGAGGCCGAAGAAGTCCGCGGCGGTGCGGCCGAGGATGTCAGCCTTCTCGTCCTCGGTGATGTCGATGCCCGCGAAGAGCTCGTTGATGATCTCCTGCGACCTTGGGAAGGTGCCTTCCATGTGCGGATAGTCGGCGGCCCACATGATCGCGCGGTGGCCGGTCACGGACCGGCCCATGATGCACTCGCGATCGCGCTGGAACGAGGCCTTCACCTGGTCGCGGATGATCTCGCTGGGTTTGCGCGACAGCACGGGGCGCACGTAGGCCGAATGCGCCTCGTGGACCTCGTCCATGCGCTCGGACAGCGCGCCCAGCCAGCTCGCCCCGCATTCGATGAAGGCGATCCGGCTCTTCGGGAAGCGGTCGAGCACGCCGCCCGCCACCAGGTACATGGCGCTCCGCTGCGCGTCGACGATCTGGTGGGAGTAGTTGATGATCGCGCCGCCGGGACCGCGCTCGATGGTCGTGCCGCCTTCGATGCCGGTGCCGGTGTGGAGGGTGAAGACCACGTCCAGTTCCGTGGCCAGGCTGAAGACCGGATCCCACTTGTCGCTGTTGTAGGGCGCCACGCCGGGCGGCGTGGTGCTGGGTAGCATCTGGACTTTGAAGCCCAGGGCGGCGGCCCGCTTCATCTCCTGCAGGGTCTGCTCGAGGTTGCGCACCGGCAGGATCGCCGCCGCGACGAAGATGTCTCGGTCATTGCGGAAGAAGTCGCTGGCCCAGTCGTTATAGGCCTGGGCGTGCGCCAGTTCCACGTCGGGGTCGGCGATGCCGAAGGCCCACATGCCCTGTTGGGGGAAGATCAGCTCGGCGTCGATCCCGTCCTGCGCCATGTCGAGCTTGCGGCCGGCGATCTCTCGGGTGCCCAGCAGGTGGGAGCGGCCGAGGTCGGCGTTCTGGACGATTCGGGAGCGGTTGAGCACCTGGTCGCCGGACAGTAAGTACCGATGCTCGCCCCGAACCTCGACGCGCATCGCCTTGTCCTTCAGGGACGTTGGCAGCACGTCTTCGAAAAGATCCTTCGGCTCGGTGATGTGGCCGTCGCAGCTGAAGATGAAGTATGACATCGCGATTCTCCAAATCTCGGGTGCTTGCTCTGCAGTGGAACGCTGCTCTGTATTCTACAGATTGAACAGTCCTCTGGCGTTCAGGCCGAGTATGCGCTCCCGGCTTTCTTCCTTCAGGTGGCCCATCTGGCGCTCGATGGCTTCCGCCGAATGCGGCCAGGAGCCTTCCATGTGGGGATAGTCGTTGGCCCACAGCACCGAATTCACGTAGCCGAACCGTTCGACCAGGGCCAACCCGACTTCGTCTTCCTGGAACGAGCAGAAACACTGGGACTTGAGGTAATGGCTCGGGAGTTCCTTGAGCTTGGGATAGGTCCACATGTGATGTTTGCGGTAGGCCTCGTCCATCGTGGCGCCGGCCCACGGCAGCCAGCCGATACCGCACTCGATGGCCGCCACCTTCAGCCCTGGGCATCGCTCCAGCACGCCGGACGCCACCAGGATCGTCACCACCTCGACGGAGGGCGCCAGGGCATGGGCGAGATAGTTGGTGACGGCGCCGCCTCGCCCGCGGGTGAGCCGCGGGTCCCGCGCGGTCCCCACATGGAAGGTGGCTGGCAGCCCGGTCGCCTGGATGGCCGACCAGAGCCGGTCGAAGGCCGGCTGGTTGTAGGCCAGGTCCTTCGGGTCCTGGGATCCGAACATCGGCTTGACCGGCAGGGTGAAGCCGCGAAATCCGAGTTTCGCAACCCGTTCGACTTCCGCCACCGCCATGTCCACGTCCATGGCGGGGATGGGCGCCATGGGCGCAAGGCGGTCGGCGTGCGCGCCGTAGTGTTCCCAGGACCAGTCGCTGAAGGCGCGCGCCTGGGCGAATGCCAGGCCGGGGTCGCGGGTGTGGAAGACCGAAAGATTCTGCGGGAAGATGATCTCGGCGTCGACGCCGTCCAGCCGCTGGTCCGCCAGCCGCTCGGCCACCGCGGTCGCCGGGGCGCCCCGGATCGCGTCGTCGCCCTCCAGGTGCGAGAACAGCTGGTACTTCACGGGGTCGCCGCCGTCGAAGCTGAACCACTTCTGTCCGGTCTCGTCCGTCCAGACGCGGGGTAGCCGGTCGCGGTACTTCGGGTCGATGCGCTCGGCGATCTCGGCCATCGGCTCGAGCGCGTGGGTGTCGCACGAGATCATCAGGTACTTGTTCGGGGCGCCTGGCCTAGCGCTCTTCTTCCACCCCTCCTGGCCGGGGGTCTCGAGGCGCCAGCGGTTGGCGTCGTCGATCGAGTTGCGGTCGAGAAGTCGGGTCGCGTTCATTGCGCCGCCTTCTCGCAACGGGCGATTGCGCCGTCAGCGCGCCATGGCGTTCGGGGAGGTCGCGATGTCCCGGGGAAACGGTCTTTCATCCTCCACCATGCTGTCTGGCGCCCGCGTTCGCTCGATGCGTCCGCAGTCGCAATCCTTATTTCATTAGGATGCGGAAGCGGCGCGGTCTGGTCAATGGCAATATCGCGCTGATTTCGTGCGCTAAGATCGATTGCGACCGGCCTTTCGCGCCCGCCGGGCAGGCTCGGCCGGAGCCTCGGAGGCTGCGGCGACGGTTCAGTCGACCTCGATCAGCACCCGGCCTGCAAGGGCGCCGCCTTCCACCGCCTTCATGGCTTGCACGCAGTCGGCGAGGCTGAATCGAGCGGCGATCGGCGGGGCCAGCCGGCCCGCCGCGTAGAGAGCGAACAGCGCCTGGAGGTTGCTGGCGTAGGTTTGCGGCTCGTAAATGGCGAACTGGTGGGTGTCCACCCCGACGATCGCGGCGCCCTGCTGCAGCGCCAGGTCGGTCGGGAGGCTCGGGATGGCGCCGTGCGCGAAGCCGACGACCAGGTGTCGGCCTCCCCAGGTTAGCGAACGAAACGCCGGTTCGGCGGCGCCTGCGCCGACCGTGTCGACGACGATGTCGACGCCGCGGCCGCCGGTGAGCGCTGCGACCTGGCCGCGCCAGTCCGGCGCCGCGCCGTCGACCGTCGCGTCCGCGCCGCAGCGGGCGGCCAGCTCGCGCTTGGCGCGGCTGGACGCCGATGCGATCACCCGTGCGCCGAGCGCCTTGGCGAGCTGCACCGTGGCCACGCCGACCGCGCCGCCGGCGCCGAGCACCACGACCGTCTCGCCCGCTACGAGCGAGCCGCGCTGGATAAGCGCGTGAAACGCGGTGGTGTAGGGCCCCCGGAACACCGCCGCGTCGTCGAACGGCATCGTGTGCGGGAACGGATGGACGCTGGCCGCCGGAAAGACGCCGTACTCGGCCATGGCGCCCAGGCCGCCGGTGTTCACCCGCGCGCCGACCTGCAGGCGCGTCACGCCTTCCCCGAGCGCGTCGACGACGCCTGCACCTTCCAGCCCGGGAATGAACGGCGGCGCCGGCCGGATCTGGTGACGGCCGGAAAGCATCAGGACATCGGCGAAGCTGACGCCGACGTTGAGGACGGCCACGCGCACCTGGCCAGGGCCCGGCTCCGGCCGCGGAAGTTCCTCCACGGCGGCGACCTCGGGCGGGCCGAAGGCGCGCGCGACGACGGCTCTCAAGGCGCCGCACTGGCCGGGGCGGACGGAATCGTCCGCCCTGGAACAAAAGGGTCTATCCTGGAAAGTCTAGAGTGTGACGGACGCTTCAACGGTATCCGCTCGCAGCTGTTCTAGGTGAAGATCCCCAGGTGCCTGAGCACGGCCCGAAGAAACTCCTGCTCGCCACCCAGGCTGTCCCGAAGACCCTGCAGCTTCACGTACCGATCGATCTCCGCGACGCCGGCCACGGCGCAGAAGAACGCCACCATGGCGACCTCCTGCATGGGACTGCCTTCCGGGACCACGCCCGCGCCGATCACGGCCTCCCGAACCAGGCGGTACGAGGCCTCGTCCTGCTTGCGAAGCTTCGGCTCGACGCGACTCTCCTCGAAGATGAGATTGTGCAGCGCCGGGTAGGCGTGCGCGAACCGGACGTAGGCCAGGGCTAAGGCCATGAGGCGTTCGTTGGCCGGCGCGGCCTCGGCGGCCGCCTTCATCGCATCGGTCCGCAACTTGATGCCTTCGTCCGAGATCGCGCGAAGTAGCGCGCTCTTGTTCTTGAAGTGATGATAGACGGAAGGCGGCTTTACCCCCACCGCATGGGCGATCGCCGTCAAAGAAAGCGAACCCGCCCCCACGCTCTCGAGCATGTTGAGACCGGTGTCGATCAGCGCGGCTCTCAAGTCGCCATGATGATAGGGCTTGCTGACGGTATCGGCGCGTTTGGACATCGTTGGCCATATCACATCTGTCGGATTCGCCTTTTAAGCTCGACCCGGCGTGCAGTTCCACATTGAGGCGGGATTTCGTGATGGCTGTCTCGGCAATCGTGTCAGGCTAGGCGCCGTCGGAATCCGGCCGCCGCCAGCGGGAGGCCGAAGACCACTGGCGCGGCCAGGCGTCCGGCCAAGCCCCATCCGTCGAATCCGCAGGCCCAGACCGCCCACGCGAGCGTAGCCAGTAGGAACAGCGCATAGAGCGCCGCGCCGGCCCGCCGTGCGCGCCACAGCAGGACTGCCGCCACGGCCAGGACGAGTCCGGAGGCCAGGTAGTAGGGGGAGCCGCCGAGGCTGACGAGGTAGCCGCCGCCGGCGGCCATCGGGATCGCGACCGTCATGAGCAGCGCGGCATAGATGCGGACGACCGCGAGCGGCCATCCCGAGCGGGGGCCCGACGGTGCGGCGGCGTCATCTGGCATGAAGGGCTCCGGCCTGCGGCAGCGCATAGGCGACCAACTTCGCCTGCAGCGGCGACCTGAGGAGTGAGCTGCCCCCGACGGCGACGACGACGTACTGGCGGCCGGATTGGCCCACGTAGGTCATCGGCCCGGCGTTGGCGGTGGTGTGCAGCCGGTCGCTCCAAAGGATGCGGCCCGTGGCGGCGTCGAGCGCGCGGAAGGCGCGTTCCTGGGTCGCGCCGATGAACACGACGCCCCCGGCGACCGCGAGCGATCCCCCGGCGAGCGGTGTACCCAGGGGGGCCGGCAGGCCTGATCGCAACTCCAGGGGACCGCTGTCGCGGGCCGAGCCCAGTGGCCGGCTCCACGCCACGCGGCGCGATCCGAGGTCGACCGCGGCGATCATTCCGTAGGGCGGCTGCTGGCAGGGGACGCCGATCGGAGACTGGAACGGCTTGATCTCGACGGCGAACGGCGCGCCGGCCATCGGAGCGTCGTGCCGCGGCTGGCCGCCGGCCGGGTCCCAGACCTTCAGGCCCTCGCGATCGGCCTCGGCGCGGGGGATCAGCCTGACGTATGTGGCCATCCGTTGCCAATGCACGAACAGCCGCCCGCGCGCCGCGTCGAACGACGCCGCCGCCCAGTTGAAGCCGCCGGCGTTGCCGGGAAAGGCGAGCGTCGGCCGCACGCCCGGAGGCGTGAACGGGCCGTTGTAGCGCGCCTGCCGGAAGCGGATCCGGCACCAGAGCGCGTCGAACGGCGTAAGGCCCCAAAGGCTTTCCTCGGTCAACGGCCGGCCCTCGAAGGAGGGCAGGCCGAGCCCGTACGGCTGGGTGGGCGAAACGCGGTCGCCCGCCGCCGCACCTTGCGGCACGGGCCGCTCCACGACGCCGCCGATCGGCGCCCCGGTGCGGCGGTCCAGCAGGAAGATCTGCCCGCGCTTGGTCGGCTGCAGGAGCGCAGGGATGCGCTGGCCGCCTTGCGTCAGGTCGACCAGCAGGGGCTGGGAGCCGACGTCGTAGTCCCACAGGTCGTGGTGCGTGGTCTGGAAGCTCCAGCGCACGGCGCCGTTGTCGACGTCCAGAGCCACGACGGAGCTGGCGTAGCGTTCCGATCCGGCGCTCCGCCGGCCGCCCCAGTAGTCGGGCGAGGCGTTCCCCGTTGGCACGTAGACCAGCTTGAGCGCTTCGTCCGCGCTCATCGGCGCCCACGCGTTCGGGGTCCCCGGCGCGTAGAGGCGCCCGTCGCGCGCCGAGGTCTTGCCGCCGTCGGCGTCCCAGGTCCACGCCAGCGCGCCGCTGCGCGCGTCGAACGCCCGCACCACGCCGGAGGCCGTGTCGACGCTCTGGTTGTCGACGATCCGTCCGCCCACCACCACGCGGCCGTTCGACACCACCGGCGCGGAGGTCAGTCCGTAAGCGTTGCGCGGGTGCGGCCCGACGGCCGCCGCCAGGTCGACCTCGCCGTCGCGGCCGAAGTCGGCGCACCGGCGCCCGGTCCGGGCGTCCAAGGCGATCAGCCGCGCGTCGACCGTGCCGAGGAAGAGGCGGAGCGGGCAGGATGGAAGCTGCGCATCCCGGAACGCGGCCAGGCCGCGGCAGGCGGCGACCGGCGCGCCCAGGAGGTCGACCTTGGCGTCGAACGTCCACCGGCGCGCGCCTGTTTCGGCGTCGACGGCGTAGACCTTTTGGTCGGGCGTGCAGAGATAGAGCGTGTCGCCGATCTTGATCGGCGTCGCCTCGAACTGGCTGCGCGTGCCCGGTGGCAGCCGGGCCGATCCCAGGTCAAGGCTCCAGGCGCGGCGCAGCCCGCCGACGTTGGCCGCGGTGATCTGCGTCAGCGGCGAGTAGCGGCTTCCCCCATTGTCCGCGGACGCGACCGGCCACTCGGCGCCGGCTGCGGGCGTCGGCGCGCGCACGGGGGGCTGGGGCGCCGAGGCGCACAGTAGCACCCCGGCGGCGGCCGTGCCGCGCCGCCAGGCCCGCGGCGTCGATCTGCGCACCGCGCCGGGCATCGAGCTATCCGGCCGGCGCCACGACCTCGGCGTGGAACTGCCGCATGCGGTCCATCACCTCCCGGTAGTCGTTCCCGGCGAAGCGGACGTTGATCAGCTCGACGCCGGCCTCCCGGGCGATGTCGACGTGCTCAAGGATCGGGGCGGGCCGGAAGTCGAACCCCATGTGCTCCCGGTCGCGGATCGGCGTCGCCTCGTTCTCGTACTTGGAGCGGGTGGTGTCGCCGTAGTCGATCGCGTGCGAGAAGCTGAACGCCGCCGGGTCGCGGCCGGCCTCTTCCAGCTTCTGGCGGGTGAGCGCGATGCGGTCGACGATCCGCGACAGCGGCCCTGACGTCGCCGGATAGAGGCCGTCGCCCAGGGCCACCGCGCGCTTGATGGCGTTGTCGCCCCAGCCGCCGATCCAGATTGGGGGGTGCGGCCGCTGAAGGGGCTTTGGGTCGAAGACCAGATCCTTGAACGCCGTCCAGCGTCCCTCGAACCGCGGGTCGTCGCTGGTCCAGAGCTCCTTCATCGCCCGCAGGCTCTCGTCCAGGTGCGCGCCCCGGTCCTCGAAGGTGACTCCCAGCAGGTCGAACTCGTTCTTGAGCCAACCTGCGCCCACCCCGACGATCAGGCGACCCTCCGAGATGACGTCGAGGCTGGCCAGGGCCTTCGCCAAGCGGATCGGGTGATAATACGGTACTACAAGGACGCTGAAGAAGATCCTGACCTTCTCGGTGGCGGCCGCGATCGCGGCGCCGAGCACCAGCGAGTCATACCATTTGTCCGGCACGATTCCGACGTGGGACTTCGGAGTCACCACATGCTCGCCGATCGTCACGGCCGCAAATCCCAGCTCGTCGGCGAGCCGTGTCGTCTCCAGGATCGACCGGCGGTCCGGATAGCGGCCGAACGGGTACAGGCTCAAGCCGAACTTCATGTAGTCCTCCCAGATCTTCAACGGCCGTCGCCCGCGCTTCGGACTCGCGAAATCCGAATGAAATTAGTTTCGACAAGGTCGGTCGGGCAAGTCAAAATACATAACTGCATTGCGGCAGCGCGCCGCGGCCACAGAGGGCGCTCGATGACGAGGATCTTGCCGCAGCCGACGCCGGAGACCGAGGGCTTCTGGGAGGGCTGCCGCCGCGGCGAGCTGCGGCTCCAGCGCTGCACCGCCTGCCGCAAGAGCTACTTCCCGCCGCGTCCCTTCTGCCCGTTCTGTCTCGCCGCCGAGGTCTCGACCTACGCGGCGAGCGGCGACGCCGTGCTCTGGTCCTACGTCATCAACCATCGGCCGCGCCCGGACATGGGCGACCAGCCCTACGCGATCGCGATCGTCCAGCTCGCAGAGGGGCCGCGGATGATGAGCAACATCGTCAACTGCCCGCAGACGCCCGAGGCGCTGCAGCTCGACATGCCGCTCCGGGTGGTGTTCGAGCGGCAGACCGACGCGATCACCCTACCCATGTTCGAGCCGGGGAAGAGCGCGTGAAGCCCGGCGAGATCGCGGTCGTCGGCGCCGCGGAGACCACGAAGCTCGGCCTCGCCGCCGATCAGTCGGCGCTGTACCTGCACGCGGACGCCGCCCGGAACGCCATGAACGATGCGGGCCTAAAGGCGTCGGACATCGACGGGGTCGCGTGTGCGAGCTTCAGCCCGGCGGAGCTCGCCCACTACCTGGGCTTGGCGCCTCGGTGGGCCGATGGCACGAACGTCGGCGGCTGCTCGTTCATGCTGCACGTCCGCCATGCTGCTGCGGCGATCTCCGCCGGCTACTGCACTACGGTGCTCATAGCGCATGGCGAGTCCGGCCGCTCCCGCGTCGGCGCGCCGACGGTGGTCCGCCCGCCCTGGAGCCTGATGGGGCAATTCGAGATGCCCTACGGGGTGATGGGCGCGCCCACCATGCTGACCATCCCTGCGCTGCGGTACATGAAGACCTACGGGGTTACCGAAGAAGATCTGGCGACCGTCGCGGTGGTCCAACGTGAATGGGCGATGCGCAATCCGCGCGCGTTGAAGAAGACGCCCCTCACGGTGGAGCAGGTGCTGTCTTCCCCGACGGTCGCCTGGCCCTTCCGGCGGGACATGTGCTGCCTGGTGACCGACGGCGGCGGGGCGCTGATCCTCACCACGGCCGAGCGGGCGAGGGATTTTCCGCAGAAGGCGGTCTACATCCTGGGCTCGGGCGAGAGCGTCGAGACGCCGATGATCAGCCAGATGGAGGACCTGACAACGTCGCGCGCCTTCCGCATGTCGGGCCGCGCCGCGTTCGAGTCCTCCGGCGTGTCGCACGCCAACGTCGACCACCTGATGATCTACGATGCCTTCGCCCACCTGCCGCTTTACGGCCTGGAGGACCTCGGCTTCGTCGGCCGGGGCGAGGCGGCGGCGTTCATCCGCGAACGCAACACCGCCATCGGCGGCCGGCTGCCCTTGAACACCAACGGCGGCGGCCTCTCCTACATGCACTCCGGCATGTACGGCATGTACGCCCTGCAGGAGAGCGTGCGGCAGATGCGCGGGATCGCCCCGGCGCAGGTTCCGGACGCGAAGATCTCGGTGTGCCACGGGATCGGCAGCATGTTCGCCGCCGCTGGCACGATCGTCTTCTCCAACGCGAGGCCCTGAGTGTGGCCGCCTCGCCGATCCGCAGCTCGATTCCCTGAAGCCCGAGGCGGTCTTTAAGCCCGTGCTGGCGGGGCGAGGCCTCCACGAGGCTTGCGCCACGTTCTATTGCAGCCATATTCTAATAGCATTCGGATGGGGACGGAAATGCGCGTTCAGGCAGACCACGAAGTCGCAACGAACGGCCTCGGCTTCACGCCTACGGTCCCGGGCGTGCTGCGCTGGTGGCTCTCCCACTGCCCCGACGAGCGGATGATCATCGCGCGCGACGGAACGACGATGACGTTCCGCGAGGCCGTGGAGCGGTCGGCCGAACTGGCGAAGGGGCTGGTCGAGCGCGGAGCCGGGAAGGGCGCGCGCGTCGCGATCCTCATGCCGAACAGCGCCGACTACGTGATCGGCTTCCTCGCCGTCGGCCGGATCGGCGGCGTCGCCATCGGGCTGAACACCCTCTACCGCGCGCCAGAACTGGCGCGTCAGATCCGCCATTGCGACGCCCAGTTTCTGTTGGCGGCGAACAGCTATCTCAACCACGACTACGAAGCGCGCCTGGAAGAGGCGTTCCCCGACCTTCGGGCCGCCCGCGCGGGCGAGGCTCTGATGCTCGCCAGCGCGCCGCTGCTCCGATCGATCCATCTGCTGAAGGACAGCGTCCGTCCGTGGGCCCAGCCGATGCGGGCGCTACGCGGCGACCGCGTCAGCGACGAACTGCTGGATGCGATTGGCCAAGCTGTCGTGCCTGCCGATCTTCTGTGCATCATCTACACGTCTGGGACCTCAGCCGAGCCGAAGGGCGTGGTGCACACGCACGGATCGCTTCTGCGCAAGGCGTCCTGGATCGGCCGGGACGGTGGCATCCGCAAGGGTGACGTCGTGTTCAACCCGAGCCCGTTCTTCTGGGCCGGAGGCCTGTGTAACGGCTTGTTCTGCACGATCCTGAACGGTGCCGGCCTTTTAGTGCAGGAACGCTTCGATCCTGCCGACACCCTACCTTGGCTGAGGGAGGTGGGCGTGACAGTCGCGACGGGCATGCCCTACTTCGGCCTATCGATGGCCCGCGAGCCTTTGGCGCGCAGCTTCGACCTGCCAACCCTGCGTGAGGGATACCTCATCGACCTGCTGCGCCCGGATCCGGCGAAGGCGGACGCAGGGTTGTGGCCGGTGGCGACCGGAATGACCGAGTCCGCGGGCCACTACACGCAGTCGATCCCCGGCCCCGTTCCGGAGTCGCTGCGCGGCGTATCAGGGATCCCTGCCCCCGGGATCGAGCACAAGGTGATCGACCCCGACTCTGGCCGGCCGGTGCCCGACGGCCAGCCCGGCGAACTCTGCATCCGCGGCGCCTCGGTGATGCAGGCGTACTACAAGGTCGAGCGCGAAGACTGCTTCGAGCCGGACGGCTTTTTCCGGACGGGCGACTTGGCGATGGTGAAAGACGGTTACCACACCCACCTCGGGCGGCTGAAGGACATCATCAAGACGTCGGGGGCGAACGTCGGGCCGGGCGAGATCGAGGAGGCGCTCCGTAGCTTTCCCGGCGTGGCGGACTGCCATGTCGTCGGCCTGCCGGACCCGGTCCGCGGCGAGATCGTGGCCGCGGCGGTCGTTCCGGTTGCGGGCGGGGCGCTCAACGCGGACGACATCCTCGCGCGCCTGCGGACGCGCCTGGCAAGCTATAAGGTGCCACGCACGCTTACCCTGCTCGCTGCAGAAGAAATTCCGCGGCTTGCGAACATGAAGCCTGACCGCCTGCGGCTGATCGAATTGCTCAATCGGCGTGCGCCAGAGCAGCCAACTCGGGAGCTGTGAAGGCCGCTGCCTTAACGGTGTGAGTCGCCGCGGAGCCAAGCGCGAGGCCACGGATCAATCCGCCCCCTGCTTTGAACCGCGGCCGCGGTCGATGGGTCCATTCAGGGCGTCGGCTTGTGCGGGGCTGACGCGCTCTCGTACATCGACAGCGATCCAGCCTTACCGCCGAATTCGAGCGACACTCGTTCCCATTCGGCCAGTTCGGTCTCCAGCGCTTCGATCTTCTTGCGAACGCCGTCCACGCAGTCCGCGCCCAGGGCAAGGCGCAACGGGGGCGGCCCATCGTGGTCGACCAGCTTGAGGATCGCCTGGCCCAGCTGGGCTGGGTCACCCGCGGAGTCCGGGTAGGGGTTCTCCAGGCCGCGACGCACCTGGCCGACCGTGGCGTCATAGTCGGGGATGATGGTCTCGGCCCGGGCGATGCCGCGGGAGCGGAAGTCGGTGCGGAACAGGCCCGGCATCACCGTTGAGACTTTCAGACCCAAGGGCGAGACCTCCCCGCGCAACGCCTCGGCGATTCCGTCCAGCGCCGCCTTGCTCGAGCCGTAGATCCCGACCGAGGCGCTGCCGCGCATCGCGCCTATGGAAGTGATGAAGATGATGTGGCCCGCGCGTTGCGCCCGCATCGTTGGCAGGACTTGCCGGGTGACAGCCAGGGTCCCGAACACATTAGTGTCGTAGACTCTGCGCACGTCGGCCAGCTGGCACTCCTCAATGGCGCCTACCAGCCCGGCTCCGGCGTTGTTCACCAGGATGTCGATGCGTCCGAAGCGGTTGAGCGTGGCCTTCACGGCGCCGGCGATGGAGTCTTCGCTCGTCACGTCGAGCGACAAAGGTAGCACTCGTTCAGGAGCCATGCTCTGAAGGTCCGCCACCTGCGCTTGGGATCTAGCGGTCACTGCGATGGAGTCGCCGCTTTCAATCACCGCTTGGGCGATGGCGCGGCCGAGTCCGGTCGAACAGCCTGTAACAAACCAGATTCTCCGTGTGGATTTGGCCATGACGCCTCCCAAGGGGCGAGGACGCGGCTAGCGCCTCACACTGCTTTTCTACGGTGAGGCTAGACGGCGGCCGGCGCGGAGGTCAAGCCGTTCAGTCATTAATATGGTACTGTTGCTGCGGGGTCCTGTTGCGTCCCGGCGGATTTTCCCGTAGCGCGTCGGTAAAGAGCGCCCCGCGGACAGGGCGGGGTGAACAAAGAGAGGGAACGATGACCGAGTCTGTGGGCAGGACTGCTGGTCCCGTGCGAGTGGGCGTCGTAGGCGGCAACGTCGATCAGGGCTGGGCGGCGGACTCGCACATCCCGGCCCTGCGCGCCCTAGCGGGTTTCAGCATCAGCGCTGTCTGCACGACACGCCAAGAAAGCGCCAACCATGCGGCGGGCGTGCTGGGCGCGGAGGCTCATCTGGACCCCGTCGGGATGGCCAATTCAGCTAGCGTCGATCTCGTGGCTGTTTGCGTGAAGGTGCCCGACCACGCCGCCGCCGTGCTGCCGGCCTTGGAGGCAGGCAAGCCAGTCTATTGCGAATGGCCGCTCGGCCGGACCACCGAGGAGGCTGAGCGGATGGCGGCGCTCGCGCGCAGCAGGGGCGTGGCCACTGTTGTGGGGCTGCAAGCGCGCGGCTCGCTGGAACTCAACCATGTGCGCACGCTGATCGCCGAGGGCTATGTGGGCGCGGTCACCTCGGTGTCCTTCTACGGCGCCTATGGCTTCTGGTCCGACACCGTCACCAACCGTTTCATGGCCGACCTGACCCAGGGCATCAACCTGCTCACCATCCCGGTTGGTCACACGCTGGACGCCCTGGCCTTCATGTTGGGCGACGAGCTCAGATCGGTGCAGGCCGTGATCGAGAGCAAGCGCGCGGAGACTCGCATACGCAGCACTGGCGAGCGGCTGGAGCTTACATCGCCGGACCACGTCAGCGTGCTGGGGCGCTACGGGAACGGCGCCCTGCTCAGCGCGCAGTTTCTGGGTGGCGCGGGCCGGCGCCCGCAGTCCCGCATCGAGATCGATGGAGCGGAAGGCGGCCTGTCGCTCGAGGTCGACGGCCTGATCGAGAACCGTCCGATCCGCATCAGAGGCTATCGGAAGGGCGGGGGCGACGCCGAGGTCCTGACGCCGCCCGCCAACCTCATCGTGGCGCCGGAGGTCCCCTCCGGCACGCCCTTCAATGTGGGCCAGATGTATGCGCGGTTCGGGCGGGAGCTCGTCGGCGGCGCCCGCTCGCTCCCCGACTTCGACCACGCCGTGAGGCTGCATCGCCTGCTGGACGTCATCCGCACGGCCGCCGAGACCGGCCGCGCGGTCGAGGTCTGATCCCGGAGAATCGCCATGCCGCGCTACCTGCTCACCCTGTTCAGCGCGGTCCCCGGGGAGGAGGACCTTCAACAACTGGGTACGACAATCAGCACCTGCACGACGTTCTGAAGGTTCCGGCTGTGATCTCGGCCCAAGGGGTTCCGGCTCCCCGCCCTCGGCCCCGCAGAGCGGCCGGCGCATGGCTATCTGGCGCTCTGCGAAAATCGAGGCGGACAGTATCGTCGCCGTACAGGCGGAGCTGCGCGCTCCCGCCTCCTGAGTCTGGGTTATGAGGCGAATGGACCGAAGGACCCGGCGCCTGGATAAGGCCGAGCGAGGCGTGCTGCGCTGCACCCGCGCCCACATTAAAGTGCTCTATTATGGCGCGCCTCTGCATGTGCATGTGGGCAGAAGCTCCGGCATGTGGGCAACTTCCTGTGAGAAAGCGCGGTTAGCGAGAGAAGGGCATTGTGAGGTCGATAATAAGAGTTGTATATTAACAGAAAGCTCGATGGAGCCCCACAGTCAGCGGGCGCGACTGAAGCCGGAGGAAACGACAGATGCCGCAGAAAACCAGGACCGCATTCGTCACAGGCGCCAGCCGCGGCATAGGCAAGGTCGTGGCGCTATGGCTCGCCAGGTCCGGGTTCGACGTGGCGATCACCGCCCGCAGCGTTGCGCCGGGGGAGGAGCGCGAGCATTCGCCCAGCGTGAGGCGGTCCGATACCTCGCCGCTGCCCGGCAGCCTGCAGGAGACGGCGGCCGAGATCGAGGCGATGGGGCGCAGGGTGCTTATGCTGCCCGCCGATATCACCGATCCCGCCTCCGTCGG
>Ga0070668_100000804_pt1 | contig 21629 bp, 18 predicted proteins | sample KBSS43metaG_FD_64661 | JGI IMG/M metagenome (GOLD analysis project Ga0070668, IMG submission 64661) | Switchgrass rhizosphere microbial communities from Kellogg Biological Station, Michigan, USA - KBS S4-3 metaG | ecosystem: Host-associated > Plants > Roots > Rhizosphere > Soil ...
ACCGGCAGGACCACGCCGCCGGCGTAGAAGATCGCCAGGGTCAGGACCGCGGTCTCGATCCAGTTGGGCAGCTGCATGGCGATGACGTCGCCGGGCTCGGCCCCCAGCCGCCTGAGCGCGCCGGCCAGACGTCGCGCCTCCTCGTGCCACTGCCTGGCCGTCATCTCCTGCAGCCCCGCCTCGGTCTGCAGCGCCAGCAGGCCCTCGTTGGTCTCCAGGCCCGCGGCGATGGCGGCGGGGATGCTCAAGGGGGAATGCAGGCCCGACTTCGCCCACCCGTCGCGCAACTGCGCCCGTACCTCGGCGATGCCGGGCCGGAAGCCGGAAACCTCGATCGTCATGGCCTGAACATTCTCTCCCGCATGCGGCCGCCGCGCGCACGCCGCGCCGAGGCCGTGTCCATTCTCGTGTGGCCCAACAACAGCACAGCGGCGGCGGCCAGGGAACCGCAAGACGCCCGCTCCGCCCGGCCGACGCGCTGACGAAGCCCCCGTCCGCCGGGCGGCTGCGGTTCAGCCGCGGGTCGGCAGCTCCACGGTCGCCGAGCCGATGGTGGTCCGCTCGCCGCGCTGGTTGTGGATCCACAGCCCCAGGTCGACGAGGTGGCGGCCGTCCTCCACCCGCTTGCCGCTGACCTTGCCGCTGCAGAGGCTGACGTCGCCCACCAGGCAGGGGGCCCGCAGCTGCACCATCAGCTCGCGCAAGCTCGCGTCGTCGCCCATCCAGTCGGTGACCAGATGGGCCAGGTTGTCGTAGCGCATCGGCCCTTCGTCGTACGGACGGGGAATCCCGCTCAGCCGGGCGAAGTACTCGTCCCAGTGGGCCGAGACCCAGTCGTCGGCGACATTGGTCTCCGGGTTCACCAGCCGCGCGGCCGGGTTGGCCTTCAGCTGCAGGTACTTCATGCGGTTGGTGTAGTAGACGTGTTCCTGCCCCATGAAGTAGGCGGCGATGTCGGTGATGGTCAGCGGCCCCTTGGCCAGCGTGATCAGGTCGTCGCCGATCTCGGTGTCGTCCCAGTAGCGCGGCTCCGCGCCACGGCGCTGCGGCCCCTCGCGCTCGTAGCGCTGATGGAGTTCCTCCACCTCGGCCTCGGTGTACTTGGCGGGCGGAATGTCCAGGTACTTGCGGCTTCCGCGGGCCGCCTCGCGCTCCATGCGGATGACTGAGGCGTAGACGGTGGCGACGACCTCGTCGCGCTGGTTCTTGTAGATGATCTTGTTGACCAGTTCGACGGCGCGCCCCGCCATCTTGCTCTGCCGGGTGATCACCTCGTGCGGGCCGGCCTGGGCGCGCAGGCGGTCGCCGACGCGCACCGGCTGCTCGAACACGATCCGGGTGCCGGAGATCATCGCGAACACGCCCTTCAGCACGTCCTCGCCCATGAAGGTCACATGGCCCTGGGCGACCGGCTCGGTGATCGAGCGCGGCGTCTGGGGGGAGCCGGCCAGCAGCATCCGCGGCGGCGCCATGATCCCGCCCCAGCGCGTCTTGGCGGCGTAGTCCTCGTCCCAGTAGAGCGGGTTATCGTCGCCGTAGGAGGCGATGTACTTGATGATCTGGCTGCGGGAGTAGGGGTCGGATTCCGGCCCGAAGGCCTCCCGGTTTCCGATGCGCGATCGCAGGACGGCCAAGGCCTCATCCGTGATCTTGCCGTACATCCAGTCAGCGTCGGCCGTCATGTGATCCTCTTCCTCCCGTGGATGCGCGCAAGCGGTCATGTCGCTTGGCTCGCGAAAGGACACCATAGGACCGCACGGCCGCGGCCGACCACCGACTTTGGCGATCTGCTACGATGACGCCGGGGACAAGCCGGCCGGCGCGCCGCCTCAGACGAAGATGAAATCGGCCTTTGTCAGGGTGCTGTTGCCCGGAAGGAATCCGACCAGCTCGTCGCTCGAGTTCCACGTCCCGCCGCCATTGCTGTCGTAATAGACGCCCATCCCGGACGCCCCGCCGACGGTCGCGGTATGCAGCAGGTAGCGGCTGGCGAGGCCCGCAGCCTGAATCTTGTCGCCCTGCGCGGCGTTGAAGTCGGTGATCTTCGCATAGTCGCCCGTGCCGGCGCTGAAGCTCCAGCCATCGTCGTAGAAGCGGCCGCGGGCGTCGCCCAGCACGAAAGTGTCGCCGCCCAGCCCGCCGGTGAGGGTGTCGACCGCGCCGCGGCCGAGGTCGTTCGTCGCCGCCGAGACGCCCCAGATCTTGTCCGGGCCGGATGTGCCGGTGACGCTGTCGCTGCCCTGTTTGCCGTAGATGTTGCTGGGGGCCGTAACGTTGAGCGTAAAGCCGCCGGACGCCGGTCCTGCGCCGGTGGCGGCGTCCGAGACCTTCGCCGTCCAGGTGTGCGCGCCTGCGCCCACGCCACTGTCCTGATAGCTCCACTGCGTCCCGTTCACCGTCGCCTGGCCGATGGCGGCCCCGTCGCGGAAGACGAGCAGCTTCTGCTCAGGCGACAGCACGGCCGAGAGCGTTCCCTCCAGCTTGGGCGAGGTGTCGTCGGTCGAGGCGTTGGTCGCCAGCGCGCCGGTGACCGGGCCGACGTCGTCCACGGCGTCGGCGATCGCGGCGGTGGTCGTCGGCGCCGTGACGCTGAGATTGAAGCTGTCGGAGGTCGGTCCGGCGCCGCCGAAGCTGTCCACCACCTTGGCCGTCCAGGCATGCGCGCCTGCGCCCACGGCGCCGTCCTGGTAGGTCCACTGCGTACCGTTCACGGCCGCCTGGCCGACGAAGCTGCCGTCGCGGAAGACCTGCAGCAGCTGGCCGGAGGTCAGCGCGGCCGAGAGCGTCCCCTCGAGCTTGGGCGAGCTGTCGTCGGCGCCGCCGCCGTTCGCCACGGCGCCCGTGACCGATCCCACGTCGTCCAAGGCGTCGACGATCGCGACGGTGGTGGTGGGCGGGGGCGGCGGCGGCGCCAGGGCCGCCATCAGCTTGCCCAGGTCGAGCCGGCCGTCCGACAGCACCTTGTCGAACAGCGAGGCGGTGGCCGTGGCGTTGTTCAAAAGCGCTTGCCGGATGGCGTCGGCCGAGACGCCGGCGCCCACCGCGGCAGAATAGAGCGCCAGGGCCCCGGTCACGTGCGGCGCGGCCATGGAGGTGCCGCTCTTGGTCCCGTAGCCGCCGTTCAGCGTGGTCGAGTAGATCGAATTGCCCGGCGCGCCGATGTCCACCGCCGAGATCCCGTAGTTTGAGAAGCTGGCCAGGGCCCCGGTGCTGGTGATCGCCGCCACCGAGATCACGGAGTCGTACGTCAGCCCCCCCTGGTTCAGGGTGGAGTAGCTCGACGGATAGTAGGGCGTGCTGTTGTTGCTGTCGCCGACGCCGTCCGACCCGCCGTTGCCGGCGGCCGCGACGAATAGGATGTCCTGTTTGGCCGAGCGGACGATGGCGTCCAGCATCGCCTGCGAGAAGGCGTCCCCGCCCCAGCTGTTGTTGCTGGCCACGAAGTCGACCCCAGTCCCGGCCTTGGAGGCGTTGGTCAGGTAGTCGAGGGCCTTGATGGCGTTGGCCGAGGTGCCGGAGCCCTGGGCGTTCAGGAACTTCAGCGCCACCAGTTCGGCCGCCCAGTTGATCCCGACCACGCCGCCGTCGTTGGCGGTGGCGGCGATGGTGCCGGAGACGTGGGTCCCGTGGCTGTGGTCGTCGATCGGATCGTTGTCGTTGTTGACGAAGTCCCAGCCGATCAGGTCGTCCTTGAAGCCGTTCGCGTCCTCGTCGAGGCCGTTCTCCCAGCGGGTGTCGTTCAGCAGGTCGCCGGCGTCGATGCGGGCGTTGCCGTTCTTGTCGGCGACGTAGGCCGAGTTGGCGGCGGCGTTGAGATCGCGGAAGGTGATCAGGCCGTCGCCGTCGACATCCTGCAGCGAGGCCTTGAAGCTGGTGGGGATCTCGTTCTGGTTCAGCCAGACGTTCCGGTAGAGATCCTGGTGCCTGTAATCGATGCCGGTGTCGATGACGCCCACGCCGACCTTGGTGGAGCCGGTGTAGCCGGCCGCCCAGGCTTCGCCAGCCTGGCTGCCGTATGGGTTGGCCGGGCTGGTCTGGTCGCCCTCCATGCCCCAGAGCTGGCCGCCGGTGTAGGCCGGGTCGGTGCTGGTGGCGTTGATCGACAGGATATAGTTGGGCTCGGCGAAGCTGACCCCCGGGATCGCCGACAGGAGCTTCGTGGCCATGGCCACGTCGAGGCCCGCCGGCAGATTGACCAGCGTCAGCGCGCCGGCCCCGCCGCCCGCCCCGCGCAGCACTTCCGAAATGGTCGCCCCCAACGGGGCCAGCAGGTCGCCCACGCCCGGCAAATCCAGGCTCAGGTCGAACTGCACGATCATCTGGCCCGCGACGTAGGACGAGCTGGCGGTGGATCCTGGGATCAAGTTTTCGAGGCCCGACATATTCCCTCCCCAAGTCGTGAGCCGGGGCGCATTTCCGCCCGCGAGTCATTCTACTGCAAAATCCAGGTGCAGACGATCGCACGCCCCAAATACCGGACGGCCGGGCTGCGGCTATCGCCCTGCAGGCGAACTCCATCTCAGGCGATTAACCTTAACAAGATATTCTCGCGAACAGGCGAGACGCCGGGAGGGCAAGCGCCGCGGACAGGCTCCGGCCGCTTTGCGCCGGGACAGATTTGATAGACCTTAAAAAAGCATCGGACGGTCGTACCGTTTGTGCTTAAATGAGGGACCTTTTAACGCGCCGACGCAACCGACCAGCCTGGCGAAGGAGACCACCATGACGTTCGTATTCAGCTCCGATTCCCACCTCGTGGAGCCGAAGGAGATCTTCGACGAGGGCCTGCCGGAATCGCTGAAGAAGTTCGGCATCCGCTCGGAGCGCCAGGGCGACCACATCTGCACGATGGCCGGCGAGAAGGTCCTGCACCGCACGCGGATCATCAAGCGCGAGACCCCGCCCCCGGCGGCGACGGACGACAACGAGACCCGCGGCCTGGCGCTCGGACAGGGCGAAGACGTGGTGCGGCTGCACGCTCCGGCCCGCGGCCACAACAACATCGCCCTGCGGCTGGAGGACATGGCGCTCGACGGCATCGACGCGGAGATCTCCTTCCCGTCCACCTGCCTGTGGGCCTACGGCATCGAGCATCCGGAGACCGAGCTCGCCACCGCCCAGATCTACAACGACTGGAACAACAAGCTGCTGGGCGGGCGCCCGGACGTGTTCATCCGCTGCGGCGTGCTGCCCGTGCGCGATTTCAACAACACCCAGGCCGAGCTGAAGCGCATCGCCAAGCTGGGCATGACCGCGGCGATGATCCCCTGCGTCACCGCGCCCGACATGCCCAAGTACAATGACGAGGCCTGGGACCCGGTGTTCGCCCTGGCCGGCGACCTGGGCGTCGTGCTGGTGATGCACTCCGGCACCGGCCTGGAGACCGTGCAACCGGAACGCCGGGCCGGCGGGGCGGTGATCAACTACACCAACCAGGCCTGCGACGCCTGGAACTCGATCCAGTACCTGACGGCCGGCGGCATGCTCGACCGCCACCCGAAGGCGCAGGTGGCGGTGATCGAATGCGGCGCCAGCTGGCTCGCCGGCCTCGTGGAGCGGATGGACGAGATCTACGTCGCCCACGCCGCCTACGTGCGCCCGAAGCTGTCGCTGATGCCGTCCGAGATCGTCGCGCGCCAAGTGTCCTGCGGCTTCCAGAACGATCGCGCCTGCATCCTCACCCGCTCGATCACCGGCGTGAAGCCGCTGATCTGGGGCTCGGACTATCCGCATGCCGAGGGCACCTATCCGCGCTCGAAGGACGTGATCAAGCGGCTCTTCGACGGCATCGAGATCAGCGAGAAGGACAAGGCCGACATCCTCGGCGGCAACGCCGCGCGGCTGTTCCGCCTGCAGCGGCCGGAGTTCCTGGCCGCCGCCTGATCCGCGTTCCCTCCCCCGTTGCGCAGGCGACGGGGGAGGTTCGGCCTGACTGCGCCTACGCCTGGCGCTCGAACAGTCGGGTCGGCTCGTTCCTGTAGAGCGTGTCCGCATAAGGCGCGTAGCCGCACCTCTCCGCCACGCGGATGGACGCCGCGTTCTGCGGCGAGATCATGCAGACGGTGCGCCCAGCGGGCAGATGCTGGTCGCCCCAGGCCAAGGCGGCGGCGATCGCTTCGCGCGCCCATCCGCGGCCCTGCGCCCAGGGCGCGAGCGCCCAGCCGGCTTCGGGCGCGCCGCCGAACGAAGGGATCAGATCGCGTTCGAACTGGGCGAACCCCACCTCGCCCACGAAGCGGCGGTCCGCCCGGGTCTCGATCAGCCAGTAGCCGTAGCCCAGGATCGCCCAAAGGCCGCGATAGCGCAGGATCCGGCCCCACGCCTCCTCCCGCGAGGAGGGCTTTCCGCCGATGAACCGCGTCACGTCAGGGTCGGCCCACATGGCCGCGGCGGCGTCGAGGTCTTTCCGGCCGTGACCCCGCAGCACGAGGCTGGGGGTCACCAGCACGGGAACGTCTTGCGGGCGCTCCATCACGGCTTTCCGTCTGACCGACTTGCGGCCCGCGTTCGTCCTGGGCGCGGTCCACAACACGGCGCATTTCTGACGAGACGGCGGCCCGGGCGCAAGCGATCGGCCTGGGAAGCGGTCCTAAGCCGCCGGCTCCACACCCTGTTCGCTTGGCTCAAACACTTCCAGGCCTGACGGGCGGGGAAGAGACTCGTCGCCGTTCATGTGGGCCAGGAGGTAATCCACCGCCATGACCATATCGGCGGCGCTATAGGGCTTGGGCATTGAGCCGATGGCCGTTGTTTGCGCTGTTCTCGCCCGGCTGACCTGGCCGCTGATGAACAGGACCGGGATGTTCAGCGCCTTCAGGTGCTCGGCCAGGGCAATGCCGTCATCGCGACCCGCAAGGCGGATGTTCACCAGCGCCAGGTCGGGCGGAGACTGTCGAGCGACCTCGACCGCCTCGCCATGCCGCTCCGTCAAATCGAGCACGTGATAGCCGGCGTCCTCAAGCTCATCCCTGAGGGTCGTCGCGACGAGAATCTCGTCTTCGACGATCATCAGGGTCCTGCCCGGCCTACCTGCGTCGTGGGCGTTCATCGGACAAGGTTCCCTACCGCCACGCTTGTCCGCCGCCCTGGGCGGAGCGGTCCGCCGCGTCGGTGGCTGACGTCTGATGGACGTCGTCGGCGACCAGAGCCAGTTGCGTATGCTCCACAGAGACCATCGTCCCGGGTTGGCCGGCCTTCACCTCGACAACCGCCTTGAGTTGTTTGGCCAAGGCTTCGACGATGCTCGTGCCGAGGCCTATGTGAACCAGGGCTGGGTCGCTCGGCATGCCGACGCCGTCGTCACGCACGCTCAATATCCAATTCGGACCGTGACTCTCATAACCGACGGTGATCTGCCCGCGTCGCCCGTCGGGAAACGCGTGCTTCAGCGCATTGATCACCAACTCGGTCACGATGAGACCCAGGCTGACGGACACCCTGGCGGCGACAACCGCCTCGCCCGTGGAAGCGTTCAGCGAGATTTGCTCATTGTCGCCGATCATCGAGGCGCCAATGCTGTCGCACAGGCGGCGCAGATAGTCGTGCAGCCGAACATCTTCCTCCACCTCGGCCGACGCCGACAGGAGGCGTTCGAGGGCGGCGACAGACATGACCCGGTTGTGAGCGTCCTTCAGGTGACCGCGGGTCTCGAGCGACCGTGTCTTCCTGGCGTTCTGCAGCAGAACGCTGGCGATGATCTGCAGGCTGTTGGCCACGCGGTGACGAACTTCCTTCAGAAGGATGCCGTTCTCGGCGAGCAACTCGTCCTTGAGCTTGGCGTCGGCGCGGGCCTCGGTGACATCAGTCACCGCCACCAGGACCCGGACATGTTCGAGGTCCAGATAGGCGAGCCGACGAGCCTGAATGACGAGGCGGCAAGGGCCCAGACCAGGTCGCACGAGGTCCATCTCATAGGCGCCGACCTGGGCTACGCCGGCCGCCGTGGCCTCCAACAGCGACCGAAGCCGACGCCCGCTCCATTCGCCCTCGCCCAGATCGAAGACGCTGCTTCCGGGCGCGGCGAGGGGATCGAGGTCGAAGTTCGCGCAAAACGATGCGCTCGCAGCCAGCACGGTCAGATGACCGTCGAGGAGCAAGAGCGGGCCGGGCGAGGCCGCAACGACCGCCAGCGTCAGGCTGAGGGCTGCGTCTCCCGATTGGGCGGAAAGGGGCGCGGCCATCGGCCTGCCGATCTGAAAACCGGAGGCTCACGGGGCGAAAGCCGACTGCCGGGGAGAAGCGGCCACGAGATGCGCCAGGTTCAGGCGAGGTCACAATGGCTTGCCATAACAACGCCCAGTTTCCGCCTAGGTTGCGTCGGCGGGCCCTACTCCGGGAATGTGACGGCCGCGTTGACGCCGCCGTCGACCAGCAGGTCCGTGCCGGTGATGAACGAGGCGCGATCCGAGGCCAGGAACTCGATGGCGTCGGCGGTCTCGATCATGGTGCCCTCGCGGCCCAGCGGCGTCTTGGCGAGCAGGCCCAGCTTGATCTCCCGGCTGCCGGTGGCGAACTCCAGGGCCCCCATGGGCGTGGCGATCATGCCCGGCGACATGGAGACGATGCGCGCGCCCTTGCGCCCCCAGGCGGCCGCGCGCTGGCGGCACATCCTGTTGAGCGCCGTCTTGGACAGGGTGTAGGCCGTCCGCGAGTCGGCCTCCGCCACCAAGGCCTCCAGCCTGGGCAGGAAGTCGGGCGCCAGGGGATCGTCCAGCACCTGCAGGACCTCCGGCGACGGCGGCTCGTGGCGGTGGCCGGCCAGCGACGAGACGAAGACCGCCGCCGTCCCCTGCTCCGCCAGGCCCAGCGCCGCCTGTTCGACCAGCCTGGCGCCGATCAGGTTCACCTTCATCAGGGTGGTCCAGTCGCCCATGCTGGGCGAGAGCGCCGCCACATGCGCCAGGGTGCGAAGCCGCCCACGCCCAGCGACGAACTGGGCCAGCGCCGCCACCGAGGCCGCATCGGTGATGTCGCACTGCACGGCGACGGCGTCGACGCCGTCCTCCTTCAGCGCCGCCTCGCGCTGCGGGTTCTTCTCCGCCGAGAGGCTGGCCAGCACTACGCGGCAGTGCTGGCCCAGGCGCCTGGCCGTGGACATGCCCATGCCGCCGCCGCCGATCACCAGGGCGATGGGCAGGTCGGGGCGTTCGCTGGTTCCGGTCCTCAAGGCGTTCTCCTCCGGCCGCGGCGGCGCATTTAGCGATCTCTATGATGGCCGACCCGAACACCACCTCCAAAACCAAGTCAAGGCGAGGAGACGGGCTTCCCCCGACGCCGCGATCCGGCGTTCAATGCCGGACCAGCTCGCCAAGACGAGACCGGGAGGAGAGCCCATGCCCAGCCGACACCTGGTGGATCCGCAGATGGAGCCGCTGCTGGCCATGGCCGCGGCCATGGACCTGGCCGCCGGCCAGGAGTCCCCCTTCATGAAGGCGCTGCTGGAGACGCCCGCGCCGACCTCGGAGACCGTGGACATGCGCGAGGTGCGCATGCCGGGCCCGAAGGGAGCCCCCGACGTGCGCGGCTTGCTCTACGCGCCGAAGGACGCCCGCGCCCCCCGACCTGCCGTGCTGCACATCCATGGCGGCGGCTATGTGATCGGCGCGCCGGAGATGAGCGCCGACGGCAACCTCGGCTACGCCGAACGCTTCGGCGCCGTGGTGCTGTCGGTTGACTACCGCCTGGCGCCGGGCGCCAAGCACCCTGGGCCGGTGGAGGACTGCTACGCGGCGCTGGCCTGGCTGTACGCCCAGGCCGAGGCGCTGAACCTCGACCGCGCGCGGATCATCGTCAGCGGCGAGAGCGCCGGCGGCGGGCTGGCCGCGGCCCTGGCGTTGCTGGCGCGGGACCGCGGAGCTTATCCGCTGGCCTTCCAGCACCTGATCTATCCGATGATCGACGACCGCACCGTGATCCACCCGGAGCCGTCGCCCTACGCCGGGCAGTTCGTGTGGACGCGCGAACTCAACCGGTTTGGCTGGACCTCGCTGCTGGACCATGCGCCGGGGTCGCCGGACGTCTCCTGCTACGCCGCCGCCGCCCGGGCGGAAGACGTCTCCGGCCTGCCGCCGACCTATATCGCCTGCGGCGCCCTCGACCTTTTCCTCGAGGAGAACCTCGAATACGCACGGCGCCTGATGCGCGCCGGCGTCCCCGTGGAGCTGCATGTCTACCCGGGGGCGCCACACGGGTTCCAGATGATGGCCGAGGCGAAGGTGGCCCGGCAGGCGACGCAGGACTCCGTGGCGGCGCTGGAGCGGGCGCTGGCCAAGAGCGGGTGACGGCGCCGTGCGGGGGCTGAACTGGCCCCGCCGCGCAGCGCGGGTTACAGAGCGCTGATAACTTTCGACAACCTTGCGCCTGCCAGGACGACGATGAGCCCCAGGGACGAAGCCGGCGCCGCGCGCGCCAAGCCCCCATCGCGCCGCGGCGGCCAGAGGAACGGCGCAGCGTCGCTGGCCGCCGCCGCCCGCCTGCGCGAGATGATCTTCGCCCACGAGGACGGCGCCTACCTGGGCTCCCAGGGCGAGATCATGGAGCGGCTGGGGGTGGCGCGCGTCACCCTCCAGCAGACCGCCCGACTGCTGGAGCAGGAACAGCTGCTGCGGGTGCAGCGGGGCGTGAACGGCGGCTATTACGCCGCCCGCCCGGACACCAGCGCCGTGGAGAAGGCCATCGCCACCTACCTGCGCTCGAACCGGGCGGGGTACGTCAAGATCCTGCCGCTGGCCGGGGCGCTCACCGCCGAGGTGCTGCAGCTGGCCGCGCTCTCCGACGACGAGGACGCCCGCCAGGCGCTGCAGGCGACCCGCCCGTTCCTCGAGGATCCGCGGGTGCTGGAGAACCGTGAGTTCCTGACCCTGGGCGAGAAGACGTTCTTCGAGGCCATCTTCCGGCTGGCGGACAATCCGTTCGGCGAGCTCATGCTGCGGGTCACCACGCGGCTCTATTTCCTGTCTGCGGCCTATTCGACCTTCGCGTCCGCGCCCTGGGTGCGGCTGTGGCAGGAGTCCCGCCTCAACATGCTGCGGGCGGTGCTGGCCCGGGACGGCCACTACGCCCAGATCGTGGCCCGTGACTATTTCCGGCAGATCCAGGACGCCGTGAAGGACCTGCCGGCCCCGAACGCCTGAGCGCCGGCGGCTTGCCGGCGCCGGCGCGAGCGGATTTGATCGGGCCGGCGCCAGAACCAGAGGAAACGGCCATGATCGAAGGCGAGTATGCGGGATTCACGGTCGAGGTGCGCGGCGACGGCGTCTGCGTCGTCACCCTGAACCGGCCCGAGCGGATGAACGGCCTGCGCCGGGCGGTGAAACGCGACCTGACCGAGTTCGCCGTCCAGGTCGCCTATCGCCGCGAGGTCCGCGCCGTGGTGCTGACCGGCGGCGCCAGCTTCTGCGCCGGCGACGACGTGACGCCCGGCGCGCAGGACGACTGGGAGGGCGCGGCTTCGCAGAAGGTGCACCCGACCCACCACGACAATTTCGCCACCTACGCCTCCCTGCGCGCGGTGAGCCAGAACGCCACCCGGGCCTGGAAGAACCTCGACGTCCTGACCATCGCGGCCATCGACGGCTTCGCCATCCAGTCCGGCCTGTCGCTGGCGCTGGCCTGCGACTTCCGCATCGCCACGCCGCGGGCGCGCCTGGGCAGCGCCACCCTGCGGATGGGCTATCTGCCGGACGAGGGCGGCCATCACCTGCTGGTCCAATACCTGGGGGTTCCCGGCGCCAAGGACTTCGTGTTCCGCAAGCGGATCGTCGACGGCGCCGAGGCGCTGCGCCTGGGCCTGGTGAACGAGGTGGTCGAGCCGGACGAGCTGATGGCCCGCACGCTGGCGTTCGCCGCCGAACTGGCGGAAGGCCCGCAGGTGGCCATGCGGCTCCTGAAGCACGCCATCGACGCCGCCCCGGACCTCACCTTCGAGCAGGCCTGCGTCGACATCGCCACGCGCACCGCCATTTCCGACCACCACCCCGACGCTAAGGAGGGGGTGCGCGCCTTCGCCGCCAAGCCGCGCCGCAAGCCCAACTTCAACCAGGACTGACAGGGGCGACCCTGCGTCCGCCCACCCAATGGGCGGCGACTTCGCATAGGCGCGGCCCGCCTGCGCCATCGCCACGGCCGGCCGGGCCGTGCATCATGGCGCCGGCCAGTTGCAACATGATGCAAAACGACGATGAGGGAGCAGACATGGCTTACGACGTGGTGGTGATCGGCTGCGGCTCGGCGGCGCTGTCGGCGGCGGTGACGGCGGCGGAAGGCGGCGCGAAGGTCGCCGTGCTGGAGCGCGCCCCGCGCGAGGAGCGGGGCGGCAACTCCCGCTACACGGAAGCCTGGATGCGCATGAAGAACGAGGACGAGGTCGCCGATGACCTGGTCGAGATGTTCCTGGGCGAGCGCGGCCACGGCGCCGTGGACCCCAATGTCCTGAAGGACGTCTCCCGCGCCTACGAGAACTGGGGGAAGAACACGAAAGCCTGGGCGTTCAACGATCCCGAGCTGGTCTCCGGCCTGGCCGACAACGCGCCGGACACCATGCGCTGGCTGAAGACCCACGGCGTCAAGTTCACCTTCCACAGCCCCATGCTGCTGCAGGGCGGTGCGGCGCGAATGGGCCCCTCGGGCGGCGGCCTGGCGCTCGTCGAGAGCCTGGCGACCTCGGCGGAGAAGCTGGGCGTCGACATGATGTACGAGACCACCGGCCGCTCGCTGCTGCTGAGCGACGCCGGCGACATCCGCGGCGTGCGCGCCTGGTCCAAGGCCAAGGGCAATTTCGCCATCGAGACCCGCAACGTGGTGGTCGCCTGCGGCGGGTACGAGGGCAACATCGAGATGATGATCCGCTACGTGGGCGCCAACGCGCACCTGACCCGGCCTGTCTCGCCCGGCGGCGTCTACAACAAGGGCGAGGGGATCGAGATGATGCTGGCGCTCGGCGCCGCCTCGGCCGGCCAGTACGACATGTTCCATGGTGAGCCGGTGGACCCCCGTTCGCCGCGGCACGAAGCCCTGATCGGGGCGCTCAACTACGGGATCCTGGTCAACGTCCAAGGCAAGCGGTTCATCGACGAGGGCTCGAACCGCTACGAGTTCATCTATGACGAACTCTCCTGGGCGGTGATGCGCCAGAAGCTGGGCCTGGCCCATTTCGTGTTCGACGGCCGACTGTTCGACATTCCCAACATCCGTACCCGGATCAAGACCGACCAGGACCCGATCCGGGCGTCGTCGATCGCGGAAATGGCCAAGAAGATCAACGTTCCGGAGGTGGCCCTGATCGCCACGATCCATGACTACAACGCCGCCTGCGGGGACGGCGCCTACGACACCACGAGGCTCGACGGCGTCGCGACGGCGGGACTGGTGGTCCCGAAGTCCAACTGGGCGCGACCGATCGACGAAAGCGACCTGTGGGCCTATCCGGTCATGTGCGCCAACACGCTCACCTGCGGCGGGGTGAAGATCACCAAGGACGCCGAGGTGCTGAACCGCGACGGCGAGCCGATCCCCGGCCTCTACGCCGCCGGCGAGACGGTGGGCCTCTACTACAACCTCTACATCGGCGCGACCTCGGTGCTGCGCGGCCTGGTGTTCGGGCGCCAGGCCGGGAAGAAGATCTGCGCGGGGTTGCCGGCGGCGCAGACGGTTTCGGCCTAGAGGGCTGGCGAGAAGCCGCACCTCGGCGCGTGGCGACAGGGTCCGAGGACCTGCGCCCCGGGGCGGCGGCTTTGCCTTGATGAGCACATTTTCGCGATGGCCAACAGCACCCTCGAGGGGGTGGCGGCCGATGCGCGCGAGGGCGTGAGACACCGACGCCGCCGTGCCGACTGCCGTCGCCTCACCCGTGCCTGTGACGATGGTGGAGGTCCGGGTAATGAGGATGGCTGTGCGCGAGCGGCTTGTGCCGGTGCTTGTGACTGTGGGGCTCTCCCGGGGGATCGCCGGGCCCATGTTCATGGCGATGGTGGTCGTCGTGCGCGTGGGCGTGTTCATGCTCCACAGGCTCATGCAGGTGCAAGTGCCGGTGATCCTCAGTCAGATGGAGCCAGAGACCCGCCGCCATCATCCCAGCCGCGAGCGCCAGCCAGGGTGTGATCGGATCGCCCAGCAAGGCGACGCTCAGGACCGCCCCGACGAACGGCGCTGTCGAAAAATAGGCCCCGGTTCGCGCCGTTCCCAAGTGCCGCAGCGCGACGATGAAACACATGAGGCTGACGCCATAGCCCAGCAGCCCAACCAGCGCGCCGGCGGCGACCAGCGCCGCACCTGGCGGCGGCATGCCCTGGCTGAATCCGACGCCCAGACTCACAGCGCCGGCGACGAGCCCTTTGACGGCGGCGATCTGGAGCGGGTCCGCGCCGCTCATCTTGCGCGTGAGGTTGTTGTCGATCCCCCAAGCCACGCAGGCAGCTACGACGAGCAGCGCCCCTGGCTGCGGACCCGCGACAGGCCCGCCGCTCCAAGAGAGCAGGACAGCCCCCGAGAGAATCGCCAATGCGCCAAGCAGCAGGCGGCGGTCCGCGCTCTCGCGAAACACCACCCAGGCCAGACCCATCGTCGCCACGCTCTCCAGGTTCAGCAACAAGGCGGTCGTGGAAGCCGGCGACATGCTCAGTCCGGCCATCAGCAGCAGTGGCCCAGCGACCCCGCCGAAAAGTACGGCGCCGGCAAGCCAGGGCAGATCGCCCAGGCGGATCGGCGCCTCGGTTCCCGGCCTGCCGGCAAGTCGACGGCCGGCCAGCACCGCGGCCAGACCGACGCCTGATCCGAGATAGAGCAACCCCGCCAGGATCGTCGGATGCACTGCGCCCAGCAGGAGCTTGGCTGCTGGCGTGCTCGCCCCGAACAGGGCGGCCGACGCCAGGGCGAACGAGATGGCCGATGCGCTTCGCATTTCGCAGGAACCTCAGGAAACGAGCCGCAACGCACAGGCTTGCAGGGTCCTGGATTGTCGCACTCAGTCCGCTGCGGGTCTCGCCCGGTGCGGACTGATGGTGAAGGTCGGCGGCGGCGGCCGAGCTGCCCGGAATTCCGGCCAAGCCTGGCGTAGCACGCGGATGGACGATCTCAGGAACAACAGGGCGATGGCGGACCCCACGAGGAGGTCCGGCCAGGGCGAATGCAAGAGAGCGACACCTGCGGCCGCCAGCAACACACCAAGGTTGGCGATCACGTCGTTGCGCGAGCACTCGAAGGTGCTGGACATGTTCACGTCCGCCGTGCGGTAGCGCCACAGCAGCGTCAGGCAGACGAGGTTGGCGGCAAGCGCCATGCCGCCGAAGGCCAACATCAGCGTCGACGAAGGGGGAACTCCAGTGGCCGCCTTGACTGCGACCTCGACCATGACGGCCACGCCGAACAGCAGAATGAACCCGCCTTTGGCGAGCGCCGCCCCGGCCTTCCATCTCGCCCCACGCGCCAGGGCGAAGAGGCTGAGCGCGTAGACAAGGGCGTCGCCAAGCATGTCCACGGCGTCCGCCATCAACGCCGCGGAACCCGCTATGACGCCGGCGGAGAACTCCGCGGCGAACATGACGGCGTTGATGACGAGGACGGCGACAAGCACGCGGCGCTGACGGGCGTCGACAGCAAGACCTTCGAGTTCACATCCCTTGGCGGAGCAGCAGTCGTCCATGCCAAAAGCATAACAGCGCGCGAGCGATGGGGGAATTTGGCCTGGCGTCTGCTCGGCGTGCTGCTTGGCCTCGGGGCCGTCGCCCGGGCGTCCGGCGATGGCGGGTTCCGGACCGATGCGCCGAACGCCTGCTCGCCTGACCGGCGCCCGCTATTCCGCTGGCCGCTTCGCCCCGATCGGCGGGTCTTCGGGGGCGAAGATGATGCAGTTGGTCATGGCGCGAGCGTAGAGACGGCCGGTCTCGTCGGTGATGGCGCCGACAGCGGTGGCCGCGCGGCGGCCGGCGTGCTCCACCTTGCCCTCGGCGAAAAGCGGGCCGTCGCCCATGCGCACGGCGCGGATGTTGCTGACCGTCATAGACACCGTGGTGCAGGCGCGGCCGGCGTCCAGCGTGGAGATCACCGCGCTGGCCATGGCGCTGTCCAGCAGGGTGGCGAGCACCCCGCCGTGCAGGATGCCGGCGCCGTGGAAGAGGTATTCCTGGGGCTCGAAGCGCAGGCGGATCAGCCCCTTCTCCACGCCGACGATGGTCCAGCCGATGCTGTCGGCGATCGGCGGCATCGGGACCTCGCCGCGCATCGAGGCGCGGAAGAACTCGACTCCCGAGAGCCCCGCCATCGGCTCCCGGCCCTTGACCAGCGGCGTCCACTCGTAGCGGCGCTCCTTCCGCTCCGGCCCGCTCACGCCTGCGCCCCGCCGGCCGCCAGCCTCGACATGTACTTCGTCTCCAGCTCGAAGATCTCGTCGCGGCCGAGGAGCCGCTGGGCGACGCCGAAGCCGCAGAGCAGCTCCTCGTAGCCGCTGATCCCGTCCGCCTCCCTGACGCGCGCGAAGACCGTGCGCAGGGCCTGGATCGCCGCCTGCATGGCCGTGGACGGCAGGCTGACCCGCGCCACGCCGATCCGCTGCAGCGCGGCGAAGGTCAGGCCCTTCGGCGTCTTGCCGCCCTCCACCATGTTGATCGCCACCGGCCCGTCGATACCCTTCACGGCGGCCTCGATCACCGCGACGGAGTCGACGCCCTCCACGAAGACCATGGTCGCGCCAGCCTTCAGGAAGGCGTTCCCGCGCCGGATCGCCTCGTCGATCCCCATCACGCCCAGGGCGTCGGTGCGGGCGTTGATGACGAAGTCCTTGTCGACCCGGGCGTCGCTGGCCGCCTCGACCTTGGCGACGGCCTCGTCGAACTCGAGCAGGGTCTTGCCCTCCAGATGGCCGCAGCGCTTGGGGATCACCTGGTCCTCGATGTTGATCCCGGCCGCGCCGGCCCGCTCGAACTCGCGGACCGTCAGGTAGGCGTTGACCGCGTTGCCGAAGCCGGTGTCGGCGTCGCCCATGACGGGCACGTCCACCGCGCGGGCGATGCGGCCGGTGTGTTCGGCCATCTCGCGGGCCGAGACCAGGCTGTAGTCGGGGACGCCGTAGTGGCAGGCGACCAGGTTGGCGCCCGAGGCCTGCACCGCCTTGAACCCCGCCTCCTCGGCCAGCTTGGCGGTCAGGGCGTCGTACGCGCCCGGCATCACCAGGAGCTCGCGGTCGGCGATCAGCCGTCTCAGTTCGCTGGTCTTGCGCAAGCGGCGTCTCCTATGGGGCGTAGACCCACGGCCGCAGGAGGCGGTCGCGGGCGCGGAAGGCCTCGATGAGCGGGCGCTTCTTCAGCGTCAGCTCGATCTCGTCGGCGCCCTCCAGCAGCATCTCGCGCTCCAGGGCCCCGATCTCGAAGGGGAAGACCGCGCCGGAGGGCGCGCGCACCGTGCACGCCTCAAGGTCCACGGCCAGCCGCGGCGGCAGGGCCACATCCTGCAGTTCGCCCAGCAGCGCCTCGACGGCGGCGATCGTCAGCTCCACCGGCAAGAGGCCGTTGCGGATGCAGTTGTTGCGGAAGATGCGGCCGAAGCTCTCGGCGATCACGCAGCGCACGCCGAACTGGCTGAGCGCCCAGACCGCCGCCTCGCGCGAGGAGCCGCAGCCGAAATTGCGCCCGGCCACCAGCGCCTGGGCCCCGGCGTAGCGCGGCCGGTTCAGCACGAAGTCCGGCTGCACGTCGCGGGCGCCCGGCGCATAGCGCCAGTTGGCGAACAGCTTCTCGCCATAGCCGGTGCGGGCGGTCGACTGCGTCTCACGCGAGGGGATGATCGCGTCGGTGTCGACGTTGTCGATGGGCATGGGCGCGGCCACGCCCTCCAGGCGCACGAACGGTTCCATCAGCGCCTCAGGTAGTCGCGCGGGTCGGCGATGCGCCCGGCCACGGCCGAGGCCGCCACGGTGAGCGGGCTCGCCAGGTGCGTCTGCACGCCCGGACCCTGGCGGTTCTCAAAGTTGCGGTTGGTGGAGCTGATCACCCGCCGCGCCCCGCCGAAGCTGTCGCCGCCGGCGTAGAAGCAAAGCGAGCAACCGGCCTCGCGCCACTGGAAGCCGGCGTCCTTGAAGATGCGGTCCAGGCCCTCGGCCTCCGCCTGCCGCTTCACCGGCGTGGAGCCCGGCACGCAGATGGCCAGGACGCCCGGGGCCACCTTGCGGCCCTCCAGCACCCGGGCGGCCGCCCGCAGGTCCTCGATGCGGCTGTTGGTGCAGGATCCGATGAAGGCCGCGTCGATGGGCAGGCCGGCCAGCGGCTGGCCGGGCTCGACGTGCGTGTAGCGCAGCGCCTTCTCCGCCGAGGCGCGAGCCACCGCGTCGGCGATCGCCGCCGGCGAAGGCGCCGGCTCGTCGATCCCCACCGTCTGCTCCGAGCTCGTGCCCCAGGTGACCGAGGGGCGCAGGTCGGCGGCGTCGATGACCATCTCCCGGTCGAAGCGCGCGCCTTCGTCCGAGGCCAGGGTCCGCCACCAGGCCACCGCCGCGTCCCAGTCCGCCCCCTGCGGCGCGTGAGGCCGGCCACGCAGGTAATCGATGGTGGTCTCGTCGGGGGCGACGATCCCGGTCCAGGCGCCGAACTCCACGGCCATGTTGCAGAGCGTCATCCGCGCCGCGCAGGAGAGCGCGCGCACCGCCTCGCCGGCGAATTCCACCGCGCAGCCGTCGCCGCCCCGGGCGCCGTACAGGCGGATCAGATGCAGCACCATGTCCTTGGCGGTGACACCGTCCCGAAGCGCGCCCTCGAAGCGCACCCGCATCTGCCGCGGCCGCTGCATCGGCAGACACTGTGTGGCCAGCACATGCTCGCCCTGCGTCACGCCGATGCCCCAGGCCAGCGCGCCCATGCCGCCCACCGTGCAGGTGTGGCTGTCGCCGCACGCCAGGGTCAGGCCAGGCTGGGCCACGCCCAGCTCCGGGGCGATCACATGGACGATGCCCTGCGCGGGATCGCCGATGTCGAAGATGCGGACGCCCGCCGCCGCCGTCCCCTCGCGGAAGCTGCGGATGAACTCCGCGCCGCCGGGGAACTTGGTGCTGTCGGTGCGGCCCGGGTCGGTGTCGATGATGTGGTCCAGGGTCCCGAACGCCATGGCGGGGTCGAACACCGGTCGGCCGGCGTCGGCCAGGCCCTGCAGCATCCGCCCGCCGGACCGCTCGTGCAGGAACAGCCGGTCGATGTGCAAGAGGTCGGTGTCGTCGCCCAACTCGGCGACCACGTGGGCCGCCCAGATCTTCTCGACGAGGGTTTGCGCCATGGCTCAGTAATAGACCCGCCCGCCGTCGATCGACAGGGTGGATCCGGTGACGAACGACGACTGGAAGCTGGTCAGGAACAGAATCGCCTCGGCGATCTCCTCCGCCCGGCCCATGCGCTGCAGCGCATAGCGCGCCTCGATGCGCTTGATGGCCTCCGGATCGGTGAAGGTGTCGCGCACCAGCGGCGTGTCGACCCCGCCCGGCGCGATGGCGTTGCAGCGGATCTTCGGCGCCAGCTCCATGGCCAGGACCTTGGTCATCGCGTGGACGGCGGCCTTGGACGCCGCATAGGCCGTCCGCCCGGCGAGCGGCTGCAGGGCCAGGGCCGAACCGGTGTTGACGATGGTCGCCTGCTCGGCCGCCTGCAGGTGCTTCAAGCCCGCCCGGCAGGTGTAGAAGACGCTGGCGGCGTTGACGTCCATGGCCCGCGCCCAGTCCTCGTCGGTGGTCTCCGCGAACGGTTTGGAGACGCTGATCCCGGCGTTGCAGACCAGCCCGTCCAGGCCGCCCAGCCGCTTCGCGGCCTCGTCCACCGCCGCCGTCACCGCCGCGGCGTCGCGCAGGTCCGCGGTCAGCGCCTCGGCCCCGACCTCGCGCGCCACCGCCGCGAGCTTCTCCGCCTGGACGTCGATCAGGGCGAGCGCCGCGCCCTCCTGCATGAACAGCCGGGCGGTCGCCGCCCCGATGCCCGACGCGCCCCCGGTGATCAGGATGCGGCGCCCGGCCAGCCGCGGTCCTCGGCCCGATTGTGCGCTCATGAGTCCTCCCGGGACCCAAAACGGCGACGCCGCCCGGATTGTCAATCCGGGCGGCGCCCCTCGTACGATGCGTAGATCGGATCTTAGAAGTTGTAATTCGCCTTGATCCCCCACGTCCGCGGACGGTTCAGGGAGCGGAAGCCGGAGTCGAAGGACGGCAGGGTCGCCGTGATGGTGGTCGGGTAGCTGCCCAGGGTCGGGGCGAAGACGTGCTGGACGATGGTCTTGTCGAGCAGGTTGTCGACGAAGCCCTCCACCGAGACCTTCTTGGTCGCGTTGCGCCATTGCACGCGGGCGTTGAGCACCCCGTACTTGTTGATCACCTCGGCCGGGTCGTTGTCGATGCCGGAGAAGCTCTTGTCCTGCCAGCGGCCGTCGCCCTGCAGGGTCAAGGAGCCCATGTCGCCCATCGGGATCGTATAGCGCACGATGGCGTTGAAGCTGACCTTGGGCGCCTGGGTCAGCTTGTTCCCGTTGATGAACCGACCATCGATCGTAAACCTCGGATCGGTGACCATCTTGGTGTCGAGCAGGCCGACGTTGGCGGCGATTTCCAGGTTGTCGGTGACCGCCCAGGTCGCCTCCGCCTCGGCCCCGTAGGTGCGCGGATCGCCGGCGTTGATGTAGAACACGAACGCCGCGCCGGTGAGGGGGTCCGAAGAGCCGATCAGCGCCTGCAGGCCGTAGAACTTGTAGTAGAACAGCGACGTATTCAGGCGGAGTTTCCGGTTGAAGAAGTAGCGCTTTCCGCCGACCTCGAAGGAGTCCACGGTCTCGGCGGTCACCGGGCCGCGTTGCACCGTCGCGCGGACCGGATTGAAGCCCCCGCTCTTGAACCCATGCGAGTACTGCATGAAGTAGAGCTGATCCTCGGCGGGCCGCCACTCCAGGGCGATCCGGCCCGTGGCGGCCTCCGTCGAGATGCTTTGCGGCGCCGTGTCGCCACAGTAGCTGGCCAGCGCCGGGTTCGTCCGGTTCGCCGCCGTTTCACCGATCCCCGAGCCGCAGACGGGAATGAGCGTGAGCTTCATCTTCCGCGTGTCGTTGGTGTAGCGCACGCCAGCCGAGAGGGTCAGCGTCTCGCTGATCGGCGCGTCGACCTGGCCGAACACCGCATAGGACTGGGTGGTGGTCTTCGCCAGCACCTTGGTGTTGCGCGGATCGATCGTCGGGTTGTCGATGAGGTTGGCGCCAAGTTGATCTTCCGCAATGTCGTACTCTGTGCCCGAGTACGCCTGCTGGTGGCTGCGGTAGAAATAGACGCCGCCCACATACTTCACGCCATTGTATTCGCCGTTCAGGCGGGCTTCCTGCGAAAATTGGTCGGCGTTGGAGCGCCAGAAAGTGTGAACGTCGACGGGGCCGGAGCGATAAGGCCGGTTGTCGTAGTTGTCGAAGTCGTAGCCGAAGAGCTGGTTGTACTTCTCGTAGGCGGTGATCGAGGTCAGCGTCGCCTCGCCGACCTTGCCGACCAGCTTGGCGTAGGCGCCGCGGGCCTTGTAGTCGAAGGGCAGCGCGTAATCGATATAGGTCTTGCTCGGATCGAGCTTGTCGATCTTGTAGCCGGCGCGATTGTAGCCCTTGTTGCTGAGGATGCACTGGGCGGTGAGCACGTCGCC
>Ga0070668_100000806_pt1 | contig 21607 bp, 21 predicted proteins | sample KBSS43metaG_FD_64661 | JGI IMG/M metagenome (GOLD analysis project Ga0070668, IMG submission 64661) | Switchgrass rhizosphere microbial communities from Kellogg Biological Station, Michigan, USA - KBS S4-3 metaG | ecosystem: Host-associated > Plants > Roots > Rhizosphere > Soil ...
TCGTCGAGGTCGAACGTCGTGAGGATGACGACCTTGGTGCGCACTGCCGGGTCCGCCAGGAGGTGCCGGGTGGCGGCGAGGCCGTCGAGCACCGGCATCCGGATGTCCATCAGCACGACGTCCGGGTGGTGGTCGTGCGCGGCCTGCAGCGCCTCGCGCCCGTCCGCGGCTTCGGCCACCACGCTGATGTCGTCCTCTCCGTCCAAAATGGACCGGAAGCCGGCGCGGACCAGCCGCTGGTCGTCGACGAGCAGTACCCGGATCATCGGCCCATCATCGCACCGGCAGCCGGGCACGCACCCGGAAGCCGCCGCTCTCGAGCGGTGACGCGGTCAGCTCGCCGCCGAGGGCCCGCGTGCGCTCGGCCATGCCGCGGATCCCGTTGCCCGGCGGGGCGTCGCCGCCGCGGCCGTCGTCGTCGACCTGCACGGACAGCTCGTCGGCGCCGTAGCCGAGCCGGACGACGACGGTCTTCGCGGCGGCGTGCTTCGCGACGTTCGTCAGTGCTTCCTGCACCACGCGGAACGCCGCGTGCTCGACGTCCGGCGGCAGTTCCCGGACGGCACCGTCGATCTCGGTGCGCACGGTGAGCCCGGACGCGCCGACCGACTCGGCCAGCTCCGCGACCCGCGCCAGGCTCGGCCGGCCGGCTTGGCGCAGCGCGCCGAGGGTCGCGCGCAGCTCCTGGAGCGCCGTCCTGCTCGCGTCCTTGATGGCACCGAGAGCCTCTTCGGCCTGCCCGGGGTCACGGCGGTGCAGCGCCGCGCCGGCCTGGACGTTGATCAGCGCGAGGTGGTGACCCAGGACGTCGTGGAGTTCCCGGGCGATGCGCAGGCGTTCGCCGGTGGCCCGCGCCCGCGCCTCGGCTTCCTTCGTGCGCTCGGCTTCGGCGCGGTAGTGCGCGACGGCGCCACCGGCGACCAGGGCCACGAACCAGCCGGTCATCAGGAAGAACGCGAAGTTGTCGACGTGCCGCCCGGTCCGCGAGCTGATCTCGCCGACCACGATGCCGGCCATCGCCGCGACGACGAGCAGCGCGGCACCGCGGATGCGCCCGGCCGCGGCGGCGTTGAAGAGCGCGTACGCGAAGGCCAGCAGGACGAGGCCGTCCGGTTCGGTCAGCGGGTAGTAGAGGGCGCAGCAGACCAGCGCGAACCCGGCGACGGCCAGCGGGTGCCGGCGCCGGAGGAAGAGGGCGGCGCAGCAGAGCACCGTCAGCACCCAGCCGAGGACCGCGTGGTGCGCGGGCTCGGAGCGGTCGCTCAGCACGGAGAACAGCGTGCCGGCGAGCACCGCGACGGTGACCGTGAGTTCGGCCGCGTAACGCCGTAACCAGGACATCCGGCGAGTCTAGGGCGGTCTGTGCGTCCGTACCTGGCTGTGACAAGACCGCCATTCGAGCGGAAACTGCCCAGTGCGTGGGTACAGTGCATGAAGTTGCATGATGCGTACTAACTACTCACTGGGGGTGTGCTGTGGCTTCCGGACGGTCCAGCCGCGCGATCGTCGTGGTGCTGGCCTCGTGCGGGCTGGTCGCGGCGTTCATGCAGACGCTGGTCGTGCCGCTGATCCCGGTCTTCCCGCGGCTGCTCAACGCCTCGGCTGCGGACGCGTCCTGGGTCGTCACCGTGACGCTGCTGGCGGCGTCCGTCATCACCCCGGTCAGCGGACGGCTCGGCGACCTCTACGGCAAGCGGCGGATGATCCTCGTCAGCCTCGCGCTGCTGATCGCCGGTTCGGTCGTGTCCGCGACGACGAGCGCGCTCGCGTTCCAGATCCTCGGCCGCGGCCTGCAGGGCTGCGCGATGGGCGTCATCCCGCTCGGCATCAGCATCATGCGTGACGAGCTCCCGCCCGAGCGCGTCGGCGGCGCGATCTCGCTGATGAGCGCGACGCTCGGGGTGGGCGGCGCGATCGGGCTGCCACTCGCCGCCGTCGTCGCCGAGAACGCCGACTGGCACGCGCTGTTCTGGACCGCCGCCGGGCTCGGGCTCGCCTGCGCGCTGCTGATCCTCACCGTGGTGCCGGAGTCGCCGGTGCGCACGCCGGCGCCGTTCGACTACTTCGGCGCGCTCGGGCTGGCCGCCGGGCTGCTCTGCCTGCTGCTGCCGGTCGTCAAGGGCGCCACGTGGGGCTGGACCAGCGCGCCGACGCTCGGGCTGGCCGCGGCGGCCGTCGTCATCCTGCTCGGCTGGGGCGCCTACCAGCTGCGCCGCCGCGACCCGCTCGTCGACCTCCGGGTGTCCGCCCGCCGTCCGGTGCTGTTCACGAACCTGGCGTCGATCATGGTCGGCTTCGCGTTGTACGCCATGGCGTTGTCGTTCCCGCAGCTGCTGCAGGCCCCGGCGTCGACGGGCTACGGGCTGGGCCAGACGATGGTCGAATCCGGGCTCACCCTGGCCCCGAACGGACTGGTGATGATGCTGCTCTCGCCGGTCTCGGCGCGGTTCATCACCCGCTTCGGCCCGCGGACGACGCTGATGAGCGGCGCGCTGGTGATCGCCGCCGGGTACGCGTTCGCGATCGTGCTGATGGACAACGCGCTCGAGCTCGTCACCGCGTCGGTCATCATCGGTGCCGGCGTCGGCATCGCGTACGCGGCGATGCCCGCGCTCATCATGGGCTCGGTGCCGGTCACCGAAACCGCGTCCGCGAACGGCCTGAACTCCCTGATGCGCTCGGTCGGCACGGCGATCTCCAGCGCCGTGATGGCGGCGATGCTGGCCCAGCTGACGATCAGCGTCAGCGGCGTGGACGTGCCTTCGCTGTTCGGCTTCCGCGCGACCTTCGCCGTGGCCGCGTTCGCCGCGCTGGCGGGCGTGCTGCTGGCGGCGCTCGTCCCGAAGACGCGGACGGCGCCGGAGCTGGTGGCCGCCTAGTTCTTGCGCGCCACCAGGGCGAGCCCGCCGCTCTCCGCCGGGTGGGCGGGCACGTCCTCCGGCGAGTCCGGGCGCCACTCCGGGATGAAGACGATGCCGGGGTCGACGATCTCGAAGCCGTCGACCAGCGCCCGGAGCTCGTCGGCCGAGCGCGGCGTGACGGGGTTGGCGCTCTTCTGGTACATCGCGACCGCCCGCGCGGTGCCGTCACTCTGCTGCTCGTACGTCGCGGACGACATCGCCAGGTAGCTGCCGGGCGCGAGCGCGTCGCGATAGGCGGCGAGCAGCCGGGCCGGCTCGCGCTCGTCCGGGATGAAGTGCACGAACAGCGCCATCACGACCATCACCGGCTGGTCCAGGTCGAGCATCATTTCGGTGTCGTCGTGATCGAGGACGTCATCCGGGAACTCGGCGTCGGCGTACACCATCACCGCGTTCTCGTTGTCCTCCAGCACGATCTCGCTGTGCGCCACGGCGACCGGCTCGTTGTCGACGTAGACGACCCGCGAGGTCGGGTCGATGGCCTGGGCCACCTCGTGCACGTGCCCCACGGTCGGCATGCCCGAGCCGATGTCGAGGAACTGCCGGATGCCCTGGTCCATCCCGAACCGGATGGCGCGGCGCAGCCACTGCCGGTTGAGCCGCGCCCGCTCCCGCGCGTTCGGCTGGGCGGTGAGCACCTGTTCGGCGAACATCCGGTCGACGGCGTAGTTGAGCTTGCCGCCGAGGATGTAGTCGTAGACCCGCGCGGGGTTGGGCTTCTCGAGGTCGATGCCCCGCCTCGCGTACTCGTCTTCGCTCATCCGCCGCTCCCGTGATCAGGTGTGACGGCGAGAATAGCCGGACACGCAGAGCGGCCGCGTGAGGCCGGTCAGCCCGCCAGGTGACTCGTGTCGTTCAGCGTGTGCAGGGTGCGGTTGTGAAAGTGGTCGTCCTCGTGGAGCACGGTGATGCCGCCGGCGCTGGACCGGAACGACGCGTGGGTGCAGGCGGCGATGGGCAGGCCGATCCACGCCCCGACGACCCAGCTCAGCGAGCCGCCGTGGGTGACGACCACCTGGTGCTCACCGGTGCCGGACCGGATCCGGTCCATGGCCCGGTACACGCGCGTCACCCATTCGAGCTTGGTCTCGGCGCCCTCGATCCCCTCGTCGTGGCCGAGCCGTTCGCCCGTGGCCGGCGGCGGCACGAAGCGCTCGTCGAGCCAGGACTGCGGCCGCCCGCCCGCGATCCCGTAGGACTTCTCCCGGAGGTCGCGCACGAGAGTGGGTTCGACCCCGAAGCGGCTCGCGATCGGTTCCGCGGTCTGCGCCGCGCGCCGGAGATCGGAGCTGTACAGCTCGATCCGCGCCGCACGGGGGATCAGCTCACGCAACCGGGCCGCGATCGCCGCCGCGTCGGCGTGACCGCGGGTGGTGAGTTCCGAGTCGAACCACCCGCCGACCCGGCGTTCTACGTGGTGGGTGGCCTCGGGATGCGTGACGACGTGGAGCCGGCGCACGGCCTCAGGCTTTCCGCCCCACCAGCGCCAGCTGGCTGGCCAGTTCCGGGTGCGGGCCGACGTCCGCGGGGTCGTCCGGCCGCCATTCGGGGGTGAACACGATGCCCGGCTCGACGAGCTCGAAGCCGTCCACCAGCACGCTCAGCTCTTCGCGGGAACGCGCGAACACGTCGGTGCCGCTCTTCTGGTAGAGCGCGGCGGCGCGGCGCACCACCTCCTCCTGCCCCTCGAACGTGCCCGACGACAGCGCCAGGTAGCTGCCCGGCACGAGTGCGTCGCGGTAGGCGGCGATCAACCCGGCGGGGTCGCGCTCGTCCGGGATGAAGTGGATGAACGCGGCCATGATCAGCATCACGGGCTGGTCGAAGTCCAGCAGCCCCAGCGTGGTCTCGTGGTCGAGGATGTCGGCCGGGTACTCGGCGTCGGCGTGCACCATCACGGCGTTGTCGTTGTCCTGCAGCACGATCTCGCTGTGCGCCACGGCGACCGGTTCGTTGTCGACGTAGACCACGCGTGAATCCGGGGCGATCGCCTGGACGATCTCGTGCACGTGCCCGACGGTCGGCATGCCGGACCCGATGTCCAGGAACTGCCGGACGCCCTGCTCGGCCCCGAACCGGACGGCGCGGCGCAGCCACCGACGGTTCAGCAGGGCCAGGTCCTTGGCATCCGGCCGCACCTTCAGGAGGTTCTCGGCGAACATCCGGTCGATGGCGTAGTTCAGCTTGCCACCGATCAGGTAGTCGTACACGCGCGCCGCGTTCGGCTTGTCGAAGTCGATCCCGCGCTTCGCGTGTTCGTCGGTCATCGCCGCTCCTCGCCATGGGTGTGACGAGAGGATAGTCCGAATTCAGAACAGCGGCGGCACCACGGCGTCGATGAGGTGCGGACCGGGCTCGGCGAAGGCTCGCTGCAGCTGCTCGGCGAGCTCTTCGGCGGTCGTCGCCCGGGTCGCGGGGACGCCCATGCCTTCCGCGATCTTCACGAAGTCCATGTCCGGCCGCGACAGGTCGAGCAGGTCGTTCGCCTTCGGGCCGTCCGAGGCCGCCCCGACGCGCTGCAGCTCCAGCCGCAGGATCGCGTACGCGCGGTTGTTGAGCAGCACCGTCGTGACGTTCAGGTTCTCGCGCGCCTGCGTCCACAGCGCCGAGATCGTGTACAGCGCGCTGCCGTCGGACTGCAGGTTCAGCACCGGCCGGTCCGGCGCGGCGACGGCCGCCCCGGTCGCCACCGGCATGCCGTAGCCGATCGCGCCGCCGGTCAGCGTCAGCACGTCGTGGCGCGGCGCGCCGGCCGTCGCCGTCGGCAGCAGCAGGCCGGACGTGTTGGCCTCGTCGGCGATGATCGCGTTCTCCGGCAGCAGCGCCCCGATGACGTCGACCCAGTTCTGCGGGGTCAGCGGCCCGCTGGGCAGCGCGGGCCGGGACGCCTGCTGCAGCACGGGCTCGGTGTCCGCGGCGACGAGGCCGGCGACCTCGTCCAGCGCGCGCGTGACGTCCTGTCCGACCGCCGCAAGCGTGTGCACCTGGGCACCTTCGGGCACCAGGTCGCCCGGCTTGCCCGGGTAGGCGAAGAACGACACCGGCGCCTTCGTGCCCGCGACGACGAGGTGCTTGATCCCGTCGAGCTGGTAGGCGACCTGTTCGGCGAGGTAGCCGAGCCGCTCGATCGTCGGCAGCCCTTCACCGCGCTCCAGCCGTGACGGGAAGGTCTCCACGAACACCTTCGCGCCGGTTGCGGCGGCAATCCGGCTGGCCGCGCGCAGACCCTCTTCGCGGCACGCGCTGCCACCGATGAGCAGCGCCACCGGCTCGCCGGTGCCGAACACCGCGGCGACGTCCTTGACGGTCGTCGCGTCCACGGCCTGCGGCACCCGCGGCGGGATCGGCGCGCACGTCTCGCCGCCCTCGCCCCACGAGGCGTCGGCGGGCAGGATCAGCGTGGCGACGCGGCCGGGCGCGTCCTGCGCGGCGGCGACCGCGGCGGCGGCGTCCGCCCCGACGTCCTTGGTGTGCTCCGAACGGCGCACCCAGCCTTCCAGCGAGCCCGCGAGGGCCTCGATGTCCGACTCCAGCGGCGCGTCGTACTGCTTGTGGTAGGTCGCGTGGTCGCCGACGACGTTGACGATCGGCGTGTGCGCGCGACGCGCGTTGTGCAGGTTCGCCAGGCCGTTGCCGAGGCCGGGGCCGAGGTGCAGCAGCGTCGCGGCGGGCTTGTCCGCGATCCGCGCGTAGCCGTCGGCCGCGCCGGTGACGACACCCTCGAACAGCGCGAGCACGCCGCGCATCTCGGGCACGGTGTCGAGCGCGGCGACGAAGTGCATCTCCGACGTGCCGGGGTTGGCGAAGCACACGTCGACGCCGGCGTCGACCAGCGTGCGGATCAGGGACTGGGCGCCGTTCAACTCACTCATGCGGTTCCTTCGGGGAAGAGAACGCCGGGGTTGAGGATCCCGGCGGGGTCGAAGCTCTGCTTGATCCGGCGCATCAGCTCGATCTTCGCCGGGTCTTCGAGTGCCTGGTGGTAGCCCGCCTTGGTGCGGCCGAGGCCGTGCTCGCCGGAGATCGCGCCGCCGAGTTCCATGGCGTACGCGAAGATGTCGGTGAGCAGCTGCTTCCGCTGGGCGGTGTCCTTGCAGAAGATCGCGAGGTGGACGTTCCCGTCGCCGGCGTGCCCGCAGCCGAGCGCGCCACCGCCCGCGGCCATCGCCAGTTCTCGCGCCTTCGAGATGAACGGCGGCATCGCGGTGCGCGGCACGACGACGTCGATCACGTCGTCGGCGCCGGCCGCCTTCGCCGTCCAGAAGGCCTTCTCGCGGGCTTCGATGAGTCTTCGGGCGGCGTTGCCTTCGAGGACGTAGACGTCGGTCGCGCCGAGTTCGCCGAGGAGTTCGCCGACGGTCTCGACGTCTTCCGCCAGGCGTCCGCTCTCGCGGTTTTCCAGCGCCACCACCAGGTAGGCCTCGCTGGTCTCGCGGATCTTGTCCGGGACGCCGAGCTCGAGCTTCTCGTTGTAGACGATCGCCGCCATCGTCAGGTTGTCGATGTACTCGAGGATGTGCGGCGCGAGCCCGCTGGAGAGGATGGCCGGCACGGCGGCCATCACCTGGCCGAAGTTGCCGAAGGGGGCGAGGACCGTGGCGCCGTGGGCCAGCCGCGGGTACAGCTTGACGGTGATTTCGGTGGCCAGCGCGAGGGTGCCCTCGGAGCCGATGATCAGCTGGGTGAGGTCGTAGCCGGTGGAGATCTTGGACGTCTTGCCGCCGGTCCGGATGATTTCGCCGGTCGGCAGCACGGCCTGCAGGCCGAGCACGTTGTGCCGGGTGACGCCGTACTTCACGGCCCGCATCCCCCCGGCATTGGTGCCGACGTTCCCCCCGACGCTGGCGCTCAGCTCACCGGGGTGGACGGTGTACCCGAGCCCGGCTTCGGCCGTCTTGGCATCGAGTTCGGCAAGCGTGACACCGGGTTGCACGACGGCGACGTGGTTCCCCGTGTCGACTTCCAGGACGCTGTTCATGCGTTCGAAAGAGATGAGCAGGCCGTTTTCCTGCGGCCGGGCGGCCCCGGAGAGCCCAGTGCCGGACCCGCGCGCGGTCACGGGCAGGTGGTCGTCTGTCGCGGCTTTCAGCAACTCGGCGACTTCTTCGGCGGTGGCCGGCTTCGCGACGTACGCGGGCTTCTGCGGCTCCGTCGTCAGCGCTTCGTCGTGCGCGTAGTCGTCGGAGATCGCCTCGCCCGTGAGCAGGTTCTTGTCCCCGACGATCTCGGCCAGCCGTGCCGCCACGTCGCCCATCGACAGTCTCTCCTCCGCGCCGCTGCTGTGGTTACCGCAGCGTAGTACGTACTGGAGGTACGCCGCTATGAAAGTTTTTCACGTTCTGCGTCGACGATTTAGCTCAGGCTAAATCTCTGGTGGGTGACGCCACCGGCGGCGAAGCTTCCGGCATGACATCGACGTACACCTTCGACGACGGCCTTTCCGTGCACCGGCTGGGATTCGGCGCCATGCGGCTCACCGAATGGGACCACGTGAAGGACGGCGCCAAGACGGTCGCGCGCCGCGCCGTCGAGCTCGGCGTGACCTTCTTCGACACCGCCGACGCCTACGACCTGGGCCTCAACGAAGAACTGCTCGCCGACGCGCTCCACCCGTACCCGGGGCTGCTCATCGCGACGAAGTGCGGCCACGCCCGCCCGAGCCGGGGCGAGTGGGTGCCGCTCGGCCGGCCCGAATACCTGCGGCAGCAGGCGGAACTCTCGTTGCGACGCCTGCGCGTCGACCGCCTCGACCTGCTGCAGCTGCACCGGATCGACCCGCAGGTGCCGCTCGCCGACCAGGTCGGCGCGCTCGCCCGGCTGCGGGACGAGGGCAAGGTCGCCCGGATCGGGTTGTCCGAGGTCGGCGTCGCGCAGCTGGCCGAAGCGCGGGCCATCGCGCCCATCGCGAGCGTGCAGAACCGCTACAACCTCACGGACCGCGCGTCCGACGACGTCCTCGAGTACTGCGAGCGCGAAGGGATCGCGTTCGTCCCTTGGCTGCCCATCGCGCGGGGCGACCACGCGACGGCCGGTGGGGTGCTCGGCAAGGTCGCGGCCGGCATCGGGGCGACACCCGCCCAGGTGTCCCTCGCCTGGCTGCTGCGCCGTTCGCCGGTGGTGATTCCCATTCCCGGGACGTCGTCCATCGCGCACCTGGAGGAGAATTGCGCCGCCGCCGGAATTCTGCTTTCCGACGACGATTTCGCCAAGCTGGCCGAAGCCGCCTGAACCGGGACGCCGGGTGCGGCACCCGGCGTCCCCAAGGGCTCAGGCCCGCGCGAACGAGAGCGTCTCGCCCTCGACCCCCCGCAGCCACAGGTCCTGCGCGGCCGCCGCCATCTCGGCGAGACCTTCCTCGATCGTGGCGAACACGTTGCCGGGCACCCAGCCCGCGTCGCCGTTGATCAGCAGGTTGTTGCGCCCGTAGAAGATCGCGAGGTCGGTCGCGCCCTGGTCGCTGTGCGCCTCGCTGTCTTCGTCGTAGCCGTACGCCGGGTTGCCGATCTCCCAGGCTTCGAACCCGAAGTACACGACGTCGCCGGGGATCGGCGTGATCGTCGGGTTCTCGCGCCCCGGCTTGGGCTCCGCGAACGGCGGCACGAGCGTGTAGACCTCGTTGCGCGCGTACTTGGCGTGGTAGGCCGAACCGCTCTGCGGCAACGCGTCCCAGACCGCGCGACACGTCCGCGGCGCCTCGTCGTCCAGCAGCCGCGCCCGGCAGGAGACCCCGCGCTTGTCCAGCGTGATCGTGATGTACCGGGCCATGCTCAGCTCCCCGTGACCGAAGCGACGACGTCTCCCCAGATGCGCAGCGCGTCGTCGACCTGCTCGGCGGTGACGACCAGCGGCGGCACCATGCGGACCACGTTCATGTACGGCCCGCAGGTGAGCAGCAGCAGGCCGTTCTTCGACGCCGTCTGCTGGGCGGCCGCCGCGGTCGCGGCGTCCGGCTCGCCGTCGGCCGTGGTGAACTCCGAGCCGACCAGCAGCCCGAGCCCGCGCACCTCGCCGATCGCCGGTGTCTTGTCCGCGATCAACCGCGCGCCGTCGAGCAGCTGGCGGCCGCGTTCGGCGGCGTTCTCGACCAGGTTCTCCCGCTGGATGACCTCCAGGGTCGCGATCGCCGCCGCGCACGAAACGGCGTTGCCGCCGTACGTGCCGCCCTGCGAGCCCGGGAACGCCTTCGCCATCAGCTCCTCCGAAGCGGCGATGCCGGACAGCGGGAAGCCGCTGGCCAGGCCCTTCGCGATGAGCACGATGTCGGGCGAGACGTCGAAGTGGTCGTGGCCCCAGAACCGGCCGGTGCGGCCGAAGCCGGTCTGGATCTCGTCGAGGACGAGCAGGATGCCGTGCCGGTCGGCGCGCTCGCGCAGGCCGGCCATGAACTCCGTGTTCGCCGGGACGTACCCGCCCTCGCCGAGGACCGGTTCGACGAAGATCGCGGCGGTTTCGTGGGGCGCGCTGACCGTCTGGAACAGGAAGTCCAGCTCGCGCAGCGCGAACTTCGTCGCGGTCTGCTCGTCCCAGCCGTAGTGGTAGGCGTAGGGGAACGGCGCGACGTGCACGCCCGCCATCAGCGGGCCGATGCCGGCGCTGAACCGGGTCCCGGACGTCGTCATGCTCGCCGCGGCGACGGTCCGGCCGTGGAAGCCGCCCTGCATGACGATGACGTTCGGGCGCTTCGTGGCCTGCCGCGAAAGCCGCAACGCCGCTTCGACGGCTTCGCTGCCCGAGTTCGCGTAGAAGAGCGAGTCGAGCCCGCTCGGCAGGACGTCGCCCAGCCGTTTCGTCAGCTCCAGCAGGGGCTGGTGCATGACGGTCGTGTATTGCCCGTGGACGAGCTTGCCGATCTGCTCCTGCGCGGCCCGCACGACGTGCGGGTGGCAGTGCCCGGTGCTCGTGACGCCGATCCCGGCGGTGAAGTCGAGGTGGCGTTTGCCGTCGACGTCGTAGAGGTAAACCCCTTCACCGTGGTCGACCACGACGGGCGTTGCCTGCTTGAGCAGCGGAGAGAGCTGGGCCACAGCGTGCTCCTCGGTCGGTCTGAGCGGGTTGTCGATTGTTGACAATATCCATAGCATGGCCTTCGGGACAACACGTGAGGAGCAGTCGGGATGAGCGCGAGCACCGAGACCGGCGTCGTCGACGCGGTCGGCAAGGAACTGTTCATCGGCGGCAAGTGGGTCGCCGCCGGGGCCGGGAAGACGTTCGCGGTGGTGGACCCGGCGACCGGCAAGGAGCTGTGCCAGGTCGCCGACGCCTCCCCGGCGGACGGCGTCGCCGCGCTGGACGCCGCCGTCGCCGCCCAGGCGGACTTCGCGAAGACGGCGCCCCGCGAACGCGGCGAGATCCTGCGCCGGGCGTACGAGCTGCTGATGGCGCGCCAGGACGAGCTGGCGCTGCTCATGACGCTGGAAATGGGCAAGCCGCTCGCCGAGTCGAAGGGCGAGATCGCCTACGCCGCCGAGTTCTTCCGCTGGTTCGCCGAGGAGGCCGTCCGCATCGACGGCGGCTACGCGACCGCCCCGAACGGCTCGGGCCGGTTCCTCATCACGAAGCAGCCGGTGGGGCCGACGCTGCTGATCACGCCGTGGAACTTCCCGATGGCCATGGGCACCCGCAAGATCGGCCCGGCGATCGCCGCCGGCTGCACGTCGGTGATCAAGCCCGCCGCGCAGACGCCGCTGTCGATGCTCGCGCTGGCCGGCATCCTTGCCGAGGCCGGCCTGCCCGCCGGCGTGCTCAACGTCGTCACCACCAGCGACTCCGGCGGGGTGATGGAGCCGCTGATCCGCGACGGCCGGGCCCGCAAGCTCTCCTTCACCGGCTCCACCGGCGTCGGCCGGAAGCTCCTGGAGCAGTGCGCCGACAAGATCCTCCGTACCTCGATGGAGCTGGGCGGGAACGCGCCGTTCCTGGTCTTCGACGACGCCGACATGGACGCGGCCGTCGACGGCGCGATGCAGGCGAAGATGCGCAACATCGGCGAGGCGTGCACCGCGGCCAACCGGTTCTACGTGCAGCGCGGCGTCGTCGAGGAGTTCTCGCGGCGGCTGACCGAGCGCATGCAGGCGCTGCCGATGGGCCGCGGCACCGAGAAGGACGTCGTCGTCGGCCCGCTGATCGACGACAAAGCCGTCGCCAAGGTGACGGAGCTGGTGAAGGACGCCACCGACCGCGGCGCGCGGGTGCTCACCGGCGGCTCCGGCGTCGACGGGCCGGGCCACTTCTACCAGGCCACCGTGCTCACCGACGTCCCGCAGGAGGCGCGGCTGACGCACGAGGAGATCTTCGGGCCGGTCGCCCCGATCACGACGTTCGACACCGAGGAAGAGGCGGTGGCCAAGGCGAACGACACCGAGTTCGGGCTCGTTTCCTACGTCTACACCAGCGACCTCAAGCGCGCGCTGCGTGTCTCGGAAGCTTTGGAAGCCGGCATGATCGGGCTCAACCAGGGCATCGTGTCGAACCCGGCGGCGCCGTTCGGCGGGATCAAGCAGTCCGGGCTCGGGCGCGAGGGCGGCTCGGTCGGCATCGAGGAGTTCCTCGAGACCAAGTACATCGCGGTGGCCCTGTGAAGGCCTACCGCATCGCGAGCATCCCGGGCGACGGGATCGGCGTGGACGTCACGGTCGAGGCCCGCAAAGTCCTCGACCGGACGTCTTCGAAATTCGGCTTCTCGGTGGAGTGGACCGAATTCGACTGGAGCTGCGAGCGGTACGCCCAGCTGGGGTCGATGATGCCGGACGACGGTGTTGCGCAGCTCTCGGCGTTCGACGGGATCCTGCTCGGCGCGGTCGGCTTCCCCGGCGTCCCGGACCACGTTTCGTTGTGGGGCCTGCTGATCCCGCTGCGGCGGGCGTTCCAGCAGTACGTCAACCTGCGTCCGGTGCGGCTGCTGCCGGGAACCACGTCGGTGCTGGCCGGGCGGAAGGCCGAGGAGCTGGAGCTGGTCATCGTCCGGGAGAACTCCGAAGGGGAGTACTCGGCGATCGGCGGGCGGCACAACGCCGGACGACCGGACGAATTCGTGCTGCAGGAGTCGGTGTTCACGCGCGTCGGCGTCGAGCGGATCATCCGGTACGCCTTCGAGCTGGCGCGGACGCGGTCTTCGCGCGTCTGCTCGGCGACGAAGTCGAACGGGCTCATCCACTCGATGCCGTTCTGGGACGAGATCTTCGCCGAGGTCGCGGCGGAGTACCCCGATGTCCACAGTGAACAGATGCACGTGGACGCGCTGGCCGCGCGGATGGTGCAGGCGCCGGACCGGCTCGACGTCGTGGTGGCGTCGAACCTCTTCGGCGACATCCTGAGCGACCTCGCGGCCGCGATCACCGGCGGGCTCGGCATGGCGCCGTCCGGCAACATCAACCCATCGGGTGAATCCCCGTCGATGTTCGAGGCGGTCCACGGGAGCGCTCCGGACATCGCCGGGCAGGGCATCGCCAACCCCGTCGCGCAGATCCTGGCGGCCGCGATGCTGGTCGAACACCTGGGCGAAACCGTTGCCGCGCAAGCGATCCGGGCCGCGGTGGACCGGGTGCTCGACGAGGGCCGCGTGCGCACCCCCGACCTCGGCGGCACGGATACCACAGAACGGCTCGGCACGGCGGTGGCCGAAGCGCTGGGCTGAGTTTTTGTCGGTGCCCTCCGGCACGGTGGTCGCAAGTCCACCGAGGGGGAGGAGAAACCGATGTGCTGGCAGTGCGACAACCCGGACCGCCCGCAGGCCGACTACCTGACGATGCTCCGGGAACGGGTGGCCGACCGGGGCTGGCTCGTGCAGGGCGTGGAGGGCGCCGGGCCGTACCCGCCGTGGGCCTACACGATCGGGCTCAGCGGGTTCGGCCTGCCCGAGCTGGTCGCGACCGGCCTGCCCCTGTGGGCGGCCTCGGACCTGCTCAACGACATGGCCGAACACTCCCTGCACGCGGAGCCACCGGAGCCGGGAGAACGCATCCCGTTGCGGGGCGGCCCGCTGATCGAGGTCGTCCCGCTCGCGGAGCCGTCGGCGCACCTGGTGTTCGCGGTCGCGTTGTACGGCCCGGAAATCCGTGCGCTGCAACTGGTCCACGCGGACGACCGGGGCCGCTGGCCGTGGTCGGCCGACTTCCGCGACGGCGCGGGTGGCCAGCCGGTCCTGGGGGTCCGCCGTGCCCGCTGACGCCGCACCTCCGATGCCCGCCCAGTCACGCGAGATGCCCCGCCAGTCACGTGAGATGCCCGCCCGATCACGCGAGATACCCGCGGCATCCCCGAATCGGCGTTCGTCCACGGCGATGAAGGCGTGCCCGGTCGACAAGCGTCTTTCACCGGGACGTGCCGCTGAGGGGTGTGTGGTGGTGAGACAGCCCGCCACTTCGATGGAACTCCGGTCGCGCGTGCGCCGGCGGCTGGGTCCGGGCCAGCCGCGTGACGCACACGCGGACGACCTCGACCGCGAGCTCCGGGATCGCGCCCCAGCCGGGGTCCGCCTGCGCCAGCCGGTCTTCGACGGCGTTGAGGACCTCGGCGAGGGCGGCCTCGGCGTGCGGCGTCACCTCACGTACGGCGTCGGCCAGGAAGGTCAGGATCTGCTGGATCGAGGCGCCCTGCCCGGAGAGCGACCGCGCCGCGAGCACCGCCCGGACGCCGTTGAGCTCGAGGGTCCCGTCTGCGTGCCGGACCAGCACCCCGGCCTCGACCAGGTCGGACAGCAGCCCCGGCTGCCGCCGCACGGCCTCCCGGATCGCGGGGCCGAGGTCGGTCAGCTCGCCGAGGACCAGGTCGGGTTCCAGCAGCGCGCGGACCGCGTCCAGCGGCAGGCCGCGGCTCTGGAACTCGACGACCTGCCGCATCCGGGCCAGGTGCCGCTCGGTGTAGCAGGGCGTGCGGCCGACGCGCGCCGGCGGCGGGAGCAGGCCGCGGGCGTGGTAGGAGCGGATGGTGCGGGAGGACAGCCCGATCGTCGCCGCGAACAGGTCGGCGGTCATCAGCGCGTGGCCGCCCGGGAGATTTCTCGGGCCGGCTTCGTCACCGCGCATGACACCGCCCGCCCGCCCGCGGTGCGGAAAAGGCAGCGCTACCCGGAAAAGAATAAGGATACACAGGTTCCCCCTCGTCCCTATGATCATCCAAGAACGGGATCCATTTCCCCGTTCGAATTCTGCCAGTGGGGCCATAAGTTGGACATAAGTATTGCCCTGATGGCCTATTCACGCGACACGTGCTGCGTCGAGGGGGGCATCGGGTGCGAGCGAAAGGAGTAGCAACCGGCCGGGGTGGCGATCTTCCGGAAGGAATCGCTTCCATTTCTTCGAATTCGTGGAACAGCGTGCTAGTGCGGGCCCGGGCTGCGCGGAAGATCGCGGCGATGTTCACCGCGACCGAAGGCTATGTGCGGGAGGTGATCTCCATGTTCAACGAGTCCGGGTTCGCGGCGCTGTCCCCAAAACGCAGCGGCGGTCGCCCGTCCGCAAGATCCTGCGCGCGGTGGGCACTAGTCCATTCTCGATGGCGCCGGGTATCTGCTTCGCGGCAGTTCACGGATGTGACCGTCGACGGCCTCGAAGCCGATCGTCACCGACAGGCCGCCGTCCTCGCCCGGCGCGGCGTGGACCGTGCCGCTGTGCGCGCGCACGATCGACGCGACGATCGACAGCCCGAGCCCGACGCCGTGGCCCCGGCCCGTCCGGTCCTCCCGCAGCTGGCGGAACGGCTCGAACAGCGCGGGAATCGCGTCGGCGGGCACCACCGGGCCGGTGTTGGTCACCGTCAGCGCGGGTTCGGCGGCCACGCGGATCCGGACCGAGCCGCCAGGGCGGTTGTACTTGATCGCGTTGTCGATCAGGTTGGTCACGAGCCGGTCGAGCAGCAAGCGGTCGCCGCGCACGGTCCGCGGCACGAGCTCGGTGCCGAGCGTGATGCCCTGCTCCCCGGCGGAAACCCGGTGCTGCAGCACGGCTTGGGCGACGACCTCGTCGAGCCGGACGTCGGTGCGGTCCCGGAGGCCGCGGTCGCTGCTCGCGAGCACCAGCAGCCCATCGATGAGCTCCTCGCTGCGCGCGTTCACCTTCAGCAGCCGCTCGCACAGCCGCCGGGCGGGCGCGTCGGCGGGCATCTTCGCCATCGCCACCTCGACCATCGTCCGCTGCGTGGCCAGCGGGGTGCGCAGCTCGTGCGACGCGTTGGCGACGAACCGGCGCTGGCTGTCGAACGATCCGGCCAGCCGGTCGAGCATCTCGTCGAAGGTGTCGGCGAGCTCGGTCAGCTCGTCGCGCGGGCCGGGCATGCGGATGCGCTCGTCGAGGCTGTCCGCGCCGAGCTGCCGCGCGGTGGCCGTCACCCGGTGGACCGGGCGCAGCAGCCGGTGCGCGGCCACCCAGCCGAGCCCGAGTGCGAGCACCGCGGTGGCGGCGAGCGCGATCCCGGACTGCACCAGGAGCGTGTTCAGGGTGTCGGCCCGGTACTGCTCGATGTTGCGCTGGACGACTTCGGAGCTCGACCCGCCCGCCGCCCGCGGGCCGCCGAGGTCGACGCTCTCGGCCGGCGAGGTCGCCTGATCGGCGGAATTCTGGCTCGCATGCCCTGGCAGCGCGCCGCGCACGAGCAGGAAATTGAGCCCGAGCAGAATCATGCCGCTGACCAGCAGCAGCCCGGCGAAAACGATCGCGAACCGGGTTTTCACGGAGAATCGGCGGACCATGGGTCCCAGTCTGCCGGAATCGGTCGTAAGCCGGGCATAAGTGCCGATGCTTACGACCGGAAGAGCACCCTCCGGGTACACCTTTCCTGGACACGGAAAACCCGGGGAGGCACAGACCATGAACGCGAAAAGCCGAATGATCTTCGCGGTGCTGGCCGCAGCGCTGGCCGTGACGGCGTGCGGCCCGGCCGACGCCGGCCGGGACGTCGCTTCGGTGCCCACGACGTCGGCGACCGGCACGTCCGGTGCGCCCCAGAACGGCGCCGAAGACCCGTACACGAAATGCATGAAGGAGAACGGGGCCGAACCGGGGACGTCGCTCGACGGCAACGGGAGCGGCACGGTGACGCAGGGGACGCAGTCGCCGGAGCAGCAGCGCAAGCAGCAGGAGGCGATGGCGAAATGCGGCAAGTACCTGCCCGACGGCGGCAAGCCGCAGCCGCTGAGCCCGGAGGCACTGGAGCAGGGCCGCAAGTTCGCGAAGTGCATGCGGGACCAGGGGATCGCGTTCCCCGACCCGGATCCGAACACCGGCGGGTACCAGGCTCAGCCCGGCGCCGTCGTCGAGCCGATCCCGGCAGGCGTGGACATCAACGATCCCGCCGTGCGCGCCAAGTACGACAAGTGTGCGCAGGTCGCGGGCGGCGCGTCAGCCGTCCGGCCGACGAAATGACGGCGGGCCCCGGCGTCGCCCGGCGGCGCCGCCGGAGAAGGGCCGGGCTCGCCGTGGTCGCCGTCGCGGTGCTCGCCACGGCGGGCGTGGTCGGTTTCACCCGATGGTCGGCCAGGGGCCGCGCGGAAGTGCCGAAGACGCCGTCCACCCCGGCGACGGCCGACGTGGTCAAGACCGACCTGGTCGACCGGATCACGGTGACCGGCAAGATCGGCTACGGCCCCGGCCGCCCGGTCACTTCGGCGAGGCCGGGGACGCTGACCTGGCTGCCCGACCCGGGCGCGGTGATCGACCGGGGCCGCCCGCTCTACGCCGTGGACGCCAAGCCGGTGATCATCCTTTTCGGACGGACACCGGCGTACCGCGACCTCGCGGAGGGCGCGGAGGGGCCGGATGTGCGGATCCTGCAAGAGAACCTGGCCGCACTGGGCTATCGCACGGCCGACAAGTCCGGCACGTTCGGCGCGTCGACGACGGCCGCGCTGAAACGCTGGCAGAAGGCACTGCGGGTCGAGCAGACCGGCAGGATCGCCTTGGGCGACATCGTCGTCATGCCCGCGGCGGTGCGCGTCGCCACGGTGTCCGCGCAGCTGGGCGCGCCCGCCGCCGGCGAGGTGCTGACCGTCGGCGGTACCGAGCGGCTGGTGACCGTCGAGCTCGAGGAGGCGCAGCGCGGCCACGCGGCCGTGGATGCCAAGGTCCGGATCGAGACGGCCGACAGCCACGGCACGCCCGGCACGATCCGCGCGATCACGGCGAAGTCGGCCGACGACAAGTCCGGCGGCAAGACCACGAAGTACGACGTCACCATCGCGCCCGACGATCCCCGTGCGAACCTGGCCGAAGGCGGCTCGGTCGATGTCGGGTTCGACGGCGAGAAGCACACCGGCGTGCTGGTGGTGCCGGTGGAGGCATTGCTGGCGCCCCGCGAAGGGGGCTACGCGCTCGAAGTGATCGAAGGCGCTTCGCGGCGGTTGATCCCGGTCGAGCTGGGCCTGTTCGCCGACGGCAAGGTCGAAGTGTCCGGTAACGGCCTGGCCGCGGGCATGCGGGTGGTGACCGCGTCGTGAGCACCGTACTGGAACTCGACGGCGTCACGAAGGTCTACGGCGGCGGGGTCGCGGCCCTGCGGGACGTCTCGCTGCGGGTCGGGGAAGAGGAGCTGATCGCCGTCGTCGGGCCGTCCGGCTCGGGCAAGTCGACCATGCTGCACATGATGGGCACGCTCGACCGGCCGAGCACCGGCCGGGTGCTCATCGGCGGCCACGACACCGCGAAGCTGCCCGACCGGCGGCTGTCCGCACTGCGCGCGGGCTGGATCGGGTTCGTCTTCCAGCAGTTCCACCTGACGCCGGGGATGACCGCGCGGGAGAACGTCATGGCCGCCCAGGTGTATCGCGGTGTCCCGCCGCGGCGCCGCCGGGTCGCGGCCGACCGCGCGCTCGCCGACGTCGGCCTCTCCCGGCGGGCGGACCACCTGCCGAGCGAGCTGTCCGGCGGCGAGCAGCAGCGGGTGGCGATCGCGCGCGCGATGGTCAACCGCCCGATGCTCGTGCTCGCCGACGAGCCGACCGGGAACCTCGACTCGGCGGTCGGCGCGGACGTGCTCGCCCTGCTGCGCGAGCTCAACGCGTCGGGTACGACGATCGTGCTGATCACGCACGACCTGGCGATCGCCGCCGCGCTGCCGCGGCGGGTCGAGATGCTCGACGGCGAGCTCCGGTACGACTCGGGGGTGCGGGATGCCTGAACCACCCGAACCGGTCCGCCTGAGCCCGCGCGAGCTGCTGAGCCTCGGCACGGTCGGCCTGCGCACCCGCCCGATGCGGACGGCGCTCGCGGCGCTGGGCATCGCGATCGGGATCGCCGCGTTGATCGCCGTCGTGGGGATTCCGGCGTCCAACCAGGCGGCTTTGCAGGCCGAGCTCGAAGCACTGGGCCCGAATCTGCTCACCGTGGCGCCGGGACGCGATGTGGCGGCGGGGAGTGACGCGAAGCTGCCCGCGTCGGCGCTGGCCATGATCCGGCGGATCCCGCCCGTGCAGTCGGTCAGCGCGACCGGGACGACGTCGGCGACGGTGCGCCGGACCGACCGCGTTCCGGCCGGCCAGACCGGCGGGATCCGGGTGAGCGCGGCGAATCTCGACCTGCTGTCGGTGCTGCACGGCACGGTGCGGACCGGGGCGTTCCTCACCTCCTCGACCGCCGGGCTGCCGGTGACCGTGCTCGGCGCCCGCGCCGCGGAGCTGCTGGCCGTCGAGCCGGGACGGCTGGTGTGGGTCAAGGACCGCTGGTTCTCCGTCGCCGGGGTGCTGGACGCGATACCGCTCGCGCCGGAGATCGACAACTCGGTGCTGGTCGGCTGGCCCACCGCCGAGCGGCTGCTCGGGTTCGACGGCAGTCCGGGGTTCATCTACCTGCGGGCGGACTCGCCGGCCGTGGACACGGTGAAGTCGGTGCTCGGCCGGACCGTGAACCCGTTGCATCCCAACCAGGTCCTGGTGAGCAGGCCGTCGGAGGTGCTGACCGCGCAGCGGTTCGTGGAGCGCGCGTATTCGGCGCTGTTCCTCGGGCTGGGCGCGATCGCGCTGCTGGTCGGCGGCATCGGCGTGGCCAACACGATGGTCATCTCGGTGCTGGAGCGGCGGCGTGAGATCGGCCTGCGGCGGGCGCTCGGCGCGACCCGGGGCCACATCGGCGGCCAGTTCCTCGCGGAGTCGGTGCTGCTCTCCGGACTCGGCGGCGCGCTCGGCCTGCTCGTCGGCGTCGCGGTGACGGCCGGGTACGCGGCGGCACAGGGCTGGCCCACCGTCCTCCCGCCCGCGGTGCTCGCCGGTGGTGCCGGGGCGGCGGCCGCGGTGGGCGTGCTGGCCGGGGTCTATCCCGCGGTGCGGGCCACCCGGCTGACGCCGACGGAAGCATTGGCCAGTACGTGAGAACGGGGCCGGGCCCGTGACCGAGGGCGGTCACGGGCCCGACAGGTTCACCCGAAGGTGTCGATCCAGATCGAGTTGAGCTTGGCGGGGGAGCAGTCGAAGACCAGGTACCAGGACCCCGGACCGATGATCCGAGTGATGACGCGGCCGTCCGAGCAGTAGGCGCGCATCCGGACCGTGCCCGAGTAGACAGTGCAGTTCAAGTCGGCCCGGTAGTCGGACAACCGCAGGTAGGTGCAGCTGTAGGAGGCCTGGATGCTGCTCGCCGACTGGATCGCGGCCGGTACCGCCGCGGCGGTTGCCGGTGCTGTCGCGGCCAGGCCGCCCACGAGCGCGACGGCAGCGAGCGAGATCTTCGCCGTCCTGCCGATCGAGGAGATTCGCTTCTTCAAGGTCATTTTTTCCTCACCGTCGGAAAGGGCCCGTGACCAAGGGGCGAAGTCACGGGCCCGGCTTCCGATCGCGGTCAGCCGATCGAGTCGATCCAGGAACCGGTGCGCTGGTACGGGTAGCAGTCGGTCGAAAGGTGCACGTAGCCGTTCTGGAAGTATCCGGTGGCGATGTAGCCGTAGCCCGAGCAGTAGGACCGCAGGCGGATGGCACCGGAGTAGATGTTGCAGTACGCGTCGGCACGGTAGTAGCCCAGCGTGTAGCTGCAGCTCCACGAGGCCTGGACGCCGTCCGCCGACTGGATTGCGGCGGGCGCCGCGTTGGCGGTCGCCGGTGCCGCGGTGGCGAGACCGCCCACCAGCGCCAGCGCGGCGAAGGAGACCTTCGCCGCCTTGCCGATCGAGGAAACCCGCTCTTTCAAGGTCATTTCCGTCCCTCCCGGTGTCGGATTTGGCCGAACACCGGAAAGAATGTCCTGGAATTCCCTCGCCGCTAAGAAATGGAAGAGAGAACTTCCAGGTCGGGGGTTCTTAGCAGCATCGCGGTGGCACGGGAAGAAATGGAAGAAATCACTTCCGCGGCCGGCGCTTATGGCCGTCTTATCCGTGCGCGGGCATAATGATCGGGTGCGCGTACTCGTGGTCGAGGACGAAGTGATGCTCGCGGAGGCCGTCGCGGAGGGCCTGCGCGAGGCGTCGATGGCCGTCGACCTGTGCTTCGACGGCGCGGACGCCCTGGAACGCCTGGCGGTGAACCGCTACGACGTGGTGGTCCTCGACCGCGATCTGCCCGGCGTGCACGGCGACGACGTGTGCCGCGCCGTCGTGGCCGAGGGCGGCGAGACACGGGTGATCATGCTGACCGCGGCCCGGGAGGTACCCGAACGGGTGCACGGCCTTGCGCTCGGCGCGGACGATTACCTGACGAAGCCGTTCGCCTGGGACGAGCTCCTGGCGCGGGTCCAGGCGCTCGGGCGGCGGGCCCGCGCGGCGGTGCCGCCGGT
>Ga0070668_100000809_pt1 | contig 21536 bp, 21 predicted proteins | sample KBSS43metaG_FD_64661 | JGI IMG/M metagenome (GOLD analysis project Ga0070668, IMG submission 64661) | Switchgrass rhizosphere microbial communities from Kellogg Biological Station, Michigan, USA - KBS S4-3 metaG | ecosystem: Host-associated > Plants > Roots > Rhizosphere > Soil ...
GCGTTCACCGCCCCGCTGGTGCCGCACAAGGCCCTCGTCCGGATGCGGCTGGCCGGCACCGGCGACATCTACCAGCCCGTACCGAATCCGTTGCATGGCTGACCGGATCCCGTGGGACGCGCTGACCCGCCCGGTGTGCGCCTACATCTACGACACGGCGGCACTGCGCGCGCGGGCCGCGGCGGTGCGGGCCTCGTTGCCCGCGTCCGCCGTCCTGCTGTACGCGGTGAAGGCCAACGGCCATCCCGAGGTGGTGCGGGCGCTCGCCGGCGTGTGCGACGGGCTCGAGGTCGCGTCCGGCGGGGAGTTGCGCCTCGCGCAGGCGGCCGCCGCCCGGCGGATCGTGTTCGGCGGCCCCGGCAAGACCGACGCCGAGCTGGCCGCCGCCCTCACCGCCGGCGTGCTGATCAACGCGGAGAGCGTGCACGAGCTGCACCGGATCGCCGCGCTGGGCGATCGGCCCGAGGTCGTGCTGCGGGTCAACCGGCCCGGCGGCGGGCTCTCCGGCAGCCACGCCATGACCGGCACGCCCACCCCGTTCGGCATCGACGAGCGGCAGCTCGGCGAGGCCCTGCGGGTGCCCGGCGTACGGGTGACCGGCTTCCACCTGCACGCCGTGTCGAACAATCTGGACGGTGCCGCGCACGCCGCCTTCGTCGCCGACGCGCTGCGCTGGTCGGTGCGCACCGCCGCCGCGTACGGCATGCAGCTGCGCACGGTCAACGTCGGCGGCGGATTCGGCGTCGACTACCTCGGCGGCGCCGCGATGGACCTGGCGCCGCTGCGCGCCGTGGAGGTGCCCGCCGGCGTACAGCTGATCTTCGAGCCGGGCCGGTACCTGGCCGCCGACGCGGGCTGGTACGCCGCCGAGGTGCTCGACCTGAAGACCACGCACGGGCGCACCTTCGCGGTGCTGCGCGGCGGCACCCACCACTTCCGGCTGCCCGCCGCGTGGGGATACAGCCACCCGTTCACCGTCGTCCCGGTCGAGCACTGGCCGCATCCGTACCCGCGGCCGCAGGTCACCGCCGCCGAGGTCGACGCGGTCGGCGAACTGTGCACGCCGCGCGACGTACTCACCCGCGGTCAGCGCGTGGACCGGCTGCGGATCGGTGACATCCTGCTGTTCGGGCGGACCGGCGCGTACGGCTGGGACATCTCGCACCACGAATTCCTGCGCCACGACCCGCCGCAGTTCGTCATCGTCTCGTAACGGTCCTCAGCTGCCCTGCAGGAGCAGCAGGAACGGCGGGACGGGGTTCGCCACGGTGGTCACGTTGGCCGCCACGACCACCAGCGCGGCGACGGCCGGCACGGCCGTGAGCAGGCTGAACAACCGGCGCCGGCGCCACGCCAGCACCGACAGGCCGACGAGGACCGCCGCCAGGAGGCCGACCAGCACGGCCTTGACCACGTGCCACCGCACGTACTCGTCGAGCATCACGTCCAGGGCGGGCGACACCGGGCCGTTCGTGAGCTGGTCGCGGACCTGGACCAGGACGGCGGCCAGCCCGGCGTCGGCGGGGCCGGACGCCAGAATCGGCAGCAGCGTGCCGAAGGGCGACACGGCTCCCTGGACGTTGGCGATCAGCAGCACCGCCGCGGCGAACCCGAGCGCCCCGATCGGCAGCCGGAACCGCCGGAGCCGGACGGCCAGCGCCATCAGCACCGCGAGCAGCGGCACGGCGATCACCACCCGCATCAGGTGGTCGCGGAACTGGTGGTCGACGAGGTGCTGGAGGCCGGGTGGGAAGTCCGGGCCGCCGCCCGCGGACCAGTAGGCGACGAAGGCGCGCGGGAAGTCGTCACGCCGGCCGGGGCCGAGCAGCAGCGGGGCGAGGAAGAACGCGGCGGCCAGGACAACGGCCATGGTGAGGAGCCCGGCGTCACGCCGCCGGGCGGTGCTGGTGATCAAGGGGGACTCCTAGTCGGATCGGCTGCGCAGGTACGCGAGCACGGCCAGGACCCGCCGGTTGGTGTCGTCGCTGACCGGCAGGTTCAGCTTGGTGAGGACGTTGCCGATGTGCTTGGCGACACCGGCCTCGGTCAGCGAGAGGATCCGGGCGGCGGCCGCGTTCGAGTGCCCCTCCGCCATCAGGGTGAGGACTTCGCGTTCGCGGGCCGAGAGCTGCTTGAGCGGGTCGCGGCGGTGTTGCATCAGCTGCCGTACGACCTCGGGGTCGATCACCGTGCCGCCCTCGGCCACCCGGCGCAGCTGCCCGGCGAACTCGGCCACGTCGCCGATGCGGTCCTTGAGCAGGTAGCCGATCGACCGGCCGGAGCCCGAGGCGAGCAGTTCCCCGGCGTAGCTGTGCTGCACGTACTGGCTGAGGGCGACGACCGCGAGCCCGGGATCCTCGGTGCGCAGCGAGACGGCGGCCCGCAGCCCCTCGTCGGTGTAGTCCGGCGGCATCCGTACGTCGGTGACCACCAGCTCCGGGCGGTGCTCGGCGACCGCGGCCAGCAGCGCCGGGGCATCCCCGACCGCGGCGACGACCTCCACTCCGAACCGGGGCAGCATCGCGCTCAGCCCCTCCCGGAGCAGCACCGAGTCCTCGGCGATCACGACGCGCACGGCAGCTCCACCCGCAGGACCGTCGGACCGCCGGGCGGGCTCGACATCAGCAGCCGGCCGCCGGCCGCGGCGGCCCGGTCGGCCAGCCCGGTCAGCCCGGATCCGCGTACGGGATCGGCACCACCGCCGCCGCCGTCGCGGACCTCGACCGACAGCCGGTCGCCCTGGCGCCGGGCGGTGACCGTGACCTCGGTGGCGGCGGCGTGCTTCACCGCGTTGGCCAGGGCCTCGGAGATCGCCGCGTACGCGATCGTTTCCACCTCGGCCGGGAAACGCGCCGAGGCGACGTCGACGCGCACCTCGACCGAACTCGCGGCGGCCAGCTCCTCGACCGCGGCCCGCAGGCCCAGTTCGCGCAGCGTGCGGGGGCTGATGCCGCGGATCAGATCACGCAGCTCGGCCATCAGCGTCTTGGCCTGCTCGTGCGCGGCGGACATCGCGGCGGCGGCCGGCGACGAAGGCGGCAGATCGAGCCGGGCCATCCCGATCTGCATGGTCAGCGCGACCAGCCGCTGCTGGGCGATGTCGTGCAGGTCCCGCTCGATGCGCAGCCGCTCGGCGTCGAACGCGTGCGCCAGCCGGGTCCGGGACCGGGCCACCTCGACCAGTTCCTCGGACGGCTCCGGGTACAGCAGCATCCGGGCCAGCGCGGCGTGCGCCCCGCCGAACAACGCGGTCAGATAGAGCAGGACCGGGATCAGCAGCAGCCCGCCGCCGGCCCGCCCGACGATGCCGGCCGGCGAGTCCATCACCGAGATCCGGTGGTGCACCGCGATCGGCGTCGAGACTACGAGCAGCCCGATGACGCCGAGCACCCCGAGCCACATCGGGCCGACGACGCCGAGCAGCACCACGTAGGCCACCGCCCGCCAGGTGGCCGGGTCGGTGTAGAGGTCGCCGCGGCGCCCCGGCGGCAGCGGAGCATCGCCGACCAGGCGCAGCCGCCACCGTTCGGCCCGGGCCATCGAGAGCGCCAGCCGGGGGCCGAGCAGCGCGAGCAGGCCCACCCCGACCAACCCGAGGCCCGCCGCCACGATCAGATAGCCACTCGTACGCCCGGTGTAGAGCACCAGGCCGGCCGAGAACACGGGCGCCAGCGGCACCGCCAGCAGCAGCCACAGCAGGCCGGAGGCCACCGCCGTCGTGGCGGAGTAGGCGAACCCGCGCCACGGCCAGGCCGTGACCAGGAACCGTCGCTCGTTCACCGCCCGGAGCAGCGTGACTGTCATGCGCCCAAGTTAGGCGACCGCCCACAACCGCCGACACCGCGCTGGTTCGACTCTTGGGCTAGACCTAGCACTACCTACTCGCCCGGGCACCGATCCGGGACCGGAGCGTGCGGGGCTTGCCCGCCGGCCGGTCAGGCGCGCAGCGCGGCGGCCAGGCGCAGCAGGGATGCCTCGACGTCGTGCAGCGGTTCGAGGCTGGCGTTGGCCCGGCACAGCAGCAGGGCGCCCTCGATCGAGGCGACCGTCATCACCGCGAACTGGCGGTCGAGCGGTGCGGGCACGCCGTCGGCGGCGGCGATCCGGGCGATCGGGTCGAGCCAGGACTGGAATGCCCGGCTCACCGCGTTGCGGACGTCGGTGTCCTGCACCGCCGCGTCCATCACGGTCGCCGCGACCGCGCAGCCGCCGGTGAAGTCGACCGCGAGCAGGCCCTTCTCCCACCAGGTGGTGGACAGCCGCAGCACGTCGGGGACGGTGGCCGGCGGGTCGGCGTCGGCCAGCGTACGCAGCCGCGCCTCCAGGCGGCCGGCGGTCCACAGCACCGCCTCGACCACCAGTTCGTCCTTGCCGCCCGGGAAGTGGTGCGACAGTGAACCGCGCGGCGTGCCGGCGGTGGTCACCACCTCGCGCAGGCCGGTCCCGGCGACGCCGCGCGCGCTGATCAGGGCGGCCGCCGCCCGGACGGTGCGCTCCCGGCTGTCATTCGTCCGTGGCACGGCTCACTCTTCTCTCTCGGACGCTTGTCATAGTAGCCTGCCCTGACTAGGACACCTGTCATAGGAGGCCGGGATGGCTGACACGGACGTCACGCTACTGGCGCCGGACGGGCGTGCCCTCGCCGCGACCCTGTTCACCCCGGAGCGCGAGACCGGCCCGGCGGTGCTCGTCGCGGGCGCCACCGGGGTGCCGCGCCGCTTCTACCGGCGGTTCGCCGAGTGGCTGGCAGCCCAGGGCGCCACCGTGCTGACCCTCGACTACCGCGGGATCGGCGGCTCCCGGCACCCGAACGGCCCGCGCCGCGACGCGGCCACCATGGCCGAGTGGGGCAGCACCGACCTGAACACCGGCCTCGACTACCTGATCGGCCGCGACCCCGAACGGCCGATCGCCGTGGTCGGGCACAGCGCCGGCGGCTGGCTGCTGTCCTTCGCACCCAACGGACAACTGGTGTCTGCCGTGCTGACGGTCGCGAGCCAGAGCGGTTACTGGCGCAACTGGACCGGCCCGATGCGGTTCACCCGGTTCGTGCAGTGGCACCTGGCGCTGCCGGCAATGGTCGGCATCCTGAAGGCGCTGCCCGGGCGGTTGTTCGGCGGCGAGGCGCTGCCGGCGGGGGTGGCCCGCGACTGGGCCCGCTGGGGGCGCCGGCCGAGTTTCGTCGACGGCGCCGGGGCGCTGCCGCCGGAACGCCGGTACGCGGGACCGCTGCTCGCCGTGGCGGTGCCGGGCGACCCGTACGCGCCGGAGACCGGAGTGCACTGGCTGCCCAGCCTCTATCCCGCCGCCCGCAGCCATGTGCACGTGCTGCACCCGCGGCACCGCGCGCTCGGCCATTTCGGCGCGTTCCGGTCGGGCGCCACCCCGTTGTGGACCGAGGCCTGGACGTGGCTGCTCGCCGCGACCGCCGGCCGCCAACCGCTCGGGGATGCGGACCGGCCTCGCCGGTAGCGGTCGGCTACCTGCCCTCAGGCTCGTCGATCAGCCGGTCGAGCATGGTGACGATCAGGTTGAGCTTGGCACCGTGGTCCTGACGCATCGTGGTCAGCGACGTCTCCAGCCGGTCCAGCCGCACGGTGTGCTCATTCAGGATGACGGTGTGCTGATTCAGGATCACGGTGTGCCGGGCCAGAGTTTCGGTGTGCTGGGCCAAGGTCTCGGTGTGCTGGGCCAAGGTCTCAGTGTGCTGGGCGAGGGTTCCGGTGTGCTGGGATTGGGTGATCGCGAGGGCTTGGATGCTCTGCTGCTGGGCGCGCAGCGCCTGGGTCACGTCGGCCAGATCCCGGTCCGCGCTCGCGCGCAACCTGGACTCCATGTTCAGGCGCTCCTCGACCGCGGTGACGCGCCGTTCCAGGTCTTCCAGGCCGCTCATGCGGGTATCCTCCGTGCCGGACGCTGATGCCCCCTAGTCTAGCGACAATGGCATGATCACCAAAGCCCGGCTTCACGGAGGTTGCGGACCGGCGGGCGCTGGTCTCGTCGGGCCGGACTCTTCGGGGGACGCCGAAGGGAAAGCACGCCATCATCGTCGGATGGACGACGCCGAAGGACTCGCCGGGTGGGCCGCGCTGCTCGCCGACCGCACGCGCGCCGCGTTCTGCCTGGCGCTGCTCGACGGCCGGGCCTGGACGATCGGGGAACTGGCCCGGCATGCCGGGGTGGCACCGCCGACCGCGACCGAGCACGCCGACCGGCTCGTCGCCGGCGGCCTGCTGGTGCAGCACCGGCAGGGCCGGCACCGCTACCTGAGCCTGGCCGGCGCCGAGGTGGCCGCGCTCATCGAGGCGATGGCGGCCGCCGGCGCGCCCCGGCCCACGCCGGCCACCTCGATGGCCGCCGTGCACCGGCAGCGCAACCTGGCCTACGCCCGCACCTGCTACGACCACCTGGCCGGCACGGTCGGTGTCGCCCTCGCCGACGGCCTGGCCGAGGCCGGGATGGTCAGCCGCGACGCCGGGCTGGCCCTGACCGCCCGCGGCCGCGACCGGCTCGATGCGCTGGGAGTCGATCTGTCCGCCGCGGGCCGGCGGCCGCTGCTGCGCGACTGCCTGGACTGGACCGAGCGTCGCCCGCACCTGGCCGGCGTGGTCGGCGCGGCGATCTGCCGGCACGCCTTGACGGCCGGCTGGATCGAGCGGATCGGCACCGGCCGCGCCGTCCGGATCACCCCGGCGGGTGCGGCCGCCCTCGGTCAGCTCGGCGTGGTCATCGAGGCGCGGGGCGGACCCGGCGCAGCTCCCGCAGCGCTTTCCGGCGCGCATCACCGGTGAGCGTGTCGATGTAGAGCGTGCCCGCCAGGTGATCGGTCTCGTGCTGCAGCGCCCGGGCCAGGAACCCGGCCCCGTGGATGACCAGGGGCGCACCGTGCTGGTCGAAGCCGCGCGCGGTCACCGTCATCGCCCGCTTCGTCGGGAAGCCGAGCCCCGGCAGCGACAGGCAGGCCTCCTCGTCGTCCTGCTCCCCGGCGAAGTCGGACAACACCGGGTTGACCAGGTGCCCGACCTGCCCGGCCACGTTGTACGAGAACACCCGCAGGCTGACCCCGATCTGCGGCGCGGCCACCCCGGCCCGGCCGGGCTCCCGCACCGTGTCCTCCAGGTCGGCGACGAGCGCACGCAACTCCGCGTCGAACGCCGTGACCGGATCGGCCTCGGTGCGCAGAACGGGGTCGCCAAAGATCCGGATGGGCCGAACTGTCATGACTCAAAGGCTACCGGGTCGTTACCGTCGCCACCTCACCGCAGGGGTCCGCCCCGCCGGTGAAACTCATGCCAGGGCAGCCAGGCCAACCACCGACCCGGCCCGCCTACCGCAACGGGCCGCAGGCCGGGTCAGCCGGCGAACAGGGCCAGCTGGTCGGCGGCCAGCAGCTCGCGCAGCTTGGCCAGCGAGCGGCGGGTCTGGCTCTTCACCACGCTGGTCGGCAGTTCGAGGACGTCGGCGACCTGGTCGACGCTGTAGTCCTCGAAGTAGCGCAGGATGACGATCGCCCGGTCGCGGGCGGGCAGGCGGCCCAGCGCGTCGAGCATGGTCAGGCGCAGTTCGGGGCTCTCCCGGTAGGCCGGCTCCTGCAGCACGCCCGGTATCGACTCCGTGGACGAGCGGCGCCGCCGGTGGTCGAGGAAGGCGCGGAGCAGGATCTTCTGCGCGTACGCCACCAGGTTGTCGGCCTGCACGGCCCGGCGCCAGCTCAGGAACAGCTTGGTCAGGGCCGTCTGGGTGAGGTCCTGGGCCAGGTGCCAGTCGCGGCACAGCATGAAGGCGGTGGTGCGCAGCCGTTCGGCGTGCGCGTTCGCGAACTCCGCGAACTCCTCGTCGTCGGTCATCAGCCGAACACCGGCACCGCGGGAAAACGCTTGCCGCCGGCGTCGACCTCGGCGGCCGCCATCTTCACGCCCCAGCGCGGGTCGGACACGATCCGGACGGCCTCGTCGGCGGTCAGCACCGGGGCGGCCGGCGCGTTGCGGTTGCCGTCCCAGGCGAGGCAGCTCGCCACGTCGATCTGCACCATCGTGCCGTCCGCCCACTCCGCGGCGACCACGGTATTTTGCAGGCAATTGTCCGGAAAATTGTCGATGGTCACGATGCCCGTCCCGCCGTGCGGCCGGCCCGCCACCGCCTTCTGCCGCACTCCCGGCGGAGTCTGATCGACCACCACCCGCACCATGCCAGGCCCGTCCCCCCGGTCCAGATACAACTGCACGTGAAGATCATTGTCGGACGCGACGCCGAAGTGACTCGTCCGTCCGGGTGGCAAAAGTTGCGTCAGAAGGTGAAGCATGGCCGCCGATGTCGCTTTCTTCTGCATTCCCTCGGCACGCTGTGTGCCACTGTGGATCGTCAACGTACGCGCCTGCGGCGGCGCGGTGGGGGCGGTTGGCATGATCGGCACAGTTTCGGGAGACGCCACCGACGGCGACTGTGTCGTAGCCGGTACGGAGGGCAACGCCGCGGACTCGGCGGGCGACGGCTCGGCGGGCGACGGCTCGGCGGGCGACGGCTCGCCGGCCGCCGGCAGCACCGCGTCGGGCCGCGCGGCAAGCCCCATGCCCGACACGAGAACGATGGCGAGCGCCCCGGCCACGACGGCCCACGCGCCGACCGCGCCCAGCCGCCGGTTGCGCCGGCGCCGGCGCCCGTCCCGGATGGCCGCGCCCACGATGTCGCCGATCGGCGGGGGTCGCTCGGCGTCCAGATCGGCCCGCAGCAACGCCCGAAGCTCATCCGTCACAGCGACCCTCTTCCGCACGCTCTCACCGCAAAGACGCACCGGACGCCGTCTCCGGTGACAGCCATCCCCCGAAAGAGGCGCCGCCCTCCCGGAACGACTCACGCCGCGCCGTTTGCCTCAGCCCGTCCCACACCTTTGACCCGATATCCCCCGCTCCGGCCACCGCACGCAGGACGAGGCGACCCGCAGCGACCGGCAACCGGTGACGCGTCCATGATCGCCTACTCATCCCAGATCAGCCACTTCGCATACGTCTCGCACCGAATCGCCGCGAAGATCCGCCGCGACGACCGGCCCGGGCCGCTACTCCGGCGCCCCCACCCGATACGTCAGATAGGCGAACTGCCCGCGCTGCCGCACCCCCGTCAGGGTCAGCCGGGACGAGGTCAGCCGCCGCGGCAGCAGCGGCGCCCCGGCGCCGAGCGTCACCGGCGCGACGCCGAGGATGATCTCGTCGAGCAGGCCCTGGTCGGCGAAGGCGCCGACCAGGTCGCCGCCGCCGACGAGCCAGATGTTCTTGCGGCCGGCGGCCGCCCGCATCGCGTCGTGGACCGGGCGGACGTCGCCCTGCACGAAGCTGAGCGCGGCACCCGGGATGGGCGGCAGCGTGCGGTGGGTGAAGACCCACGCCGGCACGTCGCCGTAGTAGTCAGACCATTTCAGCTCGCCCTCGCCCGCCGCGTCGTGGGCCCGCACCCACTCGTAGGTGGTCGCGCCCATGGCGAACGCCCCCACGTCGGCGAAGAACGCCGAGAACGGCTCCAGGCCGGACTCGTCCTCGCGCTCCCCGCCCACCGCGAACAGCCAGTCGAGCGAGTTGTCGGCGTCGGCGATGAAGCCGTCGATGGTGGTGGCCGTGTAGTACTGCGTCTTGGGCATGCGACCACCGTCCCACCGGGGTATGACATTCAGCCGGCGAGCGCTGCCTGGATCGGCCCGGCCTTCGCGGCCGCCTCCGCCACCTCGGCGGCCGGGTCGCTGTCCCAGGTGATGCCGCCGCCCGCCCAGGCGTGCACCCGGCCACCGTCGGCCACCACCGTCCGGATGGTCAGCCCCAGGTCCAGGTGATCGGCGCCGACCCAGCCGGCCGCGCCCATGCTGGCCCCCCGGCCCACCGGCTCGAGCCGGGCGATCTCGGCGAGCGCGGCCAGCTTCGGCGCGCCGGTCACCGAGCCGCCGGGGCACACCGCCCGCAGCAGGTCGGCCAGGTCGATCGGCCGCACGATCGGGGCGGAGACGACCGACTCGGCCTGCCACAGATCGACCCACCGGCGTACCGCGAACAGCTCGTCCACCCGCACCGGCCCGAGCCCGGGCAGCCGGGCCAGGTCGTTGCGCTCCAGGTCGACGATCATCACGTGCTCGGCCCGTTCCTTCGCGGAGCCGAGCAGTTCCCGGCGGCCCCGCGCGGTGGCCGGCCGGGTGCCCTTGATCGGCCGGGTGATGACCCGCCCGTCGCGCACCTCGACGAGGGTCTCCGGCGACGCGGTCGCCAGGTGCCACCCGTCGCCGGCCAGCAGCCCGCCGTACCGGGCGCCGGGCAGCGCCGCCACCCGGCGCAGCGCGGCCCCCGGATCGCCGGTGTACGGCGCGCTGAGATGCCCGACGACGTTGACCTGATAGACGTCGCCGCGGGCGATGGCCTCCCGGGCCGCCCCGACGGCCGCCGCGTGCTCGGCCGGCGTCCAGCCGGCCGTCCACGGCCCGAGCCGCCAGGGCACCGCTTGCGCGGCCGCGCCATCATCGGGCGCAGGTTCGACGTCGGCGTGGACATAGACGACCGCGTAGACGTCGGGAACGACCGGCACCGGTGAGGGGGCGGCAAGGGCGCCGCCGGCCATCACGGAACCGGCTGCGGCAGACACGTACAGTGCTGCTCCGCAGACGGTGCCAGCGCCGGTCGGGTGGACTTGGGTAACCGTTCGGCCAATGTTTCGCACGCCCAGTCCGTTGCCGTCGAGGAACTCTGCGACAAGCTCTGCGGGGTCACCACCGTCACACTCGTACCACCGGAAGACTGTTGACGCACGGTGACGGCCCTGGCAGGACGCGGGAGCGCCCGGTGGCGCCCCCGGAGTAGACGTTCGGAGGTGGTCGAGACCCCTGTATCCGTGGACCATCGAAAACGAGAATTCTTTCAAAAGACGCCGTCACCCGCTCCCGCCAGAGTCGTTCGGATTGAGGTAACGTCCGTCACCGAAGTTGTGAAGCACCACACATCCCCGGACCGGAGACACCCGATGTGCCAGCACCAAATCCCTTGTCCCAACGCCGATGCCGTCGATCGCGACGCGGCTCGGACCCTTGCCACCTTCCCGGAACAGGGTTGGAGCCTGCTCTGCAACGGCGTGATCATCTTCGAGGACACCGGCGAGATCCTGCCGGACGGCACGATGATCGAACCGCACCGCGGCCCCGCCCGGCACGCCCTCGCCGCCTGACCACCGGCGGCCGCCGCACCCCGGCGACCACGCCGACGGGCCCGAGCCCCCACGACTACTGAGAGTAGTCGATCGACACCTCCTTGAGTGCCGAGCAGGCCTCCCCGCGAGCAACGACGACCCGCGGCGGACGGCGATCCCCCACGCCCCAAAAGCGGCAAACCGCATGCGGTACGGCCCTGCCCCCCACCGGAAGCAGAGCCGGCCACCCGCCGATCAGCCCTCGAACGCCTCCGGCGGCGGGCACGAGCAGACCAGGTTCCGGTCGCCGTACGCCCCGTCGATGCGCCGCACCGGCGGCCAGTACTTCGCCGTCCGGTCCACCCCGGCCGGGAACCCCGCCACCGACCGCGGATACGGATGCGCCCACTCGTCCGCCGTCACCGCCGCCGCCGTGTGCGGCGCGTTCGCCAGCGGGTTGTCCCCCGCCGGCCACACCCCCGCCGCCACCTGATCGATCTCGCCCTTGATCGCGATCATCGCGTCGACGAACCGATCCAGCTCGGCCAGGTCCTCGCTCTCGGTCGGCTCCACCATCAGCGTGCCGGCCACCGGGAACGACATCGTCGGCGCGTGGAACCCGTAATCGATCAGCCGCTTCGCCACGTCGTCCACGGACACCCCGGTCGCCTTGGTGATCGGCCGCAGATCCAGGATGCACTCGTGCGCCACCAGGCCGTGGTTGCCCGCATACAGCACCGGGAAGTGATCCTTCAGACGCGCCGCCACATAGTTCGCGGTCAGCACCGCCACCCCGGTGGCCGCCGCCAGCCCGTCCGGACCCATCATCCGCAGGTACGCCCACGAGATCGGCAGGATCCCGGCCGACCCGTGCGCCGCCGCCGACACCGCGTGGTGATCACCCGGTTCCAGGGGGTCACCCGGCAGGAACTCGGCCAGGTGCGAACGCACGGCCACCGGCCCGACACCGGGACCACCGCCGCCGTGCGGGATGCAGAACGTCTTGTGCAGGTTGAGATGTGACACGTCCGCGCCGAACCGGCCCGGCTTCGCGAAGCCGACCAGCGCGTTCAGGTTGGCCCCGTCCACGTACACCTGGCCGCCCGCGTCATGCACCCGCGCGCACAGGTCGGCGATCGACTTCTCGTACACGCCGTGCGTCGACGGGTAGGTCACCATGATCGCGGCCAGCGACCCGGCGTGCGCCGAGATCTTCGCCGACAGGTCGTCCAGGTCGACGTTGCCGGCGTCGTCGCAGGCCACCACGACCACCCGCATGCCCGCCATCACCGCGCTGGCCGCGTTCGTGCCGTGCGCGCTCGACGGGATCAGGCACACGTCCCGGTGCCTCTCGCCGCGCGAACGGTGGTAGCCGCGGATCGCCAGCAGCCCGGCCAGCTCACCCTGCGAGCCCGCGTTCGGCTGCACGCTCACCGCGTCGTACCCGGTGATCTCCGCGAGCCAGCCCTCCAGCTGGGCCACCAGCTTCTCGTACCCGGCGGTCTGCGACGCCGGCGCGTACGGATGGATGTCCGCGAACTCCGGCCAGCTCACCGGCTCCATCTCGGTGGTCGCGTTCAGCTTCATCGTGCACGACCCGAGCGGGATCATCCCCCGGTCCAGCGCGTAGTCCCGGTCGGACAACTTACGCAGGTAGCGCAGCATGCTGGTCTCGGAATGGTGGGTGCGGAACACCGGGTGGGTCAGGAAGTCACCGGTACGGGCGAGCGCCGCCACCCCCGACGGCGCCGGCTCGGCCGGCCCGGCCCCGAACGCCGCCAGCACCGCGGCCACATGCCCCGCCGTCGTGGTCTCGTCGCACGCGATCGACACCCGGTCCGCCGACACCAGCCGCAGGTCCACCCCGGCCGCCGCGGCCGCCGCCACCACCGACTCCGCCCGGCCCGGCACCACCGCCGTGACCGTGTCGAAGAACGCCTCGTGCGCCACCTCGACACCCGCCGCGGCGAGCCCACCCGCCACCGCGAGCGCCCGCTCGTGCACCCGCCGCGCGATCGCCCGCAGCCCGTCCGGCCCGTGGTAGACCGCATACATGCTCGCCATCACGGCGAGCAGCACCTGCGCCGTACAGATGTTGCTCGTCGCCTTTTCCCGCCGGATGTGCTGCTCCCGGGTCTGCAACGCCAGCCGGTACGCGGGCGTGCCGTCCACATCCTTCGACACCCCGACCAGCCGGCCCGGAAGCGACCGCTCCAGCCCCGACCGCACCGCCAGATAACCCGCGTGCGGCCCGCCGAACCCCAGCGGCACCCCGAACCGCTGCGTCGTCCCGGCCGCGATGTCCGCCCCGATCTCCCCGGGCGGGCGCAGCAGCGTCAGCGCCAGCAGATCGGCCGCGACCGTGACCAACGCACCCTTCTCATGCGCGGCGGCCACCAGCGCCGCGTGGTCACGCACCGCCCCGGACGCCCCCGGATACTGCAGGTGCAACCCGAAGAACTCCGCGGGCAACGTGGAGTCCGAAACCAGCACGATCTCGATGCCCAGCGGTTCCGCCCGGGTCCGCAGCACCGCGAGGGTCTGCGGCAACGTGTCCGCGTCCACCGCGTACACCGGGGATTTGACCTTGGAAGCCCGCCGGGCGAGCGTCATCGCCTCGGCCACCGCCGTGCCCTCGTCCAGCATCGACGCGTTCGCCGTGGCCAGCCCGGTCAGATCGGTGACCATCGTCTGGAAGTTCAGCAGCGCCTCCAGGCGCCCCTGGCTGATCTCCGGCTGGTACGGCGTGTACGCCGTGTACCACGCCGGGTTCTCCAACACGTTGCGCCGGATCACCGCGGGCGTCACCGTGCCGTAGTAGCCCAGCCCGATCATCGACGTGGCCACCGTGTTCTGCCCCGCGATCGCCCGCAGCTCGGCGATCGTCTCCTCCTCGGACGCGGCCGGCGGCAGATCCAGCGTCCCGTGCCAGCGGATCACCTCGGGGATCGCGGCATCCATCAGGGCGTCCAGCGACGCGTACCCGATGGTCTTGAGCATATGGGTCTGCTCGTCCGGATCGGGACCGATGTGCCGGGATGCGAACGTCATGACGGGCTCCAACCGGGAGAGGTCGACAAGGCGGCCTCCCCCTCTGTCACACCCACCCGGGCATTTCAGAGTCGCCTGCCCACGCGGTCCTTTTGCCTGAGAGGTTCCGGGGAGGATTTGCCCCTTCGGCGCCGCCGGAAACCCCCGGCGGTCTCTCCCGCATGGCAAGCACCAACCTACCAGCGACCATGGTCCACCCCGGCATTCGTAGGGTGTCCCTGTGACCTACACCCCCGCGGGCGACCGCTACGACTCCATGACCTACCGCCGTGCCGGGCGCTCCGGGCTCAAACTGCCCGCCATCTCCCTCGGCCTGTGGCACAACTTCGGCGACGGCCGGCCCGCCGAACGCCAGCGCGACATCATCCGGCGCGCCTTCGACCTCGGCGTCACCCACTTCGACCTGGCCAACAACTACGGCCCACCGCCGGGCAGCGCCGAGACCAACTTCGGCCGGATCCTCGCCACCGACCTCCGCCAGCACCGCGACGAGATCATCATCTCCAGCAAAGCCGGCTACTACATGTGGCCCGGCCCGTACGGCGAGTGGGGCTCCCGCAAATACCTGGTCAGCTCCCTCGACCAGTCGCTGCGCCGGCTCGGCGTCGACTACGTCGACGTCTTCTACCACCACCGGCCCGACCCGGACACCCCGCTGGAAGAGACCATGACCGCCCTCGACGCGGTGGTCCGCGCCGGCAAGGCCCTCTACGTCGGCATCAGCAACTACACCGCCGAACAGACCGCCCGCGCCGCCGCCATCCTGCAGGAACTCGGCACCCCGCTGCTGCTGCACCAGCCGTCCTACTCGATCCTCAACCGCTGGATCGAACGCGACAACCTGCTCGACACCCTCGACGCCGCCGGCGCCGGCTGCATCGCCTTCAGCCCCCTGCAGCAGGGCCTGCTCACCGACCGCTACCTCGGCGGCATCCCCGACGACAGCCGGGTCCGCACCAGCGTCTTCCTCAACGAGAGCGACCTGGACAACAAGACCATGGCCCGCATCCACGCCCTCAACGACATCGCCAAACGGCGCGGCCAGTCCCTCGCCCAACTGGCCCTCGCCTGGGCGCTGCGCGACCCGCGGATGACCAGCCTGATCATCGGCGCGAGCAGCGTCGCCCAGCTCGAGACCAACGTCGCCGCCCTGGACAACCTCGACCTCACCGAGGACGAACTCGGCGAGATCGACGGAACCGGCCTGGACCTTTGATCGAGCACACCATCCTGGCGGTCGTGGTCGGCTCCCGGGCGTACGGCCTCGACGGCCCCGCCTCCGACCACGACCGCCGCGGGGTGTACGCCGCGCCGACCCGCGCCTTCTGGCACCTCGACAAGCCGCCCACCCACCTGGACGGCCCCGCCGAGGAACAGTTCTCCTGGGAGATCGAACGCTTCTGCACCCTCGCCCTGCAGGCCAACCCGACCGTCCTGGAGGTGCTCTGGTCCCCGCTCGTCGAACAGGTCACCGCCGACGGCGAAGACCTCCTGGCGGTACGGCAGGCGTTCCTGTCCCGCAAGGTCTCGCAAAGCTACGGCGCGTACGCCCGCGACCAGCTCACCCGCGTGCAGGCCCGCCGCGACCGCACCGGCGAGACCAACCACAAACAGGCCATGCACATGATCCGCCTGCTGCTCGCCGGCGCCCACGTGCTGCGCACCGGCGAGGTCCTGGTCGACGTCCGCCCACTGCGCGACCGGCTGCTCGCGGTCAAATCCGGCGCCGTGCCCTGGCCCACGGTCACGGCCTGGGCCGCCGAACTGCAGGAAGACCTCTCCGCCGCGCTCGCCGAAACCCGGCTGCCGGAAACACCGGACCGCGCCAAAATAGATCAACTGCTCTACCGCGTACGGGAAAGGGGTCTGCGATGACGGTCGACGTGCCCGACTGGGCCGCCGAGACCGCGCGCGCCCTGCCCTATCCGCTGGTCTTCGCCACGGTCAGCGGCGCCCACCTGTACGGCTTCGCCTCCGTCGACTCCGACCTCGACCTGCGCGCCGCCCACCTGCTGCCGGCCGCCGAGGTGGTCGGCCTGCGCACCGGCCCCGACACCATCCAGCGCGACGGCCTGCGCGACGGCGTCGAACTCGACGTGGTCAGCCACGACCTGCTCAAATTCGCCAGGCTGTTGAACAGCCGCAACGGCTACGTCCTGGAACAACTGCTGTCCCCGCTGGTGGTCGTCACCGGCCCGCTGCACGCCGCCCTCAAGGCCCTCGCCCCCGGCCTGATCACCAGCGGCCACGCCCACCACTACCTGGGCTTCGCCGCCGGCCAGGAAAAGCTGTTCGCCCGCACCGGCGAACTGAAGCCGGCCCTCTACCTGCTGCGGGTCCTGCTCACCGGCATCCACCTGATGCGCACCGGCGAACTGGAAACCGACCTCGGCGTGCTCGGCGCCGCCCTGCCGTACGTGCCCGACCTGATCGCCCGCAAGCGCGCGGCCGAACACGGCCCCTTCCCCACCGAGTTGGCCGCCCCGCTGCACCGCGACGTCCAACGCCTACGCACCGACCTCGAAGCGGCCCGGGACGCGTCGCCGCTGCCCCCGCACCCGGCCCGCTCGACGGTGGACGCCCTGCACGACCTCGTGGTCCAGGCCCGCCTCGCCACCACCTGACCGCCCCGCCCTCCCCGCGCCGGCCCCACCTCACCCGCCGACCTCACCCCACCTCACCCCGCACCGCACCGCCGCCCGCCGCGTGGATCTTGGGGAGCTGTGGTCGCGTCGTCGGGCTCAGCTCCCCAAATTGTGGGTCGGTCGGCGAAGCCGTCGTGTTTCGGTGTGCGGCTTGCCGCACGGCCCGTAGGGCGTCCTAGGATGCTAGGAATTGTGGTATGCGGCGGATGTCGGTTTACTCTGATCACATGCCAGCCGCCACGCGTGACGCCGTCCATCTCAGCCGGCCCCACCGGCCGGTGCTGGTGGTCGGCACCCTCGGCGAGCTGACCGGCCCGACCCACGGCATCGTCGAGCTTCCGCTGCGCCTCTGGTGGAACCCGCAGCGCGCCTTCGACCTGGCCGAGCCCACCATGCTCGCCTGGATGTACGAAAACGTCCTCCGCGAGGCGATCCGGGTCGACGAACTGCGCGCCTACCTGGACGGCGCGACGCTGGTCCGGCTCTGGCCCGAGCTCAACCTCCCCCGCGCCGTCCGCGCCGCCTGGGAGGCACGGCACCCACGCCTGCGGCTGGCCGCCGCCGCGCAGGCCGCCGACCGCCTGGCCTCGGCCGCCCGGTAAGTCTGGACCGGCCCGTGCCCAGGCACCGCCCGCTCGGCCGACACGAGCCACCAAACCCGCAGGCCGGCAGATGAGCGTCGACGACCTCTACCGCGACGTCGCCCGGATCGCCCTCGCCGTCGCCACCAAGCACGGCTTCGTCCTCGGCGGCGGCGTCGCCTGGCTGGTCAACGGCCTCGTCCAGCGCCCCACCGAGGACGTCGACCTGTTCACCGACACCGCCGGCGGGGTGGCCGCCGCGGCCGGCGAGGTCGCCGCCGCGCTCACCGCGGCCGGCTACCGGGTGGTCCTCGAGGAGGGCGACGAGCTCTTCGACGGCATGTCCGCCGACCTGCAGGAGTTCCTGGTGACCGCGAAGGACCGGGCGCTGCGGCTCACCCTCTGCCGGCTGGACCGGCGCCGCGCCCCCGTGGTGATGGATCTCGGCCCGGTGATGCACCTCGACGACCTGGTCGCCACCAAGGTGGCCGCGCTGGTCAACCGCCGCGAGGTGCGCGACTACATCGACGTGGCCGCCGCGCTGGGACGGTACGGGCTGCCCCGGATCCTCGAGCTGGCCCACCACGCCGATCCGGCGCTCGACCCGGCCGATGTCGCCGACGCCGGCCGCTACCTCGATCGCCTGGACAACGCCCGTTTTGCCCGCTACGGGCTCAGCGAGGAGCAAATCGGACAACTACGGGAACGCCTAGCGGAATGGCCACGCTCCTGATCCATATAGTTGAGCAATCATGACGCTGACCGATCGCCTGCCTGCCAACGCCGACCCCGACACTGTCTTCGACGCCTTCCAGAAATGGGCGACCGAGCAGGGCCTGGCCCTCTACACCCATCAGGAAGAGGCCCTGATCGAGCTCGCCACCGGGGCGAACGTCATCCTCAACACGCCCACCGGCTCGGGCAAGAGCCTGGTCGCCACCGGGGCGCACTTCATCGCGCTCGCCGACCAGCGCACCACCTTCTACACCGCGCCGATCAAGGCCCTGGTCAGCGAGAAGTTCTTCGCCCTGTGCGCGGCCTTCGGGGCGCACAACGTCGGCATGCTCACCGGCGACGCCAGCGTCAACGCGGACGCCCCGATCATCTGCTGCACCGCCGAGGTGCTGGCCAACCTGGCGTTGCGCGAGGGCGCGGACGCCGACGTCGGCCAGGTGGTGATGGACGAGTTCCATTTCTACAGCGAGCCCGACCGGGGCTGGGCCTGGCAGGTGCCGCTGGTCGAGTTGCCGCAGGCGCAGTTCGTGCTGATGTCCGCGACGCTGGGCGACACCACCCGCTTCGTCGACGACCTCAGCCGGCGCACCGGCCGGCCCACGGCCGTGGTGGCCAGCGTCGAGCGGCCGGTCCCGCTGCTTTTCTCGTACGCGATGACGCCGCTGCACGAGACGATCGAGGAGCTCCTCTCGACCAAGCAGGCGCCGGTCTACATCGTGCACTTCACCCAGGCCGCGGCCCTGGAGCGGGCCCAGTCGCTGACCAGCATCAACATGGCCACCCGGCAGGAGAAGGACGCGATCGCCGCGGCGCTCGGCAACTTCCGCTTCACCGCGGGCTTCGGCCGTACGCTGTCGCGGCTGGTGCGGCACGGCATCGGCGTGCACCACGCGGGCATGCTGCCGAAATACCGGCGCCTGGTGGAGACGCTCGCCCAGGCGGGGTTGCTCAAGGTCATCTGCGGCACGGACACCCTGGGCGTCGGGATCAACGTGCCGATCCGTACCGTGCTTTTCACCGGTTTGTCGAAGTATGACGGGGTGAAGACCCGCCTGCTGAAGGCGCGCGAGTTCCACCAGATCGCCGGCCGCGCCGGCCGGGCCGGGTTCGACACGCTCGGCACGGTGATCGTGCAGGCGCCGGAGCATGTGATCGACAACGAGCGGGCCCTCGCCAAGGCCGGCGATGATCCGAAGAAGCGGCGCAAGGTGGTCCGCAAGAAGCCGCCGGAGGGCACCATCGGCTGGGGCCAGCCCACCTTCGACCGCCTGGTCGCCGCCGACCCGGAGCCGCTGACCTCGTCGTTCCAGGTGTCGCACGCCATGCTGCTCAACGTGATCTCGCGGGGCGGCGACCCGTTCGCGGCGATGCGCCACCTGCTCACCGACAACCACGAGGAGGCGGGGGCGCAGCGCCGGCACATCCGGCGGGCCATCGCGATCGCCCGGGCGCTGCTCGCCGGCGGCGTCATCGAACGTACCGAGAACGGCACCTACCGCCTGGTCGAGGACCTGCAGCTCGACTTCGCGCTCAACCAGGCCCTGTCCCCGTTCGCGCTGGCCTGCCTCGAACTGCTCGACCGGGAGGCGCCGGACTACCCGCTCGACGTGGTGTCGGTGATCGAGTCGACGCTGGAGGACCCGCGGCAGGTGCTCTCCGCGCAGCGGCAGCGGGCCCGCGGTGAGGCGGTCAACGCGATGAAGGCCGAGGGCATCGAGTACGAGCAGCGGATGGAACTGCTCGAGGACGTCACCCACCCGCGGCCGCTGCTGGAGTTGCTGGAGGCGGCGTACGAGACCTACCGGCGCGGCCACCCGTGGGTCGCCGACTACGAGCTGAAACCCAAGAGCGTCGTCCGCGACATGTACGAGCGGGCGATGACCTTCACCGAGTACGTGTCGTTCTACGGGCTGCCCCGGTCCGAGGGTCTGGTCCTGCGCTACCTCGCGGACGCGTACCGGGCGCTGCGCCAGACCGTGCCGGAGGACGCCCGTACCGAGGAGCTCTCGGATCTCATCGAGTGGCTCGGCGAGCTGGTCCGGCAGGTCGACTCGAGCCTGCTCGACGAGTGGGAACGGCTGCGCAACCCGGGCGCCGAGCCCGCCGAGGTCCGCCTCGACGACCGGCCGCCGGCGGTCACCCGCAACACCCGCGCGTTCCGGGTGCTGGTGCGCAACGCGCTGTTCCGCCGGGTCGAGCTGGCCGCCCTGCGCCGCTGGGACGAGCTCGGCGAGCTGGACGGCGAGAACGGCTGGACCGCCGACCGGTGGGCCGACGCGATCGAGCGGTACTTCGACGAGTACGACGAGATCGGCACCGGCCCGTCCGCGCGCGGCCCCGCGTTCCTGCACATCGACGCCGGCGTGGCCACCTGGACCGTGCGGCAGGTCTTCGAGGATCCCGACGGCGACCACGACTGGGGCATCGACGCCACGATCGACCTAGCCGCCTCGGACGAGGCCGGCGCCGCCGCGGTCACCGTCACGGCGGTCGGCCCGCACTGACGGCGCGGTCCGGGCACCGGCCCGGGTCGCGCCGACCCCGGCGGCCACCACCAGGGCCATCCCGACGGCGCCGGCCAGGTCCGGGAACTGGTGCAGCCCGACCGCCCCGACCAGCAGGGCGATCGCCGGTTCGAGGGCCATCAGGGTGCCGAAGGCCGCGGCGGTCAGCCGGCGCAGGGCGAGCATCTCCAGCGCGTACGCGACCAGCATCAGCACCCCGAGCCCGGCGCCGAGCACCGCGTCCTCGGCGGTGAACACCCCAAACCGGGCGGGCGGCACGGTGAAGGTCGCGGCGACCGCGGCGACCGGCATCGAGACGGCGAGGCCCTGCAGCCCGTGCATCTCGTCGCCGACCTTCTGGGTGAGCAGGATGTACGCCGCCCAGCACGCCGCCGCGGCCAGCGCCAGCCCCACCCCGGCCAGGTCGACCACGCCGCGCCACGGCGCGGTCAGCAGCACCACGCCGCCCCCGGCGAGCAGCGGCCACCAGAGGGTGCCACGCCGCCCGCGGGCCACCGCCACGCCGAGCGGGCCGAGGAACTCGATCGCGCTCGCCGTGCCCAGCGGCAGCCGCCCGGCCGCCGCCATGAACAGCACGGTCGTGCCCGCGGTGGCCAGGCCGAGCAGCGCGGCGGCCCGCAGCTGCGCGGCCCCGAACGCCCGCAGCCGCGGCCGCACCAGCACGAGCAGCAGCACGCCGGCCGAGGCGAGCCGCAGCCAGGCGGCGCCCTCGGCCCCGACCCGGTCGATCATGCCGACCGCGCCGGCGATGCTCAGCTGCACGGCGAGCATGGCCGCCACGGCCATCGAGGTCCCGGTCTTTACGGTGGTCATGCCGCCCAGTAGACGTCGCGGAATTGTTCGCG
>Ga0070668_100000811_pt1 | contig 21535 bp, 16 predicted proteins | sample KBSS43metaG_FD_64661 | JGI IMG/M metagenome (GOLD analysis project Ga0070668, IMG submission 64661) | Switchgrass rhizosphere microbial communities from Kellogg Biological Station, Michigan, USA - KBS S4-3 metaG | ecosystem: Host-associated > Plants > Roots > Rhizosphere > Soil ...
CTGCTGGGCTGGGGCGGGCTCGCGGTCATCGCCGGGTCTGCCGTGGGATACGACGCCGACACCGGCTTCCCGGGCATCGCGGCGCTGCCGCCGGTGCTCGGCGCCGCGGCGGTCATCGCGGCCGGCTGCGCGGCCCTCGGCGGCACCCGCCGACCGGGCGATACCGCGCCGCCGGCGGGCCGGCCGTCCGCCGTGCTCGACCGGCCGCTCGATGCCGCGCTCCCGGCGGTGGCCCGGGCGGCGCCGCCCGGCACGGTTGCCCGGCTTCTCGGTGCGGCGCCGCTGCAGGTGATCGGCCGGCTGTCGTACGGCTGGTATCTGTGGCATTGGCCGGTGCTTCTGGTGGCCGGCCCGGAACTCGGCCTCGCGGCCCGCCTCGCGCTGTGCGTCGGTGCGCTGGCCCTCGCCGCCGTCACCTACCACTGCCTGGAGGATCCGATCCGCCGCCGGCCGGGGTGGACCCTCCGGCCGTGGCGCGGGCTCGCGTTGGGTCTCGGCCTGTCCGCGACGACGACCGTCCTCGCGCTGGTGGCGATGGCCTCGCCGCCGACTGTGCCGGCCGGTCCGCCCGCGGCCGGTACGGGTGTGGCGCTGGGTGCCGCCGGCGACGCGCAGGCGGAGCTGTCCCGCCTGCTGGCGGCGGCCGACGGCGTACGGCGGATCCCGGTCAATCTCAAGCCGGCGATCGCCGAGGCGAAACGCGACCGGGTGCGGCCGCAGGCTGACGGCTGCCATCTGAGCCTGGGCAGCGGAGTGCGGCAACCACCCTGCACGTACGGGCCCGCGACGGCCACCCGGACCGTCGTGCTGCTCGGTGATTCGCATGCGCTGCAATGGTTTCCGGCCGTTGAGGAGCTGGCCCTGCGCAACGGCTGGCGGCTGGTCTCGTTGACCCGTAGTTCGTGCACCCCGGCCCCGGTGGCGGTGGTCAACGCGAAACTGCACCGCCGGTACGTGGAATGCGACGCCTGGCGTTCCGGGGCGCTCGGCCGCATCGACCGGCTCCGGCCGGACCTGGTCCTGGTGACCTCGAAGACGAACTATCCCGGGATGCTGGCCGGCGATCCGGCCGACCCGGACCGGTTGTGGGGCGAGGCGTGGGCGCGGCTGTTCGCGGCGTTGCGGGCCGATGCGGGGCGGGTGGTGCTGCTCGCGGACACCCCGACGTTGAGCCGGGATCCGCTGGACTGCCTCACCACGTACGGCGTCGCCGACTGTGCCGAACCGCCCGGCACCGTGCTGCGGGACGCCCGCTGGCGGGCGGGTGCCGAGAACGCGGCCCGCGCCGCCGGGATCGCGGTCCTGGACCCGACGCCCTGGCTGTGTGGCCGGCGCTGCCCGCTGATCGTCGGCGACCTGCTCGTCTATCGCGACAACAACCACCTGACCAGCGCCTATGCCGCGTCGCTGAGCCCGTTGCTGCGGCGGGCGCTGGGCCGGCTGCCGTAACGGCCGGGGAAGTCTCGCGTTAGCGAAGGTGTGATCCGTCTGCTCCGATTCGCCCGTCGCTGCGCGAAGCGGGCCGCCGGCCTTTCCGCCCGTCAGCTCTCCGGGATGCTCGTCGTCGGGGCGCTGTCCGCCGGCGTGTCGGTGGCCTCCGTGGTCGGCGAGGCCGCGGTGGCCACCTGCCTGCTCGCGTTGCTGCTCGCCGCCGTGCTCGCCGGGGTGGTTCACCTGTCCCGGCGGATCGGCGGGGTGAACCGGGCGACCCAGGGGGCGCTGCGCGACCTGAAAGGGACCGTGGACCAGCTGCAACGCCGGGTGCTCGCGTCGGTGGAGAAGGAGCGGCTCGCGGCCGGCGACCGGCATCAGGAACTGACCGAGTCACTGGCCCGCACCGAGCGGCTCACCGGCCGCGGCGCCGAGGTGCTGCTGCGCGAGCAGACCCTGGAGATCGAGGCGCTGGTGCAGCTCTTCCAGCAGGTCACGCCGCGGGCGCCGATGCCGGGCGGCGGCCCGCTCAACCCGACCGACCTGCTCGGCCTGGTGCATGTGGCGCGCGGCCGCGTACCCCGGCTCACCGTCATGCTGGGCAGTGGCCCGTCGACGGTGTGGCTCGGCTATGCGTTGCAGGCAACCGGCGGCCGGTTGGTCGCGGTGGACCACGACGCGCAGCGGGCCGAGGGGGTGCGGGCCATGCTGGCCGAGCACGGTCTGACCGCCGTCGAGGTGCGGCAGGCGCCGCTGGCTGAGCTTGCCGTGGAGGGCCGGGCCGCCGACTGGTACGACGTGGACGCGCTGGACGGCCTGCGCGACATCGACCTGCTGGTGGTGGACGGGACGATCGCGGCCGGCGCGCCGGATCCGCTGACCCCGGCGCTGCACGTGCTCGGCCGGCGGCTGGCCGGCGAGGCCGCGGTGGTGGTCGACGAGGCGCCGGCCCGGGTGGCGCCGCGCCAGGGCGGCGGGTTCGGCCTGATCGCCCAGCGGCGGGCCGCGGGCCGGTGGACCACGCTGGCCCACCCGTCGTCGCCGATGCCGGCGACGTCCTGAGCAAAACGACGCGACCCCGCCGCGGGGGACGGCGGGGTCGCGTGGTCGCGGAGCGCGGGGGTACGGGCCGCGACTCGGCCGGCGGGGGCCGGCCGGTTTCTGTTGTCTTGTGCCCGTACAGATCGGCGGCCGGCCGGCCCGGTTGACGGATCGCCGGGTTGCGCTGCGGTCACCCTTGCGTTGCGAGCCGGGTGACGCGTTCGGCGTACAGCTCGTGGCCGTGGTGCCGGCGGACGAACTCGGGGCCGCGGGTGCTCTGCGCGCGCAGCGCCCGCTGGTCGGCGTGCAGCCGGCGAACCGTCTCCGGCACCTCGGCGGCCGTGCAGTAGACGGCGGCCTCGCCGAAGGTCGCCGCGTACCGGTGGGGGAGCAGCACCACGCAGCCGGCGGCGAGCGCGGCCAGCAGGTCCGGGTCCGGGTCGGCGGGTGTCTCGGCGGCCGGCAGGTGCAGATAGAAGTCGACCTGATAGAGGAACGACCGCAGGCTGACATCCGCCGGGCCGTAGACGAGCCAGCCGCGCGGCGCGCCGGCCCGGCCGAACGCCCGGGCGGCGCTGTCGTCGGAGTCGAGCAACCGCAGGTCGATCCGGCCGCTGTCGGGCAGCTCGTCGCGCAGCCGGCGCCACTCGGCGCGCCCGCCCCGGCAGCGCCGGCCGATCACCGGCCGGTCGGCGCGAGGGCCGCGCCGGTCCAGCCGCCACTGCGCCGCGTCCACCGTGCTGGGCAGGTCGAGCGTGGCCAGCCCGTCGCCGTCGAGGGCCGCGGCGAGCAGCCGGCGGCCGTCCGGTCCGGCGGGCGCCCAGATCGGCCGGCGGCCGAACAGGCGGCGGCACGCGGCCGCAGCGCTCCGGGACACCGCGGCGGCCTCGATCACCACCCGCTGGGCGCGTACGCCGCTGGGCAGGTCCGGCGCGTGCTGCAGCACCCGGGCCGACCGGCACACCACCAGCCGGCTGCGGACGTCGTCGGTGAGCTCGACCTGGGTCAGGTCGCCCGAGTTGATCAGGTCCTGCACCGCCGGGTCGAGGTTCTGCGGGCCGTCCCGCAGGTGGGCCAGCGCGTCCAGGTGCAGCAGTGCGGCCCGCTGCCCGCGGGCGGTCAGCGCCCGCAGCTGGCCGATGCCCGCGGTGCCGGCGTCCCCGGCCGGCGTCCAGTCGCCGGCCAGCACCACGTCGTACGCCTTGGCGCCGGTCTCGCCGCGCAGCCGGCGCGGCGCCGCGAACTGCCGGGGCCGGGTCGCCTCCGCGGCCCCGGCCCGGATCCGCGCGTGCCAGGCCTGGAACGCCGAGAGGTAGGAGCGCCGGGCCGGGTGCATCCAACCGGGCCGGTAGTCGGCGCTGGACAGCGATTCCGGGGAGAGCCGGATCAGCGCCAGCGGCGGACCGGTGAGGTGCCGGGTGGCCGGGCGGCCGAAGACCGCGCGGGCCCGCTCGACGTATTCGGCGTCGGCGCCCTTGCGGACCGGGTCGAGGTAGCCGACCCGGCCGAGCGCGGCGGCCCGGCGGATCATCAGCGAGGAGAGGTTGTACGACCGGGTCTGTTCCACCCCGGGCCGGGTGACCACCAGCTCGGGTGTCACCCGCATCCCGACCGACGTGGTGGAGAACACCGCCTCGTCGGCGAGCAGCGGCGCCACCTGCCGTTCCAGCCGCAGCGGGTGCGACCAGTCGTCGGAGTCCTGGAACGTGACGAAGTCGCCGGTGGCGGCGTCCAGGCCGGCGTTGCGGGCCACGTACGTGCCGCCGTTGGCCACCATCCGGATGAGCCGGATCCGCGGGTCCAACGCGGCCGCGGCCCGCAGCACCGGGTCGAACTCGGCCGGCGAGCCATCGTCGACGAGCAGGATCTCGTGGTTGGTCCAGGTCTGCGCGACCAGCGACCGGACGGCGGTGAGCAGCGCCTGGCCGGGCCGCCAGGTGGTGACGATGGTGGTGATCCGGCGGGGATGGCCGGTGCGCTGGACCGGGCCGGTGGCCAGCCGGTCGATCGGTGCGCCGGGGTCGTCGGTGACCCGCACCGCGGGCGCCGGCAGCAGGTCGGCGAAGGCCCAGTCCCGGCCGGTCCCGCCCGCGTACGGGTTGGCCAGGTCGACGCGTAGCGCGGTGCGGATCGGCTCGGCGACCGCCGGATACTCCGCGAGCAACGTCTCGGCGAGCGCTCGGTCGCCGGCCGCGTAGGCGAGCTGGCAGTGCAGCCCCTGATGCTCGGCCGCGATGCCCTGGCGGCGCAGCCGGTCGAGGATGGCCAGCGCGTCGCCCGGATCGTCGGCGCGCAGGTCCTGCAGCGCGATGACCCGGGCCAGTTCGCCGGCGATCCACGGATCGGCGGGCGCCCCGGCGATGAGGTCGGCCGCCGAGGCCACCCCGGCGGCCCGGGCCAGCGGCCCGCGCGCGGCGGCGGAGCGGGCCTGCAGCGCCGCGACGGCGAGCGGGTGCGGTCCGGTTCGGTCGCGCATTCGCGGTCTCCTCCTCCGTGTGGTTCCGAGGATTCAACGAGCCAACGGCTCGGGTGAATTGTCCGTATCGCCCCCTTGGTGCTTGTCGTTGACCAACCCGTGTACGACGTCGCCATCCTGTCCGACCTGCGATACCCGGGCGGCAATTCGGCGAGCATCGTCGCCGAGGTGCGGGCCCAGGCGGCCGCCGGACTCTCCACCGTGCTCATCCACGTACCGTCGCCGCACCTGAGGCACGCCCGGCCGTTCCAGTCCCGGATCGTCGCCTGCCTGCGCGACGGGCTCGCCGACCTGGCCCACGACGACGGCGCCGAGGTGGCCGCGCGGGTACTGCTGATCCGGCAACCGCGGATCTTCACCGCGGATCTCGCCGTGGTGCCCAAGGTCCGCGCCGAGCACACCATCGTGGTGCTCAACCAGCCGCCCGGGGACGAGAGCGACGACCAGCGCTACTACGTTTTCGCCGAGGTCCGCGAGCGGGTCGAGCGCTATTTCGGCGGTGCCGTGGTCTGGGCGCCGATCAGCAGCCAGGTCCGGGAGAACGTGCTGCGGGTGGCGCCGCGTACGGTCCTGCCGGACACCGACTGGCACGAGATCATCGACGTGGCGGACTGGCAGGTCGAACGCCGTCGCCGGCCGGGCGCGGTGCCGGTGATCGGCCGGCACGGCCGCCCCGATCCGGTGAAGTGGCCGCGGGAGCCGGGTGAGCTGCTGCAGGCCTACCCGGACTCGGCCGAGGTGAAGGTGCGCATCCTCGGCGGCGGGGAGATCGCGGTACGCCGGCTCGGCCGCCGCCCGGACTCCTGGGACGTGGTCGACTTCGGTGCCGAGGCGCCCCGCGAGTTCCTGGGCACGCTCGACTTCTTCGTCTACTTCCACGACCCGGACTGGGTGGAGGCGTTCGGCCGGACCATTCTCGAGGCGATGGCGAGCGGCGTGCCGGTGATCGTCGGCCCGCACTTCCGGTCGGTCTTCGGCGAGGCCGCGCTCTACACCGACCCGGCCGGGGTCGGCGACCTGGTCCGGCGGCTGCACACCGACCGGCCGGCGTACGACGCGGTGGTCGGCCGGGCCCGCGCCTTCGTCACCGAGCAGTTCGGCAGCGCGTCGCACATCGCCCGGCTCGCCTCGCTCGGCGTGCTGCCCGCCGCCCGCACCCGCCCGCCCGCGCCCGGCCCCCTCCCGGCCGCCCGCCCGGCCCGGCTCCTGCTGGTCGGCGACGACATCGCCCGGTTCCGGGCGATCGCCCGGCATCTGCCGGCCGACCTGGAGGCGGTCGTGGTGGCCGGCTCGGCCAGCCTGCCCGAGGCGCACGCCGCCGGCCTGCTCACCGAATACCTGCCGGCCGCCGCCGAACTCGGCGTCCCGGTGGGCCGGTGGGCCGGTTTCGTGCGCGACCGGCTGCGCCATCTCGTCGAGTTGTACGGCCCGCGGGCCGTGCTGGTCGGCGGGCTACCGCACGACGGGATCCTCGCGGCGATCGAGGACAGCCCGGCGCAGCGCTGGCTCTGGCTGCGCCCGGCCATGTGGCGGCGCGGCACCGGCGGCGAGTGGGCGAACCGGGGAGCCGCCTTCGCCGGCATCCTGGAGCCCGGCGAGTTCGCCGCGGCCGGCGACGAGGGCTGGACCACGACCGCCCGCGCCGGAGTGAGCACCGTGGACCCGATCACCGCCCTGCCGCCGGTGCCGCGCCGCCGCGCCCGGCACCGGACCCTGCTCTGCCGGGGCGTCGAGGCGACCCTGCCCGGCTTCCGGGTGGTCGAGGCCGACACCGGCCGGCTCGGCGAGGTCGCGCTGGCGGTGTCCCGCGCCGACTACACCAACTTCCACGAGCTGCTCGGCGCCCGGGTGCCGACGGTCTTCGTGCCCGATCCGGCGGCTGCGGACGACGAACTGGCCCGCGCCCGGTTCGCCGCGGCGGCCGGGGTGGCGGTCTGCGCCACCGACGACGACGCGGCCGCCGCCGAACTGGAACGGCTGGCCGATCCGACGGCCCGGAATGCGCTGAGCCGCCGCTGCGCCGAACTGTCCTTCGGTAACGGGGCCGCGGACGCCGCGGCCTGGCTGGCCGGACACTGCCGGGAGGTGAACCGTGCCGGACGCCGATGACCTCGCCATCGCCCGGTGGGAGGTGGCCACGCTCGCCGGCCGGTTGCGCTGCGTCGAGGACGAGCGTGACGCGGCCGTACGCGATCGCGACCGGCACCGCGAACTGCTGCTGGCGCTGCGCCGCAGCCGGTCCTACCGGCTCGGCCGGACCCTGGTCGACCTGGCCCGCGACCCGATCCGCTTCGGCCCGGTGATCGCCGGCCGGGCGGCCCGGCGGCTGCGCCGGACGGGAGCCGTGCCGGTACGCCGGATGCCCGCGCCGGCGGCGGTGCCGGCCCGGGTCTACGTCGCCGTGGGCCTGTCCGGCCCGGCCTCCGTCGCCCTGGTCCGAGCGTTGCGGCAGCGGATCCTGGTGGACGCCGACCACCTGCCGGTACTGGTCACCGACCAGCCGTCGCTGCGCGGCCTGCAGGTGCCGGGGGTGGTGCTGGAATACCTGCCGGACGCCGCGACCTGGACCCGGCACGACCCGGGCGCGGGCTGGGAGGCGCTGCTCACCGGCCGGATCGCCCAGCTGTGCCGGGACCACCGGGCCGCCCGCGCGGTGGTCGTCGATCCGCGTGACCCGCCCACCCTGGCCCGGCTGCTCGACGTCACCGGGTAGGCCGCGCTCTCGTTGGCCTCACCGTGACCGCACCGACGCCCGACGGCCCGCGCGCCGGCGCGCTCTGGCGGCGGGCCCTGCTGCGCGCCGCCCTCGTGCCGGTGCCGGTGCTGGCGCCGCTGATCGCGCTGGCCCCGAGCCGCGACCACCGGTTCAACATCTACTGGCACGGCGGGTTGTTCCGGGACGACCCGCTGCGGATCGTCCCGCACACCGTCGGCTCGCTGCCCGGCTATCTGCGGCTGGGCAACTTCCGGCTGTTCGGGCGCATGTTGGAGAAGGCCCTGGACCTCGCCGCGTACGCCCTGGGCGACCTGGGGGTGCCCGCCAACGTGGCGTTCCGGCTGGTCTCGTTCGTCTCGGCGGTGCTGTTGACGGTGACCGCGGTGCTGCTCGCGGAGAGCGTGGTGGCCCGCGGCCGGATCTTCCGGCAGCCTCCGTCCACATTGGCCGCGGTGGTGCCCTTCGCGGTCGCCGGCGGCTTCGTCGCGGCCGGCGGCGCCAGCCCGGCGGTGCTGTTCGGCGGCCTCTATCATGCCTCGGCCGCGGTGGTGCTGGGCGTCGTCGCGCTGCTCTGCCGGATCGGCTACGACGCCCGCCCGCGGCTCTGGTGGATCCCGCCGCTGCTGGCCGGCGGCGCGGCGCTGGCCGCCTTCAACGAGCTCGCCTACCTGGCGTTGCCGCTGGCCACCGTGGCGGTGGCCGGGCGCGGCCGGCTGGTGCTCGCGATGCCGTGGCGGCGGCTGCTCACCGGCCCGCCGGCCCGGGCGCTGGCCCTGCTCTGGGCCGGCTTCCTGCCGGTCTTCGGCACCGTGCGGGTGATCATCCAGCAGTACTGCGCCGGCGGTGCCTGCTATCGCGGGTCGGACATCGTGGCCGGGCCGGCGGCGGCCGAGGCGTTCCCGGTACGGGCGATCGCCTGGCTGCCGCCGCTGATGTGGCGCGGTGCGGTGGCCGGTGGCAGCGACCGCCCGTGGCTGGCCGGCAGCGTGCTGGCCGGCGCGTTGCTCGCCCTCGGCGTCCTGGCCTGGCTCGCCCTGCGCGATCTGCCCCGGCTTTCGGCGGTGGGCCGCCCGGCCGCGCTCGCGGTCGCCGTCACCGGCGGCACGCTGGTCGCGCTCGGCGCCGCCATGGCCGCGCTCAACGCCGACGTGCAGCAGATCGTGGCGGCCGGCAACTGGGGAAACGGCTGGCGGGACTCCGCCGTGACCACCACGGCGGGCGCCCTGGTCGTGGCGGCCGCGGCGCACGTCGCGCGGAGTTCGCGGTGGCTGCCCGCCGTACTCGTCGTGCTGCTGGCCGGCGGTGCCGCGGTGTCCGCCGCGGCGAACAAGCGGTTCCGGGACACGACGATGAACCGGCCGGCGGCGACGCTCGCGAACCGGCTCGCGCAGGAGATGACCGATTTCGACCGGACCCCGGCGGGGGCGGCCCGCCGCTGCGCGCTGCGGGCCGACTTCATCGCGGAGTACGGCGCCGGGCCGTACACGTTGACCCGGTTCGACAAGTCGTTCGACACCGCCGCCCGGCAGCGTGCCGGGATGCCGTTCTGCGCGGGCGTAACCGGCGCAAACCGGGGCCGTTAGCGAGGTGTGAAGCACGTACCGCTGGGCGGGCACGTACCGATGGGAGGGAAGGCGATGAGCCGACTGCGCAGCCTCACCCGCCGGCAGGCGACCCTGCTGGCCGGCGCGGCCGTCCTCTGCGCCGCGGTCGCCGGCACCGCGCTCACCGGCCACTTCGGCGCCGCGCTCACCGTGCTCGGGGTCTTCTTCGCCGGGCTGCTCGGCGGCCTGCTGCTGCTCGCCCGCCGGCTGTCCGGCCTGCAGCAGGCGAACCGCCGCGCGCAGGCGGACCTGCGGGCCACCCTCGAACAGACCCAGCGCCGGCTGCTCGGCGCGGTGGAGGAGATGCTGCTCAATGCGGGCGACCGGCACCGGGAGCTGACCGACACGCTGGCCGCGCAACAGAAGTCGGCCGCGCACGGCACCGACCACCTGCTGCGCGCGCAGAGCCGGGAGGTGGAGGCGCTGGTGCAGCTCTTCCAGGGCTTCACGCCGCGGGCACCGATGCCGTCGTCGGGCGGCTTCGCGCTCAACCCCACCGACCTGCTCGCCCTGCTGCACCTGATCCGCACCCGCCGCCCGCGGCTCGTGCTCGAACTGGGCAGCGGCACGTCCACGGTCTGGATCGCCTACGCCCTGGAGCAGATCGGCGGCCGGCTCATCTCACTGGACCACGATCCGGGATACGCCGAGAAGACCCGGGCCATGCTGGCCGCGCACGGCCTCACGGTGGCCGAGGTGCGGGACGCCGCGCTGCGCCCGGTCCTCCTGGACGGCCGCAGCTTCCCCTGGTACGACACCGACGCGCTGGCCGACGTGCGCGAGGTGGACCTGCTGCTGATCGACGGCCCGCCGGAGAAGACCGGGCCGGATGCGCGCTACCCGGCCATGCGGGTGCTGGAGGACCGGTTGGCCGACAGCGCGACCGTGGTCTTCGACGACGCGCACCGGCCCGACGAGCAGGTCGCGTTGCGCCGCTGGGTGGAGACGATCGAGGGCCTCACCGAAGAAGGTGAGACCCTCGGGCGGCACGCCGTGCTGTCCTACCGGCGGATGGCCGCGGTGGCTCAGTAGCCGAACTCCTGGGTGTAGTAGGCGGTGCCGTTCGCCGCGAGCACCGCGCCGACGCCGACCGTGGCCGCCTTGCAGTTGAGGATGTTGGCGCGGTGGCCCGGGCTGGCCATCCACGCCTTCACCACGTCGAGGCCGGTGCGGTAGCCGTACGCGATGTTCTCGCTCAGCGGGCGCGGGTAGCCGGCCGCCGTGATCCGGGTGCTGAACGACGAACCGCCGCTGCCGGCGTGGCTGAACGACGCCGAGCGGGCCATGTAGGCGCTGTGCCCGCGGGCCGCCTTGGTGAGCCGCACCTCGGCCCGGACCGGCTTGCAGCCGTACAGCGCCCGCTGCTTGTTGGTGAGGTAGACGATGTCGCCCTCCAGCTTGGCGGTGCCGGTCACGGCCGCGGCGGCCGGGGAAGCGATCGCGATCATCGCGAGCAGGGTGGCGGGGATCATCGCGATCAGGGCCAGACGCTTGGTGATCGAGGAACGCATCGACTGCCTTTCGGTGGTGGGCGCCCGGCCTACCGCCGGGTTCACCGGCATAGTTCGGCGCTTCTCCAGCCGTGTTGACGGCGAACCGGGTGCGGTGCCGGGGCGCTTCGGGTGCGGCCAGGTTCGCTGGCGGAGGCTGGCTACCCTGATGCGTCGCGCCACGGGGGAGGAGTGCGATGAGTGACGAAACGTCATTTCCGTCGGTCAGTGTGGTGATCTGTGCGCTCAACGAGGAGCGGAATCTGCCGCATGTGCTCGGCAAGCTGGGGCCAGAGGTGACCGAGGTGGTGCTGGTCGACGGCGGTTCCATCGACCGGACCATCGAGGTCGCGCTGGAGCACCGGCCGGACACCACGGTCGTGCGGCAGACCCGCACCGGCAAGGGCAACGCGCTGGCGTGCGGCTTCGCCGCGGCCACCGGGGAGGTGATCGCGATGATCGACGCGGACGGCTCGGCCGACCCGGGCGAGATCCGCAAGTTCGTCGCCGAGCTCACCGCGGGAGCCGACTTCGCCAAGGGCACCCGGTTCGCGCCGGGGGCGCACAGCCACGACATCACGCTGCTGCGCAAGCTCGGCAACGACGGGCTGACCCGGCTCGCCAACGTGCTCTACGGCACCCGTTACACCGACCTGTGCCACGGCTACAACGTCTTCTGGCGGCGGATCGTCCCGCTCATGGAGTTGCCGGCCACCGAGGCGCCCCGGCCGGCCGGCGGCGCGAAGCTGTGGGGCGACGGGTTCGAGATCGAAACGCTGATCAACGTACGGCTCGCCACCCGCGACGTGCGGGTGGCCGAGGTGCCGAACATGGAGTACCCCCGGCTGCACGGCGAGAGCAACCTGAACACGTTCCGCGACGGCGCGCGGGTGCTGCGTACCATCCTCATCGAGTACGTGCGGCAGCGCCGCCGCCGGCCCGTGGCGGCCGGCCGGTGACCTCGGCCGCCGTCGTCATCCCGTGCCACAGCGACGACCGGTGGGACCTGCTGCGGGGCGCCGTCGTCTCGGCCCGCGCGCAGCAGCCGGCCGAGGTGATCGTGGTGGTCGACCACAACCCCGGCCTGTACGAACGGTTGCGCGCCACCACAAGTGAGGTCACCGTGCTGGCCAACCGGTTCACCCGGGGCGTGTCCGGCACCCGCAACACCGGCGCCTTCCACGCCACCACCGACCTGGTCGCGTTCCTCGACGACGACATCGTCGCCGCCGCCGGCTGGCTCGACCGGATGACCGCCCCGTTCGCCGACCCGGCCGTGGTGGGCGCCGGCAGCGCCATCCGGCCGAACTGGCTGCGGCAGCGACCCAGCTGGTTTCCCGACGAGTTCCTGTGGGCGGTCGGCGGCTCCTACCCGGGTCTGCCGGTGTCGACCGCGCCGGTCCGCAACGTGTGGTCGGCCGGCATGGTCGTGCGGCGCGCGGCGTTCCTCGCCGTCGACGGCTTCCGCACCGGGTTCGGCAAGGTGGGCAACCGGATGCGGCCCGAGGACACCGAGCTGTGCCTGCGGATGGCCGCCGGCGGCGGCCGCTGGATGTACGTGCCGGAGGCCGTGATCGAGCACGCCGTGCCGGCCGGCCGGGACGACCTGCGGCACTTCGTGCGCCGCTGCTGGCAGGAGGGCCGCGGCAAGATCGCGATGGCCGGCCTGAACGCCGGCGACAGCCTCACCTCGGAACGCGACTACCTGCGCCGGGTGCTGCCCCGGGCGCTGGCCCGCGAGGTCGGCGCCGGGGTACGCGGGCGCGGCCGCGACCACCTGGGCCGGGCCGCGGCGATCGTGCTCGGGGTCGCGCTGGCCGGCCTGGGCGCGACCACCGAACTGGCCGCACCCCGCCGCAGCTAGGCCGGTGGGCGGGGCCGGTGACGGGGCGGGGCCGGTGGCGGGGCGGCAGACTGGCGGGCATGGCTGACCTGAGCGATCCGAAGACCGCGCTGCACCACTACCTCAAGGCCGTTCGCGAGGACCTCATCTGGAAGCTCGACGGGCTGGGGGAACGCGATGCCAGACTGCCCCGCACCCCGACCGGCAACAACCTCCTCGGCGTCGTCAAGCACTGCCTCAACATCGAGGCCGGCTACTTCGGTCCCACCTTCGGGCGCGAGTTCCCGACGCCCGGGGAACTCGTCCCGCCGGCGGCATTCGACGAGGATCCGCAAGCGGACTGGTATGCGCGGGAGGACGAGACGAAGGACGGGCTGATCGACCTCTACCGCCGGGTCGCGGCCTTCGCCGACCAGACGATCGAGCAGCTGCCGCTCGACGCCCCGGGCCGGGTGCCCTGGTGGCGGCCCGGTGGGCAGGAGGTGACCCTGCAGCGGATCATCGCGCACGTGCTCTATGACCTCTCCCGGCACGCGGGGCAGGCCGACATCATGCGCGAGCAGCACGACCAGGCGGTCGGCTGGCAGCGGGCCAACCCCAACATCCCCGACGGCTACGACTGGCCGGCGTACGTCGCCAGGCTGACCGAGCTCGCCGACCGGTTCGGTTAGTACCACTACGGCGCCGCAGCCGCGCCGGTGTGTCGCAGCGTTGGCCGGTCTGTTTACTGCAGTGGCGCGACGGCGTCGATGCCCCAGCTGGCGAGCAGGCGCAGGCCGTCGGCCGAGGCCGAGCCGGGCTCGGCGTGGTAGGTGACCAACGTCTGGTAGGGGTCGTCGGCGACCGGGAACGTCTCGTACGCCAGGGTGAGCTCGCCGACGAGCGGATGCCGGAACCGCATGGTGCCGTTGTCCTTGGCGCGCACCTCGTAGGCGGCCCAGAGCCGGCGGAACTCCTCGCTCTTGACCGACAGCTCGCCGACCAGCGCGGCGAGATGGGGGTCGTCCGGGCAGCGACCGGCCTCCATCCGCAGGAAGCCCACCACGGAGGTCGCCTTGGTGGTCCAGTCGAGGAACAGCTCACGGCTGCCCGGCGAGAGGAAGAGCAACCGCGTCCAGTTGCGCTCGGCCGGCGGCAGTGCGGCCCAGTTGCCGAACAGGGCGGCGGCGAGCCGGTTCCAGCCGAGGATGTCCGAGCGCTGACCGGTCACATACGCCGGCACGCCCTCGAACGCGTCGAGCAACTGCTGCAGGGCCGGGCGCAGGTGTTGTTGCCGCAGGCAGGGATCTTTCTTCTTCCGCGCTTTCGGCCGGGCCAACTGGGTGAGGTACGTGTGCTCGGCCTCGCTGAGCCGCAACGCGCGGGCGACGGCGCTCAACACCTCGGCGGAGACGTTGTCGCTGTTGCCCTGTTCCAGGCGGGTGTAATAGGCCACGGACACCCCGGCCAGCTGGGCGACCTCCTCCCGGCGCAGCCCCGGCACCCGGCGGCGGCCGACCCGGGGGAGCCCCAGGTCGTCCGGCCGCAGGGCGGCGCGGCGGGTGCGCAGGAACTGACCCAGCTCCGACCGCCGGTCGAGGCCGGCCCGCTCATCTGCCATGCGGTCCAGTATGCCCAGGTGAGCGGGCCCGCAGCCTGACCCTGCCAGTGGTAGGAAAGTCGTGCTCTGGTTGGGTCTGCCGACGGTGGGCATGCTTGCCGCCATGACGGATACGAAAAAGACCTTCGCCATCGGCGGGGAGCTGCCGGTCAACCGGCTCGGCTACGGCGCCATGCAGATCACCGGGCCCGGCGTGTGGGGTCCGCCCCGCGATCCCGGCGAGGCCGTACGGGTGTTGCGCCGCGCGGTCGAGCTGGGCGTGAACCTGATCGACACGGCCGACTCGTACGGCCCGTACGTGTCGGAGGAGCTCATCCGGGAGGCCCTCCACCCGTACCGGGAGGGTGTGGTCATCGCCACGAAGGCCGGACTGGTCCGCACCGGCCCGGGCGCGTGGCACCCGGTCGGCCGCCCGGAGTACCTGCGCCAGCAGGCCGAGATGAGCCTGCGCCGGCTCGGCGTGGAGCGCCTCGACCTGTTCCAGCTGCACCGGATCGACCCGGCCGTTCCGCTGGCCGACCAGCTCGGCGTCTTCGCCGAGCTGCAGAAGGAGGGCAAGATCGGGCACATCGGCCTGTCCGAGGTCTCGGTGGCCGAGATCAAGCAGGCCCGCCAGCACGTTGAGGTCGCCACCGTGCAAAACCTGTACAACCTGAGCAACCGCCAGTCCGAGGACGTGCTCGACTATTGCACCGCCGAGGGCATCGGCTTCCTGCCGTGGTTCCCGATCGCCACCGGCGAGCTCGCCAAGCCGGGCGGGCCGCTGGACACCCTGTCCGCCCGGACCGGCGCCACCCCGGCCCAGCTCGCGCTGGCCTGGCTGCTGCACCGCTCCCCGGTGGTGCTGCCGATCCCCGGCACGTCCTCGGTGGCCCACCTGGAGGAAAACGTGGCGGCGGGCGCCATCAGCCTGAGCGCCGAGCAGCTCGCCGCTGTCGGCTAGCCCAGCAGCTGGTCGAGGATCCGCTCGCCGATGCCGTTCTGGTAGAGCCACAGGCCGTTGGTCTGGCCGGTGAAGCTCGGTTCGCCGCCGAGCGGCCCGTCCAGCGCGAAGCCGGCGGCCAGCCCGATGCCGAGCAACCCGGGCACCGGGCGGCCGTCGGCGTCGAGCACCCGGCACCGGTCGTCGACCAGCGGCGGCCGGCCCGAGCCGCCGTCGCGCAGCGGCACCGGCCGGCCGTGCTCGTCGAGGACGGGGATCGTCGCGGGCCGGTAGCCGAACGCCGGGATGATGACGGCCGCGTCGTCCAGCAGTGCCGAGACCCCGTCGTCGAGCGCCGGGTCGAGGCGGCGCAGCCGCACCCGGTCCTCGGCCGGTGCCCCGCCCACCGACCAGATCCGACGCAGCAGTTCCCGGGAGTCCCAGCGCAGCCCGGCGAGCCGGTAGACCCGGTCGGTGAGCGGGCACAGGTCGCCGGCGCCGAAGTCGGTGTAACCGTCGGCGTGGGCGTCCGCGGCGGTCGGGTAGAAGATCCGCGGCGTGCTGCGGTGCAGCATCGTGATGTCGCCCGGGCCGAACTCGGCGTTCACCTCGTTCAGCAGCACCCAGGCCGACGAGAAGGCGCTGTGCGAACCACCGATGATCACGACTCGGCGGTGGCCGGCCGCGGCGAGCATCTTCTCCAGCCGGGCCGGCCCGTCCGCGTCCAGCACGTGCTCGGTGAGCAGCACCCGGTCGGCGTGGCGGTCGAGCCGTACGCCGGGCACGATCGCAGCCGTCAACGCCCGGTCCCGGTCCTGCCGGCCGCCGAGCGCGCTCACCACGTACCGGGAATGAAGCTCGACCGGCTCGCCGCCGCCGGCCGGCTCGACCGTGGTCGCGAAGCCGCCGGCCGTGCGGCGCACCGAGACCGCCCGGGTGCCGGGCCGGAAACCGCTGGCCGGATGCGCGTCGATGGCGTACCGAAGCGCCCCGCCGATCTCGGCGAGGAAGTCGCCGACCAGTCGCAGCGGGGCCGCCGATTGCCGGAACTCTTCGAGCCGGCGCAGCGCCTCGGTGCCGAACACCCGGCCGAACAGGTCGTCCTGCTGCCCGGCGAGGCATTCCAGGAAGGTGCCGCCGGTGGTGTCGGAGTTGATCCGGTAGCGCCCGATCGTCCCGCGGCCCATCCGGTCCTGCGTGTCCACCAGGGTCACGCCGGCGGCGAGCAGCCGCGGCAGGAGCCCGCGCTGCTGCGCGTTGACCAGCGGGCCGATGCCGGCCGGCCCGGCGCCCAGGATGACGGCGAGCGTGCTCATACCAGGAACCGGGGATCGAGGACGCCGCCGTCGCGCAGCTCCAGGGCCTGACAGGCGAACGCGGTCGCCCACACGTTGGCGTGCGGCACGGTCCGCCCGTCGCTGAGCCGGCCGAACCACCATCCACCGTGGACGCGCGGGTCGCCGTCGGTGGCCTGGTGCCGGACCAGCAGATCGGTCAGCTCGTCCAGCCGCCCCGGCAGGCCGTGGATCAGCGCCAGCCGCAGCGCCTGCGCCTGCACGTCCATCCGCTCGGCGAACAGCGGCACGCCGGCCCGGACGAACCGGGGCACCGCACCGCCCTCGCCCTGCAGGCTCAGCAGCCACTCGGCCGCCCGGCGGGACGCCTCGCGGTAGGCCGGCCGGTCGAGCAGCACGCCGGCCGCCCAGAGGCCCTCCGCGGCGTAGGCGTGCGGGTGCGCGTGGGTGCCGTCCGGGTGCCCGATCCGGCCGTCCGGCTCCTGGAGCGCGCAAGCGAAGTCGCACGCCCGCACCGCGGCCGCACGATAGGCCTCGACACCGGTCAACTCGGCGAGGTTGGCCAGGCCGAGGGCCACCTTGGTGTGATAGCCGCCCGGCCGCCACGACCAGTCGTCCGCCTCGGCCGCGAACTCGTCGCGCCGCGCGTCCCAGACCGGGCGGAACCCGCCGTCCGGCCGTTGCGCCGCGCCGACCAGCCAGTCCGCGGCCCGTACGGCGGTGGCCAGGTAGCGGCCGTCGCCGGTGGCCCGGTGCAGGTCGGCGAGGCCGTTGACGATGACGCCGGTGTCGAACGCGTACACGTAGTCCTGTTTGACGTCGAACCGGGTGGAGCGCAGCGGGACGAGGCAGCGGAACGCGCCGGTCCGCTCGTCGGCGGTCCGGACCAGCCAGTCGCCGGCCGCGGTCGCCGCGGCGAGGGCGGCCGGGTCCCCGGTGCGCGCATGCCACTGACAGAGCAGCGTGGTCAGGTACCCGGTGATCTCCGAGTACACGTACGGATAGTCCTGGGTTTCCGCGTCATACCAGGGAGCGAAGCCGCCGCCGGGACGCTGAACGCCCGACTCGACAAGCCAACGGATCCCCGATTCCGTGATCTTGCTAAGCACGGGAAACAGCTTGGCACGCCTCGGCCAGCCCCGCGTCCCGCCGAGGGTGAGACTGCTAACGGTGCCCGGCCCGCAACCTTTCTCCGTGGTCAGGCGTGGTGCGTTGCGACAACCGGTTGTCGCCGAAGCTCACGGGGGAGAGATTCTGTGCCACGTCCCGAAGTTCATCTCATAGGTGGCACCCGGCCCGAGGCCGTGAAGCTGGCGCCGGTCGCGCTCGCGATGCGCGAGCAGGGCCTGCTCAACCCGGTGCTGGTGGAGAGCGGGCAACATCCGGCCATGGTCGGCCAGGCGCTCGCCGCGTTCGATCTGGCGCCGGACATCAGCGTCCGGTTCGAGCGGCGTACCGGCAGCCAGGCCGAACTGGTCGGCGAGCTGATCCGGCGGCTCGACGCGCTGTGGGCGGCCCGCGTCCCCGCCGCGGTGATGGTGCAGGGCGACACGACCACCAGCCTGGCCGGCGCGCTCGCCGCGTTCTGGCGGCGCATCCCGGTGGTGCACCTCGAGGCCGGGCTGCGTTCCGGCGACCTCGACTCGCCATTTCCCGAGGAGGCCAACCGCCGCCTGGTCAGCCAGGTGGCCGCGCTGCACCTGGCACCGACGGCGCTGGCCGCGCTGAACCTGCTGGGCGCCGAGGTCCGGCCCGGCGACGTGCTGCTCACCGGCAACACGGTGGTGGACGCGACGCTGGCGGTGGCCGGGCGGCGGCTGCCGTACCAGAACCCGGACGTGGCGGCGGTCCGCCGGTCGAGCACGCGGCGCCTGGTCCTGGTGACCGCGCACCGGCGGGAGTCGTGGGGCGAGCCGCTCGACCGGATCCTGACCGCGGTGCGCCGCCTGGTCGAGCGGCACCCGGACATCGACGTGATCCTGCCGAGCCATCCCAATCCGGGGGTACGGGCGCAGGTCGACGCCGCGCTGGCCGGTGTCGACCGGGTCACCGTCACCGACCCGCTGCCCTATCCGGACCTGTCCCGGCTGCTGTCCGACGCCTACCTGGTGCTCACCGACTCGGGCGGCATCCAGGAGGAGGCGCCGTCGTTCGGCGTGCCCGCCCTGGTGCTGCGCAACGTCTCCGAGCGGGTGGAGTCGCTCGACGCGGGCTGCGCCAAACTCGTCGGCACGGACACCGACGCCATCGTCCGGGAGGCCGGCGCACTGCTGGACAGCCCGGCGCGCCGGGCCGCGATGACGGTCGCCAGCAACCCGTACGGCGACGGCCGCGCCGCCCAGCGTGCCGCGCAGGCCACCGCCGCGCTGCTCGGTCTCGCCGCCGCGCCGGAACCCCTGACGCTGGTGGCCGGCTGACCCCGTCACGGTGTGTCCCCCGGTCTCGTTGACCTGATCACAGGCCGCGCCGACCGAGGGAGACCACCGACGTGTTCGCGAACGTCCACGACGTGGCGATCCTGTCCGACTTCCGGTATCCCGGCGGCACCTCGGCGAGCATCGCGGCCGAGGTGCACGCGCACGCCGAGGCGGCGCTCTCCACGGTCCTGGTGCACGTGCCGTCGCCGCACCAGCCGCGGGCGCTGCCGTTCAGCCCGCGGATCAGCGACCTGCTCCGGGACGAGGTGGCCACGCTGGCCCGCGAGGACGAGGAGGTCGCCGCGCGGCTGCTGCTCGTCCGCCAGCCCCGGATCTTCACGGAGGATCTGCAGGCGCCGCCCCGGATCCGCGCCGGCCGCACGGTCATGGTGCTCAACCAGCCGCCCGGCGACGCCGAGAACCCGTTGCGCTACTACGACTTCGCCGCGGTACGCGACCGGGTGCACCGCTACTTCGGGCCGGACGTCGAATGGGCGCCGATCAGCTCGCAGGTGCGCGACCAGGTGCGGCGGGTGGCGCCGGACGCCCGGCTGGCCGCCGCCGACTGGCACGAGATCATCGACGTGGCGCACTGGTGGCAGGACCGGGACGGCTTCGTCGGCGACGTACCGGTGATCGGCCGGCACGGCCGGGCCGACCCGGTGAAGTGGCCACGCGACCCGGACGAGATCCTCGCCGCCTACCCGGAGACCGGCCTGCGGGTCCGGTTCCTCGGCGGCGGGGAGATCGCGGTGAAGCGGCTCGGCCGGCAGCCGGCCAACTGGGACGTGGTCCGGTTCGGCACCGAACCGCCCGGCGAGTTCCTGCGTACGATCGATTTCTTCGTCTATTTCCACGACCCGGAATGGCTCGAGGCGTTCGGCCGCACCATCCTCGAGGCGATGGCCAGCGGCGTACCGGTCATCATCGGCGAACACTTCCGGCCGCTGTTCGCCGACGCGGCGCTCTACACCACCCCGGCCGGTGTCCCCGCGCTCGTCCAGGAGCTGTACGCGGATCCCGACCGCTACCGGGCCGTGGCGGTGCGGGCCCGCGAGTTCGCCGAACGCCGTTACGGCCACCAGTCGCACCTGGCCCGGCTGGCCCGGTTCGGCATCCGCCCGCGGATCACCGTGCCCGGCGGCCGCCGCGACCCGGACCCGGCGCCCCGGCCGGCCCGCCGGGTCCTGATGGTCAGCGACAACGGCGCCGGGATGGGGCACCTGTCCCGGCTCATGGCGATCGCCCGGCGGCTGCCGGACGAGATGGCCGCGGTGATCGCCACCCAGTCGTACGGCGCCTCGATCGCCCACCAGGAAGGCTTCCTCACCGAGTACATCCCGTCCCGCAAGGTGCTCGACGCCGCCCGTCCACGATGGACCCGGATCCTGCGCGAGCGCCTCGCCCACCTCATCGAGCTGCACCGGCCCGAGGTGGTGGCGGTGGACAGCGTGCCGCACGAGGGCATCGTCGAGGCGGTGCGCAACCACCCGGAGGTCACCTGGGTCTGGGTGCGGCGGGCGATGTGGCAGCGCGGCGTCGGCGCCGAATGGCTCACCGAGGGCAAGGTCTTCGACCACGTGCTGGAACCGGGCGAGTTCGCCGCGGTCGCCGACGAGGGGCCGACGGCGGCCGAGCGGGCGACCGCCCACCAGGTCGAGCCGATCACCTTCCTGGACGAGGACGAACTGCTGGACGCGGACGCGGCCCGCGCCGAACTGGACCTCGACCGCCGGCCGGCCGCGCTGCTGCAACTCGGCGCCGGCAACATCAACGACATCGCGTCGCCGGTCGCCCGGATCACCCGGCACCTGACCGCCCACGGCTTCCAGGTCGTGCTGGCCGAGTCGGCGATCGCCACCGCACCGATGCCGCCGGTCCCTGGCGCGCGGATCGTCAAGATCTATCCGGTCAGCCGTTACCTGCGGGCGTTCGACCTGGCGGTGAGCGCGGCCGGCTACAACTCCTACCACGAACAGATCGGCTTCGGGGTGCCCACGGTCTTCGTCCCGAACACCAGCACCAAGCTCGACGACCAGGTCGGCCGGGCCCGCTTCGCGGCGGCCACCGGGGTCGCGCTGAACGTCGAGGACCCTTCGTCGGAGGAGCTGGAGAAGGTGCTCGACGCCGCGGTACGGCCGGAGGTGCGCGCCGCCATGCGCCGGCGCTGCGCGGAGCTCACCTTCGGCAACGGGGCCGCGGCGGCCGCGGCCTGGCTGAGCGGGCTGGGAGGCTGACCATGGCGGAGACGAGGGTTCCGGTCCGGCGGGAACCGCTGGACCGGCTGGAGCGGGCACGCTGGGAGCTGGCCGCGTTGGCCGGCCGGTTGCGTACGGTGGAGGCCCGCTTGGCGGAGGAACAGCAGAACGCCGAGGCGCTGCGCAAGGAACGCGATCGCGAACGCCGGCGCGCCGACAAGCTGCGCGGCAGTGAGTCGTACCGGCTGGGCTACGGCCTGGTCTCGCTGATCAAGGATCCGCTGCACACCGTCCCCCGGCTGTCCCGCGCGGTGCTGCGCCGGGTGCCCGGCCGCCGGCCGCCGGGCGACCGCCCGGCCGGCCCGCGCCGCGCCCCGGTCGCCGCCCAGCGGCCGCCCGTGCACCTCTACGTGGTGATCGGCCTGGACGCCGCGGCGGTCCGCGATTTCGTGCTGACCCTGCGGCAGCGGCTGCTGGTCAACCCCGACCACCGCCCGGTGGT
>Ga0070668_100000822_pt1 | contig 21395 bp, 19 predicted proteins | sample KBSS43metaG_FD_64661 | JGI IMG/M metagenome (GOLD analysis project Ga0070668, IMG submission 64661) | Switchgrass rhizosphere microbial communities from Kellogg Biological Station, Michigan, USA - KBS S4-3 metaG | ecosystem: Host-associated > Plants > Roots > Rhizosphere > Soil ...
TGCACCCGGATACTTCCTTTCTGCATGGCTGTTTTTTTAGCCCTCCGGCTCAAAGAAAGTGCCATGGAGGAAGTGCTGACAGGATGACGGGTTCGTTGGCCGTGGGCCGTGGGCCGTTGGCCGTTGGCCGGGAAGGCTGACGGGATCGTGGGCCGTTGGCCGGAAACGGTTGACGGTTGGATCGGTGGCCGTTAGCCGTTAGCCGTTGGCCGGAAACGGTTGACGGTTGACGGGTGGTAGCAGGATTTAAGTTAACAACGCTCGGCAAACGGCCCACGGCCAACGGCCAACGGCAGACTTGGCTGAGCCACCAACGATAATTGCCATTTTTGCCAAAAAATACCTACTTTTGCAACCCATTTATTTAAAAACAAAAACAGGGAAATGAACAATTATGAAATGATGGTGATTTTTACCCCTGTGCTGTCTGAGGAGGACTTTAAAGCCGCCCAGAACAAATTCACTGCCTTCGTTAAAGAAAACGGCGGTAAAGTGGTGCACGAAAATCCCTGGGGTCTTAAATCACTGGCGTATCCCATCCAGAAAAAAACCACTGGTTTATACTGGGTAACGGAATTTACTACGCCATCCGACTTCATTGAGAAACTGAAGATTCAGATTCTCCGCGACGAAACCGTGTTACGTTTCATGGTCACCAGACTCGATAAATACGCCGTCGAGTACAATGCCCGTAAGAGAAGCGGCGTAGCTACAGGAACTGAAAAAGCGGAGGTATAAAATGGCAAAATCAAACGAGATTAAGTATCTGACCGCGATCAAGACCCAGCAAAGGGCCAAGAAATTCTGCCGTTTCAAGAAATACCATATCCGCTATGTGGATTACAAGGACGCTGAATTCCTCAAGAAATTTCTGAACGAACAGGGCAAGATGCTTCCAAGGCGCATCACCGGCAACTCGCTGAAATACCAGCGCAAGGTGGCCGACGCGATCAAGAAAGCCAGACAAATGGCGATCCTGCCTTATGTAACGGATCTGTTTAAATAATCAACCTTCGTTCTCCGCTCATGGCGGGTGACGGACAAATACATTCAAATGGAAATCATTTTGATTCAGGACGTGGATAACCTGGGCGCGGCACATGAGAAAGTGAGCGTAAAGAACGGTTATGCACGTAACTACCTGATTCCGCAGAAGAAGGCCATCGAGGCCAGTCCTTCAAACCTGAAGCAGCTGGAAGAAAAGATGAAGCAGCAGAAAAAGAAAGAAGAAAAGCTGCTCGCTGAAGTAAACCAGGTGATCGAAGTGCTGAAAGGAGCTCCGTTGAAGATCGGTGCAAAGACCGGTACCAGCGGGAAGATCTTCGGTAGCGTAACCTCTGTGCAGCTGGCCCGTGCCATCCGCGATCAGAAGGGTTACGAAATTGACCGCCGCAGGATCCATATTCTTTCCGAAGTGAAAGAACTGGGTTCCTACAAGGCAAAGGTCGATTTCGGTCACGGTAACGAGACTGAAGTAGAGTTTGAAGTCACTGCAGAATAGGTTTCTCAACAAGACTGAAAACCCTTCCGGAGACGGAAGGGTTTTTTTATTGCCTGCCCCTTTCGAAACGCCCCGGGGGTGACCGGAAACTGCTACACAGCTTGGGATTCAGGCGCCGCACGCCCGGATTTTGGAAATTTTGTGATTTCCAAAAAATCCTATCTTTACATACACTCTGTTCTTCTAGTTAGTAAGCCGGACCGGTGCCATTTTTTTCGATAGTACCTCAGTTTATTGTAGCTAAGAAACCGAGCATCGTTTTTACATTTTTAATTTTCAGCACAATGAACATTTATGTTGGCAACCTCTCCTGGCAAATGACCGATGAGGAACTCAGAAGCCTTTTTGAACAACACGGCGCAGTGGGCTCAGCTAAAATCGTCAAGGACAAAGTGTCCGGGCGCAGCAAGGGTTTCGGCTTCGTGGAAATGGAAAATGACACCGAAGCGCAGGCAGCGATCACCGCTCTCTACGATTCCGAAGTGATGGGTCGTAAGATCATCGTCAACGAATCCCAGCCCAAGCAACAGGGCGGCGGTGGCGGTGGCTACAAGAAAAAACCTTATGGCGGCGGCGGCTCCGGCGGTGGTGGCGGATACAAGAAAGGCGGATACAGCCGTGGTGGCGGTGGCGGATACGATAAGGATTATTAAAATCTTCATATAGTATTGGCTTAACAATCCTTTCGTTTCCGCGAAAGGATTTTTTTTGCGAAGAACACATAGCATGAGGTTCCCGAGTTATCTATTGAGCGGTTTCCGGTCCTTTTTTTATTTAGTTCTTATGCTGCCTGGCCTTCTCGCAGGCTGCGGCCAGGAAAGCACCAGGTCTAATACTGTAGTCCCGGATTCCGGCCGTGCTGCTCCTTCGTCAGATACCCTTCCGGAAAAAGAAAATCCGGTCAGGGGTTCATTCGTAGACCAGCGGCTGATGTTTACAGACAGCGCACAGGTCACCCGCTTCTTCGATAATTATCCCCTGCTGAATCCTTACCGGAGCGATGTATTGCAGTTTTACGGTTACCGCCAGTTTCGCTTTGCCTGGTACGACAGCAGCAAACTTTCTGAACAGGCGGAGAATCTGTGCAACCGCCTTAACAACCTCGCGGTGGAAGGGATTCAGACCCCGCCGCCTTACATGAAAGAGCTTGACAGCCTGGTTCACGATCCGGTAGCGAGAAGCGGCGCAGACACCACGCTGGAAGTGATGCTCACGGCCGGCTACCTATACTATGCCGACAAGGTATGGAACGGCATTTCAGAAAACGAGACGACCAAGCTGCAATGGTACCTGCCAAGAAAAAGGCTCAACCTGCCTTATATCACCGACTCGCTCATCCGCGATACCGCGGCCCCGCTTTTCGCTGACAATTACAGCAACCGCCAGTATATCCTTCTTAAATCGGAGCTCCAGAAATACCGAAAACTCGACAGCGCAGGTAACTGGCCTGTAATCGCTTCACCACAAAATGCGTTGAAGCCGGGAGATTCTGCGGAAGTCGTCCGTGCGATAAGAAAACGACTTTTTCTTTTCGGCGACCTTGACACCGATTCGGGAAGCCCGGTCTATGATACTTCGCTGGCTGCCGGCATCCGCTCTTTTCAGCAGCGCTACGGACTTCCTGTGGACGGGAAGCTGAGCGCGGCGTTTATGAAAAATATCAATTTGCCCCTTTCCGTACTGATCATCCGCCTTATCGTCAACATGGAAAGGATGCGCTGGATACCGCTGAACATCGCGAAGCATTTTCTGCTCATCAATGTGCCTTCATTCAGCCTCTATGCTTACGATGACGATACTGTTACCTTCCGTATGAATGTGGTCGTGGGGCAGGACATGCACAAGACCGTATTGTTTTCCGGTAACCTCAAGTACATTGTATTCAGTCCGTACTGGAATGTTCCGAATTCCATTTTGAAAAAAGAAATTCTTCCGGCAATCAAAAAGGATCCGAATTATCTTTCGAGGAACAATATGGAATGGAACGGCAACACGGTAAGGCAGAAACCCGGACCAAAAAATTCGCTTGGCCTGGTGAAATTCCTCTTCCCCAATTCATATAATATCTACCTGCACGATTCACCGGCAAAAAGTCTCTTTAACGCTTCAACACGAGCCTTCAGCCACGGATGCATCCGGCTTGCCGAGCCGGCCAAACTTGCTGATTATCTACTGAAAGATGATTCTTCCTGGACCCCACAGAAGATCAATAAGGCCATGCATAGTGGCGTGGAGAAATATGTGACGCTGAAAAATCCGGTGCCCGTGTATATCGGATACTTCACGGCCTTTGTGGACAACCGGGGAAGGATACAGTTCAGGGATGACGTGTACCAGCGGGATGCCGAGCTGGAGAAAATGATCATTGGGAAGTGATCATTCCAATCCAAACAATTCTTTATTCAGGCTTTGCAGGGTCTGGTTCTTAAAAGAGGAAGGGATGAGCACCGACACATTGTGTTTGCTTCCTCCGTAGCTGACCATGCGTACGGGAATATCGGAAAGGCCTTCGAAGAGCTTGTTGAGCACGTCGCGGGTTTCTGCGATCTCGTTGCCGACGATGGACACGATGGTTTGTCCGGGTTCCACTTCGGTCGTCCCGAAAGGCTCGAGTTCGCGGATGATCTGTCCGAGCTGGCTGTCGTTGTCGATGGTTACGGAGACGGCCACTTCGGAGGTCGTCACCATGTCGATCGGCGTTTTATATTTTTCGAATACCTCGAAGATTTTGCGCAGGAATCCGTAGGCAAGCAGCATCCGGGAGCTCTTGATATTGATGGCGATGATTCCGTCTTTGGCAGCAACGGCTTTCACGCCTGAATGCGAGGCGTTTTTCTGTATCACCGTCCCCGGCGCGTTGGGCTGCATGGTATTAAGCAGCCTTACGGGCACATTGGTCTGCTGTGTGGGCCAGATACAGGTAGGGTGAAGGATCTTGGCGCCGAAATAAGCGAGCTCCGCGGCTTCGTCGAAACTGAGGCTTTCCACGGGAATGGTCTTTTTCACTATGCGCGGGTCGTTGTTGTGCATGCCGTCGATATCGGTCCAGATCTCGCAAACCGTGGAATAGGTGGCGGCGGCGACAAGGGAAGCCGTATAATCGCTTCCTCCCCTCTTGAGGTTGTCCACTTCGCCTTTGGAATTGCGGCAGATATAGCCCTGCGTAATGAAAAGTTTCGTATCGGGGTATTTGGCCAGCAGCTCTGTGAGCCTGGAGCGGATAAGCTCAAGCTGGGGCTCGTCTTCCGCGTCGATGCGCATGAATTCGAGTGCGGGCAACAGTACATGCTTTATTCCCTTTTCTTCCAGGAATACACTGAACAGTTTGGTAGAGAGCAGTTCACCCTGGGCGAGGATGTCCTTATTCAACGCTTCGCTGAAAGAAATGCGCAGGATGATGCGCAGAAAATCGAAGTGCTCGTCCACGATGGCCAGGGCCTGCTGGCGTGCTTTGTCCGAACTCAGCAGGTTCGCGATGAATGCATGATAGTGATCGTTGAGCTTTCCGATCTGTGCGGCGGCCTTTTCCCTTTCAAACTTTGCGGCCGACTGCCCGATCTCTACCAGGGCATTGGTGGTTCCGCTCAGTGCGCTCAGCACCACGATCTTTCGCTCGTCGTCAGTTGTGATCAGCCCGGCCACATCCTGCATGCGCTCCGGTTTTCCTACCGAAGTGCCTCCGAATTTCATGACTTTCATGCGTTCCTTTTTGGGAGCGCAAATATACAAATGAAAACGCCATCATGGAGGTCCATGATGGCGTTGAGTATTAAGGGTTAAAAACTATTTTTTAATGAGTTTCTGATTGAACAGGTTGTTATCGTATACCACCTGGATGATATAGATGCCGCGGGCCAGATTGCCGAGCTGGTCGATCGAAATCGAATTGCTTCCGCTGCCTGCGCTGAAAGGCCTGTTAAAGATCTGCTTGCCGGCATTGTCGAAGAGGCGGATCACACCGGTTACAGGCTTGTCGGTATACAAGTTGAGTGTAGCGTGGTTGTCGACCGGATTCGGATAGACTGAAATTGCTTTCTCCGGTTCACCGATTTTCACAGCCACCACCTTGCTGAAGTCAAATTTGCCGTCCTTGTCCACGATCCTCAGCTGATAATATACCGTCCCGCTGCTGACATTGTAGAGCTGGTCGTTGAATATATAGGCATGAATCGGATCAGAAGACTGACTGGCGTCCACGCGGCCGATCGGTTCGAACGGTGCACCGTTAACGCTTCTCTGCACTTCATAATAATCCGCATCGATTTCGTGCGTTGTGGTCCATTTTACGTCAACCGTATTGGCCGCTGTGTAGTTGGCATTAAAGCTGAGAACAGAAACTGGCAACACGATGGACTGGCAGATCTGCATTTTCGGCGGGATCGAAGCCAGGGTAGCTGTAGTTCCTATTATACCGTCAAATCCATTGGCGGCACCGTAGTTGTCGGTGGCCAGGGGTCCTATACTAAGTCCGGACATTCCTTTGGTAACAGTTGAAGCGGCATTGAGCGCTGCATTGGAGTAGATAACACCACCGCCACCACCACCGCCTGGTCCGTGCTGTGTTGCACCACCTACGCTGTTGGGGTCATTGCTGGCACCGTCCGCACCATTGGCAATGGCTGTAACACCTGCATGACCGCTGACGGCATAGATCAGGATACTGCCACCTGCACCACCACCGCCGGATCCGTCGATCGTTACTGTTGCGTTGGCAGCAGCACCGTTTGATTTTACCGTACCGGTACCGATGATCGTATTGGCATTGATGATGATGATACCACCACCGCTGGAGCCGCTGCTGGCCACACCGCCGCTGGGTGTACCTGTTGCGTTATTTGATGTACCGGCACCACCTCCACCGCCCATGATCAGGCGGCCGGGGCTATAATAGAATGTGTTGGGACCATAAGTTCTGAAAGCGGTTCCGCCCTTACCACCGGTAGCTCCGAATGAATACCATCCGTTACCACCGTTACCACCCGCACCTCCGTTACCACCACCACCGCCACCGGCGTTCTGGTCGTTATTATCGGGATCACTGTCCGAAGCACCACCACCGGCATTACCGGGGCCGCCACGTGCATAGCTACCGCTCGGGTAACCTTCCACGCCTGTGTTTACGAGAGCGCCGCCATAATACAGATAACGGGGAGTACCCGCAACGCCCTCACCCTTGCCCGCATGCGCGGCATTGGTGGAAAGGCCATAATAGTCATTTTTGTTCAGACCGGTCTGTCCGCTCAGCGCGCGACCGCCACCACCGCGGAATCCCGCACCGGTAGCATCTATTGTCTTTCCGTTAAAGTCGAACTGGTTAACGGCACTCAACACCAGCACGCCGCCGGTAGATCCGTTCCAGATGGGAGCCGAAAGGTTGGCGCCCAACTGTATATTATATCGCGTCGAAACGCGGATGACCTGGTAGGTATACTGGCCATTGGTTCCGAAAGCGGAATAAGCATAACTATAAGTAAGTCCTGCAGAAAGATTCAGGGTTCCGCCTCCAACCGGTACTGCGTTCGAAGCCACCGCAAATTCCATACGACCCGCCATCAGGTTGGTCGCTGTCATACCGGCGCCTACACCACTGGAGTTCCCCCCGTAGGTGGAAAGTGTGGTCGAAGCAGGAATAAAGATCTGCGCACCCTGCATCTGGATGATCAATACGATATCCCCGGCGGCGATCGGCGTGTTGCCAAAATTGGCACCTGAACCGATGGGACCCAGTGTGACGGAAGTCGCACCGGCGGCTACTGAAGCCTGTGTTCCGGGATAATAGGTATTCTCAACCACAGATACTACCGTCGTTCCGGTGGTAGGACAGTTCTGCGCCTTAAGATATATGGGGTTAAAAAGGGACGAAATAATCAGGATAACTGACATGCACACACGCAATGTGAACGCATGATTTACAAACATTGCTTTCACCTCGGCGATGTTTTCCTTAAAAGGAGTACCGTAAGGGGATACGGTAGTTGTGTAGACATCTTTCATAGATTCGGTTTTTGACACTCAGAGGGTTCCAATTGATGTACCAATTCAAAACTCTCTGTTCCTGAGGGGTTTAAAAGGAAATTTGCTTTCCATTTATTCCCATTTCTGGAATGTCATTCCTATATTGGATTTTAAAATTCCGTACGTCTATTAACTAAAAGGGAGGCTCTATTATTGCGTTTCTCATAAAGATTCGCTATTCTACCGGGAACGCCACCCCGAATTTTTCGGAGAGCCATTCGAGGTCCTGGACAACGGCCTGCATGAGGGGGATGCCATGGATGAGTCTTTCAGATTCCATGATCCTTTCGGGGTCGCCGGGCACCAGGACCTGATCGTGACCCGCAGCCGGTTTAGCTCCGCGAAAACGCCTGAGCCATTTATCCATGTCTTTTTTGAAGTCTTCCGCCTTTCGAAAGGCGTCGATCCGCATGGCGCCCATAAAATGGCCAATGCCCTTGCCCGGCATGTTCTGCGGTATGGGCACGTAGGCTGGAAAAGGCGGAACCCAGGGACCATAGTTTGCCCCGCTGAGCACACCGGAAAAGATATCTACGATGGCGCCGAGGGCATAACCCTTGTGGCTGCCGTGATCCCGGTCGCCGCCCAGGGGCAGCAGGGCGCCACCCGCTTTGAGTTCATGTGGGTTATTAGATTCATTTCCGTCCTTGTCCTGGATCCAGCCCGTGGGTGAGCGCTGGTTTTTTCGCTGGAGTATCTCGAGCTTGCCGTTGGCCGCCGTAGTTGTGGCCAGGTCGGCTACGAAGGGAGGTTCTTTGCCGGCGGGTATGGCCACACAGATAGGATTGGTACCCAGCAGGCGTTCGATCGAAAAAGTGGGCGCCACCAGTGCGCTGGCGTTGGTCATCACGATGCCGATCATATCTTTTTCCAGCGCCTTGAGCGCATGATGCCCTGCAATACCAAAATGGTTTGAATTGCTCACGGCAACCCATCCGCTGCCCACGGCTTCGGCTTTTCTGATGGCAAGGTCCATTGCGAAAGGCGCAACCACCAGGCCGAGCCCGCTGTCGCCATCCACGACGGCCGTGGACGGCGTTTCGTGGACGACCTGAATCTTTGGTTTAGTGTTGGCGCGGCCGGCTTCCCAGAGCCTTACATAACCCGTGAGCCGTGCAATGCCGTGCGAGTCGATGCCGCGAATGTCGGCGCGCAGCAGTCCTGTGGCTGCCAGGGCCGCCTCTTCTTCCGGCGCACCGATGGCAGAAAAAATATTTTTAGTGAACCGCCACAGGGAATCATAATCGAATATTTTCTCCATGCTGCACTATAGTGCGGTTACCCGTTTCATAGTCACAGGATCCCAGCGTATAATTTCATTTTTATAATAGCTTTCGTTCGCGGCCAGGCAGGGCGCGCAGGCCCGGAATCCGAATTCCGGATTTTCCACCACGGGTGTATTGTTCCGTACACCGTCGAAGAAATGTCCGAAATGTTCGAGATGGTCGTCAGATCCCTCGGGCGCACTGAATACAAAGTCAGGCTCTGAAATATCTTTCTGGTCTTCGGCAGACCATTTCTGATTATATGCTTTTAGAAGCTCTTCCTGCATCTTTTTCGGATAGGTTTCCAGCGCATCCCATCCGCCGATGCCCGGTGCTTTCGACATTTTATGACGGCGAATGGTGAAGCTGTCGCCGCTTAAGGTAAGTACGCCTTCCGAGCCGATGAACTGGGTGCCGCCGGATTCGTTGTTGCCGCTGATGAAATCCACGCGCAGCATCACCTGGAATTCCGGGTGCGTATCTGTTTTCGGATACTGGATCACGCCGGCCATTACATCGGGTACGTCGCGCCCGTCTTTCCAGTAACAAAGCTGTCCCGATGCATAGATCTTGTTGGGACCTTTGGAATCGGTGATCACGTTGATGCCCGAGATGAGGTGCACGAAGAGGTCGCCCGCCACGCCGGTTCCGAAATCGCGGTAGTTTCTCCACCAGAAAAATTTCTTCGGATCCCAGGGCTGGTCCCTCATGCCTTCGGTGTATCGTTTCCAGTCGACTGTTTGTGGTGAAGCATCCGGTGGCATAGTATACTCCCAGGCGCCGAGTGCGCTTTGACGATCAGTGTTCGCTACGACGACGGAGAGTTGTCCGATCATACCATTCTTGATGGCTTCCCTGGCTTTGAGGATGGCGATGGCGCTTACGCGCTGGCTGCCGATCTCCATTGTCTTCCCGCTTTTTTTCCATGCGTCGATGACAGGCAGGCCTTCGCTGAGTTGCTTGACCATGGGCTTTTCACAATAGACGTGTTTTCCTGCTTTCAGTGCGTCGATCGAAATTTTTGCATGCCAGAGATCGGCCGTGGCCACGATGACGGCGTCGATATCTTTTCTCTGGAGGATCTCGCGGTAGTCGCGCGTGGTCTGGATCTGTGCTCCATATACTTCCTTTGCTCTTTCCAGTCTTCCGTTATACAGATCGGCTACGGCCACCAACTCGGTGCCCGGCACTTTAAGCGCTGTATTGGTATCATTAAAACCCATGATCCCCATGCCGATCGTGGCGATGCGGATCTTGTCGTTTGGTGAAATGATTTTTGAATAACTGTCCACACGGTTCTGCCATGCGTCTGCGAAAACATAATTACCTGCGGCCAGGGCGAGCGCCGTGCCACTCATTTGCTGAATAAACTTTCTCCTGGATTTTGAGCTGCTCATATTGCGATTTATAAAATGAGGAAGGAAGGTAATTAAAAAAAAATGCTCCTGTTTTCGCAGGAGCATTTTTTTTACCGGAAGATCTTAGAAAGGAAGGTCGTCCACAGGAGCCGTCATTTCACCGGAGGATGGAACACCTGCTGCATTGCCGGCGTTACCATAAGAATAACTATCGTTACCACCCGATTCATTGCTTCCCCTGCTGCCAAGTAACTGAACATTTAATACCCGAAGTGTCAGAGACACACCCTGCGACCCGTCGGTCTTCTGGTATGTCCGGATATCCGGCGTGCCTTCCGCATAAACCTGCGTTCCCTTTTTCAAATAAGGTGCAATGGCCGTACGGTCCGTCCAGTAAGCACAATCCACCCACACGGTTTTTTCCTTCTGATTTCCCTGGGCATCGCGGAATTTTTCCGTGTGCGCCACATTGAAATTGATCACATTTTTACCATTCACGAGATTGGTAACACAATCTTTTCCGAGATTTCCGATGACTTGCATTTTGAGCATAACTTAATTTTTAGCTGCGTACTTAAATTGTTTGATAGGGCAATTTACAGGTTTTGAATGCCCCTGAAAATACTATTTTCCGGGAATAAGTATCTTTGCGGCATGAGCAGAAAAGGGAAAGTGCTGGTCGCCATGAGCGGAGGTATCGATAGTACCATTAGTGCCCTGATGCTCAAGGATCAGGGATACGAAGTGATCGGTATTACGATGAAAACCTGGGACTATGCAGGTGCCGGAACTTCAAAAAAAGAAACGGGCTGCTGCAATCTCGACAGCTTTAACGACGCGCGGATGGCCGCCGTGCAGCATGGTTTTCCACATTATGTGCTGGATATCCGCGACGAGTTCGGAACGGCCGTAATCGACAATTTCGTGGATGAATATCTCGCGGGCCGCACGCCCAATCCCTGTGTGCTCTGCAATACGCATATCAAATGGCGCGCACTGCTCAAAAGAGCCGATGCCCTGGATTGCGAATTCATTGCCACAGGCCACTATGCTTTTGTTCACCAGCATGAAAACGGCCGGTATTTTCTGCGCAAGGGTATCGATGAACTCAAAGACCAGAGCTATGTACTATGGGGTCTTCAGCAGGACCTGCTCTCCCGCACTTTACTCCCGCTCGGTAATTATAAAAAGCCAGAGATCCGGAAGATGGCTATTGAATATGGCTATCCCGAACTCGCCAATAAGAGTGAGAGCTATGAAATCTGTTTTGTTCCCGACAACGACTACCGCGGTTTCCTGAAAAGGAAAATACCTACACTGGAAGCTTCCGTGGAAGGCGGATACTTTGTAAACGCTGCGGGAGAAATCATCGGCCAGCACCGCGGTTATCCGTTTTATACCATCGGCCAGCGCAAGGGACTCGACATCACGTTTGGCAAGCCGGTTTATGTAACCGCCATCGATCCTGAAAAAAATACGGTGACGCTCGGAGAAGAAAAAGATCTCGCGGGCGAACATATGTTTGTGAGCGGCGTCAATCTGCAGAAATACGAAACCATCGCACAGGATACGGAACTTCTTACCAAGATCCGGTATAAGGACAAGGGTGCTTTCGCGGTCGTTTCGCCCGCAGAAGGCGGACTGCAGGTGCAGTTTTTTGATAAGGTAAAAAGTATTACACCCGGACAAAGCGCCGTTTTTTATGAAGGCGATGATGTGGTGGGTGGTGGAATTATCAGGAAGAAATAATTATTAATTATTAATTATCAATTATTATGTGCATAACCATTTACAATTAATAATTAATAATTGATAATTGACAATTAATGAAGTCCCATCATTATAATACGAAACTAGTCTGGAAGGGCAATACAGGTAAAGGCACCGAAACCTACCGTGCCTATGAACGGGCGCATGAGATTACCGTTGACGGGAAACCTTTTATTCCCGGGAGTTCTGACCCTTCCTTTCGCGGCGACCCTACACGCTACAATCCGGAGGAACTTTTCCTCGCTTCTCTTTCTGCCTGTCACATGCTCTGGTTCCTTCATTTCTGTGCAGACGCATCGGTAGTCGTTCTTGAATATTCCGATGCGGCCACGGGCACTTTGCTGGAAAGTGAAGACGGCAACGGTCGCTTTGAAGAAGTGATGCTGCATCCAAAAGTGGTGGTGAAGGATGTGAGCATGGTCGAAAAGACGCCGGTCCTGCATGAAAAAGCCCACCGCTTTTGCTTCATCGCCAACTCCTGCAATTTTCCTGTAAAGCATCGTCCGAGCTGTGAGGTGCGTTCGTGAGCCGCCATTTTAAACTATGAAATTTCATGATAATAATAAAATCAAATGGATAACATTGAAAGCTTGAAATGAGCGATAACTTGCAAAAAAGTTTTAGCCAAAAAAAAAGCCAACGGTTGAAAAAACCATTGGCCGGGTTCGGATTCCGCTGTGGGCGGAGTTGCCTGGGTTTAGGCATTAAAAAGGGGATTCAACAACCAGTTATAAACCTGGCTTCCGACATTGAGGAGCGGATTGGTGCTGGGTTTAGTTGTTTTTTCTGCATATTCAGAGCCTTCAATTTTTACTTTTACAGCCACCACGCCATCTTTTTCAAATGAACGGGGAAACCGTGCTTTCAGATTGGCGCAGGCAACTTCTTTTTCTGACCACACGATCGTGGCAAGTCCGGATACCTTCACGAAAAATTCTTTTCCTTTCTTAAAAAAATCCAGCTTAGCGTTCATCTCCCTGGAGAATGATTCCACTACCTGTGTCGGACGCGGAATAATAAACCAGATATTACCTTCTGCATCTACTTCAGTAATCTGAACAATATGGGTCGGCAGACTAACCAGGGAATTCGACTGCGACATAAACAGCGCATTTCCAAGTTCCCTAACTTTTTCACTGATGAAGTTGATTGGCAGATCCTGTCTCATGGCGTTAATGGTTTCCCCTTAGTATCCAATCGGCATACCAGAAAAGGAAAAATTGAAAATGAGCAACTTGCGTTTTTGGCACACCCATTTTCCTTCCTTTTTTGGGATGCTTTTTCCGGAAAAGAATTTTTTCCTAAATAAGGCTTGATAAAAAGGGGTCAGTATAGTCTTTAATGAAGCCGAGTATCTGCGGCGAGGGAGTAAATTCAGCGGGCTCATGCATCGTCGTTATTACGACGCAGTGCATACCTGCACGCAAAGCAGCTTCCACTCCCTTGGGTGCATCTTCAAATACGACACAGGCCGCAGGATCTTTTTTTATTTCTCCGGCTGCCATGAGAAAAGTTTCGGGATCGGGTTTGCTGCGCACAACACTGCCCGCATGGACAATAGAAGAAAAGTATTTCCGGATACCCAGCTGATCCAGTACAAAATCGATATTGAAAGGAATGGCTGCGGTGCCGATGGCCATGGGTATTTTCTTTTCGAACGCTTTCTGCAGGAAGGCACCGAGGCCCGGTATGAGTCTTAGCTCAGGACGGTATATGCGCTGGTAGATTTTTTCTTTTTCGACAGACCAGTGATCCATTTCTTCCGGTGAAAACTTTCCTTCACCGAATACACGGTTCAGGAGGTCTTCATTTTTTCCGTACATCTGTCGCTTCACTTCCTCCCGGCTGAGCCCGGCCTTCAGGTGATCATTCAGTATTTCGTACCATGCTTTTAAATGAAAGCCCATGTCGTCGACCATGGTGCCGTTGAGATCAAATATCAGTGCTTCAGGTTTCATACGATCTATAAAAGCAATGCCACTGCCGGAGGGTGTCCGAAGCAGTGGCATGCAAGGGTGATTATCAGTTATTTTATTGTTTCTGCAATTTGATTGTATGATCGTAGCTGTCGCCGTGGATATGCAGTACATAGTTGCCGGCGTCTGCATGCTGCGGCTGCAGGTTGATATAATTGTCACCTGAGCTTGCACGGTATACCTGGCTGATGATCGTACGGCCGAGCATATCAGTAACTGTTATGTTCAGAGTCTGTGCGCGTCCCAGATTCGCCTTGATGCGGATCATGTCGCTAAATGGATTGTTGTAAACCACGAGCGGACGACCGTCATTCTTTGAATTGACGGTGATCGTTCTGCTGTATTTGAATTTGGCGTCAAGGTCAACCATCTTGAGGCGGTAGTAACCATCGCCATCCAGCGGCAGGTGATCCACCAGGCTGTAATTAGACGTAGTGGAGGCATTGCCTTTGGCTTTCACCGTGCCGATCTTTACCCAGTCGGTCTGGTTGCCGCTTCTTTCCACGTCAAAATATCCGGAATTGGTTTCCTGTGCCGTTGCCCAGTTCAGGAGGACAGATCCGTCATCCTGTTTGGTTGCGATGAACTGCACCAGTTCCACCGGCAGTGTCACAGATCCGAGGAAGATATCCCCGAAGGTGGCGTTGAAGGAAGTGATGGCAGGTCCAAAGACAAAACCGTCCGTACACGTATTGGGTGATCCCGGTACACCGGGGTCGCAATTGATGGTGTAGTAATTCAACCCTAATGGCGGTGGCTGGTACTGGCCGCCCGGTTTAAGTGAGCCGAGCCCGTCTGTTTGAAGGGTTGCAGTATAGCCTCCGGGGAATGAACCATCGACGTAATAGATACCCGGAACTTTGAATCCCGGATTTCCTAACTGCTGATGAGGCCCCTGAATCGGATTACCCACCGGGTTTGCATCGATGAAGGAACTGTTATTGCCAATCTGAACAGATGATGTACCGTTAAGATCCAGCTGGTCATTCAGCTTATACGATATCTGGGCGGCCGGGTCGTTGGCTATCAGAAGATTCGTATTAAAGAGCTGCATGTAGGTATTCTGCGTAAAAGTCGTCGAGGGATTTGCGAACACGCCAAAGCTGCTGTTGGTAAACACCATGTCGTTCAGGAAAGGCCCGTCGATTTTTGCATTTACATCAACCCAGTAGTTGGAACCATTGTAAGGCACAATAGGAAAATCCGGTCCGGGCGTCGGTGTATTATCGAGCCAGAACACGCCATTTTCATCTCCTCCCAATACATTAGGGGTTGCTGCAATGATACCTCCCTGCACCTTGCTGGGATATCCTGCGGGGCCAAAGAAGAACAGGTCGGCTGTGTAATCACCGCTTGGAGAATATACTGCTACCACATATTGTGCATTGGCGGTAAGTGGAACGGGCGTTGGAAAATCTACCGTCTGCCAGCCGGAAGCCGTTTCAGTAAAAGTAGCCTGTGCGAGCAAAGCGCCGCCGGAATGATAGAGGAGTCCGATATGGGTTCCGGTCATTCCCGGCAGTTTATAAAATCTTGCACCTGTGGCCGATGTATTGAATGCAGCCCTGAATTTCATTCCCACCGTGATCGGGAGTCCGTCATTTGAAGGAGTCGTCGCCGAGGGAAGTTCATCAGTGAATACGCCGCTTTCGTCAGTGGAAAATCCACAACAGGGCACCATGGTTACGTCGGTATTCACCTTGATCGTACAACCCGTGCAGTTCGACGGAGGAGGAACACCGCCTACCCAGAAACGCGGGTCGTCGAATGTATATCCGTTCGGATTCGATGAAATGGAAATGTAAGTACCCTGCCCCGACGAAAAGTAGGAACTGAGAAGTAAAGCAGGAAGAAAAACCGCAGTGTAAAATTTTTTCATAATCAATAATTGTTCTGTTCATCCGGTTTCAGCATATGCTGACCCGGTATGTGATATTGCGGACGGGCAATGGTCGGGACTATTCCTTAGGGGACGAAACGGCCTTTAAGTGGATGGGATTTTCGAAGCGGGCTTTCTAAAAAGGATATCGAGGCGGATATACAGAAACAAATTTAGGATTCTGGCGTGAAATTCAATCGGCTGCACAATTATTTTATCTACATTTTACCCCGTTTATTTACCATCAAATCATTTGCCAGACCATTCACAGAAACGTATATACGAAAATAGTCATCTCCGGGTGGCCCGAATGGCTCATAAAATGTTCAGGTACGGGCTTCTAAGCTGGCCCGGATAAAAGCTTCGCGGAGCTTTTGGGAAAATGGTGAAGTAAGATCTGTCATCCTTTCCGGGTGCCACTGAACGAGTTGCATCCAGTTCCTGCCTTTCGGCTCTTTCCATTCCATCGCTTCCACCACGGCCGGATCGCTGTAAGCCGTCACTTTCAGGTCGGGTGCCGGCAGATCAGCTGACTGGTGGTGGGCCGAGTTGACCATCCCCGCATCCTGTCCCGTAATCTCCCGGATCTGGGATCCGGGTTCCACTCTCACCGGGTGCGACTGGTCCTTTCCGCCCGTCTTTCCATGCAAATTGGAATGTTTGACAGCCGGAATGTCCGGCACCAGGGTTCCACCGAGATAAACATTGACAAGCTGCAGTCCGCGGCAGATTCCCAGCACGGGTTTTTTTCCGGCCAGCGCTTTTTCCATCACTTCATACTCGAACCGGTCTCTTTCCGGAATAATCTCCTTCAATTCGTATTCCAGCTCGTATTCGGGCTTCCCATACAAGGCAGGCTGAAGATCCTCGCCCCCGCTGAACAAAATACCGTCGCATTCCGACGCCAGCCGGGCATTCTGCAAATGCGCACTCAGGCGGATGGTCTCCACACCCGGCACGGACTCTATCCATTTCCGGTAATTCTCATATTTACCACAATCGGTTATACCGATGCGGAGAGGCTTTTCCATGTGAAATAATTTGCTGAACCCTTACAGATGCAAAGTAAAGACAGATCCTTCGTTTTCGACCGACTGAACCTGGATGCTTCCCTTATGCAGGAGGAGGATCTGCTGGCAAAGGCTCAGGCCGATGCCACTTCCGTTTTTCCGTGTGGTGAAAAAGGGTATGAAGATCCTGTCCCGGATTGAGGCGGGAATGCCGCAACCGTTGTCGGCCACCCGGATATTTATTTTGCCCGTACCCGTGGCAAAGGCTGAAAGCTGGATCCGGGGACTGGGTTTATCCTTTACGGCTTCGATGGCATTGACCAGCAGGTTGATGAGCACCTGTTCGATAAGGGTTGAATCGAGCTCGTAAGAAAGGTCAGGATTTTGTAAGATGATGTCCAGCTCCACATTTTTCTGCTGCAGGGTGGGCAGCATCAGCTGGTGGAGGTTTTCAAAAAGGTCGCGCATGTACACTTTCTTGACCGTCGGCGAAGCGATCTTGTTCAGGTTCCGGTAAGTCTCTGCGAATTTCAGCAGTCCTTCACTTCTGCGCCTGATCGTTTCGATGCCGAGCTCAAGGTCTTCCACGGCGGCGGGCTGTTCGAGCATAAATTCCGTTGCCTGCTGCAGGCGGTCCAGCATGGTATCGGCGAGGGAGGAAATGGGCGCCACGGAATTCATGATCTCGTGGGTCATCACGCTGAGCAGTTTCTGCCATGCTTTGGCTTCGGTTTCATCCAGGGCCTCGTTCACGTTCTGAAAGGCGACCAGTTTATAGTACCGGTTGTCGGTCTGAAATGCGGTGGCGGAGGCCAGCACTTTCACGATCCCATTGTCTTTTGAGATGGAAAGGATCTTGCCGGCACCGGGCTGCATGCGGGTGATCTCTCCATAGAGGTAAGCATCCCGTTTTTCGAGGGAAGAAAGCGTTTTCAGGTAAGGTATCCCCAGGATCTTTTTTAAAGAATCGTTCATCCAGACCACCTCCCCGGTTTCGACTTCGAAGGAGAGAATGCCCGTCTCCACCAGCTCGAGAATTTTCTGCAGGTAGAGGTATTGGGTCTCTTTTTCCCGGCTGATCACTTTAAACGTACTGTTGATGTCGTTGAATCCCTTGCGCATGGTCTTCAGCTCGGTTGGCGCATGACTCACGTCGAAATGGCGGGAGAAATCCCGGTAGTGGATGGACTCAACAAACTGGTCCAGTTCATCCTGCGTTTTGCGGAAAAAGCGGTAAAAGTCGGCCAGCTGCCAGGCGACGACCGGGACCAGTATAATAAGATAGATATACTGCCCGCTTATGACCGTTACGGCTGCCAGGCAGAGGATCGCGAACATGAAGATAACGCGGACGATTATGCGAAGTTCGAAACGTTTGAACATGATGATGATTTATCGTGGCCGCCCGTCAGATATCATATTTACTGAGGCGCCGGTAGAGTGCTGTGCGGGTTAGTCCCAGCTCCCGCGCGGCGCGGGAAATATTACCCTGATGCTTTTCGATCACTTTGAGGATCGTATTTTTTTCGATGGTACTGAGGGTAAAGTCCTTATCGTCTGCCTCCTGCATATCCCTGGCCGACTCAAGCGGTGAAAAGATGATATCGTCGGCATGGATCTCGTTGCCTTCGCACATAATCACCGCTCTTTCAATACTGTATTGAAGCTCCCGCACATTGCCGGGAAAATGATAGGCTTTCAGCTTTTCGATGGCTTTATTGTCCAGTTCCAGGGTGCGTTTCAGATATTTGCTGGCGTAAAGCTGTGCAAATTCCTTTGCAAGCGGCGGGATATCGTCGGGCCTTCTTCTCAGCGGCGGCATCGTGATCTCCACGGTGTTAATGCGATAGATCAGGTCTTTGCGGAACCGGGCTTCATTGGCCAGTTCGGTAAGGGGCAGGTTGGTGGCGCAGATCAGCCGGATATCCACGGGTATGAGCAGGTTGGAGCCGAGGCGCGACACCTGCCGGTTCTGCAGAACGGAAAGCAGTTTGGCCTGTTGCTGCAGGGTGATATTTCCTATTTCATCCAAAAAGAGGGTACCGCCGGAAGCCATTTCAAACCGGCCGGTCCGGTCATCACGGGCATCGGTAAACGCTCCTTTCTTATGCCCGAACAACTCACTTTCGAATAAGGTTTCTGTCAGCGCACCTACGTCGACTTTCACGAATTGTTTGGCCGAACGCGCGGAGCGTTCATGGATCATCCGGGCCATCAGGTCCTTACCTGTCCCGTTTTCACCCATGATCAGGATATTGGCGTCGGTGGGCGCGATCTTCTCCACCTTGGCCATGATATCTTTAATAAGCTGGGATTGTCCGATAAATGGTGTCTGACCCTTGCCTGCTGCCTGTTCCGGCGTCTTGACCGGCAGGCTGCCATCTTTTTTCTGCAGCGTCTCCCGGATGGTGGTTGTTAGCTTTTCGTTATGCCAGGGCTTGACTACAAAGTCCACCGCCCCTTCCTTGAGAGACCTCACGGCCAGGTCGATATCCCCATAGGCCGTGATCATGATCACCGAAGCCGACGCGTCCCATTCCCTGATCTTCCGCAGCCAGTACAGGCCTTCGTTGCCCGTATTGATGGCGCTGTTGAAGTTCATGTCGAGCAGGATCAGGTCGAAATGGTTCTTATATAATATAGACCGGATATTCTCCGGATTCTTTTCTGTAAGCACTTCTGCGGCTTCGGTTTTCAACAACAAACGGACGGCCGTGAGGATGTCCACATCGTCATCGATCACCAGAATACGCGCATTTTTCAAAACCATAGAGGGTAAAAAATAGATATACGAAGATGCAACAAAACAGTGCCACAAGTTTACTTTAATCTAAGATGGTGACAATTAATTTTTTAAGAGAATTTCACCCGGAATTCCATGTATCGAAAGCGTACAGTTTCTGTATCAGAAACGTTCGGACAGCGCAGCAGGGCAATTGTAAGAGATTGTAAATCAGAATTTATGGGTTCTGGCACGTCGTTGCCTTTATGCTATCGTGTTTTTAGCAATAAAGCTATGATCGAACGCCGGGTATTTTTATACCTGGTGCCTTTTTAAAAATCTTTTTAACAATGGTAGACAGGGTAATCAAGAAGAAAAAGTGGTCGCTTAAAAGGCTCCTCACCATCGGGGGAATCGCGGCGCTGGTGCTGCTGGCTTTCGGCAGCTGGTGGTTCACTTCCGGGAAGTCAAGGCTCAATGTGGAACTCGACCGCATCACCATCTCGACCGTTTCGAAGGGTGCTTTCCAGGAAACCATTCCGGTCAACGGTGTGGTGATGCCCCTGAGCAGTATCTACCTGGATGCCATTGAAGGCGGCCGTGTGGAAGAAAAATATGTGGAAGACGGTACGATCATGAAAAAGGGCGAACCCATCCTCCGGCTTTCCAATACCGACATTGAGCTGGCGCTTGTAACCCAGCAGACCAACGTATATAACCTGCTCACGCAGATGCAGATCGCGCAGAACGCTTCCCAGCAGAATACGGTGACCAAGCGTACCCAGGTAACGGATGTGGAAAGCCAGTACCGGGAAGCAAAGAGAGTATATGAGCTGGATAAGGCCCTTTTTGAAAAGCAGGCCATCGGTTCCCAGGAATTCAAGCAGGCCCAGAACAACTATGAATATTACAGCGAAAAGAAAAAGCTGACCGACCAGATCATGTCGCAGGACTCCGTTTCTGTTGCCCAGCAGCTTGGCCAGGCCAAACAGTCTTACGAAGGGTCGCAGCAGGCGCTTAATGTGATGCGGAAAAAGGTCGGCGACCTGATTGTGCGTTCACCTGTTGACGGACAGCTGACTAGCCTGGATGCGGAAATCGGGCAGAACAAGAATAAAGGAGAAAGGCTGGGACAGATCGACGTGCTGAACGGATTTAAAGTGAGGGTTGACGTGGATGAGCACTATCTTTCCCGCATCTACACCGGGCTGATGGGCAAATTCACTTTTGCCGACAGCAACTACGATTTGAAAATTTTTAAGGTCTTTACACAGGTAACAGGCGGTCATTTCCAGGTTGACATGTCGTTCGTGGGCAAGGTGCCCAAGGGCGTACGCCGCGGACAGACGCTGCAGATCCTCCTGGCCCTGAGTGAAGAAAGACAGTCGGTGCTGGTGCCCCGCGGTGGTTTCTACCAGCAGACAGGCGGCAACTGGATCTTCAAGGTAAGCGACGACGGAACCATGGCCTACCGGACGGATATTCAGCTGGGCAACCAGAATCCTGAATACTATGAAGTATTGTCGGGGCTGAAACCGGGCGATAAAGTGGTGACGAGCAGCTACGAAAACTATGGCAACATGCAGGAACTCATTCTTAAAAAATAATTTTTCTCCTTCACTTCATAAACAACAAAAAATGATACGTATTAGCGATCTGGAAAAGATCTACCGGACAGAAGAAGTCGAAACCATCGCCCTTAACAAGCTTTCCTTTCAGGTTAATGAAGGAGAATTTGTAGCCGTGATGGGGCCCTCCGGCTGTGGCAAGTCGACCTTATTGAATATCCTCGGCCTGCTCGACGATCCCGATAGCGGCAGCTTCCTGTTCAACGGTATCGAAGTAGCCCATTTCAACGAAAGAAAAAGGGCCGACCTGAGAAAAAGGAATATCGGATTC